>Ga0310695_10000430_pt1 | contig 109646 bp, 106 predicted proteins | sample RumenRJG_04DNA_FD_203882 | JGI IMG/M metagenome (GOLD analysis project Ga0310695, IMG submission 203882) | Bovine rumen microbial communities from Lethbridge, Alberta, Canada - RJG_04 (v2) (version 2) | ecosystem: Host-associated > Mammals > Digestive system > Stomach > Rumen | place: Canada...
CTCTATGATCCCGTCCTGTACCAGCTGATCTATGCGCCGTACTCCGTCAAAATTGAATATCTTCGCAAGCGTTTTAGGTTCTACAAAGTTTTCAGCCATTTCCTAGACCTTTTATAATTTCTTTTTCTTTTTCTGAAAGCGTCCACTTCTCTGCTGCCGCCTTCTCCGCTGCCGCCTTCTCTGCTGCCGCCTTCTCCGCTGCCGCCTTCTCCGCTGCCGCCTTCTCCGCTGCCGCCTTCTCCGCTGCCTTCGCTTCGCTTATCAGATAGCCGCTTCCAAAAATAGCCTTCCCTGAATCCTTCTGGCTCTCCAGCTGCCGGATGTGAGCAGTTTCTTTCCTGCTCGCCCTGAAGTCTACCCCATATTTTGAATAATTTGACAACATGGTTGATGTCACAACTTCGTCCGGATAACTGTACTTTGGAACGTGCCGTCTTGTTTCTTTAAGAACTTCGTCCATTGCCTCTTTCACTCGTCTGTATAGCTCCGGCGCGCTCCTGAAACGATCATCTTCTAAATTCGTTACGAACGAGGTTGACACGCTTGCGTTGTTTTCATAAATAACATCCGCACCGGTTCCTATCACGCAAGAAGAAGAAGAAGAAGAAGAGAACGCCGTCAATGCAGGACAAAACAGGAAGAATTTTATTTCTTTCTCTGCGTAGTAATTTATTATTTCTGCAAGTATGCTGAATGGTGGATTGTCTACAACTATGCTGTTTTTCTTGTATTTCTCTTGCTGGTAGTCCCCCCCCCGGATAAAACGGGCGTACAAAATCCTTTTGATTTACTTTGTACTCTTCTGCCACCCACTCTGCCACTGCATTATATACGGGCTCTGGAGTATAGCAGTCATCCGTGGTTTTCTTTATTTCAAACTTATCCAGGAATTCATTGTATTCCTCATTTCCTTCCTGCCTTTCCGTCCCCTCTTTCTTCTCGCGGTCGAACCAGCTTGTATCTATTTCTCCGATCAGTTCCTTGATCTCTTCTGCGTCGAATCCGGTAATGGTGGCATCAATGCCTGATAAATCAATTTCGCCTATCAGTTCCTTCAGCTTTTCCATGTCCCAGTCGCCGCCGGTTTTATTAAGGGCGATATTAAGGGCTTTCTCTTTCGTTTTGTCCAAATCGACAACGGAGACTTCCGCTTCCTTTTCGCCTGCGGCAAGCAGGATCTTGAAGCGCTGGTGTCCGCCGATGATAGTTCCGTCCTTGTTTACGATAATCGGATCCACGTAGCCAAATTCCTCTATGCTCCGTCTGATCTTTTCATACTCCGGATCTCCGGGCTGAAGATCCTGCCGCGGATTATATTCTGCGGGGTTCAATTCTTTTAGCTTGCGCTTTTCTATTTTCATTTGATCCCTCTTTAAATAACGCCTGTGGTGCTTCGGTAACGAAAGGGGTTATTTTTTGTTCAAAAACCTAGCCACTTTTTGGGCGAAAGCAGCCGCAACGCCCCTCGACCCCCGTCACAGTACCTTTCCAGCGTTTTCGCCGCAAAAATTTTTGATCCGGGGGTGGCGGGGCGGCTATGCCCCATCCTCTTTTCATTTGCGCCGGCGCAAATCTGAACCGCAAACAAAAAGCAGGGCGCTAACCCTGCTTTGTGTATCGTTATTCAGTTGTTTACTTCACTTATGAACTTCTCCATAAACTCCATAATCTTTGCTGCTTGACTCACCCCGGCTTTGTTACAGGCTTCAGCAAAACGATCTGCAACATCTCCTTTGAGGTTAAATCCTTTTGTTTTGTATCCGGCTTTTTTATTCCATCTTGCATTGCGGATTGTCTGCTTTGACGGATCTCCTTTAGGCATGACCATCACCCCGATCTGATAAGGTTTCATTCAAAAAGAATGACCCTGACAGGATTAGGAAGATACCGCCGATAATCCCTTTTCCTGTAGCAAAGTAGATGATCCAGGATACTATCAGGAATAACACTGATATTTTTTTCATATTGTTTACAGATGAGCTTTCAAGGTTGGGGGCTTGCGCCCCCTCCCCTGTTTTGTTATTATTTCTTCAGAGCCTGTATGATGGTTGCTAATCCGGTTAGTAGAGTTCCGAGGGCTATCGCAATTCTTACTATCCATTTGGCGAACCGCTTCAGGCTCTTCCGCTTTTTGTGTTTCTTCTTGCCCATCTGCTTACCTCCTTTCTTTTAGTGTTCCCCTTGGGACAATATAAATATACCACACTATTAACAGTGCGTCAACACTTTTTCAAAAATAATTAGAAATATTTTTGAGTTTTGAAAGGAGGCTATTTATTTTTAATGACCTTGTGGGTCGTGGCTTATTCTGTTAGAATGATGTCCGGTGCTACCTAAACGGTGGCGGTTAGCCCTCTCGTTGTCGGAGGGTGTCTTGCCCTCTGTGAAAGGGGGCGATGCCAATGGTCACATGGCCGGATCTGATCCAGTTTATGATACTGTTGATTGCATTAGCCGTTCTGTTTTATCAGATCGGTAAAAGAAAATAGCCGCCTCAGTCTGGTAAACGAGCGGCTATTTCTTTAGCTTAACTATTAACCGGGCTAACCGTTGCTGTACGGGTAGCACTTTTTCTATGCTTAATATATTCTTTTTTATCCACGCTGTCAACATCCCACCCCGCGAGGGGGCGGGACTAAAGATCAGCAGATTGCAAAAACGGCTCCTTACTGCTCTACGAATGTACCGTTATCATCCTTCGCCATATATACCTTCGCACTCTGTACCACGTAGATCCTAGATCCCATTGCAAGAATGTCATCATCATTCAGAAGATCTATATCTTCTCCGGTTGCAGGGAAAGAAGAGGGGGTATCTCCGGAAATTATATCCGCCACCACATATCTTTTCCCTTCTTTGTACCAGTAATTTGATACTCCGTTGCATCTCATCATAGTTTTTCCCTTTCTCCCACGTTAAAAGCCGTGAGTGGCAGTCTCACGGCTTTTATGGGGGATATGTAAATCTTATCGAGGAGGTTATCTATGGGCTCCCATAGAATACTTTTATAGCATTTTACAAAGAAATTACGCCCCCTGAGTGGTGATTTTATAATTTTTGAGCTAAAAGGTAATAAAATTTTCTCCGAAGGCGATAATACTTCTGGTCTCCGCACGGCATATTCTTTGTCATGCGCAAATAGGTGTAGGTCGCGAATTCATCCGTCACTCCTTGCAGAATCCATTGATAGAGATCTTTATCTACTTCCTTGACTGTCTGCTCTATGATCTCCAGCTTCTTTGCAAGCTCCGCTCTCCGGATCCCGTTCTCTTCCACCGGATCATAATCCCCGGAGGTCTGAACTTTTTCCTTGTCGTATCTGATACCTTTTCCGGTATCTTCAAGGGCTTCGTATTCATCGCGCCACTTGTTGTACCGCAAGGCGTAATACTTCGCATTCAGGAATTCGTTTTTATTCAGGGCATACTTCCCGGTGTAATAATTTCTCCGCATTATACTCTCCTTAAAGTCTTTGCCGTTCTTCCTTGAAGTCCGGGCAATGGTCTTTCTTTGCCATATCGTACTCGAAGTAATATGAATCTTCGTTTCGGCATTTCAGCTTTCCTCCGGCCATCAGTTCGCTATACTTACACTTCATGCAACATTTATCCGGTAAAGGGTGGTATCTGTTGCCTCTCATGCGCTCCGTCCCTCCGTTCCTTTGGCTTACGATCTTTTAATTTCCGCCAACTCCTGTTTGACCATTCTTATCACCCGGCTAAGGCCGTCATGATATCCTATTTCCCAGTCTCCGGAATTGACATAGCATTTCTGCATAAAATCCTGTCGGGCTATTGTTTTATCAACCCCATATTCTCTGTTGGCTATCTCTACAGCATCATCAAGGCTTAAAAAGAGCTTATTCATGTCGTACCTCCTATAAATTCATAGTACCTGTCATATTGTCATACTGATTATCCGGTACTTCAGGATAGTCGCCGTCATTATGGACTCCCGCTACTTCTTTGGACTCTTTCATGGTTTCTCTGTCTTTTATGCGGGGAATCATTTTCTTGAAACAAGCTCTACATACATCACAACTTCTCAATATCTCACAGCGTTCGACATATAGGTTTTCAAAGAATCTGGCTTTTACTATGTCCTGTTGTGTTATATCTTTTCCGCAAGCATCACAATATATTTTTATCAACCGTATCTCCTTTCTATAAGGCTCTCCGCTGTGTAACCAGGTCTACGACCATACTTATAAGTTCAATCATCCTACTGGTCCTTTCTATCTATGTCTTTGAGGTAAAATACTATTCCCTTGCAGTATAACTCTTCTTCATCAAGCATCCGGAAAGTTTCATGGGGAATATCCGTCTCATATTCCCAGGTAGCCTCAAAGGGCCTCTTTTCATCTTCGCACTGGCCATCCCAAAATACTTTTATAAGCCTTCCTGCCGTGGATCCTTCCTCTAAGAATCCGGATTTATTGAAATAGACCTTTCCGCCGTCAAAGCATCCGGCTTCATCCTTTATGGCTCCCTCAAATTCGATAAGATCATCAGAGCATCCGTGTACTATCACTATCCCGCTCTCTGCGGCCGCCTTGACGATTTCTTTTGACATCGAAGGATATTCCATAGTTCCGTCCAGTTTTTCAGCTAATTCTTTTAATGTCATACCGTACCCCTCTTTCCTCTCTATTCCACGCCTGTTTAGCTTCGTATAGGTGTTTATACATCTTTGTAGCTTTCCCGCATTTCGGACATACTACAAAGAAATCTGTGCTACTTTGGAACATTTCTTTAGGAATTGCCTCACAGCACTTCTTTAGGGATATGGCCATTGTGAAGCAGTTTTCAATGGTGCACCTGACGCATTCATCTTTATGTCCCTGGTAGTCAGGCTTTCCGCTGAGGTCATACTTTCCTTTGCAGCTCTGTGTATATCTTTTTAATTCAGCCTTGCGCTTTTTTATCATCAGTTGAAAGTCGCTCTGCATATTGTCTTCCTATCCTCTCCTTCAAGGCAATGATCCCCGCTGCTACGGCATTGTATTCATCCGCCTTGAAGTCCTTTTCTGCCTGCATCCTCTTAAGCTGCTTAAGGGCGTTTTCGTCCGTCATTTCTTATCCCTCACTTTCTGCCTGCATCTTTGCTCCACAATGACAAAACGGAACTTCACTCAATGTTTCTGTGTTGTATCCAATAAGCTTTCTTCCGCAAACCGAACACCGATAATTTAATATTGTTCTATCAGGCAATCGCACCTCATACGCTATCCACCTCCCCATCTTCGGCTGTGGATTGACCGGTAGTAAACCCTTAATAATCCTCTGCAAGTCCTCACTTGTGTATGTCGTACCGTAACCAACAGCATCAAGCATATCGGAACGGCTTATCGCATTCGGGCACGGCTTTTGCTTTAAATAATCAAGAATGTCTTTGCACATAAGCGGTATGTTAGTATTATTAACAACAGTATTTTTCTTGTGCTTTTCCATCGTGTATTCAAGATTTCTGATAATTTCTTCTCTGGTCATTCCGTCTTATCCTCACTTTCTGCTTTATCTGCTTCTATGATTGTTGGGGCATTTTTAATTCTTTTGTATACGGCTTCTTCTGCTTCAAGTAGATAGTTTTCATCACGTATGCCTAATGCAGAAATGATGTCTTTGCAAATAGCATCAGCATCTTTTAATCTCCCATGACCTTTTGGCAGCGGCGTGCCATTTTTAATCCCTTGCACTACGTTCTCAACATCTGGTGGTAACATCCATCCATTACAAGTTGCTTTATAAGTATCTTCTGATATTTCAATCAATACTTGCATCCTCAGCCTCACTTTCCTGTGGCTCTATCTCTTTACTCAATTCCTCGGATAAACTCCTGTGCAAATATCCCATTTCCATCCCCATCTGAAAAACGATATGGGTATCTTCGCACCGTTCGAGTGTTCGCATGATTGATTCTATATGCCGATAAAAAACCTTTCTTTCAATTTCGTCCTTTCTTTGTTCTGTCATTCCCTCACTCCTTCTCTCCCTGCGACTCAATATCGTGCACTTCTTCGTAATGTATGCAAGCGATACCGACATCTTTCTGTACTTCACACTCTGCTTGACAGTTCAGAAAATCTGTTCCTCTATCATCATTATTTGCACACTTCGGGCAATGAATACCTAACCACTCATTGATTGCTTTTTCTCTTTCTGTACTTTTCATTCCTTTACCTCTTTTTCCTTAAGATCTTCCGGAATCTCCTTTTCTATCTCTTCCAGGAAGAAAAAGAACATCAGGCCTCACCCCGTTCCTCTCTCATCTTTCTTAAGTGATAAGACACCGTGCTCTGCGGGATATTCATCTCTTCCGCTATCTGTCTCGTTGTCCAGGGTTGTTTTGCATGGGCTAAAGCCCATATCTTGCCGTCGTCAATTTTCTTCCCTTCCGGATCTTCCGGTGTCTCTTTATCTGCTTTAGGTTTCTTTGCAGTATCCTGAAGCTCTTTTATGCCTTTTATAAGGCTTTCCATACGTTCGTGAGCCTCCGGCTCCCCGGTCTGGGCCTTTATGTTCGTGATCTTTTCATAACATCCCGTACACAGTTCAACTTCCCGGCCTGTCGAACTGAAGCTGTGGGCATCGTAGTCATATACCGAAAAGGCTGCCCTGTAGATGGTCTCTTTTTCAATGCTCTTGTCACACATATCGCAATATACTTTTATCATCCGTCTGTCCTTTCTTTATACGGGAGCGGCGCGGGGCGCTTTGCGCCACTCCCATAATGCTGTGATATATCCCTTCTCCGGAGGTTCCGGAGATATGACATATGCCCCGCATTTTTACGGGCTTAATCCCATAGATAGCTTTCCCCGAATTCCCTCATGAATTCCGCCCTTGCCTGTGGCTTTGTCATTCCTTCCGCTATCCTGTCACGCTCAAACATCATCTGGCCTAAATACTTTGACAGAATGATCTCTGTGGGTCCGTGGATCTCTTCGTGACAGGAGAAGCAAAGAGGGATCACAAGGCCGTATTTATCCGCTTTCTTTCTCCGCCCGTTTCCGGGGATAAGGTGGTGAAGGTGGACGGCTTCGCAGAATATCTTCTTTTCGGCACATATAGCGCAGTAAGCCGTCCTCATGAGCTGACCTCCATTCCCATAATCACGCCGCATCTTCCCTCAAAAAGAATCTGATAGCCGTGCTTCCGGGCGTATTTTAATTCCTGCCTTGCACCTTTGGAGCTTTCCCAGCCCCGCAGCATAAAGATCGTGTCGCATATCTTCAGCAGGGCTATTGATGTGACCATATACTCCCTGTGGGTCGTGGTCTCCGGAAGGTAGGAGTTGGCCTTTGCAGGGTTTACTACTTCAGCTCCCAGGTCTTTCCAGATTGATTCTGTCCATTCAAACCGCCGCATGTAATCCGTTGTGCCTGTGATAGGTCCGCTTATGTATATTCTCATTCCGTCACCCCGTCCATTTCATCTATCTCAATAACATTGTGCTTTGACACTATGCAGGTGGGCTTGTCCTTTTTATTCACGATCTTGATGATCGTGGAGGCATCCAGCTTCACTGCTATGGAATCCAGCTCATGCCTTGCCACCAGCTCCACCCAGGACTTGATAGACTCCCTTAAATCGTCGTTTATGCTCTTAAGCCTCTTGTCCATTCCCTTTTTTACGGCGTGGATCGTGTTCTGAAGCTCTCTTTCCTCTCTTGCTAAGCTGCATTCACATTCACGGGTGGCTACCGTGTTGGGATCTTCCCCGGGGAAGATCTTCACAAAACGGCTTTGGCCGCAATATGCACATTCTCCCTGACTGTCTATCATTTCACCGGTCCCTTTGAGATCTTCAGGGGCACCCTCGTAGCGCACGCCTTTCTTTTTGTTTATGGGTTCGATCTTGTTAATATCCTTTGCCATTTATATATCCTCTCTTTCTGCTGCTTTCTTCCAGTCCTGAAGGTTACAGAGGAGCGATACTGATAGCTCCTGTATTTTTGCGATCATATCTTCAAGTCTTGCCACCGGAGCGAATTCCTCCAGGCGTTCAAAGGCCTCCAGCTCTGCCCTCAGTTCCTTTGCACTCTCCCTGGTCTCCTCTACGATCATGGGGATACTTTTTGTAACCCTGATCGCTCCGGTCTCGCCCTGTTTATCAGGGTTTGCGGGTTCCGGCATTCCGTCAAACCCTTGATTTCCCTCGCTTTCTTCTTTTGTGATTTCCCGGGTCTCGCTCTGAAAATCAGCGTTTGAGGGTTCTTTGGTTTTCACGGGTTCAGTATTTTCCTGACTTTCTTCAGTGGTGACAGCCTTCTCCTCGCTCTGAAAATCAGGGTTTGCGGGTTTCGGATTTTTCTCCTTTTTCGTTTGCGCCGGCGCAATTTTCACCTTTTTCTTTTCAGGGCTCTTTTTGGTCTCCGAGGCTTTGGCTGGTTCTTTTGGCATATCCTCGCCGTAAAGCTCTTTATAAGCTTCTTTTGCTGATCCCGCTGCCACGGAGTCGAAGATCTTTCTGGTGGCCTCCTCCAACTGTTCGTTCGAAATAGTCTCGGAGGTATTCGCTCTCACATTTACCAGCTTCACAGGCTGGCCGTCTTCTAGGGTGAGCATCATCCTCCCAACCCCGGGGACACGGGCCATTATTACAGCGCTCCCTGAAGGAGCCAGGATGTCTACGGCCTTATCTTCGCTTTCCGCCAGGGCTTTGAACTCCTTCGGGTATTCCTTCAGGTAGTTCTTTATAAGCTCTGTCAGGGTGTTGCCATCGTCCGCCTCCGGATGGTCTGTCTTCTCAATGCAGACTTCTATATCCGTGATCTTTTCCTCTTCCCGGATCTCCTGCTTTATCTCCCTGATCTCTTCCTTCGTGATCTCAGGAGTGATGGCATCTGCTACGCTCTCCGGGAGGGTAAGCATCTCTGCAAGCTTTGAATATCCGTATTCGGTATATTCCGGTAGGAGGTGGTCATCCCCCGCTCCGTAGCGGTCGCATATCGCTATAAAGCGGCTTGTGGTGGAGTTATCAAGCCCATATTCCGCTTTGGCGAATTCTCCCATCCCTGAATATCCGGACTCCTTCAGGATATCCGTGTCCCGGGCCTGCTTAAGGAGGTATCCGATCTTTACAAAGTTGTTTGCAGTTGCCTGCATACAACTGTCAAGTTGCTGCTTAAAGTCTTCATAGTAGTTATATGTCACTATTGCCATTGGTTTATACCGCCTTTCCTGCCTCTTCCGCAGTTACCGGCATGAAGTCCGCTTCGAGTACATCCGCCAAAAGCTGTCCTTGTAAAACTCCGTGCCATACCCTGTTGCCGTTTTTTCTCAGTTCTTTAAGCTCCTCGATCCGGAGAGCGTTGCTCTTCTTTCCCAGATCTTTTTCTTCCTTGGTGAGCCTCTTTTGTATAGCCCGCTGCCACTTCGCCAGGAATCTTCGTGCCTCTTCGAAGTCCTTATTCTGCCTGTCCCCGGTGGTTCTCTTCTGTCTGATATTCCCGGAGGGTTCTACTTCGAGGGTATAATATGGGCTATTGGGCTCCGAAGCTTTCCGCAGGAAGAGGATATAGGTTTCGTCCGAGGTCATCCGCTGGAAGTAATAATCACAGGTATGAACGCAATGCTTTAGGATCATTCCTTCCCGGACTATATCTTTTGTGCTCTTCGGAGCTATGATCTGATAGGATTTATCTGAATACTCATATTTTCCGAGCTTTGGATATATTTTTTTCAGATTTTTCCACTTCCGGTTGATCTTCTTCGCCTCTTCCTCGATGTCCTTGCCCTGAAGCATATCCCGGGCTTCGTTATGTGCCAACCGGACATCTTTAGGCTTATAATTCCTCTCAATATCGAGGGGAATCTTCAGCTTCTCTGCCATATTCAGGTAATCCCTCCAGCAGGCTATCGTATAATCCCAGGTGTAGCCGTGTAGGAGATACTGTTTCTTCAGGTACTCCCATATCTGGGGATAAGTCATCTGTTCCGGGGCAAAGTTGAAAGTGTATGTGTCGTATCCAGTCTCTGAGAAGAGCTTTATCATCTCATCCGGCCAGACCGTGTTAGCTTTCTTTTCGTCCTGAAGCCAGCCCAATACGCTTTTCCCGCCATCCATTGCCTTCAGACGTTTCAGGCGCATCTTGTCCAGCTTGAGGTTTTTGTGCAGGGACGTTTCCTCGCTCTTAATCTCGTCGTAGAAGTAATATGAATCCCTGAACATCTCGCTGAATAACTTCATAAATCCGGCTTTTATGAGCCTCTCGTATATGGTTCCCTTCCGGACCTTCAACGCCCATTTTGACAGGGATATATCCTGCTGTTTTTCATATATCTGCTTAAAGGTGTCGTAATCATTCAGAAGCTTAAGGTTCCTTGGATATATCTTTCCTTCGGAGCTGTAATACTCCCGTGTGTTTGCCCTTATCCAGCGCATATATTTGTTTTTGTACATCTCATAGACGTAGAATTTATTGGTTTCCCCGTTTAAGTATCTGTGGAATTCATAGGTTCTTACTATCGGGTTCCGGAAATCTGAATTCTTGTAATACATAGAGGTACTGAAGCATCTGACGATATAACCGCTCGGGTACGGCTGAACGAGCTGGGCGTAATATGCGCCTGAATGAAGCGTTTTTATCTTCCCTATGCTCTTGTATATAACCGGGGTCCCGCATAAAGGGCAGCGGTCTTTTGCCCCGTTTTTTACCACCTTCCCCTTGAGATCAATCTCTTTATCACAATGACTGCAATACCCGCTTTTTATGCTTTTACTGTAGCGATAAAAGATATAGTGATCCTTTATAACCTCTTTCTTCAGCCACTTCCTAAAGGCTTCTGTTATTTTCTTTACCGGCTTCATGTCCTTGTCATATTCAGCGCACTCCGCAGCCTCCTTTTTCTTTATGCGTTCCGCAAGGATATTGCTCTGATAGCTGTTTATCGTTTTATATGCCTTTGATCCGCGGTTCCCGAGGATCCTTGATGTTCTCCTGTCGGTGTCGGGGCTCGACCATACCCAGCTCTCATATTCCCCCCTGTATCCCCATACCGTCAGGTTGCTTATCATACTCTTGCGCCAGCGCAATTCCCCGCCTTTTGCGTCGTATTCAAGCGAAATATATGCGGCCTGGTCTGTATCGATGAAGATGTCAAAAACCGGGGTCTTGATCCCCTTCTCGATCCATTCCGCATCGAATACCGATACCTTAAAAATCGAATTTGTGGTGATGGTTCTCAGGTAATACCGGTACAAACCCTTGTAAGGTTTCCCGTAATAATCAACCTTTTTGGACTTTGTGGCTACGAGGCTTTTTATCTTGTTTGTGAGAGCCAGCTTTGGCAGTCTTCTCAGTTCCGTCTTTTTCAGCATCCTTAACCTCCTTCCCGTCGATGTTGTAATACCTTCCCGGCCTGATCTCTTTGCCGTTCACTTTGTATATTGCGACTGACTGCACTTTCCCGTGTGGACCCTCCTGGATCATTCCGAGAATGGTTCCTTTTGCCCCCGCTGCCGTCGGAGACTTCCCACGGACTATGCAATAAGCGCCGCCGCTTTTCCCCTCTTCTATCTTGATCTGTGGATCCCGAAACTTTGGATGTCTTATCAGATATCTGATTGCTTCCAGCACGACTTCTTCCCAGGTGAGTCTTTGGCCGACCTTGAGAATCGTGCAGGATATCTTTGTGTCCCGCCCGTCCTCGTCTATATCTCCCAGGGCTTCCACCGGACAGATCACAATATCCCTGCTTTCCGGGTAGTACTTTAGACAGTCAAGGATGTATTCAGCGCAGTGAAAGCCTGTTTCGTGAGCCTGAGCTCGTGGTTCAGTGAAGGTCTCACCTTCCGCGTACTGATATCTGCCCTTTCCAAGGGTGCAGCTCATGTCAGCGTTAAATGCCTTGAATGCTCTCATTTTCCGTAATACTCCTTTATGATGTTGATCTGTTCTATCTTGGTAAGCGTGGACATGGGTGTGCCTTCAGGGATCCCCGCTGCCTTACAGATCCTCTTATCAATGGTCTTCCTATACTTTGACTCCTGCTTAAGTACAGCAGCGAAGCAGTCAATAAGGTTTTTGTCATTCTGTCGGACATCTATAGCAAACTTCTCGTCCTTCTGAGCAAGGTCAAGGATCACGCCTTTCCAGTCCGTGAAGATCCCGAATGTCTCTATCTCCTTGGACTCGATACCGATTTTCCCGATTGCGGCCAGCAGGGGAGTTGTGAGCTCGTCTATCTCTCCCAGCCAGAAGCTCTCCGCATCCTCCGGATCCAGCCCGTTATCCTTCGCGATCTCCATAATCCGATCCTTATCTTCCCTGGCCAGGGCATCCGCCGCAGCCTCGTTGATCTCCTTGTAGCTGTCAAATTTATTAAGTCTTGCCATAACTAACCTCCTTCGTTGTTTCACGGCTCTTTTATCATCTTGTCGAGCCTTTGCCTTATATCGAGGGGGATCCCTGTGCACATGGTGATCCTGCACTTAAGCTTTTCCCTGATATCCCTTGTAATGGGTTCCCATAGATCCGCATAAGCCACGGGGGAGCCGTCTGATTTTGCGAAGCCATTCTTCTCCCAGGTGAAGATGTTCCCGTTGGTGATATGGGTGTGCATCATTATGGCTTCTGAGTATACATTCATCCTTATGTCCTTCCCGGGGAGCACATGGGTGAAGGCATCACACAGGCCTTCCAGCATTGCCCCGTTCCGGTTCCGATCCGGGATATAAGTCTTAAAATCACGGCGAACCTTCGCACCTCGCTGAACCGTCTCCAGTTCGTAGGCCACACGGCCGGCCTCGCTTATGTTTCCTTTGACTTCTGTCAAGATGTATAGATTTATCTCCTGCATAGTTCTTATCCTTTACTTGTATGTATGACAGGTATGGCATCCCTGTTAAGTCTGAAATGCCGCTCACTATAGAATCCTTCACCAGCTGATAGCCCTTTTTCGGCTTCGGGGTCTTCCTGAAGTCCTTCGCGTGGATCTTCTCTCTCTTAACCTCCGGCTTTATGAGGTTGTGGCTGGTGTTGTACCGTCTCCGGGGCTTCAGGCCCTGGGAGATCTCTTCCTGCTTCGTCTCTTCAGCGTTCTTGATGTAGTAGGCCGCAAGGTCTGAATAGTTCCCTCCGCTGTAGAGCTTTGTCATTGATACATGACCTTTCTCCCATACATCGCATATCTTACCCATATCCGCGAATGAGCTGACTGTCATGTGGATATGCCGCCTGTGTGGTCCTGCTCCCATGCAGTACACCCACTTGAAGGGGATGCCCTCTTTCTTGTAAAGCTTTGTCAGCTTCCGGGCAAAGGCCGCAGCATCCTCCCGGAGATCCGCTATGCTTTCCGGAGCTTCCCCCGCCTTGTAGGTAAGAGTCAGGGAGTAGTCCCTGTCCGTGAAGTTCGCATTCATCAGCCGCCGAAGATCCGTCTCTGCTTTCCTCCGGTTGGCTTTTGCGATCCTCTCCGGGGTTGGTTTCTCTTTCGCCCCTCTCCGGGATCCGGGAGGGGGTACATGGAAGTTGAAGTACTTCCGGATCTCTATAGTCTGACCTGCCACACACGTCTCTTTCATGTATGGCATTTTCGCCTCCTGAAAATATAAGTGACCGAATTATTAAACGGTTAATCGAGCTAATAAGGGCTTTATGGCCGCCCGTTGCGCCAGCGCAAATGCTTGACTTTTTACCGTAGCCTCTATATAATGAAGAGGTCTTGAAAATATAAGGTTGAACTTGGTAGCGGTGTCAGGTGTCAGACTGGCACCGCTTCCTTTTTGCCTCCTTTCGTTTGCGCCGGCGCAAACAGTTTCTTTTCTTCCAGTGGGAATAATTGAGGGTATTTCTGCATATCGTCCAGCTGCTTCTTCTCTATATAAAAATTCTTTCCTGTAGTGGTGTGGATCTTAAGCCATGGGGACTCTGAAAACGAAGGTTCTTCGCATATTACTTCTATATCCCTGATCTCATGTGCTTTATATAAGGTCATAGGCTTTATTGACTCGTAATAGATCATCCATCCCCCTCTATCAGCTGGATAAAAACGTGTCCCTGTGTGAAGGCCATTTTCTCCCTCGCTTCCGTCATGGTGGCCACCCACTGATCTATCTGCTTTCCCGTTTCTATTGATCCTCTGGAGACTTTATCTTCCCTTATCTTTGAAGGGATTCCGTCATGGACGCTCCGGCCGTAGCCAGTATCGAGAATCTGCCCGCTTTCTATATAAGGACCGATAATGAAGGAGCCGTCTTCTTCAGGGATGGCCTCATATATCACTACCGTCATTCCGTACCATGCAGGGTGTCCGGCTATCATCCCGTCCTTTACCGGATCTCCGTGGGATCCTTTTCCTTTGTCGATGTAGCAGGTATAGGACACGAGGAAGGGCTCGTACCTACTGCCGCATCCGGCAGCTTCTCCGTCCTTTGTTGCGCCGGCGCAAACGGGAGTTGATAAGAGGATCGTGATTATTGCCGTCAGAATTGCCGCTCTCATGCCGTCAGCCTCCATATCTTCAAGAACCATTTCCGGGCATTTCTTCTTTTCTCCTTCCACTCTCCGCGGATATATCTCTTCAGCGTGGCGGCAAACTTATCATCAAGGACTCCGGATCTTCTCATTCCCTCTACATATCCCAGGACTTCCCAGTAAAGTCTTTCATTCCCGGAATCCAGCGCTTCCTGGGTCATTTCTATGATTGTCTCTGCTCTTCTCTCCTTATCCACGAAATACCTCCTTTGAAGTGTGTTGAGTAATCCCGCCCCACGAGGGGGCGTGATTAAAGATCAGTAGATAATGCAAAAGCGGGGCGGACGCCGATGGCGGCGTTGGACGCGTGGTGGTCGTTGCAGTCGCCGGCGGCGGCGGCATACGCGAAGTCCGTGGCCGACACGACATCACGAAGCCACCAGCCCGCATATTCATCCGCCTTACAGGTTGCTACCCTGTTTCTGCGATCCTTGAAGAAATCCAGCTGTCCGCCTGTCTCTTCCCATTTTTCGTTACATCCGCATACTTCGCGGAGAGTTAAGAGATAAAGATAGTCTCCGTTTGCGTCCGGAACCATCTTTTTCTTTAATTTCTCCGGAAGCTGCTCACTTGCGGCTATTAAGACCTTGCGAAGCTCTGACTCTTCATAGCCTCCCTCTGTGGTGTCTGTAGGGTTCATGGGTCTTAATTCGTCCAGGCAATCGTCGAATATGAAGAAAACGACGCTTCCGCTTTTCTTGTAGGCCGTAGCCCAGTGTGTTTCTGTGGGAAATTTGACCTTGATGCGGTCTCCTACGTGGAGATCGTGGTCGTGGATTGTGAGTTCTCTCTTAATTTTCATCCTTTCTGTCCTTTCTTAATATGTTCAGGGCCGCTCTGATGTCCGGTGATATCCGGGCGGTGCGGAGCTGATACGATACCGCTCCCTGCGTAACCCCGGTCATTTCTGCTATTTTTGCCTGTGATATATGGTTTTCTTTCATGAAGAGGAATGCCGCTTCAGCTTCTTTCCGCATTTCTCTTTTTATTGCCGCCTGGATCCGGGCTTCCTCTGTCAGATAGACTTTTGGCATTTCCCCTCCTTTCTGCTCATACCGCCTCTTTCTTCAACAAGGTGTCTACAGAACACTCAAGCACTCTGGCTACCTTCTGGAGTGAAATCACATTAGGGCTGTTCTGCTTCTCCCATGCACGGATAACTCCGTTCCCGATATTGGCCGCTCTTTCAAGTGAGGCGATCGTCAAGCCTTTTTCCTTTATCATTCGCTCTAAAACCTCAAAATCTACCATTTCATCCTCCTTTCCTGTGCTGTTAAAGGTTTTTAATATAGCCCTTGTCAAGGGTTATATTCGGTGATGTCCGTAGGATATCACCGGCCGCCCGCTGCAAGCCCCAATATGTAGGGGCCTGCAACTACATGTAGCGGTTGAAATATGTTAGGTAATCTCCTATTATATAAGTGGTTTGTGTTGTTGTTTTTAGGGATATGCCTAACACGATTTTTATAATATAGGCATTTTCCTAATTTGTCAACCCTAATTTTAGGAATTTTCATAATTTGGAGGTGTCTATGGAAAGTGCTGAAATTATCAGGGATTTGTGTGCAAAGAATAAGACTTCTATTGCCCGTCTCGAAAAAGAATTAGGTTTAGGAAACGGTACTATTGCAAGCTCAAAAAGCAATTATATGCGTTCCGACCGTCTTAAAGCTGTCGCTGATTATTTTCATGTATCAATGGAATATTTAATGACCGGTGTGGATGTAAGTATAGAATCAAAGGTTACTGAACACCCCTGCCTTCATGATCTTGCTTTTATGGATTATGTGATGAAACTGTGGAACCTTCCTCCGGAGCGCAAAGACCCTATACTCAGGCAGATAAGGCTTGAGACTATGGATTACAGGGAAGAGGTCAAGAAAAAAGACGGTTCTTTACATGCGTAAAATAGAGGCCTGATATGAAGCTGGATCTTAACTGCCTCCGGGATGTGCTTATCTGCGTGGAGGATAATACGGGACTGCATCAGTCCTGTGTGTTCTATGATGTACCGGTGATGGAGAAAAACTGTTCTTTATTGGGAAAAGAAAAACCTGATATCCCGGGATATCAGGCTAAATTACTTGAAAATAAAAAATACGGAAACGATGTGTTGTTTTATCACGTTCTTCAGTGTGTTGAGGGTGGATTGATAAAGCGTGTAGAGGGTACGGCTGAATATGAAGCTGTGATAACGGGTTTTACTTTTAAGGGGCATGACTTTCTTGGAAATATCCGGAATCCAAAGGTATGGGGGAAAATACTGGAATTTCTAGATAAACATGGCGATATCGGCATTGCTGCAATAATAGCTAATGCTGGGAAAATAGCTTCTTTTCTAACATCCGTCGCCTCGAATATCCCTTTGGGAGGCCCATAATACTATCTAATTCCTCTGCATACATCCTCTCTTTTTCGTCTAACGGGATGCTTTCAATAACAGATGGGTCAATATATTTTAGTATGAGCTTCTTTGTTGCATTTATCGCTATTCGATATGAAATATTCTTAAATAGCAAATATCCGACCAGTAGAGCAAGGATGATAGTTAAAGCCCAGGGAATCCAGCTCATAGGCGCACCTCCATATATTGTTGTTTGTGTTTATTATAACACAAAATAATGTGCTTTTGATGTAATTGTGTAAATTTTAAGAAAGGACAGCTGATATGAAGATCGAGGAGCACGGCAACGGCTACCGGGTTAGAAAAATGTATAAAGGTAAAACTTACACAGCATACTTTGACCACAAACCTTCCTCAAAGGAAATAATGATCGCTTTTTCCGCTCTTATGGAAGGATCGGGAGCTTCTTCTAAGGGTAAAGGGGATGTTAAGGAGGCGGCGGAGAAGTATATCAATGACCGGAGGGAGCGCGGTCTTTCTCCTTCCACACTGATAGGCTATAAGAGTTCCCTCCGAAATACTCCGGAATGGTTCCTTAAAATGAATGCCTTTGACGTAGAGCAAAGAGACATCGAGAGGCTGATATCTGAATACTCAAAGACCCACTCCCCGAAGACCGTTTCCAATTTATCCAACTTCTACAAGGTCGTATTCCGCTTTATCCGCCCTCAATTTGTGTATAGGGTAGAAATACCCCGGCGTGTTAAAAAAATGAAGTACGAGCCCACTACAAGGGATGTGATGGCCATTCTTGACTATGCAAAAGGCACAAGATATTCTGTTTTTCTTCAGCTGGCTGTCCTGGGAGTCCGCCGGGGAGAGATCGCAGCTCTTACGCTTTCCGATCTTGACAGCTCCAATGTGCTAACCGTGAATAAGGATATGATTAAGAGTGAGGGAAGAGGTTATCAGATAAAAAAGATCCCTAAAACATCCGCCAGCAACCGCAGGATACTTATTCCTTCCGGGCTTGCGGAAGAAATAAGGGCGCAGGGATATTTTTTCAAGGGAGACATAGCGCAGCCTTACAAATACCTTCAGAGAGCACAAGAGGATCTGGATATACCGCACTTCCCCCTGCACATATTCCGGCACTTCGCCGCAGCGTATCTCAATAAGATGGGTTTTAAGCGCGACCAGATACTTCAATTCTGCGGGTGGGAAAAATCTTCTAACGTGATGGAGAGGGTTTATTCTTATAATCTGGATCCGGAAGAGAGTCAGAAAGATATTTCCGATGCTTTTGATAATCTTTTTTGAAGTCCTTCATGGACAAAATCATGGACAAAAAATGGTAAAAAATGGGTTATTTTTTAATAAATCTGTTATTATTTTTAGACATAAGAAAACCCCGGAAACCGCTGATAGCAAGCACTTTTCAGCGCATTTCCGGGGTTCTTCCAAAAGTGGACCATAGGGGGATCGAACCCCTGACCTCCAGATTGCGAACCTGGCGCTCTCCCAGCTGAGCTAATAGCCCGTGACTGTATCCCATATTTCAGGGATTCAGCTTCTTAAATCTTTCTGCCTCCGCGGCATTTTTCTCCTTACTGAAGTAGGTATGCCTCTCCTTCCCCTGAAGAAGCCTTGAAATATTCCCTCTGTGCTGGAACCAGGCAAGGGCTCCGAGAAGGAACAGCAAAATATACAGCTCATATCTGACCTGTGGTGCAAGGGCTGCATAACGGTTTCCCTTAAATATAATGTTCTCTCCAAGCAGCACCATCTCGATAAAAAATGCAAGCCATACCATGATGGAGCCAAGAGAAACATAATGGGTCGTAAGAAATAGCCCGAAAAAAACGACACATCCCGCAACAAACAGGAAGGGATCCAGATATCCGATAATGAGACCTGCGGTAGCTGCTATACCCTTTCCACCCTTAAATCCCATATGAAAAGGAAAGTCATGGCCTAATATGGATCCCGCTCCGGCATAGGTCATATAAAGTAAAGCAAATCCGGGATCATTTCTCCCAAAGAGAAACCAGGAGATCAGCATAGCTGCCAGGGTCTTCAAAATGTCACATACAAGGGTCAGGACACCTGCCTTTACTCCAAAGGTGCGGAGCATATTGGTGGTCCCCGCATTTCCGCTTCCCACTGATCTGATATCAAGACCCTGCTTTGTCCCCAGTATATATCCCGACTGTATGGTTCCGAGGAAATATCCGATAATAAGACTGACTAACCTCGCTGCAATATTCATTCCCCTTATAAATCTCCTACTGTATATTAGTCATTTCCCGAAATACGCGTCGCTGCGTTCAGAATGACAGGTGTTCATCTTTCCTTTATTATAAACCTTAGAGGCGTTCCGGTAAATCCAAAAGCGTTCCTTATCTGATTTTCCATATATCTCACATATGAAAAATGCATAAGCTCCTTATCGTTAACAAAGATCACGAAGGTAGGCGGACCCACGGAAACCTCAGTCATATAGAAGAGCTTCAGTCTCTTACCCTTATCGGCAGGGGGCTGCTGCAGTGTGACGGCCTCGGTCATGATCTCATTAAGGACACCGGTCTGTATCCTTAAGGTAGCGTTTTCTATCACTCTGTCGATTATATCATATAATTTGAAAAGTCTCTGCCCTGTTTTTGCAGAAATAAAAATAATCTCCGCATAGGGCATAAAAGAAAGAACACTCCTTATTCTTTTCGTGTAATCATTGACAGTCTTATTGTCCTTATCAATGCTGTCCCACTTATTGACAGCGATAATACAGCCCTTCCCCCGGTCGTGGGCGATGCCTGCGATCTTCGCATCCTGCTCGGTCACACCTTCATTGGCATCAATAACGATAATGACAAGATCCGATCTTTCAACCGCGCTTACGGTACGGAGGATCATAAAGTGCTCCAGCTCCTCCTTAACCTTATTCTTCCTCCTGAGTCCCGCCGTATCGATAAACACATATTCCTTTCCGTTATGCTTAACGGGTGTGTCTATGGCGTCTCTGGTGGTTCCGGCGATGTCGGAAACTATAACCCGGTTTTCCCCGATAAGTCTGTTGATTATGGAGGACTTTCCCACATTCGGCTTACCCACTATGGCTATACGGGGTCGGCTGTCGTCATCCTCATTATCCACCTTATCCGGAAAATGCTTCACCACCTCATCCATAAGGTCTCCGATACCCTTTTTCTGTCCTGCGGATATGGCGATCGGATCTCCCATTCCGAGATTATAGAACTCGTAGACATCCATCTCGGACTTTTCAAAGCTGTCAACCTTATTAACCGCAAGAACCACATTCTTTCCGGAGCGCCTTAAGATGTCGGCAACCTTTGAATCCGCGTCGGTCAAACCCGATTTTACATCAGTTATAAAAACAATGACATCAGCGGTATCAATGGCGATCTCTGCCTGATCCCTGATCTCGGACAGCATATTGTCCCTGCTGTCAGGCTCAATACCCCCGGTATCGATCACGGTAAAATCCCGGTCAAGCCAGCTCACATCCGCATAAATACGGTCTCTGGTGATCCCCGGGGTATCCTTGACTATTGAAATACGTTCACCGGCAAGAACATTGAATAATGTGGACTTTCCCACATTCGGTCTCCCAACCAGTGCTACAATCGGTTTACTCATTTTTCCTTTTCCCCAAAATCAAAAGGTTTTCATATGTCACTTGCGGTTCCGCAAGTGACTGTTCTGAATAGTTACATCAAAAGTAAATATCATTCTGAGCATCTTTGTCATTCTGAGCATCTTTGTCATTCTGAGCATCTTTGCCATTCTGAGCATTTTTGTCATTCTGAGCGAAGCGAAGAATCTTCCCAATCCGGATGAAATATCCTTAAAAGTTGTTTCGCATCTCGTTTCCCGGGGCGGCATCCCGCATCTTCGATTTGGGATATACGTCGCATCCGCTCCTCAGTATGTCATTACGATCTTCCTTATAAAATCCTCTCCGTCGGTCCTAATTATCCGCACCGGAACCCCGAGAGCCTCCGAAATATCGCCAATCCTCATATCATCAAGCAGTATATCGGTATCAGCTCTTAAAAGATTCTCCGGAAGGAAAAGCACCTCGCCAAGCACCTTCCCCTTTAGTGCTCCCACAATATCCTGACCGGTAAGAAGACCGCTGACAGTGATCCGCTCTCCGAAAAAAAGATTTTTGACGGGATAATAATGAACCCTGATACCCGGAAAAAGCCCTGACAGCTTATTAAGGCAGTCCCTTAAATAATCCTGCATAAGGAGCCCTCCGCATAGGGACAGCTCCCGTACCGTATCTCGCGGCGGATAATCCTCCGGATGCCCCCTTAGATCAACAAGGCATTCCTCAAATTCATCAAGGAAGGAGCGGATCATTCCCACACCGTTTTCGTACTGAAGATAACCGTCATAGCTCTCTGCCGGAGGGATCTCCGCATCTGCCATAATATAAAACTCATCCCCTGCATGGACAAAGTGGGTTCCGTACTTCGAAAAAAGCTTATCCTGCCAGGAATGAATAAGTAAAAGAACCTTCCTTGCATCCTCCCTGTCAAAACCCTCCAGGGGGAAAAGTCCCTCCCTGTACCTTGTGAGCCCCACCGGCACAACGGAAACGCTTTTAAGATGAGGAATATATTTTGACAGCTCCTGTATGGAAAAGTCAAGCTCCTTACCGTCATTTAAGCCCTTGCAGAGAACGATCTGTCCGTTCATCTCAATCCCGGCTTCAAAGAGCCTGTCAGCCTTCTTCAAAGCCTCCCCGGCAAAACGGTTATTAAGCATCCTGCAGCGAAGAGCCGGATTCATAGCCTGAAAAGAAATATTGATGGGGCTTAAGCGGTAACGGATGATCCTGTCAATATCTTTATCCGACATATTGGTAAGAGTTACATAGTTTCCCTGCAAAAAAGAAAGCCTGGAATCATCATCCTTAAAGTAGAGGCTCTCTCTCATACCCGGGGGCATCTGGTCGATAAAGCAGAAAACACATTTATTTCTGCAGGAACGGTACTCATCCATAAGACCGTTCTCGAATTCAATACCGAGGTCCTCATCCTCGTCCTTATCGATCTCAAGCTCCCACTCCTCACCGTTACATTTCCGTATAATAACCGTAAGGAAAGAATCCTCTGTCAGAAACTGATAATCAAAGATATCCTCTATCTCCTGCCCATTTATGCTGATAAGCTCATCACCGGGCTCGATCTCCATCTCTTCCGCAATACTGCCCTCAATGACCCTATGGACTATGTGCCGCTTATTCATTATGCCCTTATCCACTCTCCAAAATCATTCATTACCTGGGTCACTCCCTCTACACCAACTTAGTGTCATTGGCATCCTACCCACGGATCTCCACACGGCAGCTGCAAGGCAGATCGATAGCGCCGGCTTCAGTATACCCACAAAAAGATTCTTAGCTTCGCTCAGAATGACACTAACTTAATGTCATTGGCATCCTACCCACGGATATCCGGACGGCAGCTGCAAGGCAGATCGATAGCGAACGACTACAGTTTTGCGCCGGATCTCCATACGGAATGTGCAAGTCAGATCGATAGCGAACGACTGCAGTTTTGCGCCGAAATGCGGCGGCACGAGCCGAAAGCGCTCTTTTTGAGGCAGAGTGCCGTCCGGATATTTCGGTGCAAAGCAAAGGTAGAGAGCGTGATCTGACTTGCACTTCCGTATGGAGATCCGGGGCAACATGCGGCGGCACGAGCCGAAAGCGCTCTTTTTTCTCCGGAGCACCGTCCATATATTTCGGTGCAAAACAAAGGTAGAGAGCGTGATCTGACTTCAGCTGCCGTATGGAGATCCGGGCAAAATCCAACAGCTGCCATACGGAGATCCGAGCCAAACCAAACGCAGACTACCAGCCAATCCTGCGTTTACCGGTAAAGTTTCCTTTAGCCTCAATAGTGAGATCCTTATCAGTCCCGGAAACACTGAAGTCTTTCTTCTTTAATCTGATCCTCTTTCCCGACAAGATACAGGATACCTTCTTAACCCTGCCCATTTTATCGAACTTAACATCAAGCTTGATATCAGGATCAGAAATGTCAGCAGGAACAATCGAAAAAGCAAAAGGAGCAGATTTAAGGAGTCTGTTCAGGCTCTTAAACTCCTTACCCTTTAGCTTCAGGGTCATTTGGGCCTGTCCGGCATCCCTGCCCTTCTTAATCTTTGCCTTGATTTTAGACGGCTGCACGGGATTTCCCTGACTGTCGGTAATACTAAGGGTCACATCCTCGGCTCTCCTCTTGGTATTCTTCCCTGAACCCCCTAAGATGACAGGATAATGCTTTCTCCCGTTATAAGACACGGAATTAAGCCACTTAAATGTATAGCCTCCGATCTCGGCTACAGAGAAAACATTTGCAGCGGATTGTACAGCTGTTTCAGACTTTGTTTCAGCTTCCTCCTCTTCCTCTTCCTCCTTTTCCTTGTCGCTGTCAAGGAAGACATATTCCTTTTCATATTGACCCACACTGTAGTCAAAGCTGCTTACCTCACTGTCATTATATCCGTAAAGTGTGGAGTAAGCTTTTATTGTCAGGGACTGACCGATAAGAATGGGAATCCCCTCATATTTCTTTCTTTCGCTGTTAGCTTTGTCAGTGGGGTCGCTGCCATCCAGTGTGAAATATATTTCAGCCCTTCTCCCGGTATCACCGTTATCCGTATCAGGGGTAATGACATCCTTAAAGGCTGCCGAAACATTCTGCTTAACCTCTCCCGGTTCTGCCGAATCCTCCGAAAGGGAAGGCGCATCAAGAGCTAGCTTTTCCGTAACGTTTCCCTTCCAGGGTCCCGTCTTCTTTGCAGCTCCGAAACCGATGCCGGAATAGCTTAGGACTCCGCCGTCAATTTCAAGGAAAACCTCCTCTCCCACGCTTAATGGTGAGGCTGTCTTTAGAATAACATTTCTTGCGTATTCGTCCCGTTCGCTGTCAATAATATTATCCGGCTCCTTCTCCTTATCAGGAAGCTCAATACTAAAGGGAATATCTTCTCCCTTTTCATCACCTTTCCTAAGGACAAAGGCATTATCCTTCATCAGTCCATCAGTATCGCTAATATCCATATATTTATCAAAGGTCACGTATATTCCGTCAGTCAGGAAATTAATGGCCTCGATCTCAGGAGCTTCATAGCTCAATAAAGGAATATTGACATCGATCTGAGGAGGCGGAACAGGAAGCCAGTTATAATTTGTCCCCTTATCCACTGCTGCCTTGTCATTATTGCTGTTTCCGGGAAGAAAGCCGTCCGCTTCGGCAGTCACAAACCATTGTCCTAAGGGCACCATCCACGCATAACGTCCGTCTTTACCGGTAGTAAGCACATTTTTCTCCGGCGTGATCTCCCTCTGATCTGCAGGTATAAGATAGTCGCTTGAAAGATCGGATGAGCCATTCTTAAAAAGTTTAACGGAAGATCCGTCTACCGGATTGGATTTCACACCGGCATAGACCACTCCGGAGGGATCATATATTGGCGCATAGGTAGAGGAATCAAGACCGGATGAATTTCTGATATTATTACCGGATCCAACGCGCAGATCCTTCTTCTTTTTCTTGTAACCACAGGACTCGTCTTCCCTCTCCTCCGCTTCTCTTTCCACGCTGTCAGCTATCCATTCTTCAAGCATCCACCTGTGTTCGTCAAGAGACATAGACTGGCTCAGGCTTACCAGGGATGCAAGGGATGTTTCGATAATGACAAGAGCGCTTGCAAGGACAAGAGGTCCTGCAATTCTGGCAAGCATTGCCTTAGCGGCCTTCCCGGCAGCGGTTCTTGTCATTTTCCTTGCAGCGGTTTTCCGTATATAACCCGCCAGGGCTTCCTTAGTTGTCTTATTGATGCCAAAGGTAGATCCAAGAGTGAAGACTGTGTTAAAGCCGCCATGCACCAATGTCCAGAACATAGCGTCATTGGTCTCCTGATGGAAGGAATCCAGATCCCGGAGAATGCTCTGCTGTGTTTGTGCCCTCATCGCCTTGAAGCAGGGGGTTTTGGTAAGGCTCTCCACTTCATAGAAATTATCCGCAAGTGCCTTCATTCCCATAATGGTGGAAATTGTAGTGCATCCCGCAGCCAGAATTCCCGAAGCAGCGTTGACAGCTCTCCAGAATCTCCCGGCACTTCCGATCTTATTCTCACCGATCTTCATAGCACCGTGGATGCCGTCTATAAGGGCATTTGATACCAGAAGATTAAGTCCTGAGGAAAGGTTCGCGATATCGCCTGATTCGGCCGCGTCTGCGGAACCGGACTGATATATCGGCGAATCGAGGAAATAGCTCACAAGATCCATAGAGCATCCCACCCTCACGCCAAGGATCTGGGCATATGAGCCCCTGTGGGGTCTTTCCGAGGAACCGGCTTTCCCGCTTGCAGCGGTGACAGTACCTGTCGGAGCTATGCCTATGATATCCGCATCCTCGCCATAGTCCCATTCCTCCGTAATTATCCCGTTATCATCAACACGACGCGCACGCGTAAGCTGCACCTCGGCCATAACAGAGGATCCGTCATCTTTTTCCGAAATATAGAAGCAGGTGGTCTGTTCGAGTATCACATTTCCATCTTTATCGGTCACCACATTTGTTTCAGGGGACATAAAGCAGCCGCTTCCCGGCTTTATCTTCAAGCTGCTGTCATCCCCTTTCCAATCCGCAACCTCTGAAGAAGGTGATACGGAATTATCAAAATCCGTGGAAATAAAGGATCTTAGTTCGCTTTCATATCTCTCCCTGTCAAGGGTAATGGCAAGGCTTGTAACGGCAAGACCCGTCTGTGAGCCCTCTACAGTGATATTGTCCAGTAATTTAGCGAGATCCGGAGCCTTGCTGTCATCACCTTCGGTATGTGTCCACTCCGGAACCTTACTATCATCAACCTTTCCGGTATCGGGATCAATATAGTAACATCCGCCATCCAGAAGCTCTTCCTCAAGAGCGTCAGCCATTTCTTCATAGATCTCGGGATTGTCAACTATATCATCATACAGCTTATTCTCGTCATTAAATGCCAGGGCATATTCCTCAGCATCAACCCTTTCTTCGCTAATGTCGATAAGATCAAGCTTATCCTCCGGCATATCTTCTTCGCTGCAGAGCTTATAGATATCCGTCTTCTCCATCACACCCCCGGTAAAGGGTCTCCTCGGGGCACTGAGATCGGGACCGCTCTCAACGTTCATATCATCTCTCTTAACCGCATAATCCACCTGGGTCTGTATTACTGCAGAGCCTATCCTCTGTTTTTCGGAAACATAAACCCCTTCAGACTCTTTCCTTCCGGGAAGCCTGAGAGACTGTCCGTTTTGCATCTTGACAGAAAAGACAATAGGAGCATCCTCTCCCAGCACGGAACTTCCAAAATCGGGATCCAGAAATTCATCATTTTCAAATTCGGCTCTTACCCTGTAATATACTGCCGTATGCGGTCCCCAGTCGTATTTACGCCCTGACATAAGGGAATCATAAAGCCTTCCTTCGCTGTCATAGAGATCAAGGTAGTGGGCTTTCAGGGTCGGAGTATCCCCCACTCCTATCACTACCTCACCTGTAACCGTATCCATCCACTCCAGCTTATCCTCATCATTCGGTCCGGCTTTAGCACTGATCCTATGGGCAGCCTGACCTGCAACAAAGCTGTCGGGGAGATTAAGTGTAACAACCCTGTCCTTTATCCCGCGGCAGTTCCTTTCGGAATAGATCATTGCATCCCCGTCAAAAACAGCAACGGTGTAGGGTTCTGTTCTGTTTCCCGATTCGTCTACAGGAGGGGCAGATATGAGTCTTGCACTTATGACATTTGAACCCGCGCTTTCCGGGAGCTGCATCACAAGCCCCGGAGAAGCCACCTCGACCTCCCCCACAAGCTGATTTTCATATATGCCTAAAGAATTGCTTCCCTTATCGATATTTATATTGGCCCAGACTGCGATATCAAGGTTTTCTGACCCGACTCTCGGAGATGCATAAAGAGTGTACTGGCAGGGGAGACTGACTGAGGGCTCAATTCTTATGTAACCGGAAGGATTCCCTGCTCCCTCATAACGTATCCCGTTTATTGTCAGGCACTGAACAGGCGTATTCGTTTCCACATAAATCCCCTTAAGCTTTCCGGCATAGCCCTCATCAAGAGCGATGGTTCCCGTAACCGGAACTAATTCATTTGCCGTAAACTGTGCCGGAGCGGACGCACTGGATCTTGGCTTCGTAATGTACAGCTGTTCGGAGATCCTGCTTAGATCATAGGATGCATCCGGAAGTGCCGTTGCGGCTCCGCTTTCAATTTTAATATCCTCATATTTCTGCAGCGCGTTTTCTGAGCCATAGTCCCGGTTAAACTGATCCCAGTCTTCTATAAAGGGATGCATTTCCGTGGAAATCACTGCTATATCATAGGTTCCGGAGTCCCCGGGGCTGAAAAATGAAAGATCTCTGGTGCTTAGTCCATGGACGGTCTCTTCCCCCGAGCTTCCGATATAGCTCCCTGTGCTATGGTCAAACCATAAAGATTTCAGCCTTATATTTACGGGAGAAGTATTCCTGATCTTCTGGACTATGCCTCCCTTAACGGGAAACATGATATCGGCAGTTCCCCTAAGGAACTCATTAACCTCCACATCCTGGCTTCCCTCATTAATGACACCGGAGCCGGGCCAGGACAGCTTCACGGTCCGCTTTGCATCCCCCTCTGCACCGGATGCAAGATTTTGAAGAATATCGGCGTAATATGAATTCCATATCCTGAATCTGATATTTTTTTCCGTATTATCTACGAAAATAAAGTGCCCTACCCCAAGATCTCTGCCCGAAGCATAGGCGACTACATTCGTACTCCCGCCTGGAAGCGACTTTATGTATCGTACGGTGTCACTGTCCTTCTGATCCTTATAAAAGGAAACCCTGAGATCAAGACATGCGGAGGTATCGCCGGGATTAACGTAGATCCTATGATCAGCATCGATGTCGTCAGCTTTGATCACTTCATTTCTGTAGGAAAGAGGTGTGCTCAGATAGACGTCTGCCCCCGGATAAACACTCACGGAAAAGCTGCCGTCATCACCTGTAACGGTACTGCCTTCTTTCTTTCCGCCGGGAAGGGACTGGTAATATGAAAGCTTTATGTTTTTAACTTCCTCGTCCCCGCTAAGGGCATATAATACTCTTCCGGAAAGAGTTTCGGAAGCCACATAATCCGGGATAGTAAATGTAAGCGACTCCGGATCCGGAACCGCAGTATATGTACGGCCACCACCTCCTTCAATTTCGAAGCCACCGAAAAAGCTGTTGTCATACTTTCTGCAGAGACCGCTAAAGGCGTTAAGCTCAACTTCAAAGCTCTGACCGACCCTTACCACTGCTCCGGGGGAAAGCTCTCTCTCTTTATCTTCGGAAATAAATGTCACGCTTATGTCACGGTCTGCCGTGACGGTCATTTTCTCCCCGTTTTGATCAAGCAGAATGATATTATCGGGAAGGCTGGTCAGAGCTACCTCAGGGGAAGCAGCGCTAAGCTCAACGCTCTCACCCCACTCCACCTTCTTCTCTTCGGTAGATCCCGCAATTTCCACAGCCTCCGCTTCTCCGTCAACATTAGCCATGAGCCGAACATTACTGAATACGGAATCCATATCCCCGCCGTAAAGCCTTACCGGGACTACCATGGCTTCATTTGCGCTAAGGGTAGCACCGTTCTTTTCTTCCCCCAGCCTTCCGCTCCAGAACCAGCTGTTTTCTTCCGTTCCGTTTTTTGTGGTAAAGTCCGCCTGCAGCCAGCAGGAAATACCCTTTGATGAATCTATGATGTTTTTCGGTATGAGTATCCTGGAATAATCCCCTCTTACCGCAAGCGTTAATGTTTTGATCTGGTTAATGGAGGCATCGATTTTATAGGAAGCCTTGAAGGTAAGCTCATATGTCCTTCCGGTACCGGGTACGGCCTTTCCGGAAAGAACACCGGTAGAAGTGTCAAAAACGAACCCCTCCGGAAGATCCCCTTCCACTATCTCCCAGTCGGCCTCCAGGCTGGACTTAAGGGTATAGGAATAGTCTTTTCCAAGATATGCTTCCGGAAGCTTTTTGGTGGTTATACTAAAGGCTGAATTCGGCGTTATGGTAAAGTCGATACCCCCGTAAGCCTTTTCCTCATTACCGGACTCTGTTGCAATTACGCTTATATGATAGGTCCGGTCCCCGCTGTCATTATCACTGCTGTCTTTCAGCTTAAGCTTACCGCTTATCGTACCTGAAGGATCGAGGGTAAGTCCGATATCACTGAAGCTTGTATTTGTTGAAGGCGACTCCTCCCAGGTTATATTGCCGCTTTTTGCGGGAACGGCAGAAAGAGCAGCATTAAAGGACTGTCCCTCCATACCGGAAAAAGAGCTGCTCTTTATTACAGGGGCAGTTCCGCCGGAAGCAGTTACGGTCAGCACATCGTCACCCATGGTGCTGAAGACCGTCTGTCCGCCGGAAGCACCTGAAACGAGCTCCCCATTCAGGGTTACAAGTATATAATATTCACCGGCCGGAACAGGAGACGTTCCGTTCAGAGCCTTTGAAAAATCAATATTAGTAAACTCAAGCTCGCTGCTATAATCTGCTTTGATTCCCGCCTTCGACATATTGGAAAGCTCTGCGGAGGATGCAGTGGAATCTGCAAGAGGGATCCTCACGGAACCATCTTTAGACACAAGGAAAATGCTTTTCAGATGATGGCTTCCCGTTCCGGCCTTATCGGCACTGAATTCCGTCTTATCCTGATCAAGGCCCAAAGAGCTTAGGGACGGATCAAAACTTCCGAGATACAGCTTAACCTTCTCACTGCCGTTTACATTTTTACCGTCCCGATAATCATCATTGACAAGAACACTAATAATCCCTATCGTACCGTCATGTGAGGGTGCGCTCTTAAGCATCTCTTCGGAATCAGAAGAAACCATGTCCAAGTTCTCAGCATATACTCCCTGTGGCAGCATTGCTGTAAGAAGTGTAACGGAAAGCAGAATGGAGATCAGCTTTCTCAGGTTTCCGAATCTGTTATTCTTCCTCATAAATTCATACACCTCCTCATTCAAACGACTCTCTAAGTTTCAAAAAACAGCCTGCATATCCTTATCATCCCGGGCGCAGGAAACACATATCTGACACTGAAGATATGAGATACCGCCACGATATGGAAGATTCTTCGGGCTATTCCCTCAGAATGACAAAGTAAAAGGATACTCCAGTTATTATCAAAGATGAACTGTTACCTTGCACTCGATATCCACACGGCAGCTGCAGGGCAGATCGATAGCGCCGGCTTCAGTATACCCACAAAAAGATTCTTCGCTTCGCTCAGAATGACACTAACTTAACGTCATTGGCATCCTACCCACGGATCTCCACACGGCAGCTGCAAGGCAGATCGATAGCGAACGACTGCAGTTTTGCGCCGAAATGCGGCGACCCGTAGCGAGAACGCTTTTTTCGAGCTGAAGGGTCGTCCGAATATTTCGGTGCAAAACAAAGGTAGAGAGCGTGATCTGACTTCAGCTGCCGTGCGGAGATCCGGGGAAATAACCTACCGGCCTATCTCACAACCTCCCCGTCCTTCCAGATACGGTCGAGGTCATAAAACGCCCTGCTTTCTTTATCGAAGATATGCACGATCACATCCCCGTAATCCATAAGGATCCAGCTGCTGTCCCTGTTGCCCTCGGTATTCTTATGCGTGGCTCCGGCCTTAAAAAGAGCTTCACCCACAGCCTCCTCCATGGCATCCAGCTGGTTCGGGTTATTACCGGTAGCAATGACAAAAAAATCAGCAAAATCGGATATCTCACCGATATTGATTATTTTGACATCCTCGCCTTTTTTATTCTCAAGTGCTGCAGCGGCAGCCATCGCTATATCAAGATTTTGCATAGTAGTCGTAGGTCTCCTTTGTAGTGGGATCGACAGGTCTCGATCCCTTAGACAGGTAGTCAAGTGTATCGATTAAAATCTTCTTTACCGCCATATCGATATCCGTAAAAGCAAGCTCCCTTATGTCCGTAAGGTTCGGAGCCTCATTCCGGTTTATTTCGATGTAGTCCGCAGTGAAAATGATCTTCTCGATAAGGCTCATTCCGGGACGCCCTGTGGTATGGTATCTGACTGCGTTAATGATCTCCTTATCCCTTATACCGAAATCATGCTCAGCAATATAGGCTCCGAGCTTAGCATGCAGTAAATAAGGCGCTTTCTTCTCCACATCATTAAGGGGAAGCTTATACTTTTTGCAAAGCGCGTACTTTTCATCATTGGAGATGTTTTTCGCACAGTCATGAAGGAGCCCGGCGGTAAATAATCTCTCCGGATCCTCCCGGTAGCGCATTGCAAGCGATGCCGCAGTATAGGCAACGCCAAGGGTATGCTGGTATCTCTCATTATCGAGAAGCTTCTTTATCCTTTTTTTAATGGCTTTATTATTGCTGTTCATATATGCGTCGTTCGTAAATAAACATCCTGACTGCCTCGGGAAGGTAATACCTGACCGAGCGGCCCTGTCCGACAAGCTCTCTGATCATGGAAGAAGAGATGTCTATATTTGTGGTATGTAATACCTCTATTTTAGCATCAAAATGCTCTTTATAGAATTCAATATCCCGGTAAAGTTCATCAGGGCTTTCATTATTTCTGACCGAGGTGATAACGGTGCAGCCGGAAAAGATCCGTTCGGGAGTCACCCATTTCTTCATTTCATGCAGTGCATCCGCCCCGGTAATAAAGAAAAGAGCGTCATCAGGATACAGGGAATTAAGCTCCTCTATGGTATCCGCAGTGTAGGTATTGCCACCCCGCCTTATCTCCATATCGGATACGGAAAAGGAAGGATTATCGGAAACCGCGAGGCGCGCCATTTCAAGCCTGACTGCCGCCTCGGGCATCTTCATATCCTTTTTAAGGTAAGAATTACCGCTTGGCATAATGATAACCCGGTCAAGGCCGAATTCAAAAAGTGCCTGTTCGGCAATGATCAGGTGTCCGAAATGTATGGGATTAAAGGTGCCTCCGAGGATTCCGATCTTCTTCATCAATCGCCCTAATTCTCATAATAATCAAAGTGGAAGCCGTAGATCTTTACCGTATCGCCTTCATTGATGCCAAGCTCCTTCAGCCGGTCAAGTGCCCCGATATCCCGCATGAAATTCTGGAAGAACATAAAGCCCTTTTCCGAATCGAGATTCGTGTAGCCCAGCATCTTTTCGATACGGGGGCCTTCGATCACATAATAATCCTCCTTTTCGTCAAAGCTGACCGTAAAGGGAAGCTCCTCCGCAACATGCTCCATAGGATCATACTCGGCCTCATATACGGCGACACTCCTGTCTGTCTTTGACAGCATATCCTTAACGGCATACATGAGTTCGTTAACACCCTGACGGGTAGCCGCGGAAATAGGAATAACCCTTATACCCTTCGGCTCAAATTCCTTTTTTATGCGTTCTACGGGATCCTCTTCTCCCTCTAAAGTCTGTATAACATCCGTCTTATTGGCAGCTATTATCTGCGGCTTAAGTGAGAGATCCACATTGAAGGAAGCGAGCTCCTTATTTATGGCATAAATATCGTCAACCGGATCCCGTCCTTCGGTTCCCGCAGCGTCAACCATATGAATGAGAATGTGGCAGCGCTCAATATGACGCAAGAATTCATGCCCCAAGCCCACACCCTCTGACGCTCCCTCAATAAGCCCGGGAATATCCGCGAGCACAAAGCCGCCATCTCCGTCCTTTAGATCCACTACTCCAAGGAAAGGATGGAGGGTGGTAAAGGGATAGTCAGCTATCTCGGGCTTTGCATTCGTGACCGCCCTTATCAGTGTGGATTTGCCCGCATTGGGAAAGCCAACGAGGCCCACGTCCGCGATGCTCTTCAGCTCCAGCACAACCTCCGCTTCAACACCGTCCTGTCCGGGCTTCGCGTATTTCGGAGCCTGCATGGTAGCAGTGGCATAGTGCTGGTTTCCGTTTCCGCCCCGGCCGCCACGGAGCACAGTAACTCTAATGTTTTCCCCGGACATATCAACGATCACCTTGTTGGTTTTGCTGTCACGGACTATGGTGCCTTCAGGAACCTTAAGGATCAGATCCTTCCCGTTCCTTCCATGCATCCTTTTCTTAGCACCGTTTTCACCGTTTTCCGCGGAAAACTTCCGCCTGTAACGATAGTCGGAAAGGGTGTTCATACCCTTGTCCACTTCAAATATAACACTGCCGCCGTTTCCGCCATCACCACCGTCGGGACCGCCGTTAGCCACATACTTTTCCCTGCGGAAGGAAACACAGCCGTCGCCCCCTTTTCCGGATCTTATTATTATTGTAGTTTTGTCCTTAAATGCCATTGTCGTACCGTCAAAAGTTCCGCTGTTAAAAGAAGGGCTCCGGGAAAAACCGGAGCCCATCATATTAAACAGCTAAAAATTATTCAGCCTTTGCTTCAACCTCATAAACGCTTGCCTGCTTTAAGTATCTGCCCTTTCTCTCGAAACGGAGAACGCCGTCAACCTTTGCATACAGGGTATCATCTCCGCCCCTTCCCACATTCTTTCCGGGATGGATATGGGTTCCGCGCTGTCTGTATATGATATTTCCGGCTAAAACAAACTGTCCGTCCGCCCTCTTGGCACCGAGCCTCTTTGACTCGGAATCACGTCCGTTCTTTGTGGAACCGACTCCCTTTTTGTGGGCGAAGAACTGAAGGTTAAGATTTAACATTCCTAAATTCCTCCTTTTACTGCCTTTCTTCCGTGAGCTTCAAATACTCACATCCGTAATTCTTTTCACTGTCACTGATCCCGTAATACAAGCTTTCCAGAAGCAGCGCTGCCTTTTCCGAGGGAGGACTTTTGAAATCGCAGCTGATCTCCCCCTTCTCCTCGTCTGAAAAAACTTCCATATTCGCCGCATCCTCCGGCAGCAGCCGGTCGATGGAATTTATGGTGTTTATAACAAGCATCGACACTGCGGCGCAGACCACATCATTACCTCTGTCCGCATATCCCGCATGCCCTGTGCAGCTGAAGCTTTTAATAAAGCCGTTCTCTGCTCTTCTAAGCTTAAAATGTATCACCGTTATGCGTTGATCTTGTCGATCTGTACCTTGGTATACTGCTGTCTGTGACCGTTCTTCTTATGATAGCCTGACTTCCTCTTGTAACGATAGACAACGACTTTCTTTCCCTTGATCTGATCGAGAACCTTCCCCGATACAGAAGCATTCTTTACATCGTCGCCAACCTTTAAGGAATCACCGCCAACAGCCTTAACATCATCGAAAGTAACAGCACTGTCCTTTTCAAGAGGAAGCTTCTCAACGAGAATCACGTCTCCTTCCTGAACCTTGTACTGTTTTCCGCCTGTTGCAATGATAGCGTACATATGACACCTCCTGTCTTCTTATGATCGCTGGGCTTTTCGGTGTATAACACGGCTCGAGGCCGCTTTCCGGCGGAAGATCTATGCATCCACCGTCCTTATACTTTATGAACCTTACCAAGCGGCTCGCTACCCGCAAGCTTTGATAGAATAACATAAATCATATTCTTTTGTCAAACAGGTATTTCATCCGGTTCTTTTGAAAAATGCGTTTTTATTACCCTTGTTTCTTTAAGCTCTTCAAGGGAACAGTTGATGATGTCGCGGTCGGTTACCGTAAAATCCGCTGATTTGCCGGCAGTTATACTGCCGGTAATATGTGAAAGCCCGAGCTGGGCAGCCCCGTTAATGGTGTATGCAAGAAGAGCCTCTGTCCTTCCTATTGCCTCGGATTCCGGCGGAAGATAAGCACCCTCTAAAAGCTCCTTATTTCCTCTGGCACAGGCATAGTACATACCGATAAAGGGGTTCAACGCTTTTTCATCAAAGGCCGCATCACTTCCGAAGGACACTCTGACACCGCGTTTTACCATGGTTCCCACGGGAAACTGCCTCAAATATCTCTTCTCACCGAGACAATCCAGGGTAAATCTGTCACCCTCCATCCAGACAGGTGTGGTCTGGAAAAAGATATCCCGGGCTGATACGATACTCTCTATATCCTCGTCAGTATAAAGCTGGTTATGGGCTATGGTCTTTGTCCCCTTTATCTCCCCAAGAGATGTCAGTACCTCAAGGCTCTGCCGCACCGCCTCATCACCGATTGCATGGATGTGGATGGAAAAGCCCTCCTTTGCAGCAAGGTCTGATGCTTTCTTCATATCCTCAAGACTCACGTTTGTTAATCCCACGCCTCCCCTTTCGTCGGAATAGGGGATCCTCAGCAAAGCGGAATGCTCTTCAATGGTACCGTCGGAGATAAGCTTAAGGGTATCAAAGAATACATTTTCCGAAGAGAATCTTTTCCTGTAATCGAGCATGATTCCGACTGCTTCGGAGGCGGGAATGATATCTTCGCCGTGATAGCCGAAGCTTGTAGAGATCCGCATCTTAAGGGCGTGTTCCTCATCCATCGTATGGAGCAGGGGAAGAATATCGGATTCTCCGTTATCGGTAGTCATTGCATCGAAAACAGTGGTGTATCCGAAAGAGGAATAGCTGTCGATAAGCTGTTTCAGAACCTCAGGGCTCTCTTCCCCCGCACTGTTATTAAAAAGCTCCATACAGGGCATGATGGCAGGCACTTCTATAATAAGCCCGGGATTCTCATCCTTTCTTTCTATCCCGAGTATTTCCATGGCTCTGGAATTTAAGAGAAGGGCATGACCGTCGTAGCTGAAAACCCCTACCGGGCGGTCTGATATGGCACAGTCGATATTATCGGCAGAAAAGCTGCCGACGGTAAGATCAATACCGATAGCTGCCACGGCCTTATCAGCGGATCCCGGGTCTTCGGAAATGAGCTTTTTTAAGACAGCGCCAAGTTCATCCGGTTTTGTCTTCTTATCGATTTCAAGCATTTCCATTGATGCCTGATGTATCCCTGACAGGATATGACAGTGTGAATCAACGAATCCCGGAACCACGCATTTCCCCTTAAGATCGACTGCCTCATCATATTCAGGGAGGCCAGAAGACTTCCCCACAAAGGTAAAGCGGCCGTCCTCCACAAGAAATGCATCTGCCTCAGGTTTTCTTCTGTCAGCCGTATATATAACCCCGTTAATATAAGCGGTTTTCTTCATATCACTTCTGCCCGGCAGTATTCTTCACATCCTGTCTGAGTCCCAGGAAAAACTTTTTCTGTCTCTCATTCATTATGACGCGTACAGGCTTTAACTGGTTTAAGGATGCCCCCTTGAACACCATCATATCCCTGTAAAGAAGAGAGGTCTGGGCCTGCAGGAACCATACCTCCGGCTTATCCAGCCAGTGGTCTTCATAGCAGTCGAGATAAACGGGATTTGCCTCACAGAGATGCTTAAACACACTCTCCTTAAGGGCATCCATATCGAATTCATGGATATCTTTCCTCGGCTCAATAAGGAAGTCATAACGGTTCGGTGTGACATCCGTATTCGGATAAACGCTGAAGTCCGCAAGGTCTATGCCCATTTCCTCTGCAACCGCTTCAACAGCAACCTGAAGTGCCTTCTCGGTGGTCTTTTCCTCTGCGAGGTTTATGGTGCGGTTCACCCTGTACATAAACTGTACCTTCGGGGTCTTATTTTCAAAACCTGTAACCTTTACAGCATCACTCATACGGTAGCGCCAGAATCCGCTTAAATTCGTGATGATAAGCTCGTAGATCTTCCCCTCCTTAAGCTTATCCAATGTAATGCACTTAGTAAAATCATCACCCGCCTCAACCGGCAGAAATTCCACAAAGGCCGCGGAAGGAGCCAGAATGCTGTCAAAATCATCTATTCCCGAGGGTACTGACCAGAGACCCTCAGAAGCTGTTATACCGGAATACACGTTGTAAACGCCTCCGCCGGTGTAATGCTCCTTTATCATTCTGTCATAGATCTCAAAGCCGTCACCACCTGCCCCCTCAATATAGGTGAATTTCGGCCACACCTTCTTTACCCAGGGTTCTTCGGTACCGTCCTTAAATGCTTCCCTGAGCTCTGCAGCTCTCTCCGGCATGGGTTCTATCTTTTTAAGGAGACTCTCGCGGACTTCATCCGGCATATCGATATCATCTGAAATGGTTCCGGTCTCGATATCATGGATCAGAAGCTCGTAATTATCCTCGATATAACGCAGGAAAAGGACTATAACACTGTAGAATCCGGTGATGATCCCCCTAAGATCTCTTTCCATAAGGGCAAAGCGTGTATGGACATACTTTGTATTCACTCCGTGGGCGGGATTCAGACCCTCGATGGGAGTTGTGAATAATGTCCTTATCATCTGATCCAGAGCATCCCTGCCGCCCTTAATATAATCAGCCATTTTTGCGGAAGCTTCGCCGACGGTGAGACCGCTCTCCAGTGTCCTGCAGTTTCCGCTTGATGTACAGAAAGCACGTCCCTCCATCCAGGAAGGATCCAGATTATTGCCAAGGATCCCGTAATTATAAAGATTATTGTATTTTGCGAATATCTCAGACTGTTTTTCTGTCATGGGAACGACCTTCGGGACACCTACAGTGCCGGAGGTCTCGTTGAAATGATTATAATCGTAAGAGGTGAGTATATTTTTCTCACCTCTCATCATACGCTCAAGATAGGGTGCTATATCGTCATAGTTAACAACCGGCACCTTTTTCTGATAGTCTTCAATACTCTTTATGCTGTCAAAGCCGTACTTCTTTCCGTATTCGGTATCCTTATTGTCACGTAAAAGCCCCATAAGAAGCTCTGTGGTCTGCCCCAAAGGATCCTTTGTTTCCTCGATGAAGCTTTGAAGAACCTTCTTTCCCTGAAGAACGCTTTGCTGATTGGCGAGTAAAGTATTGTTTTTCATTTCATCATTTCCCATTTGTATACCCCCATTATAAAAAGTTTTTTAGGACTCTTTTGCCGCAAGCTGTGCCTGAACGGCGGTTATGGCGATAACTCCTTCAATGTCGTGGGTATTGCATCCGCGGGACAGGTCATTTACGGGCTTTGAAAGTCCCTGAAGAAGTGGTCCGTAGGCATCTGCCTTTCCTAAGCGCTGAACCAGCTTGTAGCCTATATTTCCAGCATCAAGATTCGGGAAAATAAGTACATTTGCATGCCCTGCCACATCGGAATCCGGAGCCTTGCTCTCCGCCACCTCCGGTACTATGGCTGCATCCGTCTGCAGCTCTCCGTCAAGGATAAGTCCGGGATATTTTTCATGTGCGATCTTTACCGCATTTCTGACCTTGTCGACAAGCTCGTGCTTTGCGGAACCCTTGGTGGAATGTGAAAGCATGGCTACCTTCGGCTGTGCTCCAACCAGAGCCTTGAAGGAATTGGCGCTGGTGCGGGCAATGATAGCGAGCTCCTCGGAGGTCGGATCCTGATTCAGTCCGCAGTCTCCGAATACAAAGGTGCCGTTCTCACCCATATCGCAGTCGGGCACGCACATAACAAAGAAGCCGGAAACCATCTCAACTCCGGGCGCCGTACGTAAGATCTGCAGAGCGGGTCTTAAGGTATCTGCCGTTGCGTGGCAGGCTCCCGCAACCATTCCGTCCGCATCAGAGTTTTTAACCATCATGATACCGTAGGTAAGATAGTCGTTTCGGAGTATCTCATCGGCCTTTTCAGCTGTCATTCCCTTATGGGCTCTCAGCTCCACAAGCTTCTCCTTATACTCTTCAAACTTCGGATCCGTAAGGGGATTTACAAAATCAATATCCGAAATGTCGACACGGAGCTTCTTCGCCTTTTCCGCAACCTCATGTTCGTCCCCCACCATTACGATCTTTGCGATATTATCTCTCATAGCCCAGGTGGCGGCTCTAATGACCCTCTTATCGTTTGATTCGGGAAGGACTATGGTCTTTATGTCCTTTGACGCCCTTTCAAAAACCTTTGCAATAAAATGATTGACCTTGTCTGATGCTTCCATTTTTTTTGTTCCTTTCTTGTATTATTCCTTTAATTAATCCTGTGTAACCTGAGGAGTATCAGCGAAGGATCTTCCTCACGGCATTATTACATACCTGGTAATCCCGCAGTTCTCCCTGTATACTCTTTTCCAGAGCTTCCAGATATACTTCTGCGAAATATACCTTCTCTTTATCTTGCTAACATCCATAAGAGCGGAAACCTCCATAAAGAGTTCCCTGGCGAGTTCCGTCTCAAATTCTCTTTCCATATTCATACTCCGGTTATTCTTCCCCTAAAAGCAGCCTAAAATAAGATTCTTCGGGCTAAAGCCCTCAGAATGACAGTAAGGCACAGCCCTCAGAATGACAGTATGGCATAGCCCTCAGAATGACAGTATGGCACAGCCCTCAGAATGACAGTAAGCATAACTCTCATACAGCTTATCAGGCGACTCTGAGTTTCACCGTAAACTTCTTATTCGATCCGTCAAGAAGCTTATATTTGACTGTTATGACACTGCCGGATTTTTTCGGTATTATCACCAGAGGATCCCCGTTCGAGTCGGTCTTTTCCACCGAAACCTTTTTCAGATCTCTCTTTGATACACTGATATCATATTTAAACCTGCCGTCCGCCAGATCCCTGCAGTTATCAATACCGGCTGAAAGCTGCTTTTTCTTTTTAGTATAGTATACACCAATTTCATTGTCGGAAACAGCGGAAAAAGGATTCGCGATCTTCACAGCCTGTCCGGTGCGTACGCTCTTGTCGCATTTTCCGACGATCCTCATATCTCCCCTAAGAACCCCCATCTTCTTTACGGTTCTTTGAACCTTCAGGAAGTAGATCAGTGTATCGCTTCCGACTGTAGCGGTGATAAGCACCCTGTCCCCTTCCTTTCCGGAAACGCACTTAACCTTCCCCTTTTCCACCTTTACCGCTTCGGGATTACTGCTGTTCCAGGATACCGACTTCGTCAGCTTTTTGTCGCTTATCTTTCCTTCAGAATCGCCGATCTTCAGCTTAAAGCTCTTTTTCTCGCTGATAAACCCGGAAAACAGGGAGCCGTAGTGCCCGGCAGCATCCACAAGCGTATGTGACGGGTGGAGCTTAAAGCTCTTTGTAAGATTAACCGCGTCGTATGCCTGGATCATTCCGTACAGCGTCCTGTCGGAATAGCTGTATGTCTTTCCGTCACTTGTGATCTCAAGGATCTCCTTTATTATATCAAAACGTTCACCGCTCTTTTCCTTCATAAGATCCGGGTTTGAGCCAAGGCACATTGCCGTAACAGCCGCCACCATAGGTGTAGCCTGGGAAGTACCGCCAACGCTCCTGTATGAATCAATGTTTGAAGAACCCTGCTTTATACTGCCCGATGAATTATCGTACTTTTGATAAATATATGAAGACCAGATCCCTGATCCCGGAGATAAAATATCCACCCAGCTTCCGTAGTTTGAAAAGTCCGCAAGCTTTCCCTCTGTCGCGGTAACGGCACCAACGGAGATACAGTGCTCATATGCTGCGGGATAATACTCCTTCTCGGAGCCGGAGTTACCTGCGGCCGCAACACAGATAATTCCGTTATCATAGGCTTCATCTATAACGGTGCTTAAGTATGAGGCATTTGAATTGGATCCCATACTCATAGTGATAATATCGACATGCCTGTCTATTGCCATCCTGACGCCGATCGCGATATTTTTGAGACTAAAGCTTCTCTCCCTTGTTACCTGGATGGAATCTATCCTTACTCCGGGGGCAATTCCGTAGCCTCCCTTTCCGTTCCCCTTTATTGCAGCGATAATACCGTTGACATGGGTTCCATGTCCCATATTGTAATCAAAGCCGCTATGCTCCTTATCCACCTCTCCCGCATCATTAACGCTTGCAAGCGCAGGGATCCAGAGTTTTTCAATATATCCGGCGCTTTTTTTATCCCCGGTGTTCAGATCCTCATGCTCAGTATTTACACCGGTGTCCAGAACCGCTACCGTAACCCCGTTTCCCGAGGATATCTTCCGGGCATCTCCATCCTTTATCAGTTTATGGTAATACTGCTTATCTGCCAGAGGATCGCTGCCTTCAGTATCCCCGCTGTTAACATGGCCTTCCTCAAAGGAGCTTTTTCCGTATGATCCGCTTTCCTCAAGTATCTTTGCAAAATTATCATCCACATCCAGAAGCTCTGCAGTATAGTCCGGCTCTATAAGGGTCGAGACCGTTGATAAGGCTGCTGCTTTATCAAGGGCTTCGGCAGTGCTTCCCTTGAAGCGTACAGAGGCCACACCGTAATCATAGCTTATAAGCTCCGCATCGTACTCCGATGCGGTCTTCTTTGCTTCCGAAAGGCTGTCCGCAAGAAATACGCCCTCCCCGTCCACATAGTCTTTTCCCGGAGTGAGGCTTTGAAGAGCGGAAACCTCTTCCTTAAGCATAGACGAAACAGAGGCCTCCTCAGGTAAAGCCCCCTTTTCCGACGATGCCCGGCCATTGTCCGCATATACACTAACCGCAGGCAGCATCAGTACAAGGCTTAAAAAAAATGCAAGTGCTTTTCTGTATCTTCTTTTGAAATCCATAGTTATCCCCTGTCAATAAATTCCTCTGTTCCTATACCATTCTTCAAGTAATTCCGGACGGTTTTTTCCGGTGCGTTTCTTGGCCTCCGTAAGGCGCCAGGTATCCACAGCGGCATGGTCTCCGGAAAGAAGGATGTCCGGAACGCTTTCACCCCGCCATTTGGCAGGTCTGGTATACTGGGGATATTCCAAAAGACCGTTTTCAAAGGATTCGGTGCCCGCGGAATCTTCATTATTCAAAACCCCCGGGATCCTGCGGCTTACGGCGTCCATTATCACAAGCGCCGGAAGCTCTCCCCCGGTAAGCACATAGTCTCCTATGGAGATCTCATCGGTAACGATACGGTCAAGAACCCTCTGATCAATGCCTTCATAGTGTCCGCAGAGGATAATAAGCGCTTCCTCATTTGCCAGCTCACCGGCCATTGTCTCGTCAAATACCCTTCCGGCCGGAGACGTGAAAATTACCCTTACCTTCTTTTCTTCCCTGCTCTCCCCGGTAGTCTCCTCATCAAAGAGGCGTTCGGTCCGGCAGAGAGCCTCCTGATATGCAAGCCACACCGGCTCACAGGCAATAAGCATCCCGGCTCCTCCGCCGTAGGTGTAGTCGTCAACCGACCCGTAGGAATTCTGGGAAAATGCCCTGAGTGAAACCGTATCAAGGGACAGAAGCCCCTTATCCAAAGCCCTTCCCAGAATACTGTGGGACATGGCGTTTTCTATCATTTCAGGAAATAAAGTGATTACACAGTAATGCATGTTTTTTCTTACGACAGCATACCCGGCAGCGGGTCAACCGTCATATTACCGTTTTCAATATCAACTTTTGTCACGAATCTCTTTACCGCAGGGATCATGATCTCCTTACCCTGTCCGGGATCTATGATATAAACATCATTGCCTGAGCCGTGGAGCACCGATGATACTTTCCCGAGCTCCCTTCCGGAGGTATCAAGGACCATAAGCCCTATGATATCTGCGTCAAAATACTGATCCTCCTTAAGCTCGGCTATATCCTCCCTTCGGGCCAGTACCTCGTAGTCCCTGTACCTTACCACATCATTTATATCATCTATACCTTTGAACTTGAGGATCACCGTTTTCTTAAAGAATTTTACATTCTCTATCTCCACGGAAATGATCCTGCTCCCGGAACGGAGATATACCTCCTTAAATAAAGAAAAGCGGCCAGGGTCATCCACTTCAGGGTAGACCTTGACCTCTCCCTTTATTCCGTGAGTTGTTGTTATCCTGCCTGCAGGCAGATAGTTATTCTTTAGATCCTTCTCATCTATCATAAAATATGATCATTCGTTATTGGTGATATCCACATTCACCTTACGGTTATCCTTGGAAGATGCCGCCTTCACAACAGAACGTATGGACTTTGCGATCCTTCCCTGCTTCCCGATGACCTTGCCCATATCGCTTTTATCAACACGGAGCTCAACATTTATCTCGTTTTCATTCTCTGTTTCGCTGACATTGACCAGATCCGGATTATCCACAAGAGCCCTGGCGATCACTTCCACTACTTCTTTCATCATAGAATAGCCTCCTGACCGGAATTAAATGATCCCTGCTTTTTTGAATAATCTCTGAACAGTCTCCGTAGGCTGCGCGCCGTTCTGAAGCCACTTCTTTGCTTCTTCCTCATTAACCTTGAATTCTGAGGGCTCCTTTAAGGGATCATAGGTTCCGATCTCGGCTACATTCTTTGAATTTGAAACCGAATTCCTGGCATCTGCCACAACGACCCTGTAAAAAGGTGCCTTTTTCTTTCCCATTCTCTTCAGTCTGATCTTTAACATTTGATTTTCCTTTCTTTTTGATCTTGATTCTTTTCCGGCGGCAACCGCCGGTATATCATAAACCGTGCACGCACGGATCGATATCTGTTTTTATTATGAAGACCCCTGTAACCGCAGTTCATAAGATTCTTCGGGCTGAAGCCCTCAGAATGACAGGATTACTTGAAGTCCTCAGAATGACAAGAGCTGAAGCCCTCAGAATGACAGGATTACCTGAGGTTTTTCATCATTGAAGCGAGATTTCCCATACCTCCGAAGCCGCCAAAGCCTCTTTTCCCCTTCATCATTCCGGGCATACGCTTCATCATTTTCTGCATCTCACTAAATTCCTTGACAAGGCGGTTTACATGCATGATGTCAACACCGGCACCCCTTGCGATCCTGTGCTTTCTCTGGGGATTAAGAAGCTTCGGATTCGCCCTCTCCTCCTTTGTCATGGAGTGGATAATGGCTTCATTTCGCTTTAGCCGACTTTCGTCCACCATCCCCGAGATATCCCTGCCTCCGGTAAGTCCCGGAAGCATTCCGAGTATCGAGCTAAGGCCTCCCATCTTATTCATCTGGGCCATGGCGGAAAGGTAGTCGTCAAAATCGAATTTACCCTTTTTGACGCTTTCCCTCATCTTTTCCGCAGATTCACGGTCCACGGTATCCGCAGCCTTTTCTATAAGGGAAAGAACATCTCCCATTCCGAGTATTCTTGAGGCCATACGGTCGGGATAGAATTCCTCCAGGCCCTCCGGCTTTTCGCTGACGCCGACGTAGTAAACCGGGGTACCGACCGTGCTCCGTATGGACAGCACCGCTCCGCCCCTGGCATCGCCGTCAAGCTTTGAAAGTATGATGCCGTCAAGTCCGACAGTTTCATTAAAGCCCCTGGCCACATCCACAGCTGCCTGTCCGGTTCCTGCGTCCACCACAAGGACTGTGTCGGTTATCTTGACGTTGTCCTTTATGCGCTTAAGCTCATCCATCAGCTCCCGGTCGACCTCCAGCCGTCCTGCAGTATCCAGTATCACCACGTCATAGCCGTGCTTTTTCGCATACTCCAGGGCGTCATTGGCTATCTTTACGGGATCCTTACACTCCTCCTCCATAAAAAAGCCCGATTCAACCTTTTCCGCATTTATCTCAAGCTGCTTTGCTGCAGCGGGTCTGTATACGTCAAGTGCCGCAAGAAGGCTCTTCTTTCCCTTTTTCTTAAGCCTCAGTGCAAGCTTTGCGGCAGTTGTGGTCTTTCCTGCACCGTTAAGGCCGCAGAGCAGGATCACGGTGATTCCCTGACCCGGGGCAAACTTTAATTCCTCAGCCTCACCGAGAAGTGATACCATCTCCTCGTTTACTATCTTTATCACAGTCTGTCCGGGATTTAAGCCTTTAAGGACCTCTTCTCCGACAGCCTTTTCCTCTGTGCTCTTTACAAAGGATTTTACGACCTTAAAGTTCACGTCCGCTTCAAGGAGCGCCATCTTCACTTCCTTCATCGAAGCCTTGACGTCGTCCTCCGTGAGCATACCCTTGGATCTTAAGCCCTTAAATACATTCTGCAGTTTTTCCGTAAGGCTTTCAAATGCCATTAAAGATCTCCCAGTATTCTGTCTGCAAGGGACGCTATCCTCCCTGCGTCCTTATTTCCGGTATTTTTATGGATGGATTCCGCCACTCCTTTTATCTCACGGGCAAGCTTTCCGGTTTCTTCAAAGCGTTTAATAAGTCCCAGCTTCTCTTCATATCCGCTTAAGCTCTGCCTACAGCGGTTCAGCATCGCAGACACCGCCTGCCGGCTGATGCCGTATTCCTCCGATATCTCGGATAATGACATATCCTCCATAACAGAGGCCTCATATATTTCTCTCTGCTTTTCCTTAAGGAGGTTTCCGTAGAAATCAAAAAGCAGAGCTTCCTTAAGTGCATCCTTCAATGCCGATACCGTCCTTTTTCCGGGCCGCAAACGACCGACGGTGCATATGCTATCATAAAAAACAAAGCCTGTCAACTTAAATTGTTGACAGGCGCTGTTGTTGCCCTGTTGTTTTTAACGTAAATCCAGAACGACCCTCTTCTGCGTGAGGATGAAGTCTGTTCTCTTATGGATCACATCCCTGCAAAGATCAAGGGTGCTCTGCATTTTTTTAACCATTTCAAGGAGGCTTTGGCGGATCTCCTCCTCTTCTGTTCTTGCAGTCAGGATAAAAGCTTCCTCTGTCATTTCCATGGCTTCAACCGCCGCAAGCTTCTTATGCTCCATAAGGGACTTTGCATTATGGATCATTCCCAGATCAAATAAGACAAGCGGATTCCGCGATGCAGCAACATCTATTTCGTCCGCCAGACGGATAAGCGCTGCGAGATATGGGAGACAGACTATATTTCCGTTAGGCAGTCTGAAAGCGGAAGGGTATTCTTTCTCATCAAAAAGATCCGTTTTACGGTGTCCCCTGACCACCTGCTTTACCGCAAAGGTGTACTCATCGCCCGGAAATTCAAAGAGACCTGCGTACTTTTCAATAAACATCCCGCTGAATTCATTATGATAATCCCTTACGAAATCAGTAATACCGGCATCGGGATGAACCCTGAAATATGAATCCGCATCAAGCCAATCCTTAAACTCCTCATAGTCCTTTTCCCCTATACCCATACCACTGTCGTGGAGATAGGAAGACAGGAGAAGAATATATATTTCGTCGCTGTTAAGACGCGCCATCTGTTTTCTGCCGATAAGCTGATTACAGGAATCAATGACCGTCAGGCTGTGGAGCTCCGAATGATCGGTATATTCGGGAAATAAAAGCCTGTATCTCGACAATATTTTCTGTACTGCAAAAACCGTATCACGAAACCTTTTATGCAGCTCCGGATCTGATCCGGCAAGGTTTTTTTCAAGGAGATACTCATTATTCTGTTCCGTCACATTGTTATCAGGCATACTGTTACTCCGATTTTAGTCTGCTTTTATATTTCTTCTGTTATCGCAACTATTCAGAACCCGTGTGCATCCCTGCGGAGCTGATCAACTCATTTTCAAGGCAATTTTATTTGCCCTCTGCTTTTCAAAAAAATCTCCGACCGAGCTCAAGAGCTCATCCTTACTCAGGTTTTTAAGGAGGTATCCGTTCGGCTTAAGTGACAGCACCTTTGTAACGCTGTCCCTGTCACCCTTTCCGGTTAAAAAGATGACGGGCGTATCCGAGGTCTCCGAATCATCCCTTATCATTTCCAGAACCTGGGGACCGCTTGTCACCGGCATTTCATAATCCAGAAGAATGAGATCCGGTTTATTATTGGCAAGGTAGGTAATGGCTCTCATTCCGGAATTGACGAGTGCAACCCTGTAATCCACGGAAAGCCATTCCTTCATCATATTCAGAAATACCACATCATCGTCCACCACAAGAACAGATTTCTTTTTGCTGTCGCCCTCATGCTCAGCCACCAGTCCGTCAAGAGCGGATAAGAGATTCTTTATGTTCACGGGTCTTTCAAAGAGCCCGCTTATGGCATGATCCGGCACATCCTTCCGTAAGATGCTTATCTCGTCCTTACTGCCGATACAGTATAGATACTTATCCTCTTCCACACAGATATCCTTAAGGTAAACCAGAGTTTCGCTGATATTCTCGATAAAATCCCCGAGATAAAAAACCAGTATATCAAAGCCATCCTTTTCACTGCTTATCTGGTTTACGAATGGATCGATCCGTGTTACGGAGTAGCCTCCTCCCTTCAGATTGTCGATAATCGCGTTCACCATAAAGGTTGAACCGGAGCTTATAAGAAGTACATCCTTTTTCATAGCTTATCTTTCCCTGATCAATGTAAGAACACTGTACCAGTCAAATTTCCCTGCTGCTTTTTTTACTGCCCGGAACCGTTCTTTTTCCTCTGTATCCTTTATTGAATAATTATAAACATTATCTATTATCATTGCAGCGCTGTCAAAGTCCGCAACAGCTATTAGTTCTTCCAAAGCCGAGTAGGCATCGGAGAGGCTGTCTTTATCGATTTCAGGCTTCTTAATATCCTGATCTTCTGTATCAGCGCTGTTGTCCAATGGGGATAAGCTTTCAAGAAATCCGAGATAGTTGCTTAAAAGCTTCGGGGTCTTCTCCTTTATGTATTCAGGATCATAACTCTCCTCATTACTTGCCTCCTCCAAAAGCCTTGCCTCCTCTGAAAGCTCCTCCGCTCCGATAAGCCTTGCGGAGCTCTTTAAACTATGAACCCTGATATTATAGTTATTTCTGTCCCCTTTATCATAGAATCCCTTTATACTGTCATAGTTATCCTCTATATTGGTATAAAAAAGTCTGAGCGCCTTTAAGTATTCCTCCGGGGACCCGCAGTTTCTGATTCCGGCTCCGGTATTAAGTGCACTGATCCCAATGAGCCATTCCGGAAGCTCCGGACCGCTTTGTCCGCTGTCATCAGGGTCCGCCACCACTGCCTCCGTTTTTTCATCGGGCAGCAGATCTTTTATAAGCTTTTCAAGTTTTTCAAAGTCCACAGGCTTTGTAAGATAATCCGTAAAGCCTTCTTTAAGATAATACTCCCTTGCCCCGCTTATGGCATTTGCGGTAAGGGCAACTACCGGGACATCAACGCATAAGGATTCGCTGTTATCCATTTCCTTCATTTTCTTAAAGGTTTCAACGCCGTCCATTTCCGGCATCCTGTGATCAAGGAAGATTATGTCATATCTGTTTTTCTTTATCATATCAAGGCAGTCAAAGCCGCTCAATGCGGTATCCACCCTGATCAGTGTTTTCTTTAAGAGACTCTTTATCACGCTCAGATTCATCTCTGTATCGTCAACGATCAGTATCCTTGCGTCAGGAGCCCTGAAGGACTCACGATAAACACCTTTTTTAGCAAGGGTCTTTTTATAGGTCTCCTCTATATTGCCGATCGGTTCATCCTTTACTATCCCCTGCCGTAATGAGAAGCTGAATTCCGAACCCTCTCCGTAGACACTTTTTACTTCGAGGCGGCTTCCCATCATATTAAGGAGGCTCTGAGTGATATTCATTCCGAGACCGGTTCCTTCAATTGTACGGTTCCGCTTTTCCTCTATCCTTTCAAAGGCCACAAAGAGCTTTGTAAGATCCTCTTCCTTTATCCCTATTCCGGTATCACGGACGGATACCATGATATCAAGCTCCTTTTCTCCCCTTCTCTCATAGTCAAGCTTCAGGGTAATACTGCCTTCTTCCGTATACTTTACGGCATTGCTCAAAATATTGGTAATAACCTGCTTTATCCTTATCTCATCACCATGGAGGATATGGGGCATAGTCTCGTTTACCTGTACCTTAACGGCGATCCCCTTACTCTCCGCCTTTGTCCTTATCATGTTCACAAGGTCATTTATAAGGCTCGAAAGCTCATAGTCGACGGGTATTATCTCCATCTTCCCGGCTTCTATCTTTGAAAAGTCAAGTATGTCGTTAACAAGGCTTAAGAGCGTCCTGCCTGCGTTCTGAATATCGGCGGCATAGTTGATTATCTCTTCATTATCCGACTCCCTTAAGATCATTTCATCCATGCCGAGAACGGCATTTATCGGGGTCCTCAGTTCATGTGACATATTGGAAAGAAAAGCTGATTTTGCGGCATTTGATGCCCTTTCCACCTCCAGATCCTTCTCAAGTTCGTTTTCTTTCTTTAGTCTCTCAACATATTCCCCGAAATCCTCAACCATCTTTCCAAATGAGCGGTAGAGGGTTTCCAGCTCATCCCCGGTTTTTATATTGATGGTATTTACATAATTTATACATTCAAGCCTCTCATCCTCGTTTCCCGCAGCATAGATATTCATTGCGTATGACACGGCTTCTACCGGACCCACTACCGTATTCTTCACATAGGCCATGGCGACTGCGATCTCAGCTATCTCAATATAGATCAGCCCCAGTACGATTTTGATAAAGAAGGCTATGTTTTTCGCAGCACCCCTTTTCGTGGTCCATTCTCCAAGCTGAATATCAATATCCATCCCATCCGAAGTGATTCTAAAGCTGTCTGACGCTTCCTCCGGACTATTGCCCAGGCTGTCTGACGGCTGCTCCGAAGGATTCCCGTTTTCCGGCGGCATTCCGGGATCCATAAAACCCGGTGCATTCTCAGAAACAGGACCAAAGGGCGGGTTTGGCATTCTCCTCATATTGGAGATCAGCATATCAGGCCGGAAATACAGGGTATTAAATAATACGATCGCGGTTATTGTCATAACTGTTGCTACAAATACTATAAGAAGACCCATTCTTGACCCAAGGGATTGCTTTCTGTATGCCATTTCCCTTTCATTTATAAGCTTTCCTATACTCTCGTCCTTGATATAGGCATAAAGATTCGGAAGATACAAAAGATCCGTATCCTTGATCCGGTGAACAAAGATATAGAGATAAACAAAGGGGATGATCAGAACCGCAGCGTAAAGCAGAGCCGTCGAGTCGGTCAGGACGTAATAGCCTATTTCCTTTTCACCCAGATTGTCGATAAGGTTCCCTATAAACAGACCGAAGAAGCGTACAAAGAAGACAATAAAATAAAGAAGGGCGCACCTTCTCTTTGTTTTTAAGAGACCCTTCCTTACAAAAAATGAAACAATGATTACAATAAACTGGGAAAAGCAGGCATAGCTCAAGGCAAAGGATTCTCTGAAGATCAGGGATGCTCCCAGGGAAGTAATAAAAACAGCAATAACCCCCGGAATAGCGCCGAAAATCCCTGAAACCACCACTATCCCTATCTGGTCAAGCCCGAAACCGAAGTAGTGGTCCAATATGCTTAACCCAACGGTTATTGCAATAAAAAGTGCCTCTATACCCGCCCTTTTTACAGTCATCCGTCTGAATTTACGAATATCCAATTTTCACCGCCTTCCCGGAAGACTTAACTTACCTCACAGCGCGGCTCTGACCTGCTTTGGCTTATAGCCGTTTTTGTCGAGTGCGGACAGGATCTGCTCCTTATGCTCCGTGCCGAAGGCCTCCAGGGTGATCCGAAGCTCAACCTCGGCAGAACGGTTGGTATTCACGAACTGGTTATGCTCAAGCTTTATCACATTTCCGTTCTCTCTTGCTATGGTACCGGCAACTCTCTCAAGCTCTCCGGGCTTATCCGGCAGAAGGACGGAAACGGTAAATATCCTGTCTCTTAAGATGAGTCCCTGCTGCACCACACTGGACATGGTGATGACATCCATATTTCCGCCCGAAAGAACGGAAACCACCTTTTTCCCCTTACACTTAAGCTGCTTTAAGGCAGCTACCGACAGAAGCCCGGAATTCTCTACTATCATCTTGTGGTTTTCTACCATATCGAGAAAGGCGATTACAAGATCCGAATCCGGTACGGTTATCACATCATCGAGATTCTTCTGAAGATAAGGGAAAATAAGCTTTCCCGGAGTCTTCACCGCAGTACCGTCAGCAATGGTGGAAGCGGACTTCAGTGTTGTGACCTTCCCCTTTTTCAGTGACGCAGTAAGACACGCGGCTCCCTCGGGCTCAACCCCTATAACCTTTACCTTAGGGTGAAGGAGCTTTACAAGAGCAGAAATACCTGTTGCCAGACCGCCTCCCCCTACAGGTACCAGGATATAGTCCACAAGCGGCAGCTCCTTAAAGATCTCCATTGCAATGGAGCCCTGCCCGGTCGCCACACAGAGGTCATCAAAGGGATGTACGAAGGTATAGCCATTTTCCTTTGCAAGCCTCATAGCCTCTGCACAGGCATCGTCATAAATATCCCCGTGAAGTATCACCTCGGCGCCAAGAGCCTTGGTGCGGTTGACCTTAATAAGCGGCGTGGTGGTAGGCATAACTATCACCGCCCTGCAGCCAAAGGACTGCGCCGCAAAGGCAACTCCCTGGGCATGGTTTCCGGCCGATGCTGTTATAACGCCTCTTTCCCTCTCTTCCTCTGAGAGACGGCTTACCCTGTAATATGCACCTCGTATCTTGTAGGCGCCGGTCCTCTGCATATTTTCAGGCTTCAGATACACCTGGTTTCCGCAAGTCATGGAGAAAAAGTCACTGTGTATAAGCTTTGTTTCTACCGTGACCTCCCTTACTTTTTCCGATGCCTCCTCAAAGGCCTCCAGACTCAAGTACTCATATTCTTTATTCACCGACATCTCCTGCTCTCCTGTCTTTCATCACAATCATTGTATGTCATATCCACCGGCTTTTTCATATGCATGGGGCAGTGCCCCGCAAAAGATTCTTCGCTTCACTATTCCCATGTCATCCTGAGGGCTTTAGCCCGAAGGATCTTCCCTCCGATCATGAAAGATTCTTCGCTTCGCTCAGAATGACAGCGTAACCGCTTCGCCCGGAATGACAGTATGCTTCGCTAATTCCCTGTCATCCTGAGGGCGTCAGCCTTTTGTCATCCTGAGGGCGTCAGCCCGAAGGATCTTTTTCTGGTATTGTCATTTATTGAACAGATTATCCACAAATTTTTCCGGATCGAATTTCTCGAGATCCGTGATCTTCTCTCCGAGACCTATAAATTTAACCGGGATCTTCAGTTCATTTTCGATACTTAAAACAATGCCTCCCTTGGCGCTGCCGTCAAGCTTTGTAAGGATTATCCCGGTCACCTCCGTTACGGACATAAATTCCTTCGCCTGATTCATGGCATTTTGTCCCGTTGTTCCGTCAACCACCACAAGGGTCTCCTTCTTTGCCCCGGGATATTCAGAGCTTATGATGGTATTTATCTTTTTCAGCTCATTCATAAGATTCTGCTTATTATGAAGCCTTCCGGCCGTGTCGCATAAAAGGATATCCGTATTTCTCGCCTTCGCCGCCTTAACGGAATCAAAAACCACAGCTCCCGGATCACCGCCTTCGACTCCCTTAATGATATCAACTCCGGCTCTTTCAGCCCAGACCTGGAGCTGGTCTATTGCTGCAGCCCTGAAGGTATCCGCAGCGGAAAGAAGCACCTTCTTTCCCATATCCTTATATATGTGTGCGAGCTTTCCCACAGAGGTGGTCTTTCCCACACCGTTAACTCCGACAATAAGAACCACCGACGGACCTTCTTCAAAGGCATAAAGATCTCCCGTGTCAAAGCTTTTGAGGCTTTCCTTCATGCTGTCCATCAAAAGCTCCCTGCACTTCTCAGACTCGGAAATCCGCTGCTCCCTTACCCTTTCCTTTAGATCCTCAATAAGCTTCTCTGTTGTGGCGATGCCCACATCACCCATGATCAGAAGCTCCTCCAGCTCCTCATAGAATTCGCTGTCTATCTCCTTATATCCGGTAAAAAAATCAGCAATTTTCTGAAAAAATCCCATCAGTCATAATCCTCCAGATCAACATTTACCTGCGTAGAGACACCTTTCTCCTGCATGGTGATACCGTATAGCCTGTCCGACTTTACCATTGTTCCCCTTCTATGCGTGATCACGATAAACTGTGTATGCCTGGTCAGGTTGCAAAGGTAGGACGCAAAGCGGTCCACGTTGGCCTCATCAAGCGCTGCCTCTATCTCATCCAGAAGACAGAAGGGCGACGGCTTCAATGCCTGAATGGCAAAAAGCAGGGCAATGGCGGACAGAGCCTTTTCCCCTCCGGACAGCTGCATCATATTCTGCAGCTTTTTCCCCGGCGGCTGGGCGATTATCCTGATATCAGTTTCCAGTATGTTCTCCGGATCGATAAGCTCCAGAGTTCCCTTGCCTCCTCCGAAAAGCTTCTTAAACACCACGTCGTACTGCTTCGAGATATCCTCAAATTTCTTTGAAAAGAGCTTTTTCATATTGTCGTCAAGCTCTGCTATTATGTTTTTCAGATCCTCTTCGGCCTTGATAAGATCATTTCTCTGACCGTCCTCAAAGGTATATCTGTCAAAGAGATTCTTGTATTCCTCAATGGCATTGACATTCACATTGCCAAGCTCTCTTATGGCATTCTTTACGGCAAAGGTAGCCTTCTTTAGCCTGGGGAGATCAGTCATTTCCTCATTCTTAAGCTCAAGGGCAGCGCTTCTCGTCATCTGGTACTCGTCCCACATATAATTGGTGAAGCTCTCCTCATCACGCTCACACTTTTCCTTTTGTGAAAGAAGCCTGTCTATCTCACGCTCTATGCTGCTCTTTCTTTCGCTGATATTTCCGATCTCCCTGAAGATACCCTTCTGTTTTTCCGAAAGAGCGTTCTTTTTGTCATAGAGCTCCTTAAGCTCCCGGTTCTTGGAGTCATTATCCGTCCCGTAATTCTCTATCTGCTCCTCAAGCCCCCGGATCTTTAAGGTCTTTGAATCCCTTTCCTTCTTGTTTTCTGAAATGCTCTGTTCTATTTTCTCTATTTCGCTCTCACTCCGGCTGAGGACATTTGTGAGGCGGTTAAGCTCCTCCTCTACATGCGACTGCTCACCACGCAGGGATACGTTCTTCTTGTCCTCCTCTGAGAGCTTCTGCTTTAGCTTCTCGGACTTTTCGCTTATTTTCTCGATAGCGATATTCAGATCCTCGATCTCAACGGAAATTCCCTTCTCCTTATCAAAGGAGGACTGAAGCTCATTATTTACCTTTTCCTTAAGAGCTGTGATCTCGGTTATCTGCTCCTCTATCGCCTTGTTCTCTTTTAATATTCCGCCGCTTCCCTCGCTAAGCTCCTTTTCACGGTCCTTAAGCTGCTTTAAACTCAATGAAGCGGTATTGTATTTTAATTCAAGCTCCTTCCTTTTTTCAGAAAGCTTATTCCTCTTAATTCCGTTATCTGTCTTTTTCCTTCTGAGATCCTCGATCTTTTCGAGGCACTTATCTATCTCCGTTAAGGTATCCTTCAGATCCTTTTCGAGAGCCTCTATCTCTCTTGTTCTGCCTAGCAGCCCGGAATTATTCTTATATGCGCCTCCGGAGATTGAGCCTCCTGGATTTAAGGCTTCACCGGAAAGAGTAACCATCCTGACCCTGTAGTGATACTTCTTCGCAATCTTTAAGGCGTTATCCACATTGTCTACAACAAGATAATTCCCGAGAAGCGAGCCTGCCACCTTCTCATATTTTTTCTCGAATTCCACCAGGGTATCCGCCCGTCCCAGAGCGCCCGGTTCGTTTAACAGGGCATCATCGGAAAGATCCCTTGACTCTATTGATGTAAGGGGTAAAAATGTGGCGCGGCCGGCGTGTTCTGCCTTTAAGATCTCTATAAGCTTTTTCGCTGTATTCTCGTCTCTTGTGACTATATTCTGGAGATTTCCCCCGAGGGCAGTCTCTATGGCGGTCTCATACTTTTTCTGAACCTTTATAAGGTCGGCAACCACTCCCTCTATCCCCTTTTCATGGCGCTTTTCCTCCATGGCCCGCTTGACGGCGCTTCCGTAGCCCTCATAGCGTTCAGCCATATTTTTCAGGCTTTCGAGCTTTGATTTCTTTTCGTGGTAAATTATCTCAAGGGAATGATGGTCGCTGTCGGCCTTCTCAAGCTCCTTACGTACCCTGCCGTCCTCCTCTTCCAGCTCTTCAAGACTGCTTCCCAGTCTCTTTAATGAAGCATCGGCCTCATCAAACTCCCTTAAAGCGGCATCTATCTCACCCTTTATCTCCTTTTCTCCCGTATGGATCCTGATAAGGCTCTGGGAGAGCTCTGACTTCCGAAGCTCTGCCTGCTCAAGCATGGTGTCGTATCTCGCGATGCTCCCCTTGATATCATTCCTGCCGTTCAGAAGCTCTATCAATGTGCCCTTTTTTCTTTCGAGCTCCTCATTCTTACTGTTATGCTCCTCGGTAAAAAGGTCTATCTGCTCTCTGTATTCGTCAAGACCCGAGTCTATTGCGGAAACCTTCTCGTCAATGGTGGCCTTTCTGACGGTCAGTTTCTGCTTTTCCTGCCTGTTTTTTTCGGTCTCGCTCTTTAATTCATTTATACGGTTGGTAAAGTGCTCGTCACTGACCTTTAAGGAGTGAATCTGCTCCTTTAGAACATTTATCTCACCCTCTATCTGTCCCTTAAACAGCGTGGAATTCGAGATCTCCGCTTTTTTTCTGTCAATCTCCTCATCAACGCACTTTAACTCATCACCGATATTCACATAGCTGTTCTGGCTTTCCGAATACTTCCCGCTTATTTCCTTCAGATCAGCCTCCGCTATGCCGCTTTTTCTCTCTATTTCCTTTAGCTCTGTATCGTTTCTCTCCGTCTCCAGCAGGAAAACATTGGCATCAAGCTCCTTTAAGTCCTCCTTTTTCTGGAGATATATCTTCGCCTTCTCTGACTGGCCGCGCAGGGGATCCAGCTGTTTTTCAAGCTCGTCAAGCCTGTCTGTCACACGCAGGAGATTATTCTTCTCGTGCTCCAGCTTCCTTATGGCGGCGGCTTTCCGTCTCTTAAACTTGACTATGCCCGCAGCCTCGTCGAAAAGCTCCCTTCTTTCCTCGCTCTTTCCTGAAAGGATCTTATCTATCTGTCCCTGTCCGATTATGGAGTAGCCCTCCTGCCCCACACCCGTATCATAAAAAAGCTCCTGCACATCCTTCAGCCGGCAGGCGTTTCCGTTCATCAGATATTCGCTTTCGCCGGATCTGTAGACCCTACGTGCCACGGTTACCTCGTCAAATTCAACCCCAAGCGCGTGATCCGAATTGTCCATGGTTATGGCAACATAGGCGTAGCCCATTGGTTTACGGGTTTCCGTACCGGAAAAGATAACGTCCTGCATAGAAGAGCCACGGAGCTCCCTCGCGCTCTGTTCTCCGAGAACCCAGCGCACCGCATCTGCAACATTGCTCTTCCCCGAGCCGTTTGGTCCTACGATGGCAGTGATACCGTCCTTAAACTTAAATTCTATTTTATTTGCAAAGGACTTAAAGCCCTGTATTTCAATACTTTTTAAATACATTTCATTTAGCCCGAAGGATCTTTTTAAGATTCTTCGCTCCGCTCAGAATGACATAAGACTTCAGCCCGAAAGATCCTTTTCTCTCTTCAAATACTCATATGCGGCATGCTGCTCCGCGCTCTTCTTTGAGCTTCCCTGCCCTGCGGAAACCCTCATGCCGTTAATGTAGACCTCAACGGTATAGACCTTTTTATGGTCGGGACCGCTTTCACCTGCCACGATGTATTCCAGGGTATCTCCCTTTTTCTGGCATCTTTCCTGAAGGATGGACTTTGCATCATAAAAAAGCTGCTTTCTCTCCATATCCTTCAGTACAAACCTCACGATATGCCTGGCAGCAGCCTCAAATCCGCCGTCTAAATAAACAGCCCCGATCACTGCCTCGAAGACATCGGAAACAATGGAAGCTCTTGACCTGCTTCCCTGCTCCTCTTCCCCATGCCCTACCAGAATAAAATCAGAAAGGGAGAATTCAGCGGCACATTCCGCAAGTGTTGGCTCACAGACCAGCGCGGCACGCAGTTTTGTCATTTCTCCCTCGGGCTTCTCCGGACGACAGTTATAGAGATATTCGCTTACAACCAGCTCAAGGACAGCATCTCCCAGAAACTCCAGTCTCTCATAATCGGGATAAGTGTTTATCTTCAGCTCATTTACATATGAGCCATGTGAGAGAGCGGAGCGTAAGAGCATCCTGTCCCTGAAATGATAATCTATTTTTTCTTCCAGCTCTTCCGGTCTGAATTCAAGCATCCTGTATTACTCTGATGCTCCGCGGATAGCGTTCACTGCGTCCTGTACAGTCACGATCTTTTCCGCATCCTCGGTATCGATGGTGATATCGAATTCCTCTTCGATCCCCATTATGATCTGGAATACATCCAGGGAATCCGCACCGAGATCGTCAACAAAGGTGGTGTCAGGAGTTATCTCCGACTTGTCAACGCTTAAGACATCCGCAACAATGCTCTGAATCTTTTCAAATTCCATGCTTACTTAATTCCTTTCACTTTTCCAGCTGTTCCCTTATCCTGTCAGCGATCCTCCCCTCCTTAAAGGAAACGCACTGCAGGATGGAATTCATTATTTCCCTGGACTTTGAATTGCCATGGGTCTTTACCACAAGTCCCTTTAACCCCAGAAGAGGAGCTCCCCCGTATTCACTTGCATCATATCTTTTCAGAGCCTTTTTTAAGGAAGGTGCCACAAGGGCGGCACCGATCTTTCCCGTAAAGGAGCTCAGCATAGCCCCCTTCACGTCCTTTAACAGGGTCTTTGCCACACCTTCCATCATTTTCAGACAGACATTTCCCGCAAAGGCCTCACAGACAATGACATCTGTGTCCCCGTTTATAACATCCCTGGCTTCCACAGAGCCCGTGAAATTAATCCCCGGAGTGTTTTTCAGCAAGGGGAAGGTCTCTTTGACAAGTGCATTTCCCTTATCCTCCTCGGCTCCGATATTCAGTATGCCTACCTTTGGATTTTTTATGCCAAGTACATACTCCATATAAACAGAGCCCATCTGTGCAAACTGCACCAGGTGGTTCGGCCTCGCATCCACATTGGCACCGCAGTCCACCAGCAGAGAAACCCCCTTTGAAGTAGGGATAAGAGGTGCAAGCGGAGGTCTCTCCACTCCCTTTATCCTTCCAATGAGAAGCTGTCCTCCTACCAGCACGGCACCTGAAGAACCCGCAGATACAAAGGCATCGGTCGTTCCGTCCTTTACGAGGTTTAAGCCCCGTACAATTGAGGAATCCTTTTTCTTTCGGATAGCCATTACCGGCGGTTCCGCGGTTTCGATGATCTCAGTGGAATAAACCGGGATAATGCGGTCTGACGGATATGAGTACTTGGAAAGCTCGTTATCCACAGCCTCCTTTGTACCCGTCAGATAAACCACGATGTTTTTATTTAAGTTTACGGCATCCACTGCCCCTTTTATCACCTCGACCGGGGCATTGTCTCCTCCCATTGCATCCAGGGCCACTTTTGTGATGTCAGACATATACTCTCCTAAAACATACCCACTTAACAAAAGCCTGCCTTTACCGGGCAGGCCTTGCATAATCACATTCTATTTAAGCTTTAATCCTCAACGTTGATGATTTCCTTCTTATTGTATGTTCCGCACTTCTTGCATACTCTGTGGGGGAACATAAGCTCGCCGCACTTAGGGCACTTAACGAGATTGTAAGAAGCCATTTTCCAGTTGGCTCTTCTCTGATCCCTGTGTCCCTTAGACGATTTATTCTTCGGGCAGATAGACATCCTAACACCTCCTCTTCGATTCTAGTCACACCCGCTTATTATAAGGAACAAAAATACCCTTGTCAATAATTATTTTCAGGCCGGAAAACGAAGACCGGCATAAAACCGACGGGATCAATTGATTTCAATCAACCCCGCTTAATACCGCCTCTTCTTCATCCTTCTGTATATCGGGATCAAAGGAGAGCATGGGTCTGATATCCTTTCCAAATATCCTTCGTTCTCTGTAATTCTTCGTAAGCTTTATTATGAGCGGGATATGCACGATCACTCCCACGAGGTTCGGTATCATCATGAGACCGTTAAAAGTATCGGAGATATCCCATGCCAGATTGGATTCCATCACGGCGCCGAAAATGATCAGGCCGATAAAAATAAATCTGTATACCCTGGCCCAGGTAACACCCAGAAGATACTCCGTAACCTTGGCGCCGTAATATGACCAGCCCATGACGGTCGTAAATGCAAAGAGGGTTATGGAGATCACTACAAACCATTCTCCCGGTTTTCCAAGAGCGGAACCAAAAGCCTTGGCAACCAGCGTGGAGTCATTGACCCCTTCCTTTACAAGGCCGGTATTCAGATCGATGGCTCCGGAGCCCAGAACAACAAATGCCGTCATTGAGCAGATCACTATAGTATCAAGGAAGACCTCTGCAATACCCCACATTCCCTGTCTTACCGGTTCTCTGGCACAGCTGTTGCTGTGTACCATAACAGAGGAACCAAGTCCGGCTTCATTGGAGAAAACTCCCCTCTTACAGCCGCTCTTTATGGTATTGAAGGCTATCTGTACCGCGGTTCCCGCAGCTCCTCCCTTTATGGCCGCGGGTCCCAGGGCAAAGCGGAATATGGACGATACTATCTCCGGCAGGGCTGTTATATGCAAAAGGATCATAACGAGGCAGCCGGCAATATACATTATGGACATAAGAGGTATAAGCTTTTCGGAAACCGCCGCCAGACGTCTGAAGCCTCCCATTATTATGACAGCGGCTGCAGCCATCAGGAGCATCCCTATCATCCAATCTGCCTTGGGTGCCCCCAGGAAGGGATCAAAATCCATATCGGGCAGAAAGGTTGATTCAAAATTGATGACTATCTTATTTATCTGTCCCATGTTTCCTATTCCGAAGGAAGCCAGCACGGAAAACACGCAGAAAAGCACCCCCAGAACCCTTCCGAGCTTCCTCAAGTGCTTTATGGATCCCAGCCCGTCCTCCAGATAGTACATAGGGCCTCCGGACCAGGCTCCCTCTGAGTTCCTGCGCCTGTAATATAATCCCAGCACATTCTCGGAATACTTCAACATCATACCGAAGAACGCAGCCACCCACATCCAGAGTACTGCCCCCGGTCCTCCGACGCAGATAGCCGTTGATACTCCTGCGATATTACCGGTACCGATGACGGCACAGAGGGCAGTACAGAAGGTACGGAACTGGGACAGCGCGCCCTCGTCATTGATGATCCTTCCTTCACCGTTGATAACTCCAAAGGTTTTTTTCCACCAGTGCGGCAGACTGGTTATCTGGAAAACCCCGGTGACAACCGTACATATAAGTCCTGTCCCGAGAAGCAGTACAAGACCGAAGGTTCCCCAGGCAAAGGAATTAACGCTGTCATTTATACTGATGATCGTATCCATTAGATCTATCCTAAAATCTCACAATAAACAAGTGTCTGATTAATCAGCTGGTAGGCAACCTCCCCAAAGGTAACGGGGCCGGTAAACGGATCAATCTTCTTTCCACTGAGATTCCCGTAATTGTAATTCAATATGCAGTTACAGGAAAAGAAGGGTTTCCTGTCCTTTTCCTCTTCCGTTTTCTTCCGGAATTCACCCTCATAGTCTTCCACTTTTTTCGCAAATCGGTATTCGATATCCTTAAATACAGGGGCGTAAAAACTGACCGTTCCGTTTTCCACGCTCTTTATTGATGTATTGATATAGGATCCGTTGTGATCCGCCACCAGCGGCATCTTTGAATCAATCCCCAGAGAATCTATATAATCGGAAAACAGGGTTTCCTTTCCGTCTACGGTACAGCTTCTTACGCTTAAGTCACTGTCATGGAACCTTATGACAGGATCATTCTTATCATCTTCAAATATATTGACGAGATTTATCATAGCGCTCTTCCCCTCAGGAAGCCTGAAATACATGACAACAGCCCTGTCGGTATAGGACTTTCCCTCCGGTCCCGCATACACCCTTGCTTCTCCGGGTTGTGCAAGATCATAGCCTGATATCCATCCCACAGTAGGATGCATGATGAGCTCTTCTACCTCCGGAGCCTCCTTTGCGTATTTTGCAGCCACTTGAGAACCAAAGGGCATAATGATCAAGGTAAGTCCGTTGTCATAGCACTCTTCAACTATCTGGAAAACATTGTATTTCCCGTAGGTAACGATCTTCACCTCTTCTGCAAAATCTATCTCGTTTACAAAGAGCCTGTCCTTTGTATGAAGCCCTCCCTCATCACCGATAAGATAGGGCGTTGTTCCACCTATCCAGCTGCCCTTAGGCAGTTTTTTCAGCAGTGAATCATCGGCCGCGATATGTAAAGTCTTTCCATCTTCGATCAAAGAGATAGTTTCTTCCAGTGTTTTGATCATTTCCATAACCTCCTCATTCTTTCAGAGCTGCGATATTTGCAAGGTCCACCTTGGCAACTATCGGATACTTCCCCAGAAATTCATCCATTTCACCCATACAGGAATCCATGCTTGACGGATCCGCCTTCAGCTTTTTCTGCATTTTGGATATCAGCATATTAAAAGCAAGATTTGAGGATCTGTACTTTATTTTCCCCAGCAGAACCATTTGTATTTTTTCCTTAACTGCTTCATCCATAGATCATCCTCCTATCTTTCCAGTACTTCTTTAATTCCCGCAAAATCATTCGCTTCGGCTTTTTCCCTGATAAGTCCGAATTTCTCACTGTATGTATCCGGAATGGAAAACTCCCCGAGCTCATCCATAATGGCTTTCAGCATATCAGCGTCTTCACTCTCAGCCGCGTCCATAAATGCTGCAAAAAAGTCTTCCATCATATACTGATCGGCTTCGGGTCTCTCATCGTCCCCTGTCTGATCTTTTATTTCCTCCTCCTCAAAGAATACAGGTTTCAATGCCTCCCTGTAGGAGATAAAATCATCCATAGCAGCACGGTGATGGTCTTTAATGAACGAAATGTCATTTCTCTTCCCGGCGTTTTCCAGTTCCTCGGCCTTTATGGACAGTCCCGTTGCACCCACAAGCCTGGATGAGCTCTTAAGGGCATGAACCTTAATTGTGTAATTCTCCCAGTCCCCGCTTTCAAAGAATCCTTCGATCTCCTTATGCTTTTCCACGATGGAATCATAGAAGATCTTAAGCACTGCCTTAAAGGCGTCTTCGGAACCACTGTTCTTTATGGCGGTTTCAACATCTATGCCCTCTATGGCGATCCCGGCTTTCTCATCCTCCCTGCTGTCTTCATCCGTAAAAATATCTTCATCCGTAAAATTATCTTCCTCCCCGGGGCTCTCCTCATCTCCGAAGCCCTCTTCCTCCCCGAAGTTCTCTTCTTCCACGGTATCCTCTGCGTCTCCGGAAGTCTCCTCCCGGCCTGATGCCTGATCTCTTTCTGTAGAAGCCCCCTCATCAAACGCATTATCTATCAGCGTGTAAATATTGTATTTTTTATTTGACTTAAGGAAATACAGTATTCCGAAGGTTCCGGAACCGCAATTTGAGGAAATCGCCGCCGATGCCTGCTGGAATATCACGTGCTTAAAGTATGCGGTCTTTTTTATCTCCTCCTCTATCCACTTAAGGATATCGGAATCAACATCCACATAGGTTATAAATACAACATCCGAATCCGGAATGGTATCGGTGGGAATAGCACTGGCGATATACTTTTTATATGCCCTTCTCGTCCTTCCCATCCATATTCCCCCAAGCTTTGCCTTGTCATCCTTGAACTTGATGGCCGGATGCAGATTCAGGGCGTTTGCGATCTTATGAAGTCCCGTGCTCACAAGCCCCTTTCTCATCATATACTCGGTGTCCCTGATGATAAATCCGCATTTGATCCGCTTCTTAAATGTCTCAAGCTCGGAAATGATATCATCCACCTGAAGTCCCTGCTGGACCAGCTTGTAGGCAATGAGAACAAGTATTCCTGTGGAGCTTGAAAGGCATTCGGAGTTGATCACCGAAACATTGTCAAAGGACTTTGCGGCTTCGCTTGCGATCATGTACTCCCGGCTCATGGCTACAGTAATAGAAATATGGATGATATGGTGAGCCCTTTTAAGTACATTTGAAAAGAACTCGGTATATTCATTTTCATCGGGAGGCGAAGATACCGCTTTCCCGCCCGAAGCCATATATCTTGTAAGCTCCGATGCGTCAATATGGGTGCCATCCAGAAAAATACCCTGTTCGGTACTTACTCTGAAGGGTATGATGGGAATCTCATATCTCTTTATGACGTGGTCCGGAAGATCACACATGCTGGATGAAGTGATGACAACCGGGCTCTTCTCCGAATACCTGTCGGCTGTATGTATCTCCTCTCCCTCGCCCATCATTACCGACCGAAGTATGATCTTTTCATTGGAAAGATGGCGGATCAGTATCTCCTCCATGGCCTCGCCGGAAACAGGCTTTACAAGATAACCATCAAAACCGGATCTGCTGTAGAGTTCCCTGTTCTCACTCCCCGCATTTGCCGTAAGGATGATGACCGGAGTGTTCCTGTTTAAGCCTCCCTCCTGATTCCGAATGGCTTCCAGGCACTCAATGCCGTCCATCTCGGGCATGAGATGATCCATGAAGATTGCGTCATAGTGGGATTTGTTGCAGAGCTCCAGGGCTTCCTTTCCGCTCTTTACGGTATCTATACCCATATCAGTATCAATGAGGAGCCGCTTCTCCACCTCCAGATTCATTTCATTATCATCGACGATAAGTATCCTGACCTCAGGTGCCAGGAAGCTGCTCTCATAGGTACTCCTCTTTATCACCTGCTGATTCTGGATATTCAGTTCTCCGATCTTACTGCGATCCGAAATCCCCTGACGGACAGTCACGGTAAATGTGGAGCCCTCTCCGTAGATGCTGTTTACGGAAATGGTTCCGTCCATCAGCTCCACAAGCTGTTTAACAATGCTGAGTCCCAGGCCTGTGCCTTCTATATGCCTGTTCTTTCCTTCATCCACCCTCTTAAAAGCATCAAAAAGATAGGGGATATCCTCTTTCTTGATACCCATTCCCGTATCGGCTATCGAGATAATGAGTTCTGTTGTATCTTCGCCTACATTGCTTTCGATCCTCAGCTCAACATGGCCCTCTTTTGTGTATTTGATGGCATTGTTTAAGAGATTTACGATCACCTGCTTGATACGGACCTCATCTCCGTACAGCACAGAGGGCACATCCGGATCAATGCTGGCCTCAAATCCGATCCCCTTGTCATGGGCTCTGAGCCACATCATATTCACGATCTCGGAAAGCAGATCCCCCACATGATAGTCAACAGGAACTATATCCATGCTTTCCGCTTCTATCTTTGAAAAGTCCAATATGTCGTTTATCAGGGCAAGGAGCATCTTTCCAGCGCCTTGTATACCATTAGCATCCCTTATGATCTCATCGGAAGCCTCCTGATCCCTTAGTATCAGCTCATTCAGGCCCAGTATGGAATTGATGGGCGTACGGATCTCATGGCTCATGCTGGAGAAGAAACGGTTCTGGGATTGTGTGAGCTCCTCCGCCCTTTCCGCCTCCTTCTTTGCCCGCTCATTCTCCTTCATAAAGAGACGTCTCTGACACCAGTTCACCACGAAGCACAGTATCCCCACCAGTACAAGAGAGATAAAGGAATCAATATAATGCTTGCTGGTGGAATGCCTGTAGACCCACCAGGGGTAATAATAATTGATGATGTAACCTAACAGGGAAAACACCGTGATGAATAAAAACATGACATTACGCCATTTTCCGTTAAGAACCAGCCCCACATAAAGATACCCATAGATTATCCAGAGTACACCGCCGCCCTTTATGCCTCCTCCAAAGAAGAAAAGCCCCGGAAGTACAATGAATACAAGAAAAATAACGGTGATCTTTATACATAACTTCAGTTTTTCCAGCCTGAGGCCCACAAGGGCTATGAGCGGCACAGCAATAAGAATCACCAGGATAAGCCCTATCTCATATGGATTTTCCCTGATATAGATATCCCCCAGCAGGGCAAGAAAAACTGTCACCTCGGAAACAAGAGAGAGGATCAGGAATGTTCTTTCCGAAAAATCCCTTTCGGAATCCATCGCTGCGGCATAGGCATCCTTGAACAGATTTACGGGATTCATGATCTGTCACCTCCCCTGCCTGCGCCTTCTCCGTTCAGTACACGCAGCATAACTCTTTCAAAATCGGCTGTATTGATGGGTTTCGCGATAAATCCGTCAAAGCCCACCTTGATAAACATTTCCCTGGCTCCGGACACGGCATTGGCCGTAAGGGCAACTATGACTATGTCCTTACCCATATCGCCGGCCACTTCCTTTATCCTCTTCATGGCTTCAACACCGTCCATCTCAGGCATCATATGATCCATAAAAACGATATCATAATCATTGTCCCGGAATTTCCTTAAAGCGTCTTTTCCGCTGTCCGCCGTATCAACCACCATCTCGTAATCCCTGAAGAGGCATGAAGCCACAACAAGGTTCATCGGCTCATCATCTACTACAAGAGCGCGCACTCCTTTTAATACCGGTCCGGCGGACTCATTTTGGATATCCACCTCCGCCGCATCCCGTCCCTCATTAAGGACCTTCATTATGGAGTAGGCATAGATCGGCTTCGGCATCAGTATTATCCTGCTGTTATCCGGAAGAGTGAACTCCGGATCAGCAGATACGGCGATCACTATATCCTCCTTGGCCAGTTCTTCGAAATAGCCGCTGTTTTCCTCGTATTCCTCCTGTCCCATAAATATATATCCCGCATTCACCTTTTCCTTCAGGCGCTCCACCTCATACACTGTCTCGGCTGAATACAGAGGGACATGCATCTTTAGCGCAAAATTGGTGACCATGTTCCGGTAAAAATCACGGAGCATCGGGATCCTGTATTTATCCGGTCTCACATGGTACAGAACAGATTCGGAAAAATCTTCGTTCAGCCTGAGGCAGGGCGAAGGATCCACCACCTTCTGTGGTATGGTGACCCTGACGGTGGTTCCTTTATTCTTTTCGCTCTCTATCTTTACAAAGCCCCCCATCCTGTGGGAAAAGCCGTAAACTATGAAAAGCCCGAGCCCGATACCTCCCGAGCTCCGGTTTCTCTTCTTATTTGCCTGGAACATTCCCTCGCTTACGGAATGAATGGCATTTCTGTCCATTCCGATACCGGTGTCCGTAACCTCTATGCACAGATTCACTCCGTAACCCATACTCTGGCTACTGAGCTTTACGTATATGCCGCCCTCCCTTGTAAATTTGATGGCATTATCCAAAAGGTGCCTGAAAATTTTGTGCAGCTTCCTGATGTCACCCCTCATCATATTCGGGGTATCCGGATCAAGATCCACCACCATATCAAGACTACGGCTGCCGTCGCTCATCCGGAAGGAAGTCACCACATCATTTATAAGGGACGTGCTCATATAATCGTCTTCCTCAAGGAAAACATTCTGTCTCTTGCACTCCGTATAATCCTGGATATCTTCGATCTGATAGGCGAGCCTCACTCCGGCGTTCTTTATTGAATCCGCCTCAGACCCGGCCCCTTTTTTCATAAGGAGATCCGACATGCCGTTAACCACATTTACCGGGGTCCTGAGCTCATGTGAGATATTGGACAGAAAGTCCTCCATGCTGTTCTCATTTATCTCGATCAGCTTCTCACGTTTCTTCTTATCCTCCTCCTCATAGGATCTTTCAGAAATAGCTCTCACATTTACGAAATACACAAGTATCACGATGACGATGTGTAGAAGTATTCTTGAAATATTCAGTTTATCGTATACTATGGAATTTCCCCCGGGAAGGTTTATGAAATGCATGAACAATATGACAAAGTATTCAAAAAGCAGGATATTCATCATATAGACACGGTTTAATACAGAGAATGTTGACATTACAAGGATCATAACTATCCCCGTGTCAAAAAAGCTGCTTTTATGAACACCGTGAAAAAAGACCAGAAGGGATGCAAATCCCAAATAGATTATTTCCCTGACAAGGTCGTCGATCCTTTCCGTGAGGCTCGCTCCCCATATGGCAAAAAGTCCGGCAATGACAAGCACCGGGATCCAGAATTCCCATCCCAGCAGCAGATTCTCAAATATCAGTCCAGCGGCAGCCAAAGTAGTGATAAAAACTAGAAACTTCCCGTTCTTATTCTGGGTCATATCGATCCTTTTCCTTTTCAGCCGAGTTTATTCTTAAGGTATGTGAGAAGATTGTCCCTTGTTGTGGATTTCAAAATATATCCTGCGGGACGCAGGGCCATGACCCGTTCAACCCCCTCCTTGGTACCGACTCCCGTCAGAAAGACCACCGGGATATCCCTTGTGACATTTTCCTGCCTTAGCATCTGCAGAACCTGAGGGCCGTCCACCACAGGCATGTCGTAATCGAGAAGTATAAGATCCACAGGATTCTTCAGCAGAAATGTAATGGCCTGCATGCCGGCGGTAACGATATCCACTTTGTAGTACTCCTTCATCCACTCCCTTACCATTCTGGCATATGATGGGTCATCATCCACTACCAGTATCCTCTTCCTTCCGCCAACGGTCTTTCCCTCCAGTACATTTTCCACTGACTCAAAAATGGTATCATTGTCAACCGGCCGGTCCAGCCAGCAGAAATCGTCAATATCGGAAATATCTCTGGACAGCTCGACGTAATTCTTTCTTTCTCCCAGGATGATCGCAGGCTTTTTACCTTTTTTTATACCTGCGCACACCTCCCCGAGAAGCTTCTGCTTCACCTTATCCTCCGTGATATCTCCCGGAAGATATACAATGAAAAGATCCGTGCCCTCTATTTGATCTTTGAGGTGGGGCAGATTCTCGGTTATAATCTTTACATTGTATCCCTGATCCAGAAGCTTTCTCTCCATACCCTTTACGATGACGCTGTACTGGAGCAGGACAATGGCAATATTCCTTGCATCTTCTTTCATCATATGTCTCCTGTCTGATTATCCCATTAATCCTTTACAATCACTTTATCATCCTTATCCTGTTTGGGCAACAGAAAAAACTGAGGAAAACACATAGAGTATTTGATACTCTGTAATTTATAGTAAGCGAAATTTATAATTTTGCTTACTGTACTTTCCTGCATTCAGGATGTATAGTGTCTGATAGGAGAATTATTAGAGATCAATGAAAGGAATTAACCTGCTTTATGACTATTTCCGGTGTGATAATTGTTTTTATCCTCTATTTCGGACTTCTGATAGCTATTTCCAGGATCACTGCAAACAGGCAGAGCTCAAACGATACTTTTTTCACGGGTGACCGTAAATCTCCCTGGATCATAGTGGCTTATGGCATGATAGGAACCCTTCTTTCCGGTGTTACATTCATGTCGGTCCCCGGTTATGTCCGGGAGTCACAGTTTACTTATCTCGGGGTAGTCATAGGAAACTTTGTAGGGGTATTCGTAATAGCATTTCTGCTGCTCCCGCTCTACTACAGATTAAACCTTACTTCCATTTATTCATATCTGAGAGAACGCTTTGGTCCCAGAAGTGAAAAGAGCGGAGCCATGCTCTTTATCATTTCAAGACTTACCGGATCAGCTCTGAGGATGTATCTGGTCGTCTTTATCCTCTATGAATTTTTCTTTAAGCAGGCGGGACTGCCATTCTTTGTACTGACAGCTATTCTGATCGGAATGATCCTATTATATACGTTCCACGGCGGGATAAGGACCGTCGTATGGACAGATGTACTCCAGACTACAGCCATGCTCCTTGCCCTTGCCGGTACAGTCTGGATCCTGATAAAGGGAATGGGCTGCCCGGTTTCGGAAGTGATGAATGATGCTATGTCGGACGGAATGATGAATATATATGACAGTGACTGGAAGTCCTCCACCTTTTTCTGGAAACAGTTTGCAAGCGGAGTTGCCGGAATGATCGCCATGACCGGTCTTGATCAGGACATGATGCAGAAAAACCTGTCCTGCGACAACCTTAAAAATTCCCAGAAGAACATGTCTCTTACCGCAGTTCTTCTGCTTCTTATGAATACGATATTCCTGATCCTGGGGGTTCTCCTGATATACTATGCAGAAAATAACCGGATAATCCTTCCCGAAAAGTCTGATGCAATCTTCTCTACCATAGCATTATCCGCAAATACAGTATCCGCAGTATTATTTGTAGTCGGCCTTGTTGCTGCAGGATTTTCAAGTGCCGACGGTTCACTGACCTCTCTCACCACGTCCTTCTGCATAAACATTCTTGATTTTGAAAAAAGTCAGGAACTGGATGAAGGCAGGAAAACAAAGATCCGAAAATTCGTGCATGTGGTATTTGCATTCTTATTCTTTGCGATAATCGTTATATTTAAACCTTTTCATACCGATTCCATTATTTCAACCATTTTCAAGGTCGCCGGCTTCACCTATGGGCCGCTTCTCGGAATGTTCTGTTTTGGAATGATAATGAAAGAACGCAGGGTAAATGATAAGGCTGTTCCTTATATAGCAGTCATATCCCCGATTGCAAGTTTCCTGATCGACAGGTACTCAGAGACCCTGCTCTTCGGATACCGTTTCGGTTTTGAGATCCTGCTCCTCAATGCACTGCTGACCTTTGCAGGATTACTGCTCTTCCGGGAAAAAGCCGGCAAATGACCCTATACAATAGCATTATAGGTGCTGTTGTCGTCGGAATTCTTTTCGGAGGTTCCCTCAGCATTGTAAACCTTGCTGCTGCTTAATTTATTGGCCGCGGAATTCTTCATAACCCCCGCCCTTGAGGCAGTGGAATCCGCAAATGACCCCTGGCCGCTGAAAAGAGCCTTTATACTGCTGATATCCGCTCCATTGAACTTATCCCGGTCTATGGAAAGGGTTCCGTCCTTTGCGACGCTGATCCCCACCTGCCCGAGGAGGTTCGAGTTGCTTCTGGTGTTCTTCAGCATCCTTACGGTTACATCATTAAGTGAAGACAGGCTTTCGGATGAACCATTCTTAATAAGTGCGTTATAGCTGTCTGCAAAATCCTTAACCGCACTGTATATCTTGTCGTAATCATACTCAGAATCGGATTTTGTTCCGTCCTTTGCCGTTTTCTGGAACTCACCCTTCTGATAAATACTGAAGGAGCTTAGCTTATCAACTGCCGCGGAAAGATCCTCAGCCGAGGATTTAACGGTATTGTACGCGTTCTTTTCCGTGGTACTGATGCTGTTCTTAGCTTCCTTTGTACTCTCCTTTTCCTTCGCATAATAAGCCTTGTAGAGCTTTGATGCGCTTCCGTTCTTTAATGAAGCGTAGTCGCCGAGACTGTCATAAAGGGTTGCGGGTTTTGAGGAAGAAGCTCCCCCGAATAAATAGGAAAGGTCGTTTCCGCTGCTGATGGTATTTGACATTATACATTAACCTCCTTGTAATCCAGCTTGCCGTATTTTCTGCAATAAATCCCGAATCCGTTCGGTAAAAGAACATAGAATGACTATATCTCTTTTCTAACAAATATATCGGCAGAATTCAAGTTATGTTTACCCCTTGTTTGTTCAAAATCAGATACAATTATTTCTTAGGACGAAACCCTAAGACTCTTTCTATCCGGAAGTATGATCCGGAGAAAGATCCTTCGGGCTAAAGCCCTCAGGATGGAAAAACATCCAGTGGATGTTTTTCGGGCACGTTTTGACGCGCCATGCGCGGCAGTGCCCCGCACAAAGAAGTGTCCTGGATTGATAACTGTTTTTTGAGTAATCACCGCGTCCCGCTTAGCGAATCCGAGGCTTATAAATTTTGCGAGTGCGAAGGCCGCTCTTGCGTTTGTGAAATGTCTGTTTTTCAAAATGTTAATACGCAAGAACGGAACGGCGCCGAGCAAAATTTTGTCATAAGACGAAGGATGAGCTTAGCGGGATCGTAGCGCGAAAAAAACAGTTAGTAAGCCGGGACACAAATGAATGCGCCTGAGAAAGATCCTTCGGGCTAAAGCCCTCAGGATGACATATGTGTCCCGGATTGATAACTGTTTTTTGAGTAATCACCGCGTCCCGCTTAGCGAATCCGAGGCTTATGTCCCGGATTTACAAAATGATTCAGGTAGTATATGATGAATCGGACGTCAAAAGTCACATTTTGATGATACAAACGCCAAAAGTCTAAATGGCGTTTGAACTTGTTCAAAAAGCCATTTGACTTTGGGCGTCAAACAACACGAGCAAGTAGCAATTTACGTAGTAAATTAGCGGATTGCGAGTGTTGTAGAATTGCGAGAGTTGCTGAAAGCAACGGAGCAATTCGTTGTATCAAAACAGTGATTCAGTACTTTTGGCGTCCGAATCATAGAATACAAAAGGAGAACTTCCGGAATGAAAACCAGATTGCTTCCTGTAATAACTGCAGTATGTATGATACTTTCAACGGTGACTGCGAGTGCCGCTACGGTTATGATAGATCCGGGACACGGAGGCGCGGGAACAGCAGGCGCCGGCGCGATTTACCCTCCCTATATGGAAAAATCGCTGACGCTCGATGTGGCGAATCAGCTCTGCGCGGAGCTCAATGCCTCCGGCATTTCGGCAGAAATGACCCGGACAGGTGATACCGCTCTGTCTCTCCCCGAGAGAGCTGCGATCGCCAAAAATTCCGGTGCAAAGCTTCTCGTCAGCATACATTTCAATGCCTCAGCCGCACACGACAAGAGCGGCTGCGCTGTATGGACCTCTATGTTCGGAAACCATTATAAAGCGGGAGCCGAGTGCGGAAATGCCATACTATCGAATCTGACCTCCTTAGGCTTTGTAAATAAAGGTGTATGGACCAAGGCCGGATCACAGGGTGATTATTACGGGGTTGTCCGCTACGGAACCAGTGTGGGAATACCTACCCTCATTGTGGAACATTGCTATATGGATAATGCCACAGACAGAGCTATCCTTGAAAACGTCGGCACCGGAGCCCTGGCACATGCTGATGCCGCGGGAATAACGGGCTTTTTCAGCAGTGCCACCGGTCAGGCTCTTGCAAACGGAAGTCTCGATACCACCGCCGCAAATTCCGCAAGCTCCGTAACGGTAGCCACCGGTTCCGGAAAAAGCAGCGGAACCGGCGGCAGCTCTTCAGCAAATCTAAAGGCCAATTTCTCCGATGCCGAGTGGCAGTGGCTATTAAGCCAGTGGGCCTATACGGGAAATGCTGAAACCGTCATCACCCAGGTACCCTTATCCGACCTGAAGGCACTGATCGAAGAACATAATAAGGGAAACATTTAACCGGAAGAAAACAGATCTGTTTATGAGTATTTCGGATTTCTTCCCTTCTGGGCGATACCGATATATGTCTTTCCCGTATTAAGCTTAATCTCGTTCCCTGCGTCGTCATAGTACTTCGTAGGACTGTAGTCTCCTGTCTTCTTCCAGTGGATATGGATGCATTTCCCCCTGGTAAAGAAGTAACCGTCCTCCGTCGAATCCAGCATGGTGAAGCCAAGATATCCCTTCTTGTCCAGCTGGCTCCACTTGGTATTCTGGATAATCACATTCGCAAAGGAGATCTGCCGCCCGTTTATGGCATCCTTCTGGGCTCCGCCATGGATATTCTTGTAATAAAGCCCGTCAGCCGCGTTATAGGTAAATGAGCTCTTGCTGTATGGAAAGATTTCCGAGAGGTCGATACTTGTGGCACTTTCTCCGCCGGGCAGGTCATTCACACCGTCTGCAAAGCTGAAGTGCTTAGGATTATAAAATCCTGATCTTAAATTCGTGAGATAACCCTGCTGCATACAGGCCTTTTGAATACCGGAGGCCGAGATGTAGGCATTATGCGGTGCCTGTCTGTCGGAGGTTCTGAAAAACTGTCCGGCTCCGGGTGCTTTTCCGCCTACGCCGTATTCATAGGTTCCGGAAATATTATTCATGTCCGGAGCATTGATCACTCCCTTCATATAGGCAACACCGCCAAAATGGATAAGTATCGGATCCCACTCCTTTGCAGCATAGATATAATAAAGCCTGCAGCTCCTTAAGTTTCCTATTCTGGAAAGATCCGTCCAGTTGGGAATGATGGCCATCTGCCTTGATATTCCTCCCTCCTCCATGATCTCATAGAGGATATCCGCCCGGCTTATTCCGTAGGAAGGCTGCGCAGCCCTGTCCGTAGGCATCATAACCGCAAGAGGCCGGGTATTTGCCTGGGCGGAGGTCACACTTTCATTTGTATAGACACTTTTTGTGCTTCCCTCCTTATATACGCCCGCAACCGTCTTCGGTAAAGGAGTGCTGTTATCCTCTGCACCGTCTGCCATCATGGAATCAATGTCGGTGTCGGAGCTGTTCTTCACCTCATCCGCAGCGGTTGAAGTGTTCACATCAGATCCCTTTACAGATCCGGTAAGCACACCCGGCGTGTAATGTCCCAGATATTTCCCGTAATAATTAGCCCAGGAGTAGCTGTATTTCCCGAGAGGTGCGCTCTTTCCGGCTCCCAGTGCCCTGTAGCTTGCAGACTGGTTCTGGGCATTGAGTACAGCGGCATCCTCAGCTGCGGCATAGGCCTTCACGTCAAAGGAAGCATTTCCCTGTTCGCCGTTCCCTATACCGGTTTCCACAAAGTAACGTAAAAGGGCGGCACTGTCACCGCCGATCTCCGGATGCTTAGCCTGATAGAAGGCCGCATCAAAAACCTTTGAATAGTCCCGTCCATTGTAGGTGGTTCCGGTCACTACAGCCTCCGGTCTTCCCAAAAGATAGGGATTATTAAGGCAGGAGGACATTATATTATAAAACGAATCCTTCTCGCCGTTCTTTTTTCCGAGATATTCCTCGCAATATGAAGAAAGCGTGTTGTAATCTAAGGTGTAACCGTTATCAAGGAGCATCTCCAGATTACGGTAATTATTCTTCGCCATATCGAGGGTAATTTCCTTCGATCCGAGATATGACTGGGGAGCGAAGCTCCAATAGGCGTTTTCAACCTCTGTAAGGTATGAAGGATTCCAGGTACCGGGGTCAGTTGTCCCCAGTTTCTGCATCATCTCCGATGCAGAGGTAAAACGGGTATTCCTTGTGACAGCAGCAGCTGCAGCTGTTACAAAGAAAAGTGAAAGACAGAGACCTAAAATTATTACTCTAAGAATATCATTTCTAAAGTGTTTCATATCGGTTTCATCCATATTCTTTATGATTATTCAATCTGTAAAAAGATTCTTCGGGCTTCGCCCTCAGAATGACAGCGTAACTCAAAAAGATTCTTCGGGCTTCGCCCTCAGAATGACAGCGCTACTCAAAAAGATTCTTCGGGCTTCGCCCTCAGAATGACAGCACTACTCAAAAAGATTCTTCGGGCTTCGCCCTCAGAATGACAGCGCTACTCAAAAAGATTCTTCGGGCTTCGCCCTCAGAATGACAATAGCCTTAAAAAAATCCCGTGCCGGAACTTCCGGCACGGGACCTGAAATTACTAAGCTGGAATTACTTCCTTATTGCTTCCCACTTCTTGTATGCGTCATTATAGGCATCCTGAGCTTCCTGAACCTTCTTCTCAGCTTCGATCTTAGCCTTGTCAGCAGCATCCTGTGCCTCACGGATTGCCTTAGCGGCAGCCTCGTTCGCATTATTGATAACAAATCTCTTCTCAGCGTCAGCAGCAGCGATCTTGTCATTAGCCTGCTTTCTTGCAAGAGCAGCAGCCTCTTCAGCATCGCGTGCAGCCTTTGCGGCATCACTTGCAGCCTTGAAGAATGCATCGTCGATTATCTTGCCTGCATCGATGGAAACCTGATTTGCATTTAATGCATAACGTGCAGCGATAGCATTGATATAATCGATGTCAACAGCAGCAGCCTTTGAAGCATTTAATGCAGCATCAGCAGCGGCTGCAGCAGCCTTACGTACTGCAGCATCGTTATCGTATGCAACGAGTGCAGCTTCTTCATATGCCTTCTTAGCCTTGTCGGCAGCTTCAAACTCAGCAGCAGCGATCTTTCTGTCGCGCTCCTTTATTGCCTCAGCCTTGTCATTGGTAGCCTTGCTCTCAACAGAAGCAGCATTAGCCTTTGCATCCTTAACCTTCTTGTCAAGTCTCTGGATCTCGGAAAGGCTCTTCTTGTCCTTCTTAGCCTGCTTCAGATCATCCTCAGCATCCTTAACAGCATCATTTGCCTTCTTGATCTTCTCATCAAGCTTGTCAAGCTCATCCTTGGCATCATCTCTTGCCTTCTTGATCTTGTCATCACAGGCATCAGCTGCATCCTTAGCTATCTCATCAGCCTTGTCATTGGCATCCTTTACAGCGTCTGCGGCCTTATCGGCGATCTTGTCAGCTGCATCATAAGCATCCTTAGCGATCTTGTCAGCCTTTTCATTGGCATCCTTTACTGCATCGGCAGCCTTCTCAGCTTCCTTATCAGCCCTGTCAAAAGCATCCTTTACTGCTTCCTTCTGTGCATCCTCGATGTCCTTGGCAGCATCGTCATACTTTTCAGCCCTCTTCTTTGCTGCATCGTCAGCATCCTTCTTTGCCTTCTTGGCAGCATCGTTTGCATCATCACGTGCATCCTTTGCAGCCTTCTCAGCCTTCTCGATAGCCTTGTCGGCATCTTCCCTTGCCTTCTCGGCTTCCTTGTCGGCAGCTTCCTGAGCCTTCTTCTTAGCCTCAGCAGCCTTCTCCTTGGCCTCCTTCAGAGCTTCTTCAGCATCCTCAACCCTTTCCTCGGCGGTCTTTGCGAAAGTGGTAACCATTCCAACACTTGCAAGGGGCAGATTTGCCGTCATTGCTGCAACGATTACCCCGGCGACAGCCTTGTTAAACTTCCTCGTCATAACTAAAATATCTCCTTTCATGCATTTTTAATAAATGAACACAGAAGCCTAAATTTCAAACCTCTGAGCTATTATATCACCCTTTTTCAAAGTAAACAACTTATATTTATTATACAAAACACCAAAAATACAAGTAACGCTAAATCCTTTTTAAAAAGCCATTTGACTTTGGCTCTTCACTCCGCTCCGGCCGGTGTAAAACCTCCGGCGCATTGAGCGCCAAGTGGTGCAATAGCACCACGGAAGCGCTGAATGCGGGAGATGTATGCAGCACGCTGCATTATTTGTACAGATCAACCAGTCCCTGAAGGTGGGCAAAGTGCTTCTCTGCATTCTCGGCTGCAGCCTTAAAGAGCCTGTCGGCCTTTTCGGCATTGACCTTCTTCAGAGCAGTGTAACGTGCCTCTCCGTCCAGGAAGTCCTGATAAGGAATGGTAGCTGCCTTGGAGTCAAGAGTGAACTTATTAGTCTCGGCTGCGGGATTGAATCTGAAGAGATTCCAGTATCCTGCATCAACAGCCTTCTTCTCTTCATCCATAGCCTTGCCCATACCTACTCTTATCCTGTGGTTGATGCAGGGAGCATATCCTATGATAAGTGAAGGACCGTTATATGCCTCAGCCTCTGAAAGAGCCTTAACGAGCTGGTTCATATTAGCACCCATGGAAACCTGGGCAACATATACATAGCCGTAGCTCATTGCGATGGCTGCAAGATCCTTCTGTTTGATCTCCTTACCGCCTGCTGCGAACTGTGCAACCGCACCGGTAGGTGTAGCCTTACTGGACTGTCCGCCGGTATTTGAGTAAACCTCGGTGTTGAATACGAATACATTTACATCCTCGCCGGATGCAAGTACGTGGTCAAGACCGCCGAAGCCGATATCGTAAGCCCAGCCGTCACCACCGAAGATCCACTGTGACTTCTTGGACAGGAAGTCCTTATTCTTTATAAGTTCCTTTGCCTCGGGAGCGGAATTGCCCTCAAGAGCCTTAAGAAGCTCGTTTGTAGCGGCTGTATTCAAAGCTGTGGAATCAAAGGTCTCGATCCACTTGTCGACAGCTGCCTTTACGGAAGAATCCTTCTCTGCAAGGGCTACTGCCTGCTTCTTTAAGTTCTCACGGAGCGTCTTCTGTGCAAGATGCATTCCGTAACCGAACTCGGCATTGTCCTCGAAGAGGGAATTATCCCAGGCGGGACCATGGCCTTCCTTATTTACGGTATAAGGAGTTGAAGGTGAGGAGTTACCCCAAATACTTGTACATCCCGTAGCATTTGAGATATACATTCTGTCACCGAAGAGCTGGGTTATGAGCTTTGCATAAGGAGTCTCACCGCAGCCTGCGCAGGCACCTGAGAACTCAAGGAGGGGCTGCTTAAACTGTGAACCCTTTACGGAATCGATCTTGAACTTGTCGATAACCTCCTGCTTCTCGGGAAGCTCAACGGCATAGTCGAAGTATACCTGCTCTGCCTTCAGCGCATCGTCAAGGTTCTTCATTTCAAGAGCCTTGTTGCCCTTCATTCCGGGACATACGTTTACGCAGGAGCCGCAGCCAAGGCAGTCCATATCGGAAATAACGATAGAGAACTTGTAGCCCGGAACTCCGTTCAGATCCTTGATCTTCATATCCTTCGGAGCCTTTGCAACCTCATCATCGGTCATTGCAACGGGGCGTATAGCTGCGTGAGGACATACATATGAGCAGAACTCACACTGGATACAGTTATCCGGATTCCAGACGGGAACGGATACGGAAACGCCTCTCTTCTCGTATGCAGCGGTGCCCGAAGGTGTTGAGCCGTCGGTATATCTCTGCACAATGGATACGGGGATGGAATTTCCTTCCTGTGCGGAAACCTTGATCTGTACATCATTAACGAATTCGATGACTTCCTTGGTACCCTTGGTAGCCTTCGGATAATCAAGACCCTCGTCCTTGCCGTCCTTCCAGGAATCGGGAACCTTAACCTCTACGATGCCGGTTGCACCGAGATCGATAGCGTTCCAGTTCTTCTGAACGACATCGTCACCCTTTAAGCCGTAGGTCTTCTTTGCGGCAGCCTTCATAAGCTCGATAGCCTTCTCTTCGGGAATAATGCCCGTGAGCTTGAAGAATGCGGACTGAAGGATGGTATTTATACGTGTGGGTCCCATGCCGGACTCGATACCGAGCTTCACACCGTCTATGGTGTAGAACTTGATATTGTGCTTTGCGATATAGGCCTTAACCTGTCCGGGAAGATGCTCGTCCAGCTCTTCTCCTGTCCAGGGGCAGTTAAGAAGGAAGGTTCCTCCGTCCACAAGCTCCTGAACCATATTGTACTTTCTCACATAAGCCGCATTGTGGCAGGCAACGAAATTGGCCTGATGGATAAGGTAGGTGGATTTGATGGGCTTATCACCGAATCTTAAGTGAGACATTGTGATACCGCCGGACTTCTTTGAATCATAGTCAAAGTAAGCCTGAACATACTTATCGGTATTGTCGCCGATGATCTTGATGGAGTTCTTGTTTGCTCCGACGGTTCCGTCAGCGCCGAGACCCCAGAACTTACAGCATACTGTGCCTTCGGGAGTAGTAACGAGAGCTTCTCCGGAATCCAGTGAAAGATTGGTAACATCATCTGTGATGCTGATGGTGAATTCCTTCTTGTCCGTATTGTGGTAAACGGCAACGATCTCACTGGGAGTGGTATCCTTGGAGCCTAAGCCGTAACGTCCGTGAAGTATCTCCACATCCGCAAACTTCGTGCCGCGTACAGCAGTCATGACATCCTGTGCCAGAGGCTCTGCTATGGATCCGGGCTCCTTTGTACGATCAAGAACGGAAATGGTCTTCACGCTGTCGGGTATTGCCTTCACAAACTCTTCCGTTACGAAAGGTCTGTAGAGACGTACCTTTATAAGGCCGACCTTCTCGCCCTTTGCTGCGAGGTAATCGATGGTCTCTTCGATGGTATCGTTAACGGAGCCCATTGCAACGATAATGTGGGTAGCATCCTTTGCTCCGTAGTAATTGAAGAGCTTGTAATCGGTACCGATCTTCTTATTGATCTTGTCCATATATTCCTGAACGATGGCAGGAAGATCATTATATGCCGTATTGCAGCTTTCCCTTGTCTGGAAGAAGAGATCCGGATTCTGTGCGGAACCCTTTTCACAGGGATGATTGGGATTCAGTGCATTGGCACGGAACTTATCAATTGCATCATAATCGATGATGTCTTCAAAATCCTCATTAGACCAGCAGTCTATCTTCTGGATCTCATGTGATGTACGGAAACCGTCAAAGAAATTGATGAAGGGAATGGAGCCCTTTATCGCTGAAAGATAGGAAACCGGGGTCAGGTCCATGACTTCCTGTACGGAAGAAGCACAGAGCATAGCGCAGCCGGTCTGACGGCAGGCGTAAATATCGGAATGATCTCCGAAGATATTAAGTGCGTGTGTAGCTACGCAGCGCGCCGAAACATTGATAACACCGGGAAGCCTTTCACCGGCGATCTTGTAAAGATTGGGGATCATTAAGAGCAGTCCCTGTGAAGCGGTATAGGTGGATGTAAGTGCACCTGCCACCAGTGAACCGTGAACGGCTCCGGAAGCTCCTCCCTCTGATTCCAGCTCTACGATCTTTACCGTATTGCCGAAGATGTTCTTTCTTCCTGCTGTTGCCCATTCATCGGTGTGCTCTGCCATCGGTGAAGAAGGCGTGATGGGATAGATAGCCGCGCAGTCCGTAAAGATATACGATGCATGAGCCGCAGCTTCATTACCATCCATGGTCTTTTTGAATCTTGCCATTTGATAATCCTCCTACCAAAAATAAAATGTTTACAGTATATTCCAATACGCCTTCCCCGCCGGGACAGCATATGAAACATCAAAAATAAACGCCTCACAGCGTATTTTTTAGTTTAACATAAATCAAATCTCTTGTAAATTTTTTTCAATTGTTTTATTGCCCCGATCAAACCTCGTCTCCGTCAAAGCCGTCATCATCATGGAGATACTCGCGGCTCGAAACCCTCTTTCTCTCCCTTTCCTCCTCAACAAGCTTTGACAGCTTTTCCATAACATCCTCAGGGGTCTTGATATTCTTTATCTCAAAATTTTTCATGCTCTTGTCGGCACTCTCGCAGAATATGCTTCCCACTCCGAAGATCCTCTGACCCAGAGTCTGCCTGAAGGATAAATCCATTATCCTGTAGAGTCTCACCTCATCCATTCTGATGGTCAGAAAGCCCCTTTTAATGTAAAACCTCTCATTGTCAAAAGCGTAGGTGGTGAATGAGAGGGGCAGTCCGAAGATCGTCCTCTTCTTATCCTTCCACAGATACTCCTTAGTGTCCTTAGCCATTATTTATGCTCCTTTCTGTGCCAGAAGTGAATTAATATTTATTTAGAAAGATTCTTCGCTTCTCGTCTCCCGACTCGGTCCGTGCTGAACGCGTGCCACTGGCACGCAGCACCGCTCAGAATGACAGTCCCGCAATAAGCTTCTTCCTCACCGCATTAACTATCCTTCTGAGCCCCATGTATTTTTTAATGTATGCTTTATCATAGGAAAGATTCTCTTCGATGGGTCTCACACTGCCGCAGGGGATGTGCATCGCACCGTAGCTGAAATCCTCGAAACTCATTCCCGTGGTATGTGTAGCGTCCTCACGGTCAAAGCCGATATTATTTATCATATTGGAGGCCGGAACGATACCCAGGGCTCCTCTCTTCATCCTGCAGTAATCCCACTGCAGATCCCAGGTGTCCTTGCCGCCGTTATATACAATATCCGCATCCTTCTTAAACAGGGCAAATGAAAGCGGTGTCCTGTAGACCTTTCTTAATCTCTTCTTATTCTCAGCATCCGCCCAGTCCTTCATATCCGGGTCGTAATACCTATTCCATGCCCTGTTCCAGGTGCCCCAGCCCCAGATGGAGGAAAAGAAAGAAAAGGTATAGTCCCCTTCAATACTGTATTCCTTAAGGAGATTTGTGCCGCTCACCATCATGACCTTTTCCTCGTACCTGTACTCGGTAAGCATCTGCTGCATAAAAGGGAAAAAATCCGGAGAAGGCACCACATCATCCTCAAGGATAATCACCGATTCCTCGTTCTTCAAGGCTCCCGAGATCCCGCTTGAGACCCGTGCCTTGCAGCCCATATTCTTTACAGCGTAGTCCCTTACGACCTCGCAGTCCCAGTCGATCATGCTCTCGATAATATACCGGCATTTACCGACTTTTTCTCTTTCATCCTCCCTTCCGTCCCTCGCTGCATCGGAAACAAGATAGAGCTTCCGGGGCTTAGCCTTCTTTATCTCTGCAAAAACCCTGACTGCGGTATCGGGTCTGTTGAATATGATAAATACAACAGGTATTGTCAATGAAAAATCCGTCATCTTACAAAACTCTCTTACTGTCCTTCCATTCATCCTTGTCGAGGAGCATAACATAAAAGACCTTTCCGTAGAATTCGCTTTCCACAAACCTTCCGCAGTCGATGACCTCCTTCACTTTTCCGGTCTTCGTTATGATCCTGTAATCCACATAATCCTTGCAGTAATTTATGTTTCTGTCGATCTGTGCCCAGATAATGTCGTCAACCAGCTTTATCTCATCGGGATGGACTATACCGTCAAAGGTGCCTCCGGTATACTCCATGAATTCCTCCAGTGACCGGCATTCAAACATTTTGATAAGCTCGTCATTGGCATAGAGTATCTTCTTATAGTCATCGGCTTCATAAACCAGTATTGCTCCCGGTACGTAGCGGGCAACGTTCTTTACATTGAAGGCCAGATTCAGCCGCTTCGAGGACTTGATGTCACGGCTGTACTGCCTGAAGCCGTGTTTGCCGGCACTCTTTACGAAATAGAGTGCTGCATCTGCCTGGCGGAGAAGCGTGGAAAGGTCTTCCGCCTGCTCAGGATAGCAGGAATAGCCTATGGATATTCTGAAGGAATAGTGCTTCCCTCCGAAATCAAAACCGTGCTCCATTTCCGAAAGCTCCTTGATAAGCGGATAGGCCCCTGTAGAACCCTTATCAAGGATCGTGACGCTAAGCTCGTCTCCGCCGGTTCTCGCAATAAGCGCGCCGTTACTGAAAAACGAAGTGAGATCGGCTGCCAGGTTCTTCAGTGCCTCATCCCCGGTCTGGTGCCCGTACATATCGTTTATTATCTTGAAGTCATCGATATCAATAAGCACCAGTGTAAAGGGATCGCCGGGATGCTTATCAAGATAATCCTCCATCTTTGCATGGTAGCCGTGCCGGTTCAAAAGTCCCGTAAGCTCATCATGGTTACTCAAGATATCCAGACGGTTCAGAAGATTATTGGCGATAAGCCTTGAAGAGATAAAGTAGGATATCTCCTCCAAAAGCCTCCTTGTGGCTGCAGACTCGCTCTCATCATAATTGTCGACACCCACATATCCCATAAGCTTTCCGTTATTATCATCAAGTGGTACCAGGATATAGGAGCGTATCCCCTCCCATACAAGGAATTCGTATGTCTTCTGATCGATCTTCCGCATTACCTCAACATCATTTACCACAATACATCCGTCTTCATAAAATGAATACTTGATGTCACCGATATCCAGGTTCAGATTGATGAGATTATCCCTGTTTCTCCTTGGTAATATGCCCTCTGCGCACCACTCGAAAACAGGGTTTCCGTTTTCATCAAGCACATATACACGGTCCGGATTCAGCACCCGTCCCAGCTCTGCCAGAGAATTGTAGATCCCTTCGCCGAAATCGCCCTTATTTAAGAATCTTGCAATGCGGATAATGGCATTATCCTCAGCATGTCCTTTGGTAAGGAGCTCCCTTTCGTTCTTGCTGTCCCCGACCGGCCAGAATACTATATTCAGGCAGCCGAGTATGGATGAGGGAGTCGCGATGTAATCCATCCACTGTGCAAAGGAGGGTTCAAAAAGCCTGCCTGTCACAGTTTCGCCGTTTGCCGCACGTCCGGCATAGCTTATCCACTCGGGTATTTCCTCGAAGCATTCCCTATAGCCCTTGCCCATTATGTCTATCCGGCTTAAGCCCGAATACTCACAGAATTTGTTATTGGCAAAGACAAATTTCACATCTGTTACGCTTCCCATATTCAAAACGGGTCTCACAATGACAAAGGGAAGCGGAATGTCCTTAAATACATCAGGATTACCCATGGAAAGCACGTCATCCCCGGAATTCACCCCGCACCTGTCCTTTTCATCCTTGAAGCGCTTTAATAAAAGAGTGAACATCTCATGGAGTGAGTTTCTCTCTTTTGACTCGGCAAAGGCAGTAACGACAGTGATATTGCTGTCCGTATTATTCTTTAATATCTTTTCCGCAGCGTTCCTTAAGCAGTCAAACGCCCCATGTGAGGAAGAAAGCTTATCGCAGACCGAAAAGGTGCAGTTGCCGGTTTTCGCAATGACCACCCCGTCCGGGAATGTTCTCTTCAGAACACCTAAAGCAGTGGAGAAAAGCTCTTCTGCCATTTTCTCTCCGTTCTCCACAAGGATCCTCTGATATTCCGGGATCTCAAGCATGCCTATGGAATATTCCCTTCCGTTCTGCCTGTAATTATCATCAATAGACTGCAGGGTAAGGAAAAATCCCCTGGAATTAAGGAGCCCGCTGTCAACATCAATAAACAGGGCATGATCCAGTTCCTCCCCGGATTCCAGGATCCTGTCCGTATCTATGAAGTAGCCGATAAGCCCCTCTATTTTTCCGTTTTTGAATATGGGATACTTGGTAGCAAGAATATTTACCTTTGCGCCCTTGGCGTATACCTGTCCCGGAGAATTGCGGATAACAATGCCCTTCTTGATGACATCATATTCATCACTCCTGTACTGGGTGTCGTCGGGGTGCCAGCCCATCTCCTCATCATTCTTGCCAAGGATCTTCTGGACGGAATCATAGCCGTAGAAATCCAGGAAGGACTTGCTGGCGCCGAGGAACCGTCTGTCTGCATCCTTCCAGAAATATTTCACATCCGATATCTCCATAAGGGAATTCCAGAGAGAGGCATCGTTGATGCTCGGGTTATCCACATTCTTTCCGATACTGATCACTTGCCTCGACATCTCTATGAAATCATTCTTGTCTTCACCCTCGATAATGGTCGTGCAGCAGATAAGCTTCTTTCCGTCACTGTCCGGAACGGCGCTGCAGCGGATACTGGCCCACTTATACTGACCCCTTATCTTAACGCGGAATACATTCAGGCAGGTTCCCTTTTTCTGCACCGAAAAACGGTTCCGCAGATTCACGGGATCATAAAACTGCATATACCTCTGGACATCGGCTTCATATATCACCCCGGATTCGGCGAAGCGTTTAAGCAGCGTCTCATAATGGGCGCTTTCACCGCTTCTGTGCCTTCCGTAGTCAGCCTTTATGACCTTTACCGTGTCACTTACGAGATCGATCAGATATACATTTGAAAAAGAACCCAGGATATCCTTCAGGGTATCTGTGACATAATCATCCTCGCTGCCAATATCCTCAATATCCTCAGAAAGGAACATAAGGAATATGCTTCCCGCCTCATTCATGGCGACAGGTCTGGTATCCAGCCTGAAGCGGCGGGTATTTATATCAAAGGTGATATCATCATCCGCTCCTCTTTCTATTATCCTGATGGCAGCATCCCTGAAATCCTCCACTGTCCGGTCATCCGATCCCCGGTTCAGTATCTCATTCAGGTCACGCCCCGTCCGGGAAACGAGCCTGAAAAACTCATTATTGGTAAAGAAAACATCGAAATCCTCCCCGTCAAACCAGGTAAGTGCCATTGCCTGGGGAGTGATGATATTGATAAGTCCCGCTTCCGAGAAAAGCGCCCTTTCCCCCGATCCTTCCCTTTCGGATATCCTTGCATCCTTAAAGCTCCGCATTGTATCCTCATAGGATCTTGTGTTTCCGAAGTAAAAGCCCTGAACGGTCTCACATCCGATACTGCGCAGGAATTCCAGCTGTTCCCTGGTCTCCACTCCCTCTGAAACCGTGTGTATCTTTAAGCTTTTCGCCATTACCACAATGGATTCCACTATCTTACGGCTTCGCTCGTTAAAGGTTCTCACAAGACCCATGTCGATCTTTATGACATCAAAGCGGAAATCATTAAGCATATTTATTGAGGAGTAGCCGTTTCCGAAATTGTCGATGGCAACCGGAAAACGGAGATCATGAAGCTTCTCGATCTCCTCACGCAGAAGATCCGGATCCTTAAGCACCGTTTTTTCCGTAACCTCAATAACAAGAAGTGATGGATCTACCCCGCCGTCTTCCACTATGGCTCCAATGGTATCAGGCAGATCCAGCACAAGGAAATCGGAATAGGTCAGATTGACGGCGATCGGAAGGGGATTATAGCCTGTCTCAACCGAGCGGCGGATATTCTTTACGACCTCTCTTATCACAAAGGTGTCAAGCTTCCAGGTGAGATTATTCTCCTCAAGAACCGGTATATATGCAGAGGGAGAGATGGTTCCCCGCCTGGGATCCTCCCAGCGTGTCAGTGCTTCGGCTCCGCAGTATTTGTCATTCAGAAGACGTACCTGAAGCTGGTAAACGACCTTGATATAACCGTTCTTTATGGCATCATCGATATTATTGAGAACAAAGGTACGTATATCCAGTGCCTCGTCCATTTTGTCATCAAAATAGTAGATCCCGGAAGCATTCTCACGCCTGTTGTTTCTGCAGGCAAAACGGGCCTTGCTGCAGGCGGTCTCCATGTCATCCCTGTCCTTACGGAAGCCGAAGTAAATCCCGGCCTTCACCACCAGCCTGTCATCCCCCGCAAGTTTCCTCATGTCATTCAGTATGGCAGGGATATCCTCCTCCAGACCTCTGTTGTCCGTAAAAGCATAAAAACAAAATCCCCCGGGTCGGGAGCTCCGTGTATTACCGAAATACTTCCTGAGGAGGTCGGCAAAGCCCCTTAAAAGGCGTTCACCTTCTTCCTCTCCGTACCTGGCGATATAAGGCCTGATCCCTTCCAGATCAAAGAAGATCATGGCAGGATCCCTGCCCTTATCGCAGGATTCGGCAAAGTATTCCTCAGCACTTCCCATAAAGGCTGCCATTATCGGCAGTCCGGTCAGGCTGTCATATTGATTTAATGATTCTTCAGTAGATCCCACGTCTCCTATCCTACAACAATCAGTATATCAGAGTCAAAGCTGAACCTCACCTGTCTCCTTTGAGCCGTATCTCAGCGTCCTGTAGAGCTCGGCCGAGGAGCAGTTATAGTAGGGGTTTACGTACAGAATCCCTACGATACCGCAGGTTATTATAGATAACAGGGTCCATCCTATAAATGAAAGATCGAAACAAAACGCCTTCCACTTATTTCCCTTCATCAGCTGTCTTGAAAAGGTGATGACCTCCATTGCCTTCATATCGGGATTTTCCGCCAGGATGTATGGAACAAGCCTGTAGGAATACATCTTCACAAAGCCCGGGATAATAAGAAGGCAGAACCAGAGCCCAAGGAAGAGATCGGTAAGGAACATGGTTACCACATTATTTGTCCAGTTTGGCTTGAAGGCTCTTTTAAGCTCTGAAAGATCTGCAGGCTCATCAGCATTCTTAATGAAAAAATTATAGCAGCCCACGTTAAGGGGGTTAATAAGAGCCACCTTAAGCACAAAGCCAACAGCTATAATCAGCGCGATTACCCCCAGTATGGCTACGATGATGGCCACCACCTGTTCCGGTGCAAATCCCGAATCCTTTAATGCGCCTCCGAAGCTTTTCGCCCCGTTGGAACCGGTATAGACTCCGCTCGCACCCCCAAGAACCGACATTACCAGCGAGACAACAATGGTCATCCCGTAATTTGCCTTCATTGCGGTTCTTCCTTTTTCCTTTATATCAGCTGATCTCCACATTGACTTACCTCCAGTCTGTCGTCATTACCAGGATCCTTCGCTTCGCTCAGGATGACATGGTCTAAGCGAAGGATCTTATCACTTGATTACCTCGCCCTTATAATTATTCATGAATGATATCTTATAGGCATTGCCGGAAACGGTGGTATAGCTGTAATCGGCTTTTTTCGGCTTCATCTTTATACCGTCAGCCGTGACAGTAAGCTTCTTCAGCTTCCCCTTCTTCACCTTAAAGCTCACCATATCCTCCGTAACTGCCCTTTCCACCACATTAAACTGCATAGTGGTCTTTCTTGCGCCATCTCTATAGGGTGCACTGTTCTTTTTCCACTTTATCACTGCGTTGGCGCTGCCCCTCTTTTTGTTCTTCTTAAAGCTTATCTTATAGTCCTTTTTATAGGTATACAGAACTCCATTATAAATAATAAAGGATTTCTTTGAGGGTGTGATCTTCTTTCCGGTAAACTGGTAATTCTGGCTTTCTGCAGCTTTTCCGCCTTCCAGACTCACGCATAAAACGTCCTTTCCGTCCTGAGTCCTGTAAGTATTGTACACTGTATTGTGTATAAGGGTCACTTCCTGTCCGGAGGCATCCTTTACCTTTTCCTCTATATCAGGGGGATAGGTATCATCAGTGAACACCGTATGGGCGGAGATACAGAAGTTGCCGCTTCCTTCTTCCCCGTCTTCGTCGTCAGCCAGATCCTCCCAGGCGCCGTTTTTCAGATAAAAGCTCTGCCCCTTCTTTATCCCGCACTTACTTTTCACATTTTTTAATTCAAGGTCGGATTCATAGCACACGGAGCAGCTTCCTGTGCGTACCACCACCGAAAAGTAAGTATCCTTTTCAAGGAGGGCGGGAGAAGCAAGGGGAACCGTGTATATGCCGGGAAGAGCAAATTCACCCTTTGTGGTGGATTTTTCGAGCTTTATCCCATCTGTCGGACTCCCCCCATCCTTCAGATTCCGGTATATTTCTATCTCATAATCGGTCTCCTCCGGAATCTCCAGAGTCACCTCATTAAGATACTCATTACTGTCCTTCTGCACCTTATACACATTTGCGACGCTTGCACCGGTATTAACCCATCCGGGCCTATGTATCTGGGTGTCATAGTAATAATTATTGTCGTAGCGCTTTACGTCCTTTGTAACCTCGAATATATATGCACCGTTTGTAAGTCCCCTATCATAATAGGAGAGCCAGAAATAATTATTGTAATTATAGAAATCTTTATCCGGATCAGCCCAGCTGTTTCTCACAAGCCAGGCCCCGTCATGTCCGGGATCAACACTGAAATTTCCGTGGGAAAAGTTGTCATTCCAGCCCACAACAGTCACAAGATGGTTTTCTCCACCTGAATTATAACAATAATATGCATTATTTAATTCATTGTAGTAGCTCTTGTATTTAGCACCGTTCGCTTCCGAATCATAAAAAATCCCTACGGCCCCGTTCTGCATAAGGGCTTCCTTCACGATCTTCATACCCTTTTCATCATGTATATTGACCTCATAAAGATCCGTAAGGTCATATATCTCCTTATCCGCAAGGGCATCCAGGTCTATATTCAGATTATTCTCTTCATCGAAGCGGTAATCTCTTTTGTAATCTCCTGTATCCTCAGCAGACTCCGCATAGGGAAGCTCATTCTCTGAGACAAAGCCGAAGCCCTTACTAAGGTACTGCCCCGTCAACAGGTGGTTTCCTCCATTATCTAAAAGAAATGCATCGCTTGCTTTCTCATCCTCCGACACTTTCGGAACTATCTCACTTACGGCGGCATCATTGCCTACAATGAGGTTTTCCCTGGTCTTATAGATCCCGAGCCCGAGATAGAGCTCGCTTAAGTCTATGCTCTTATCCGCTCTTCCCTTATTGATCTCCCTGAATTCCACCGGTGCGATGGTGGAAAAATCCCAGCAGGTTCCAAAGTTGGCCTGATCCCGTACAGCGGGATACATAGCAGTGATCTTCTCCTTTGTCTCATCGTCCGTATTTCCCGGGAAGCGGGGCGGGAGATTTACTCTCGGAGTATAGTCAGTCTGTGCAAGGGAAGCGTTTTCACCATGGGCACGGCTTTTTATTTCCGAAAATGAAATGTCCTCATCCGTCATCTTAACATCATTATCCCAGGGCATGGGTATACCCCCGGTCTTCCGGGATACCGTTTCTTCCTCATTATCAGCTTCAGCCTCTGCAGCTATGCCTGTGCTGTTCACGGAAAGTCCTTCGGCTTCTGCCGCTATGCCTATACTGTCCACGGACAGACTCCCGGCTTCTGCCGCTATGCCTATACTGTCAACGGACAGGCTCCCGGCTTCTGCTGCTGTGCCTATACTGTCCACGGACAGACTCACGGCTTCTGCCGCTAAGCCTATACTGTCCACGGACAATGCTTCATCTTCTGCTGTGGCAGCCGCACTGTCCACGGACAAGCCCTCCGGTTCTGCAAATACGGTAACTGCCGACAGTATAAGTGTGAGTATTATCCCTGAAACTATCAATCCGTATGATCTTTTTCTCCGCATATAATGATCCTTCCTTACAATGAATCGCATAGTTATTCTTTATTGTACAAAAAAAGCGGAACAAACACAATGCCCCGCTTTATCATTCCGTTACTGTTCTCAGCCTGTTCACAGCCTTTCAGGCTGCGAACGAAACCGGTTTTGCCGGTTAACCCGCCTTCGGCGATGGGACTCATTACAATCCCTCGATCATACGGAAGCAGCTGTGGCAGAGCCCCCTGCTGCCGGAAAAAAGCTCTATCATCCGCTTTTCCTTCTTTCCTGTTTCGGGATCCTCGCTGCAGTATGGGCAGTAATCACTGATCATAACCGTATCGTCACCGGTATTCGCTCCGCCTGCCGCATTCTCCAGCTCATCATCCGAAAGCATCCTCATATTCTTTGATCCGCTTATGGTCTCATCTATAACACCCTTAAGGCTGCTTTCTTCTTCAAATCTCTGATAGTCAAACAGTGTTTTCAGCATTCTTCCTGTATTACTCATATTCTGCTCCTCCTCCGCTTATTTCCTGTTCTGATTATTTATACGATGCTGAAACCGCCTTTGGCAGCTTTTTTTGAAAAATATTCTTTCATAACCTTCAAAGCGCTGTTATGCCTTATCTTTACCTGACCGTATGAAAGTCCTGTCCTTGCCTCTATCTCCCTAAGCTTCAGTCCCTCGTAATAATGCAGCACTATAACCATTCTTTCCTCATCCGAGAGCTTTTTTAAGGCATCCGCAAGCTCACTCAGGGTCTCCCGGTTTAAAAGCTCACTGTCGACCTGAAAGTCTGACGAAAGCTCCTCCGGTATCTCCTCCGTGGTCTTATGGGTTCTGTAATAGTCTATAATGGTATTTCTGGCAATCGTAAAGATCCAGGTTGAGAGAGAGGCCTTCCCACTGTCATAGCCACTAAGATAATTCTGCACCTTTATGAATACGTCTGAGCAGATATCCTCCGCATCCTCCGGAATATTTACCTTACCTCTGATAAAATTCAGTACCTTGTCGTGGTAGTCCCTGTAGATTGTCTCTATATCCATATTTTCTCCGTTTCAAATGTTGTATCATCCAGCACATTCTATCATAAAAAGAAGTCAATTGGGACGGTTCTCTCTTATTTTTCAGGATCTGAACTCCACTTCCCCGGACAGTCTCTCAGTCAGGGTGTCTCTCAACAACCCCGCCACCTCAGACTCGGCTTTTACAACGAAATAAACCCGCTCACCATACTCTGTATCATCAGGAAAAATGCCGTATTCCTCCAGTATCCTCCGCACCTTCCCTTCATTCCGGTAATCAAAGGCAAAGCTCAGTTCCCTGCTGTCAGTAACCCTTACTATGCCCTTTTCCGCAGCCTTCAGAGCCTCCTTTGAGGCTTCCGTATAGGCACGTACCAGACCGCCGGTACCTAGAAGTGTGCCTCCGAAGTATCTGGTCACCACAAGGATAACGTTCTTTAAGCCGGCCCCGGAAAGTACACTCATTATGGGCTTTCCGGCGGTACCGGAGGGTTCCCCGTCATCGGAGGAATGAAGGATGTCCGGCGCTCCCTCTTCACCCGCGATTATATAGGCACTGCAGTTATGCCTGGCATCGTAGTGCCTTTTTTTGATTGAACTTAAAAAACCCATGGCCTCCCCGGTGGAAGAGGCATGGGATAAATATGCTATGAATCTGGATTTTTTCTCCGTTATCTCGCCGGTATAGACAGTGTTTTCTTTTAGAGTGCGGTACTTTTCCATAAAGTCTGTATTATTTATAAAGATCCTTCGTCGCTTCGCTCCTCAGGATGGAAAAATGTCCAGTGGACATTTTTCGGGCACGTATTGACGCGCTGAGCGCGTCAGTGCCCCGTGATGCTCCTCAGGATTCCGCCGGCGGAACGCCGTACTTTATTGCGGAAACCGGGCAGACATAGGCGCAGCTTGCACACATAAGGCAGGGCTTCTCCCACTCGGGTCTGTTGTTTATCCATTTGATATGCCCTGTAGGACATTCATCATAGCAGAGCCTGCAGGAGTCACACTCATCAGTGGCATAAAATCTGGGATGCCTGCTTCTGTCCGACCATTTTTCTTTTTTTACAAGCCACTTAAAAAAATCTTTCAGCATTTCTCTTCAATAAAAGCCCGCATAGATGTGCGGGCTTTTTCTGTGTTTTTCCGGTACCTGATTTCAGGAATCCTGGTCACTCCATTACGATATCGCCCCATTCTTCCTCACGTATCAGGGCAACATAGGTCTTTCCGACATTTATCTTTATCTCGTTACCGTCCATATCGTAATAGCGGGTGGCATCCAGGTCGTTCTGCTTCGTCCACTTTACAGGAATAGCCTTTCCCTGTGTAATGAACCAGCCGTCACGGTTTGATTCGCTGGGATAGTACATCATGTAGCCATGGTCATCCAGCCGCTCCAGCCTTGCATTCTGCAGAAGTAGATTGGTAAATGCGATCTGGACATTGCCGTTTCCTGCGTCCACTTCCTTCTGATTGTACTGGAAGTACTTATAGGTCTTGCTCTCACTGTCATACTCGAGCCAGGGGTTATTATGATGGAAGGGCAGACTTATCTTCTCGCAGGTCTTCGCGTCGGAATACTGCGAAAGATCATTCGGCTTTGTATGTGAAGCAAACTGATAGTGGGGAAGCCCCGTATAGTATTCGTTATAGGTGGTGCTGAAGCCTGTATTCTTAAAGTTCTTTTCCAGATCCCCGGGAAGTATGTACTCTGTAAATTCCCTGGGCTTTCCGTTATCAACTCTGGAGAAAGTACCGCTGAAACGCTCTACAAAAGGATTCTTGTAGAAATTGTCATTCCAGAAGGGACCGCCGTCATGGCAGAGTACTGCATTCCATTCAGGGAAGATCTGAAGGTTTGTGGGTCTTGTGCTTCTGATGGAACCAAGCTGCTTGATTGCACCCCAGTCCTTCACCATTACCATAAATCTGGTAACACCCTCATTCTGGGTGGAATTAACCATTTCATACATAATATCCGAGGTAGAGATACCAAAGTGGGGAAGCGCGGTCTTCTCATCATCGACCATTACGGCTATGGGTCTCTGATCCTTTAAGGACTCGTCTATCCACTCCCCGGTAAGCTCGCTGGCATACATACCGTCGGGAGGGGTCTCCACCTCTTCCTCCTCCACCTCTTCCTCCTCTGCAGGAGCCTCTGATGAAGGTTCCTCGGGAGCTACGGCGATAATGGGTTCTTCACTTGCCTCTGTGGGCTGTTCCTTAGCTTCTTCTTTTTTCTTGCATCCGGAAAGCAGCATTGAAAGAGAAAGGGCTGCAACCAGAAGGATACTCAGGTTCTTTTTCATAAATAATTATCTCCAATTCATCTTTAGATCTGTTCATACCGTAAAGTTATTTATGAACAGTTCCTTAATTACAGAAACCACCGGAGCCGTCCGCTCCTCAAAATGGTTTCCGAATCACAACACTTTGAACATAATATCACATAATAACAAGATATGGTATATATATTTCAAAAAAAGATCATAACAACGGCTTCCTGTAAATGATGTCCGTCCGGGCAGGGCCGTTGCTTACGATGGTAATGGGGTAGCCAAGGCTCCTCTCTATGAAATTGACGTAATCCTGTGCCTCCTTCGGCAGCTCCTCAAAGCTCTTTATGCCGCGGAGATCGCATTTCCAGCCCTTAAAGGTCTTTAATACGGGCTTGCATCTTATGAGATCCTTTGTCACGGGGAATTCCTGTATTTCCTTCCCGTCAAGCTCGTATGCCACACATACCGGGATCTCATCAAGATAGCCAAGGGCATCCAGAACAGTGAGTGCCACATCGGTAGCTCCCTGCAGACGGCAGCCGTACCTTGAAGCGACAACATCGTACCAGCCGACTCTCCTTGGTCTCCCGGTGGTCGCACCGTATTCCCCGCCGTCTCCGCCGTGGTTTCTAAGAGCCTCCGCCTCATCACCGAAGATCTCGGAAACAAAGGCTCCAGCTCCCACAGCAGATGAATATGCCTTTGAAACGGCAATTATCTCCTTTATCTCATAGGGCGGTATGCCTGCACCTATGGCACCATATCCCGCAATCGGACTTGATGATGTGACCATAGGATAGATACCGTGATCCGGATCCTTCATGGTCCCGAGCTGTCCCTCGAGTAATACGGTCTTATTCTCCTTCAGAGCCTTATGAAGGTAAAGTGAAACATCCCCGATATAGGGCTTCACATAGTCCCGTTTTTCCTTTATCCACTTAAGGAGCCCTTCCCTGTCAAGCTTATCCTTCTTATATAAAGAAGTAAGAAGCGGATCCTTAAGATCTGCGACCCTGCTTATCTTCTCCATCAATGCATCGTCATCCTGGAAGAACTCGTTTATCTGCCAGCCGATCTTTGCAAACTTATCGGAATAAAAGGGAGCTATGCCGGACTTTGTGGAGCCGAAGGATTTTCCCGCAAGCCTCTCCTCCTCCAGAGTGTCAAAGAGTACGTGGTAGGGCATCATGACCTGCACCCTGTCGGATATAAGGATATTCGGCTTCGGCACCCCTCTCCCGGTAATATCCTCCATTTCATGGGTAAATTTCTCTATATCAAAGGCCACACCGTTCCCGAGAATGTTCATAATGTTCTGATGGAACACTCCGGAGGGCAAAAGATGCAGAGCAAATTTACCATAGTCATTCACTATCGTATGGCCGGCATTTGCACCTCCCTGGAAACGGACAACTATATCCGCTTTTTCAGCAAGGGTATCAGTGATCTTACCCTTTCCTTCATCACCCCAGTTAACACCTACTACTGCTTTAACCATTCTTTGCTTCCTTTCATAAATCAATTACCTCACACTTTGATCTCCGCTTTTATATCGGAAATGCCGGCGTATTCCTTTAATACCGGATCCACAAAATCCCTAAGGAAGTCACTTACCTGCTCCTCCGCAAACCCGGTGAAGTTTTTTAGATCCAGGTTCTTTTTCAGATCTTCTTCGGTAAGGGCAAATTTCTTACCCAGCCTCTCGTCCTCCGCCAGAAGATGAAGGAGGTCATTCTCCTTCCCCTCTTCCTTGACGTGCTTTCCGGCGATCATGGAGTTTTCCCTTATAACCTCGTGGAGCTCCTGACGGTCTCCTCCCTTTTCCACACAGTCCATCATTATGTTTTCGGTGGCCATAAAGGGAAGCTCTGCCCACATATGCTTTTCGATGACCTTCGGATAAACCACGAGGCCGTCCACCACATTTAAACAGAGATCCAGGATCCCGTCTGTTGCAAGAAATCCTTCAGGAATGGACAGTCTCTTATTGGCAGAGTCGTCGAGAGTCCTTTCAAACCACTGTACGGATGAGGTAATTGCAGGATTAAGTGCATCACAGATCACAAATCTCGCAAGTGAAGCGATCCTTTCCGATCTCATGGGATTTCTCTTATATGCCATTGCGCTGGAGCCTATCTGGCTTTTTTCAAAGGGCTCCTCAACCTCTTTCAAGTGCTGTAAAAGCCTGATATCATTACTCATCTTGTGGGCGCTCTCAGCGATCCCCGCAAGAACATTTAAAACTCTTGTGTCATGCTTCCTTGAATAAGTCTGCCCCGAAACGGGTACTGCGGAGTCGAAGCCCATCTTCTCCGCTATCATAGGATCTATCTTTTTTATGGTATCGAGATCACCGTGGAAGAGCTCCTTAAAGCTCGCCTGGGTGCCGGTGGTGCCCTTAGAGCCTAAGAGCTTTAGTGAAGACTTTACATACTTAAGATCCTCAAGATCCATCAGGAACTCATTAAGCCAAAGTGCTGCCCTTTTACCGACAGTAGTTGGCTGAGCCGGCTGGAAGTGGGTAAATGCCAGGGTTGGCTGGGCCTTATATTTATCGGCAAAGTCCCTGAGCTTCCCTATGACTCCCGCAAGCTTTTTCTCTGTAAGGAGCAGCGCTTCACGCATTATGATGATATCAGTATTGTCCCCAACATAGCAGCTTGTGGCGCCGAGATGTATTATTCCGGCGGCCTTCGGACACTGCTTTCCGTAGGCGTAGACATGGCTCATCACGTCATGGCGGACTGTCTTTTCCCTTTCTTCCGCCACCTCGTAATTGATATCCTCTGCGTGCTCCTTTAATTCTGCGATCATTTCATCCGTGATCTTATTTAGACCCAGTTCCTTTTCGGTCTCCGCAAGGGCGATCCAGAGCTTCCTCCAGGTCTTGAACTTCTTGTCCTGGGAGAAAATATACTGCATCTCCTTCGACGCGTATCTTCCCGAAAGCGGGCTAATGTATCTCATTCTGTCCGGCATTCCTGTCTCCTGCTAATATATGATGATGTTGGGGTCAAAACCCGATATCCGGAGCGTTCCGACAAGGCACTGACAGCATTCGGTATCAGGTTCAATAGTTACATTCCGGAAGCCTTACTCAAAACTCCCAAGTAATGAATTATATATTATGAATTCTCCTAAGGCAAGGGGTCGCTCCCAACCCCTTATGGATTTGACATAGTGCTTCATAAACGTTACAATTTACGTACGCTTTTAAGTACGGTTTTGTAAATTAAGTATAGTACACCCGGAGGCAAAATGATAATAGCAAAGCAGATGGACGTCAGATCCAACATGAAGCACTATTTTGATCTTGCTTATAACGGAGAGCCTGTAATAGTCCCGAGAAAAAACAACCATAATGTTGTGATATTGTCAGAGGACGAATACAACAGATTAAATCAGAATAAAAGGGTTACACAATATCTAAGTCTCTCCGCAAATATGGATAAGGATCAGGATTCCCTCTCCGTCAATAAGGGAAATGTAAAAATGCATAACCTTGAAAAGCTGAATGTAATAAAGGGTCTCAGTGAAAACTGGAACGGAAACGGAGCCCCTCCATTTCCGGAGTCACTTACGGATAAGATCGCTGCTTTTCTTGATAAGCTTATCATTCAGCCGGAAATTTTCCCCACTGCGCTTTGTACGATTCAGCTGGAATATGACAATTCAAGAAGGGATCATATGGAGATCGAGATCAGTGATGACGACACTGCCGAAGTATTCATTGTAAACTTTGATGGATCCGAGCTTACCGGGACCATACCCTCGACTGCGGAAGCTATAAATGAAAGAGCCGGTGCATTTTATGGATAATCATTTTGAAGATAATGAAAAGGTCTACCGGGCAGTTTACCCACCGGAGGTAGCGGATATCTTCTGGAAAAGAGACGGCAGCATCTCATCTGCCGCCTTTGCGGATCCACGCGGTCTATCTGTGGACCGTGGGAACTACCGAAGTGACAAGGCAGTGATAATCTCGATGCAGAAAAGATTTCAGGGAAGGATAATCACCTTATATTCAAAGCATTGCAAAGAAGCAGGCGCGGTTCTACGATATGCTCCTTCAAAATCAAACCCCTACCATTCAGAGATCCTTGGCAGCGCTTCAACACCTCTCCTTTCAAAGTCCCAGAGAAGGTACCTTGCAAGAAAGGCTGCGATCTGTTACTGACCGCAGCCCGGAAGGCTGTGATCTGTAAGCAGCAATCATTCAGTAAATTTCACATAACCGAAATAGTTTCCGGTGGCTGAAAGGGCTGTGCCCTTGCTGCCGTCGGTAATATAGGTGTTGACGGGATCGGTCAGGAAAGCTTTTGGGTTCCGAACGCTTTAGACTATAATTTGGAGACGTATCGAAGTGGTCATAACGAGCCTGACTCTTCCAATGTTTTCATCACTTTATACCTTCCATTCCGCCAGCAGGCTTTTTGATACATCTGCCAGGTTACTATTTCCGTATTTGCTCTGGATTAGGTCAGTAATCAATCCAGCCACCGTCTGCAACTGCCTCTGCATCCTTATCCTCTATTTCACCTTCACTGTGGCATAACCGGTTTCCGGATTATAGGCGTAATGGGCTATATTAGCGAAAAGCTCATCCACCGCAACATCAATCGCCATCTGCTCTTTCATACCGCAGCCGTATTCTTCGAGCATTTCATCAACAAACTCTATGACTTTATCCACGTTTTCTGGTGTAGCTTCTATCGTAAGTTCCTTCATACTTTTTTCTCCCTCTTTTTCAGTTTTACTCACCCAAATACCGTATACAAAGCATTGTGATATCATCTGATTGCTCCGCTCCCTGTACAAAGCTGTCGATATCCGCTTCTACCAGTTCACATACCGCACCTGCGATACCGTTATCTCCGGCCGGCGCAGGATAATTGTCTCCGAATGAAAGCAGTTCAAGCAGTCTGTCCTCTCCATACAGGTTTTCGTCCGAATCCATCGCTTCTGTCACGCCGTCGGTATAAAGATAGAGGATATCATCCTTGCGTCACAGTCATGCTTTTTAAGGAAATCAGCTAAAGCTTCTTTGTCCTTGATCTCCGATACAGCCTTCTTAAGCTCAGGAGATGCGTTGATCTCATTGTACAGTTCCTCGATTGTCTTCATAACAGTTACCTTTCCTTTCCGCCCGGAGGCTTTTTGTTTTATATCTGTTAAGATGCAGTTTCCGGCAAAAAGGATAATATTTTTCATTTTTTTGTCACGGTCAGTCTACACGCCAGTATTACATCTGTTCGGGACACCCCGATTTGTACCCATAAAACAAAAACATGCCCCATCAGACAGTTCATCCGATAGGACATGCTTAATAGACCTCAGTATTCTTTTATAAAAAACGGCGCAGTCAGCCTGTGCTGTGCTGTGCTGTGCTGTGCTGTGCTGTTAAAAAGTGTCGCCTCTATAAACATAGCTGCCAAGCCCTTTCTGATTTTTTTATTATTCTGTCAAAGCATGATGATCATACCCTTCATGTAGCCCGAAATCTCCGGTCTTTACGACTCCTGAACACAGCGCAAGCCGTATAAGTCCATATAGATAGCAGTATGCCACAAGCAAAACGCCGCGTCAATGCTGTTACCGCGTATAACCTTATATTTACTTTCTATGACTTGTTATTTTATTTTTATATGATATACTCATCAAAAAAAGACTTATTTGAGGTGAATCCGATAGGTGGGAGGGTACATGAAAATACAAGAAATGGTCGATCTGACTAACGATATCGTTCAAAAATACTATAAAAACGACCTTCAGCCCTTTTTTGACCATGTGGACGAAAGGGTTCTGTGGTACGGTCCTGCAAAGGGGCAGTTTCTTTCAGGACGACAAGCAATCTTGGATGCCTGGGCAGGCGAAAAGCACTCTCTGACCTTTACCCTTGGAAATGTTCGGCTTGACCATATCTCAAGCCATAGCTCATACTGCGAGGTGATGATGTCCTTCACCGTCACCACGCATTACCCGAATGGAGATCATGTCACCATGGATCAGATTATCCATATCACTTGGTGCGAAAGAAAGGTCGACGGAGAAAAGGTTCCTCGGATGCTTGTTGTACATATATCTGACCTATACCACAAACACAAGGCCGACAACATCTATCCCATACACTTCAATGAAGTATATAAGGGCTACTTACCGGTAACCGGAGCTGGAAATGCCAAGAGAGTTTATTTCCGCGGTACCGACTCTGCGGATCTATACCTGATACCGGATACCATCATCTTTGTTGAGAGCATTGATTATGGCAAGCACTCCATGCTCTACACCACCGATGGAGCTTTCAGAACGAGTGTATCCGCCACCGTCCTCGAAAAAGAATACCCCGAGTTTCTCCTGCGTTGCCACAAATGCCACCTTGTAAACCCTGCGCATGTCATCAGTGTCAGCCGTTTTAAGGTCACCATGTCAAACGGGAAGGAACTATCAATCCCGGAAAAGAAATACACTTCCTTTAGGAAGGCAGTGCATGATAAGTGGGCGGAATCTAATGAAAAAAGGAAATAAAAGGCTTGATAATTCAACTGAATCCGCAATCTCTTCCAAAGACAATTTCCAAGAGACGGCAGCGCTTCAACACCTCTCCTTTCAAAGTCCCAGAGAAGGTACCTTGCAAGAAAGGCTGCGATCTGTTACTGACCGCAGCCCGGAAGGCTGTGATCTGTAAGTAGCAATCATTCAGTAAATCTCACATAGCCGAAATAGTTTCCGGTGGCTGAAAGGGCTGTGCCCTTGCTGCCGTCGGTAATATAGGTGTTGACGGGATCGGTCAGGAAATCCTTTATCTTCTTCCTGCTATACTTTAGCTTCAGCTTCTTACTTTTTCCGTTGGGGTACGTCACCATTACCGCAGCGTTTTCAAGCTTCTTCCTTTCATTGTCGAAATAGCCCTTAAATACAGAGTATCCATTTGTCTTTCCGTTCCCGTCGGTAAAAGAAAAGCTGTCTTCACTTTCCCCGATAAAAAGAGGATATACGGGTATCACTATTCTTTTATCCGGATCCTTTGCACCTTCCCCGATATCAGAATCGGTATAGGAGCTTGTCTTATCGGCCTTTAACTTCTTTATCAGCCCCTTTATCTCCCTGTTGAGAGCCTTGCCCAGATTCTTATTCAGCTCCTTATCCTTAAGTGTGATTTCCGAAATGTATGCCGTATCACGGAAGCCATGCACATTGTCCGATTTATTACCCAGAGGATCAAAGGTCGCCTTCTTCGGATTTTTAAGAGCCACCCTTTTAACCTCTGCCTCTTTCCAGTTATTCCCGCCCTTCTCGCAGTAGAAAACCCTGATCTTCAGGTCGTTATTACAGGAACTGCCGCTCTTTGAACCGCCCAAGGCGTGCTTCCTTCCGTCATAGCGGAGAGCTGAGTTCATACTGAGCTTAACAAGATATTCCTTTGAAGAACCTTTAGCGCTCACCTTAACGGGCTTGTCAAAGGAAACCGTGGATGCCTTCAATACCCGGCTCTCTATCGCCTTATCAATGGCAGAAAGAAGCTTATTCTTCGATACTGTTGAAACATTGGGATCTTCCAATGCCGCCTTTTCCTTATCCGTAAGAATATCGCTTATGGGATAGCCGTCAGGATGGTCAAGAGTCGGAAGAACCTTCACTCTGAACGTTTTTTTATAATTTCCATAGGAAGCTGTAAATACGGCAGTTCCCGGCTTCAGTCCTTTTATTTCCAGGGCATAGCGGTCAGTTCCCATTTCGGTATACGGCATTTCTGCGGAAACAACCGAAGTGTCATCATTATCAAGCTCCCAGATATAGCCGTCATAGGGCTCTGCATTAAGCTTAATAAGAGCTGATTCCCCCACTCTTATGCTTCCCGGTCCCTCAAAGCTTACATCAAAAACTTCCATTGTTCTGGTGATCTTAAAGCCCTTCTGATCTGTTGCGGTGATCCTTACTATCCCGCCTTTTAATCCTCTGACCACACCGTCACTTACACTCGCTACCGAATCATCACTTGAGCTCCAGGTGTAATTACCGCTTCTCGATGGAGTAAGCTTTACGCTTTCTCCCTTAAAGACTTCCGCTGCCCCGTCAAGAGTAAAGCCGTCCCGGGCAAGCTTAACGGCATTATATGCATTAACCTCCCCAAAGCCGTACTTTTCATCCCAGCCGGGATCCCCGAGATCCACGGCAGAACTCATAAGAATGTCAGTAACCTGGGTTGCGCTTAAAGCGGGGTTTACGGAGTATATGAGAGCCGCCACCCCGGAAACCACCGGTGTTGACATAGAGGTTCCACCATCAAATTTATACAGGTTCTCATTCGTATCTCCAAATCTACAGCTTAATATTTCCTGACCCGGAGCGGAAATATCCTTGGTGGTCTGACCCGGCATATTATAGTTTGAAAACGGTGCAAGAAACGGTGGGTAATCAGGAATCGACAAAGAAGATTCATAATCCCATTCATCTCCGTAACCAAGGGCATTTACACCTATTATAGAACTTTCAAAATCCGAAAAAGCCGCCAGACAGCTGCCATATGTTCTCCCAAAATTACCCGATGCTTCCACCGTGAGAATCCCGGCATCATAAGCCTTGCGGAAACAATTGATAAGCACCTTATCTTCATATCCCGTGACAAACCTGATATTCCTTAGATCCTTAACAGACGGAACGGGACCCGCTATGCTTATATTGATGACCTTAACATTATATTTATCTTTATTATCCAGAATAAACTCATATCCCTTCATCAAAGTGTAAGAATCGGTTGCCCCGTCGGATCTGTTCTTTGAAACGCAGACCGGAAGGAGTCCCGCGTTATAGGATATTCCCGCTATCCCCTTTTTATTATTGGCTTCAGCTGAAATGATACCTGACACATGGGATCCGTGATCCCTTCTTTCTCCATCCTTATCACCCTCTATTCCATCCCCTGCAGCATCATATGAGGCAACTATATTGTTTTTCAGATCCTCGTGTTCTATATTGAAGCCGCTGTCCAGAACAGCCACTGTAATCTTTTTTTCCGACTTCTCAAGCTCCCAGGCCTCACAGGCACTGACGGATTGCAGCATCCAGCATTTATTTATGAAGGGATCATTAACGGAAGCACTTACGGCAGAAGGAAGGGCGGAGCCGCCGTTATTCGAGGTTCTTCCGGCCTTACCTGTCTGAAGCTCTGAGGGCTCCGGCTCCTCCGGAATGTAGTAAATATAATTCGGCTGTACCCGTTTTATACAAGGTATGGTCTCAAGCTGCACTATGGCCGCTCCCGGCTCCACACCGTCCCTTAGTTCAAGCTTAACGGTATTCAGGTGCAGATCCTCATCTGTTACAGTGACAGGCTTTATGGAATCGGCACGGCTTAAATAGCTGTTCAGCTTATCAAGGGGAGCTCCCTCCCTGACCTCTATCAGCACGGAGGTCTCATCATGCTCACCCTTAATATCCGGAACCTTTTCTTCCGGGATATCATCAATTGATAAAAGCTCCGCAGGTTCCGGCTCCCCGGCATATGCTGAGATCTCCGCAGATTCCGGTTCCCCGGCATATGCTGAGATCTCCGCAGGTTCCGGTTCCCCGGCATATGAAAGCTCCTCTGCATACGAAAATACAAGGCTCCCCGTTACCACTGTAAGAAGCACTGTTGTAAGGATCCAGGATATGATTTTTTCGTTCTTTCTTTTCATTTTCGTCCCTTCTTTGCTATGTGCGGCGCAGCCGGTTCCCTGTCATTCTGAGGGCTTTAGCCGGCTCCCTGTCATTCTGAGGGCTTTAGCCGGCTCCCTGTCATTCTGAGGGCTTTAGCCCGAAGAATCTTCCCTCCGGAAGGAAAGAACCCTCGCAAGATCCTTCGCAAGATCCTTCGCTTCGCTCAGGATGGAAAAACGTCCAGTGGACGTTTTTCGGGCACGCTTTGACGCGCCAAGCGCGGCAGTGCCCCGCAGGGTAAAGGATCCTTCGCTTCGCTCAGGATGACATGAGACTTCGCTCAGGATTTCACCGTCAATTTATATTTTTTATTGAGGTAGCTGTAGCACACCCTGAAATTACTCTTTTCAGGGGATGTGAGATACAGGGTATTATCCTCTATCCGGGCATTTCCCGCCTTATCCCGTAATAATGTCAGTTTTCCGCTGTCGATCGTGGTCCCGAAAAGCTGCGCGACATTTAGTGACACGCTCTTTCCCCCCGCTGACCTTATTATCTCCCTCACCTTATCCTTCTGCGGCTTCGGGGTATCAACCGTGAAGGCCACAGAGTACTGCTTTCCTCCCGCCAGATTAAAGGTCACGGTTCCGGAGCTTTTAAGCTTTATTGAATAGGAGCCGCTTTTACGGTTCTTCCTTACCTTCGCAACCTTTTTGTCACAGGCTATGCTCTCAATTTCTTCCTTTACGGTTATGTTTGAGCCCTTTATGCAGGTGGCTTTGAGGCTGTCCACCCCTGACCCCTCCACATTTGCAAAGCTTATAAAAAAGCCCTTTGTACTTCCGAGGAAGGTGTCCAGAGGGAGTGTGTCCGAAGAAGAGCCGTATGTCTGTCCGCTTACGGCACTGACCTTCCTTACCCCGTTCTCCGAAGGAGTTTCCGGCTCAGGCTCTGCTCCGGTTTCAATATTATTAAGCACAAAGTCATAATTTCCCTTAGAGATCGGGAGTATCGCTTTTTCCATATTTTCAAGCCAGGTTGTTCCGGCTCTTCTCCTTACCGTCAGGGGATTTAAGATAATGGAATACATGGATCTTACATTAAGCTCCCCTTCACTGTCAGAGAGTGATCCGGTATCAGATATAACGTAAGCCATACCATTGTCGGTTCCCACATACATCATGGCATGTCCCGGGAAGTAAAAAAGTGTCCCTGCCGGCATCCTTTTCATGGCGGCGAGCTTCTCCTCATCGCTCATCCCGGATAGATCAAAGGCTCTGCCTTCTACCGATCTCTGCCAGGAGGTATTTCTGGGCAAGCTTAAGCCAAAGCACTTATAGATATTCCTCGTATACAGCGAGCAGTCCATGGAATCAAGCATTCCGCCCCATCCGTAGCGGTCTCCCAGATTATTGAAGGCAACTCTCAGGATCTCCTTTTCAGTCATCTCGAGATAACCGGTACTCACTTCATAATGCTGGGAGATCAGCGCGCATTTTTTCTCGTATTTCCCTTCAGCATTCCTTGTCGGAAGATAGACCACGTAATTATTCCAGGTTCCCCTTTCACCTACAGAGGACGGGATCTCATCATCCGGCACCAGCTTAAGAATAGTGGCAAAGGTAAGCTTTACCTCCGAAAGGTATTCCGTATAATATGAGGGCTCAAGGGTAATAAAATTCTGTGTAACAACAATGAAGTCCTTGTTTTCAGGTTCTACCTTCCAGGCATCGATCCATTCCTCCTTACTGCTGCAGACAGCAAGATCCTCCGCCAGAACCCAGCCGGTACAGTTATCGGAATAGCCCCAGTAAAAGAGATCCCCGTCAACCTCGGCCTTCTGCCTGATAATAAAGGGCTCATTAATATTAAGAGCAGAGTTCACATTTTCATTATCCCCGTCAGTAGCGGAATAACCGATATAACTCTTTACAGGGATATTAAGGATGGTAGTTCTCTTAACGGCAACGGCATACTGGTTATCCTTTGTCTGTCCGCTATAGGCCGTATCATGTATAGCCTGCCCGATAGCCGCATAATACTGATCCTTATCCTTGATTTCCACTTTATCGACATATATTTTTTTATCCGGTGCCTTTGTATTTTCCAGTGAATCCCTGAGCTTCTCAGGATCATAGCTTTCAGGGAAATTCTCTATATCGTTAAGATATGTGCCCTCCGAAGAAAGCATTTCCTTATTAAGCTCTTCTATTTCAGCTTCAGAGATCAGGGTTTCTTTTGGGTCTAAGAGGGCACCCTTATTTTTATCGAGCCAGTACCCGCTTTTACACATTTCCTCCGTTACGCCGTAGGCTGCGCTGACTGAAGAGAGTTCCGCCCCCTTCTCCTCATTTTCATCCGGAGAGCTGATTTCCGCGCTGAAATAGAGCGGCTCCTCATCAGCATAAGTACTAACGCTGTTTGCAGCCATGGCCGTCAAGATCAGGCTGAATGCAAATATCTTCATTATTCCCGTTTTTCTTTTCATATTTTACTCCGTTTCGTATCTTCCTAATATTGCCCGTACAGATTGGAGATAAGAGCCTCCAAACAGATTCAGGTGATTCAGTAAATGGTATAGATTGTAGATATCCCGGCGATCCTCATATCCCGGCACCGCGTACGTGTAGCTTTTCCAATAGGAGCTGTAGAAGGCTCTGTCATAGCCCCCGAAAAGCTCTGTCATTGCGATATCCGCTTCATTGCAGCCGACATATACCGCGGGATCTATAAGCACGGGAGCGCCATCGCTTCCCGTCATATAGTTTCCGCCCCAGAGGTCACCATGGAGGAGCGCAGGTCTTTCCGGCTCATAAAGAAAACTATCAAGTCTGTCAAGGAATCTTAACTGCCTTTTCCTGTCAGTCTCATCAAAGTAACGGGAGGCTCTTTCAAGCTGCGGCTCCAGTCTGCACTCCCTGAAAAAATCTATCCACTTATCCTTTGCTGTGTTTTTCTGATACCCTGCGCCGATATAATTATCCTGCGTAAATCCGTACCTTCCGACCTGCACAAAGCTGTCCGTATCCGCCATATGCATGGCCGCAAGGCCGCGGCCAAAGTCCTCAAAGAAACCTCTCTTTTTTATTCCGCTCTTTACCGCTTCCATAAGGAGGAAGGCTGAATCGCCGTCTGTGCCGATAGCCTTTGCCTCAGGCACCCTTAAACTCCGGGTCTCCTTAAGTGCAGCAAGCCCCAGGACCTCCGCCCTGAAGAAATCAAGGTTTTTCCGGCTGTTTGCCTTCATAAAAAGCTCTGATCCGTCAGACAACCGCAAAATATACGCCCGGTTAATATCTCCTCCCGAAACCGTCCGTCTTTCTTCAATTTCCACTCCGCTGCCACTCAAAGCTTTTATGGCTTCATTAAGGGATTCATACTCTTTCATTCTACAGTATCTTCTCCATACAGATCTTCTGGGGAACAAGCCCCATTTTTTCATAGAACTTTATTGCAGCGGGATTGCAGCTCCAGACATTCAGGGTGATATTGTAAAATCCCTGCTCTTTGGCGTACCTTATCACCTCATCATAGAGTGTCTTCCCCACCTTCTTTTCCCGATGCCTTTCATCAACACAGATATCGTCAATATATAGTGTCTTTATATCGGTTAAGACATTATCATCCTTAATCTGCCTAAAGATACAGAATGCATGACCCAGCACCCGGTCATTTTCATCCGTACACACAAATACCGGAGTTTCCGGGTCATTTATGATATCCCTTAATTCATCCTCATTGTATTTGGTGGCAGGACCCTTAAAAATATCGGGTCTTCCCTTATGGTGCACCATATCAACCTGCAAAAGAAGCTTCAATATGTCAGGGATATCCCTTGTCTCCGCTCTCCTCACCATTTTCATATAACAGTCTCCTTAACCAGCCTGCCAAACAGCCGTCCCGGTATTTAATCACTGATCTTCACAAGCACTATATCACCCATCGGTCTGATATATCCTGAAACCGGGAATGACGGCATTTCCTTTGCCTCCTCTGAATAAGCCAGATCTTCATAATTTTTCTGTGCGACATTCAGCTTTACATGAAGATAATTATTGAAATAATTTCTGTACGATATACCCATACAGTCACCCACAAGTGCAAAATCCCCATACCTTGCGTAGGAATTGGCTTTATGATAGATAGGGCTTACAACGAATGTGCTGTTATCTGCAGGTTTTCCGACAAAGAAAAAAGCTGAATCCATAAGATTCTGATCCATAATGTCATTAAGAACCCGGTTTGACAGGGTTTCTGTCGCCTTTCTCCCCTCCAGCATTGCATTCTGGTCTATCTGAATCTGTACGATATTACCATACAGGATAAGCAGACTCACGATCCCGATAATAATCGAAGGAAGCTTCCTGAGCTTAATATCCTCATTGTCTAAGAGCAGAACCGATAAAGAAAGAATAACAGCCGCTCCTGCCGTAGTCTGAAGTGAATAATCAGCCCCCGGAGCGATGATAAATACGACATTTCCGGCCGCCGGAAGAAGTAATGCAAAAACACAGAACAAAATAAACAACCTGAGATCAGCTTTATTCTTTTTTGCGTTTGTTTTATTCTCCCTGACGACCTTTATCCCTGCAATGATTAAAGGGATAAGTATTACGGCAAACTCAAGCCACATTATCTTAAGGTTCTGCAGTGCATTCAGATTGAATGAGATCTTGTCCGGATTAAAAAAATAGTCTAAGAACATTGAATATGATTTTACAAGATTTTGTGGGATGTTTATCAGTGTTTCCACTGTTCCGGAAGAATTGGCTCCGTGATAGCTGTTGAGAGTTGTTTTATAACGCTTTAAGGCGACAGCGGTTGAAAAAGCATACAGTATCACACCTAAAATTGAGCATTCCGCGAAAACAAGAAAATTCCCCAGAACCTTCTTTAGCTCATTTCCCTTTGTGATAAGAAACATCAGAAAAATAAGCATCAGAAGACAGTATACACCCAAAAATGACTGGTAGATTGACATAAACAGGCAAAACATGAGAATGCCGAGAAGATGTCCCGAATAATATCGCTTCTTCTCGAATTTTACGGGAAAATAAACCGCCATAACCGAAAACATAAATGCAAGTCCATAAGCAGCTGAAGTATATCTGTACGAAAGAATGATGGACACAAATGTGGAAGAAAGAAAGACGGCCATAGAAAAACAAGCTATTATCCTGTTTTTGATATCAAAAAGATCCAGGATCAATATGAATCCGATAACAAAGGCCGATAATGACAGAAGTGATGTAAGAGGATCCAGATACACTCCGTAATGCATATTATCGATAACCGGAAGAAGCCACCTTCCAAGAGACGCCTCATAAGCCCCACTAATGTAATAGCTCTGACGCCACATTCCGTCATAGGTATTTGTAAGATTCTGGGTAATAAAGGTCGAATAATTAATAACAGAGAAAAGCATCCCAAAGATCAGCTCAAAAACAATTATCTTCTTTTTTTCATCCGGTATGTTTTGTAACAACATTATTCCCACTCTCCTTAAACATATTTCCCGAAATCACCGTTTTTCAGCGGTATCCTGTTCTGTCGCAATGGCGTTAAGTAAGTGTCATTCTGAGCGAAGCGAAGAATCTTATATGATACTGGATGAAAAGATCCTTTCTGTTGCTTCGCAACCCCTCGCCGGGGCGGCATCCCACATCTCCGATGTGGGATATGCGTCGCTGGCGCTCAGGATGACTAAATTTTAAAATCCACGCTGCCCCTGTAGTTATGCTGTCCGTTCACGGTGACGGTGCCGTCATCATTGATAAGGGTGGTATAGTCGCCCTTCTTATCAGCACTATTCTTTTTGCAGGGCTTCATAAGTATCCAGTTGGACTTCTCTTCTCCGCCGCCAAGGTACTTATAGTGCAGCGCGATCTTCTTGAATACTGCGGTCTTCTTTCCCTTCTTGTCAACGATCTTAAGACCCTCATAGTTTTCTGAGGTAAAGCCCGAAATATCAGCAGGTTCGATTGTGAAATAGAAGTTAGTGTCCTTAAAGGCCTTACTCTTGAATTTCTTATTGACCTTTTTTAATGCCTTTTTCTTTGCAGCGTCAAGACCCGCAGCAGAAATCTGGAATGTGAGGCAGGGTGCCTTCTTATCGGTTAGTACAGCGGCTTTGGTATTATTCTTAAATTTAACCTTAACAGGCTTATAGCTATCCTTTATCTCTTCTCCGGTCTCAGTATCCGTTGCGATAAGCTTAAGCTCTATATCATTTGATGTTTTGTCGCCTGCCTTGTCGCTTTTAAGCGTATGCTTCCTTCCGTTATAGGTGGCCTTTTCACTGTATTTTACGGTAAGGTCTATACCAAGAGTCTTTAATTCCGCTATCTTCGAGGAATCAAATTTAACGGATCTAATATGGTTAATGATATCCAGAACATCATACTCGCTATCAACTATGGTGCTGTTATAATGAATCTTCACCTTATCCGGATCAATGCCGGCGTTTTCAAGATGGTCAAAAAGAGTGGTCTTTCCGTTAAGACCCATTCTGTCAAGGTGACCCTTATCAAGGCTGAAGTCCCAGCACTCTATCTCCTTCCACTGGCTTTCGGAACCCTCATAGTAGATATCCGTAATGTTGCTTAAGCTCTCTCCGTTTTCGCTTGCAACGCTAAAAGCCTTCTGCCCCACTCTTTTTAAGCTCTTCGGCAGATGAACAGTCTTTAGATTACTGCAGTTATAGAAGGCCTCAAGCTGTATGCCCTTTACCGTTGTTCCGACAGTAAGGTCGGTAAGGGACTTATTATTGTAAAAGGCCCAGTACTGTATATCCTCTGTTCCCTTTATAACGGTGTATTTACCTCCTGCTTCCTTTACGAGTCCCTCGGGCACGAACATAAGGCATGGCGTCTTGTAAACACTTCCCCTGATGGCAGCATAGGGATCGTTAATCTCGTAAATTGTGTTTTTTACTTCCCTCATATAGGGATTGTCTTCCGAAAGCTCGAGCTCCTTAAGTGATGATGAGCCGCTGAAGCTGTCACCCCGGACATTATGGATATTATCGGGAAATACGAACTTTGAAAGCCCGGTACAGTTTCCGAAGGTATTGCGTCCGAAATGGCATACTCCCTTTCCGATGGAAATGTCCGTTAGTTCAGGACAGTTATAGAAGGCCTCCTTATCGATCTCAAGTGCCTCTCCGTCCCGGGCATAGCCTATTGTTACCTTCTTAAGCTTCGGACAGTCCTTAAACATTCCGCTTTCAATAAAGCACATTCCCTTTATTTCCACAGGGCTCTTGTACTCTACCTCCGTAAGGTTCGGAAGACCGTTACATTTATCGATAACATCCGAATCGGCTCTTCCCGACTCAAATACTATCTTCTGAGTCTTATCCTTGCATTCATCAAAGTCGGAAGAGCTGCTGCTGTCATTGGTATACTTAAGCACTCCGTCAGAAAAATGCCAGTGCCAGCTTCCGGAAGATACTTTTGCTTCAGCCCTGTCCCCGCTTTCTCCGGCTGTATCCGAAGGTTCCGCCTCCGTATCCGGAGCTTCTGCCGCTTCCACGATTTCCGCATCCGCTTCCGCTGCAAAAGAAACAGCCCCGGAGAGCACTCCTCCTGCTGAAAGAGCTGCGGTCAATACCACTGCCATAAAACTCCTGTAATAGGTTTTAATATTCTTCATAAATACTTATCCTCCTTGTGATATTATGTTTTGTCGTTAAATGTCATCCTGAGGAGCGATAGCGACGAAGGATCTTTCCCACCGGTCATAAAAGATTCTTCGCTTCGCTCAGAATGACACTTGCCTTACGGCACTGCATCACTCAATGTCATCCTGAGGAGCAATAGCGACGAAGGATCTTACTCACCGGTCATAAAAGATTCTTCGCTTCGCTCAGAATGACACTTGCCTTACGGCATTGCATCACTCAATGTCATCCTGAGGAGCGATTGCGACGAAGGATCTT
>Ga0310695_10000434_pt1 | contig 108815 bp, 167 predicted proteins | sample RumenRJG_04DNA_FD_203882 | JGI IMG/M metagenome (GOLD analysis project Ga0310695, IMG submission 203882) | Bovine rumen microbial communities from Lethbridge, Alberta, Canada - RJG_04 (v2) (version 2) | ecosystem: Host-associated > Mammals > Digestive system > Stomach > Rumen | place: Canada...
GCGATATTCCTGTTGTAGAATTTAACATGGCTTTTTTTGATGAGTGCTTTAGAGATGTTAATTATCGTATGAAGATTTTAAAATTATTTCCAGAAGAATTCAAAAAAGGATATATTCTTTTTAAACAAGGAAAATTAACTCCTGAATATATTGGAAGTGATACTTTAACAAGTTCTCGTATGTATGGTTGGTATCCATTAGATCCAAAAAGCACAGTAAAATTTTGTTTTAAAAATGGTGATTAGCCATTATTTATTAATGCAATTCCAAGCATTATTGACCTTGATGCAGGACAAGATTTAGATCGCCGCAAATAGATGCAAGAGCTAATGAAAATTGTTATTTAGAAATTACCTCTTGATAAAAATGGCGATTTAATTTTTGATGTTGATGAAGCAAGAGACATTCATAATAATGCTGTTGAAATGTTACAACATGCTATTGGAGTTGATGTTTTAACAACTTTTGCAGATGTTGATATTGAAGATATTGCAGATAAAAATACTAACACCGCAGATGATGGACTTGAAAGAGTTGAAAGAACAGTTTATAATAATTTTGGTGTTTCAAGAAATTTATTTAATACTGATGGTAATTTGTCTCTTGAAAAATCTATTCTTGATGATGAAGCCACTTTAAAAACTTTGTTATTATAGTTTAATACTTTTTTTGATAAAGTTACAAGTGCATTAAGTAAAAATAAAAGAAAATATAATTTTAGATTATATATGCTTGAAACGACTCAATATAATTATAAAGAATTATCTAAAATGTTTAAAGAGCAAGAGCAAATTGGTAAATCAAAAATGCTTGCACAAATTGCTCTTGGACTTTCTCAAAGTTCAATTTTACATACTGCATACTTTGAAAATGATGTTCTTAAATTAAGTGAATTAATGATTCCTCCGCTAATGAGTTCTACTTTAAATGCAGAAGCAATTTTGGGTAAAAAAGAGTAGAATGCTGATTCTAAAACTCAAAAATCTGTAGAAGGAACTAAAACTGCGTCTACTAAAGTTTCTGAAGCTAAAGCTGGTAGACCAGAAAAGTCAAATGATTAGAAGAGTGAAAAGACTATAGCTAATTAGGAATCTATGAGTTAAGAGGAGGAGTTATGAAACATACAAGTGTAAAATTAGATACACCAAGTGAATTTATTCAATTAACTCCTGTAAACCCTTTAATTTCTAAATGTCAAATTAAAGTTTGTTATGTTGGTGATGAACCTAATCGTAATAGAAGCGTTATTACAAAAGAAGTTGCTAAATAGATTGCTAATACAATTCCAGGCACTCCTATTGTTGGTTATTATAATGAAAATAATAAAGATTTTGAAGAGCATAATAGAACAATTGATATAAAAAATAATTAGATTGTTATTAAAGATGCTACAAGACCTTATGGATTTGTTGATTTAAATGCATAGTGTTGGTTTTAGAAATTTTTAGATGATGATTAGACTGAACATGAATATCTTATGACTGAAGGATGGTTATGGACTGGACAATATCCTGAAGCATAGAGAATATTAGAGCATGGTAATAATCAATCAATGGAACTTGATAAAAAATTAATTAATGCTTGGTGGACAAAAGATAATAATGGAAAACCGATGTTTTTTATTATTAATGAAGCAGTAATATCAAAACTTTGTATTTTGGGAACTGAAAATGAGCCTTGTTTTGAAGGCGCTAATATTACTAGTGTTCAATTTTCATTAACTAAAGATTTTAATGATTAGTTACAGAAAATGAAGGACGAATTAACAGAGTTATTAAATAACAAAAAAGGAGGAGCGCAAGTGTTTACTACATACGCAGTAACAGTTGGAGATGCTCTATGGACTGCTTTATATGCGCATATTCAAGATAAGTATCAAGATACTTATAGTATTGATGGTGTTTTTGTTGAAGATGAGCATACATTTGCAGTCCTTAAAGACAATACCGCTGAGAATAAATATGTTCGCTTGAACTTCTCATTCTCCGAGTCAGACGGATTTTCTGCTGAAGAGAATGTAAATGAAGTTGAGTATACTCCTGCAGAAGAGCCTCAATTTTCTCTTTCTGACATTGAAACTTATATTGCTGAATATAAGAAAAAGGAAGATGAAAAAGAAGAAGGTCCGGAAGATGGAGAAAAGGACAAAAAGGATAAATCTGAAGAAAATGATTCTGATGAATCTACAGAGGATAAAAAAGACTCTGAAGAGGATGATGAAGAAGATGAGAAGAAAAAGAAAAAGACTTCTTATTCTTTAGATGAAATCGTAGAATATCAAGAACTTTCTACAAAGTTCTCTGAATTAGAAGCTAAGTATAATGCCTTAGCTGAAGAAAAAACACAATTAGAGTCTGAGCTTCAGCCGTTAAGAGAATTTAAACTTGCGGCAGACCGTAAAGCTAAAGAAGATATGATTAATAGCTTCTATATGCTTGATGATGAAGCAAAAAAAGATGTTCGTGAGAACATTGATAAATATTCTCTTGATGATATTGAAGCAAAGCTTTCTATTCTATGTGTTCGCAATAAGGTAAGTTTTAACCTTGAAGATGATAATAACCCAAAAGGACCAATAACCTATAATTTGGGCATGACTGATTTTGATGAGTCTAATCCAGCTTGGGTAAAAGCCGTCTTAGATACTGCGAAAACTTTAAATTAATTAAGGAGGAATAACAGATTATGTTTGGAGATTTCTTAAATAGCCGCCTTCCTATTAAGTCACAAGCTGATAAGACAAAAAATGGTGGTTATGTAGAATTTGGATATGGTCAAGTTGAGCCAAACCATCTTTCTGCGCAAAGAACTGGTCAAATTTATGCTCAGTTACCTGCAAATCCAGATATCGAGATTCTTGAGCAGGGTCAGTTTGTAAAATATGACTATGCTGCTAATCAAAACGGAATTGGTGAAGTTAATTTTACTGGTTCTGGTGAATGGATGTTAGTTTATAATGAAATTAAATTATATCGTGATCATGTTGATGGAACAAAGCAATGGGATTGCGAATTTGCAATGATTAAGGATGACTATCATGCTCGTGTTTATACACCATATGATTGGGAAATGCCTGAAGTTGAATATCATAATGGTCTTTATTTAAATGGCAAAGATGAGTTTGGTAAGACTTCTAGAACTATTACTCAGACCGTTACTTTAAATCAAGATAAAGCTACTGTTGATATTGCTGGAACTCGTTATAAGGTTACCGCAAGTGCACCAGATGCTAATGGTGTTGTAACTTATACTTTAAATTATGGTGGAACTAATTATACTTCTACTACTGGTGAATTTGAAAATGTTCCTGTTGTTTATGCTTATGATGATGTAACTAAAGATGTTGCTGATATTTATGAGTGGAACTTTACTAATGATCCATGGAAGAAACTTGGTCTTTACAAAGAAAAGATGATGAGACCTAATACTACTATGGTTCCTCGTGTATTTAAGACAAATGTTGGTGATATCTTTACAACTAATATGATTGCTAGTGCACAAGATGCTGTTACTGTTGGAAAGATTCTTGTTCCAGATGGAGACAATAAAGGTATTCTTACAGTTAAAGCTTCACCAGCTGCTGGTGATATGCAATGGCAAGTTGTTAAGGTTTATACAATGCCAGATGGACAACCTGGTGTTAAGATTATGAGAATAGCATAAGAAAGGAGGAGAAGAGAATGTTAGATAGAACTAATTTAGTTGCTTTAATGAAGCAAGTTGCAAAAATTGACCCATCTGCTCCTACTTCCTATTCTTTTAATGGACAGACTTTAACTTACGAAGCTATGCAAGAAACTCTTCGTAATGAATTAAATGAACTTGCTGGTACATATGCACTTTATAGAGAAAATAAGAACCTTATCTTCTCTATGATTGAAGAAACTTTAGATGAAATTCTTCCTAAGAAAGTTGTTCAGCAATATGATCAATTTGCTGAAGTAAAGACTTTTGCTCAGGGTGATGCACCTGTTTTCCGTAGACCTCTTAATACAAGAGCAAGAGCTAAACAGTTTATTACTCGTGTTGGTCTTGCTGGAATGTATGAAGTTTTCAAACTTGGTCCTGCTGAGAAAGAAAGCTTCGAAGTTCGTACAAGCGCTATCGGAGGCGCTGCTCAGATTGGATTTGAGGAGTTCCTTGATGGTCGTGTTGATTTTGCTGAAGTTACCAAAATCATCATGGATGGTATGGATGAATTAATTTATAAAGAGGTTGCTCATGCCCTTAAGGCTTCTGTAAATCAGCTTCCTCCAGCTAATAGAGTTGCAGCTGCTGGTTTTGATGAGAAGTCATTTGATAGATTAATTACTATTGCAGCAGCTTATGGTACTCCAGTTATTTATTGTACTTATGAATTTGCTGTTAATATGATTCCAAATGAAGCTTGGAGATATACTGAAGCTATGAAGACTGAGCTTTGGAATACTGGCCGTCTTGCTACTTATAAGGGACATAAGGTTATTATTCTTGAGCAAGGATTTGAAGATGAAACAAATACTCGTAAGGTTATTGATCCAGGTTATGCTTGGATTATTCCTACTGGCGCTGATGGTAAGCCTGTAAAGATTGCTTTTGAGGGTGGCACAATTGTTGATGAATTTAATAATTATGACCGTTCAAGAGAAATTCAGGTTTACAAGAAGGTTGGTGTTGTTTGCATGCTTGCTAACAATATCTGCTGCTATGTTGATACAAGCTTACTTGGTAAGATGTTGACTTGGAGTCTTGATGGTGTAAATGGTAAGGTTGCTACCTATGATGGACGTCTAAGTGGTACGGTGGGAAACTAATTGAGGTAACAGTAGCTAAATTAGCGACTGCCCCTAATGATGAAAATGCAGAAGCATCTCAAGCAAATTAGGAAGCTGTTACTATCACCAAGTCAGGCAGTAATATTATTGTAACTGGTGATTTAGATACTTTAAATACTTTTAATTCAACAAATCCTTCTCAAGGTGAACATAAATGGATTGGAATTGATATTGATACTGGATTAGATTCTATAGTTGGAGCAACTTGGAATGGATATCCTTTAACACAAGATGATGTTGATGAAGCTGCATCAGTTGGACTTGGCGCAGGACACATTATTTTCTGGGCTAAAGCTGATGTAATTGCTACAACTCCTGCTAATATTACCATTGGTAAAGAAGGTTATGAAGACATTGTATTAACAGTATCTTTTAAAGATATTTAATTAATATATATTTTTTCTTAATGGGGGAAAGGGGAAATTCCCCTTCCCCCATTTTTTTATTTGGAGATAAAGGAGATAATATAATGATAACACAAACAACTATGTATAATGTAAAAAATAGAAGCTCTAGTATGGTTGTTTATAGAATTCCAGAAACCAATTTAAGAAGAGAATTTGCACCGGGTGAAACTAAAAGAGTTCCTTTTGGTGAGCTTGAAAAATTAACTTATTAGCCTGGTGGCAAAGAGCTTTTAGAAAATTTTCTTTAGATTATTGATACTGAGCCAACAGAAAACTTAAATGTTCATAGAGAGCCTGAATATGATATGTCAGAAGCACAAATTAAAGATTTGTTATTAACAGGTTCTTTAGATGCTTTTCTTGATGCGCTTGATTTTGCTCCATTGGGAGTTATTGATTTAATTAAATCTATGGCTGTGGCTTTACCACTAACTGATTTAAATAAAAGAAGAGCATTAAGAGATAAAACTGGTTTTGATGTTGATAAAGCATTAGTTCATATTGAAGAAGAAAAGAATGAAGAAAAACCTGCGGCCGCTCCGACTCAGCGAAGAGTTCAACCAGAACAAGAAAACGCAGCTCCGGCTCGCCGCACCACTCCAAAATACAAGGTGACTAAAAAAGAAGAGTAATAAAGGAGTTTTATAATGGCTGAAAATTATGTAGAAGAAGTAACTGTTACTGGGACAACTTTTTCAACCATTTATAATCGCTTTCTTGGTAAAATTACAGATGATATGTATATGGAGTTAACTCCAGAAGACACAATAAAAGATTTATAGAATCTCTTGGTAGATGCAATACCTGGCTTTGAATTTCCTCGTGTTTGTCTTACAGATTATGAGATAAAAACAGAAATTATTAATGAAGCTGATGCAAAACCAGGAGATTTTATTTTAGCAGTTCTTTGGGGTGAACTTCCTGAAGATGGAGAACAAGAATCTCCAAAAGTTCTTGTTGAAAGGTCTGCTTTTGCTGCAACTTTAACAACAGAGGAAGTAAATATATTGGCTTTGCTTATGAAACAAGCATGGATTCAACGTCAAGTATCATCTATTGAAAATATTCGTATGAAATATTCTGGACCTGATTTTAAAATGACCTCACAAGCAAACCATTTACAAAAGTTATTATCTCTGTTATCTGAAGCACAAAGAGAATCTTTTCATATGCAAAGATTATATAAACGTAGAAAGCTATCTAAAAAAGATGGTCGTTATAGATCTAATTGGACAGTATTGCGTTAGCATAGTACTTTACGACCTCCAGTAACTTTTTATAGTTAGGAGGATGATTGGTAATGATTTATTCAGATCGTTTTAACATCCATTTTCCAGAAGATGTTGTAACTAAAAATATTTAGCGTTTATCTAATTAGATATGGAAATGTATTCCCATGCGTGAAAATGATGAAGATTGGAAAAAGTAGTTAGATACAGTTGAATTAGAATTAGTTGGGCTAAATGAAATGTTTATGTCTCAACAATTTTTACAATTATTAAGTAAATTAGAAGGATTGCGAATAAAAGAAACTAGTTTTGAACTTTATAGGAAGACTATTTTTGAAATACTAAGTTTACTATAGGAGTTAAATCGGCATGGCAGATTATGAGTCAAAAAATTATCGCAATACTTCTTTAAATTTATTGGGAAAGCGTTTAGGTTTTAATTATAATAAAAATCCCAGTGAAATAAATAAACCAGAAGATCTTGAATCGCATATTGCGCCAATTGATACTTATATGGACCCAGAAATAACAGGCGTTGATAATCAACGTTTTTTATTAAATATTAATGGTGGAACATTGTAGCAAGATCGAATGATTTTTGATAAACGTAGAACACTTGATAGAGTATTAAAATATTCTTATCAAGCTTGTGATATACGAAAAGTTTAGAGCGGTAATGGAGAAGATAATACATTATATCCAAACATTCATGCTTTAGATGAACATAGAATTTGTCGAGCATTAATAAACATTGACCGCACTAAAGTTGATTATGATGATAAAATGCTTTCTGTTCATTATGAGGAAAATTATCATCCTGGAGATATTTTTGAATGGGTAGGAACTAATACTTATTGGTTAATTTATTTACAAGATTTAACTGAACGAGCTTATTTTAGAGGTGAAATTAGAAAATGTTCTTATCAAGTTGCATGGCAAGATGAAGATGGAGAACATTCTAGTTATATCGCAGTTCGTGGTCCAGTAGAAACAAAAATAGATTATATTCAAAAACATCAAATCAGTGTTGATAATCCAAATCATTCTTTACATATTTTAATGCCAAGAACTAAAGAAACTTTATCTTATTTTAGAAGATATAGTAAATTTTATTTAAAAGATGAAGACGAAGGTTCTCCTTTAATTTGCTGGAGGGTTGAAGCCACAGACTGGATTTCAACTCCTGGTATTTTAGAGATTACTGCAGTGGAATATTATATTAATGATGATGAAGATGATTTAGAGAAGAAACTTGTTGGTGCGTTGATTACGAAACCGCTTGATCCAAATCCAGAGATAACAGAAGAGGCGCCGCACATAGAAGGAGATACATTTATTAAACCAAGAGTTGTTAAAGAATATCATTTTATTAATGATACTAATACAAGAACTTTTGCTTGGACTACTAATCTTGATAAAAAGATTGTAACTATAAATGTTAATCCAAAAGACCCTCGACATATAAAATTACTTTGGAATCCAACTTATAGTGGACAATTTATATTATCGTATGGTTCTTATAATAAAACAATTGTTGTAGAATCATTAATGTGAGAAAAAGGAGAGTAACAATATGCTTATTGATAGAGTTGATAAACCGCATTCTAGTTTTTTAAGTGTTGAAAAAGACATGGGTATTATCGCAAATCGTCTATTATAGAGTGATCGTTTAAAAAGATTGCTTTATTACGATACTCCAGATGCTTTGTAGAAAAAGAATATTACAACTGAACAGGCGGAAGAATTGTTTGGTAAAAATATTAAAAATATTCCAAAGTTATATGTTGATAATACTGTATTACAATATATTATAATTAATTTTGATAATTTTACTACTAACAAAAAAAATCCAGAATTTAGAGATAATATTATTGAATTTGATATTATTTGTCATTTTGACTAGTGGAAATTGAATGATTTTCAATTAAGACCTTATAGAATTGCGGCTGAGATTGATAGTCTTATGGATAATAGTCGTTTAACAGGTATTGGTAAATTAGAATTTTTAGGTGCAAACCAAATTATTTTAACAGATGAATATGCTGGTTTATGTTTAATGTATCAAGCTATTCATGGTGGTGAAGATAAATATAATATGCCAAATCCAAACGATAATGAAAAATTTATTGAAGACTATAATCATAGTTTTAAGGAATAATTATTATGGATATTAGACTAGCTTTAATGGCTGGTTCTGATATACCGATTCCAGAATGTAAATTGATATTGCATCAACCTTCTATCAAAGACATAAGTTTTATGGGTGAAGAAACCTTTTTTAAAGGTGTTCAAACAGTTAGTTTATATAAAAGTATGTTTACATAGGACAAAGGTGTTCTAGATAATGTAAGCAATTTTTAGATATTTATGACAGTAATAAATGATAAAGAAACTGCTGATAAAAAAGAAGCTGTTTAGTAGTTATTTTTACTGACATTTCCATAGTATAAAATAATGTTTAGTCCTCGTTCATTAATTTTTCAAAAAGAATCAGAAATGATTACAATAGATGAGTCCAACTTTGATTTTTTACAAAAAGCTATGAGAATTATATTTTGTGCAAAAGATGGACCAATGGATTAGCAAGCATTTAATCCTGCTAATGCAAAAGCAAAAGAAATTGCAGAAAAATTAATGAAAGGAAGACAAAGAGTGGCAGAATAGAATGGAGCCACTAATTTAAGCGTATTTAGTCAATATCTTTCTATACTTACTATTGGATTAGGCTCAATGAGTTTATAGAATTTATTGAATCTAACAATGTATCAATTATACGATTTGTTTGAGAGATATATGCTATATACAAATTGGGATATTGATATTCGTTCTCGTTTAGCGGGTGCGAAACCAGATTCCCAACCTGATAACTGGATGAAAAATATCCATAATTAAAACAAGGAGGAATATGCACTATGAAATTTGGTGTTCGTGAGATTTGCGACGTTGTTTTAAAGGCAAAAGCTACTCAAAAAGTCGGTAATAAAATCTTTTATAAAAACGAGCCAGTCATTTATTTTGATACATTAAAGACTTCTAGCATGGAAGGTTCTGCAACACAGGTATATGCTACTGGTGGTCGTGGTAATGCGCGTTTAGTTTCTTGGGAAGGTGAGCGTACAGTTACTTTTACAATGGAAGATGCATTAATCTCTCCAGAAGGTTTCATGATTCTTTCTGGTGCTGGATTAATTGAGGCTACTGCTAATAATACAATTAAACAGCATATCACTGAAAGAGTTGATAATAACGAAAATGAAATTACTTATGCTGATGGCGTATATACAATTAAAGTAAGACAGCAACCTTATCTTCCAGCTACTGCAGGTGGTAACTTTGCTTATGTAATGTTTGTTAAGGATGATCAGATTGTTAGTGAGCCTTTCATTCCTACTCATTATGGTGAGGGCGAAAGCGCAGAAACTGGTGAAGATGATCGTGGTATTTTCTGGAATCTTGTTGTTGCTGGCCATCCAAACTATGATACTCCAGCAGACGAAGAAGATGAATATACTGTTCCTAATGTTACTGATTATTCAAGCAGATATAGCTTTGATAGTGTAATTGTTGATTATTATACTGAAAAAGCTGGTGCTGCACAGCAAATTGAAATTACTGCTGATAAATTTGGTGGTAACTATTATCTTGAGGCTTCTACATTATTCCGTACTCAGAGTGGTGTTGATATGCCTGCTGAATTTATTATTCCAAACTGTAAAGTTTAGTCTAACTTTACTTTCACTATGGCTTCTTCTGGAGATCCAAGTACATTTACATTTACTATGGACGCATTCCCAGATTATACAAGATTTGACCACAGTAAGAAAGTTCTTGCGGCAATTCAGATTATTGAAGATGTTGCTTCTAGTGACCATTATCGTGTATCTACTGATCACGCAAAGGCTGATGAATTATTATTTGTCAATAACTGATAATTTTTTAAGGGGGAAGACTTAGGTCTTTCCCCTTATTTTGCGTTAAAGGAGAATTAAAATATATGGATGAAAAAACTCATCACGCAATAGATGAATTAAATTTAGTTCATTCTTAGATGAAGCGTTATTATATTTAGGATATTAATGCATAGTCAGATATTATTAAAGCTAGTAAAATGGAAAATTATTTAAGACAATTTAAATCTTTAGCTGAGACTAGATTTGAAAAAAGTTTAAATAATAAGGTTGATTTTTAGAGATCATTAGAAATTGATGGAATGAATGAAATTTTAGATATGGTTGAGTCTATGCTTGGTTCAAAATATTTATTTCATTTAGGTCATCATTGGAGTAATGCTTAGGAAATTGCAAAAAAAACTGGAGCAGATGATATTTTTGAAGCACAATTATATGCATTATTAGAAAAAGCTGGATAGTATGCTTTACAAGAGGGGTCTGAATCTATTTAGTTAGGAATATCTATAATTGGTGAGGTTAAAGGTAATACTGTTAAAAATGTAAATTTAATACAAAAAAGAGCAGATAAAATAGTTAAAGAAGTAATTTCTAAAATTGGAGAGAATGAAATTGCAAAAGCAATTTCACCTTCAGATATTATTATTCCTCCTACTTATAGAGCTGCAAAAACAGATGTTACTGGTTATAGTAAAACAATTAATATTAAGGCAGATATAAAACCAGAATGGCAAGATTTTATAAAAGTATTTTAGGGAGCTAATTTTTCTTTAAAAAATTATTCTTCTGGAGGAAAGGGATAGGTTATTCATTTAGGTAATACTAATTCATTTAAAGCTATGTATGGAGTTTTAAATACAATTGGTTTTAAACCAACAAAATCTGAGCATATTTATATTCATACTAGAATATCTTATTTATTTGGTCATACTGCTGCACAGGGAGAAGGTCCTTCTCATATTATTCATATGCGTTTTGCTTACGAATTAACTGGTGCTGGATTATATGATGAACAAGGTAATAAAATGGATGAAGTTGATTTCTTTATTTATAACGATCCAAATTCAGAAAATATTTATGTTAGAAGTACTAAACAAATGATAAAAGATGTATTTGAATATTTAGATATTTCTAAAATTGGAGATCCTTGGACTAGTGGAATTGTAATTACTAAATCAGCTTTTTAATTTGACTTTTTTAAAATTTTTTATTATATATATAATATATATTATATATTGAGTTAAAGGAGAATAGTTATGGCAAAAGTAACTTTTACAAAACTTGCTCTTAAAAAGAAAGAGGAAGTTAAAAATATTAAAATTAATGATATTGATATTGAAATAAAACAATATCTTCCAGTAAATGATAAATTAGATTTAATTGCGCGAGTTATTAGTGGAGCACATGATTAGAATAATTTTCCAAATCCTATTAAAATTGAAGTGATTGGTGCTATGGAAATTATTATGGCTTATACTAATATTACTTTTACTGATAAGCAAAAAGAAGATATTGCCAAATTATATGATATTTTAGATAGCAATGGAATTATTAATCAAATTGTTTCTGCAATTCCAGAAGATGAGTATCATTTTTTGATTGATGGTATTAATGATACTATTGATGCAGTTTATACTTATCAAAATTCAGTACTTGGTATTCTTGATTCAGTATCTCAAGATTATAGCAATTTAAATCTTGATGCTACTGAAATTCAAAAGAAACTTGCTGATAAAGACAATCTTGCTCTTGTGAGAGATGTATTAACCAAGTTAGGATAATTTTATTTAAAGATTAATTAAATAAAATAGGAGTTAAGCGGAGTAGAGTTATTAACTCTACTCCGCGATTTTTTTATTTGCGCAAATAAAAAAAACGAGAATATGGAGAGAAAGGAGAGCAAATAAAGAATGGCTAAACAACTTAATGTGAGTCTTGCTTTTACAGCTGATACTAGTAAAGCAAAAAAAGAAATACAAGATTTGCAAACTTAGTTAACTTAGTTAATAAATTCCGTTGGAACAAATAAATAGTTAACTGGATTAAATTCAGAAATATAGAAATCAGTATCTGCTGCTGCAAAATTAAAAGTTTAGTTAGAAAGTGCTACAAATGTAGATACTGGTAAATTAGATTTAGGTAAATTTAATGATGCTTTGAATAAAGGTGGTATTAATTTAAAATAGTATCAATCTTTATTAAGTAACTTAGGATCTGCTGGAGATTAGGCTTTTGCTTCTTTAACAAGATCTATAATGAATGCAGAAGTTCCTTTAAAACGTTCTAGTACTTTATTAACAGAATTTGCTACTACTTTAAAAAATACTGCAAGATGGCAAATTTCTAGTAGTATTTTACATGGATTTATGGGATCTATTTCTTCAGCTTATAGATATGCTCAAGATTTAAATTAGTCTTTAAATAATATTAGAATTGTTACTAGCTATAATACAGATCAAATGGCAAAGTTTGCTGATTAGGCAAATAAAGCTGCTTAGGCACTAAGTACAACAACAACTAATTATACAGATGCTGCATTAATTTATTATCAATAGGGTATTAGAGATTAGGAAGAAATTGCGGGTCGTACTGAAACAACAATTAAATTAGCTAATATTTCTCGTCAAAGTGCAGAAGAAGTTTCTTCTTAGATGACTGCTATTTGGAATAACTTTGATAATGGTTCACACAGTCTTGAATATTATGCTGATGTAATTACTGCTCTTGGTGCAAATACGGCATCTAGTAGCTAGGAAATTGCGAAAGGTATGCAACAATTTGCTGCTGTTGCTGATACTGTAGGTCTTTCTTATGAATATGCAGCTGCATCATTAGCTACTATTGTTGCAACAACTCGTCAAAGTGAAAGCACCGTTGGTAATGGTTTAAGAACTATTTTTAGTAGATTGGAAGGTCTTAAACTTGGTGATACTTTAGAAGATGGAACAGATTTAAATAAGTATTCTGCTGCTTTAGCTACTATTGGAGTTAATATTAAAGATACTACTGGTAATTTAAAAGACATGGATACTATTTTGGAAGAAACTGCTTCTAAGTGGGATACATTAGATAAAGCATAGAAAGTTGCATTTGCTACTACCGTTGGTGGTGTTCGTCAGTATACTAATTTAATTGCATTATTAGATAATTGGGATATGGTGCAAGAAAATATTGGTATAGCAAAAAATTCTGAAGGAACTCTTCAAGAGCAAGCGGATATTTATGCAGAATCTTGGGAAGCTGCATAGAAACGAGTTAAAGCTGCTGCGCAAGCTATTTATTCTGATTTATTAAATGATAATTTTTTTATTACTATTTTAAATGGATTTGAAAAAATTTTGCAAGAAGTTGATATATTTATAGATTCTATGGGCGGATTAAAAGGAGCTATTTCCATTGTTGGAACAGCTTTATTATCTGTTTTTAATAAAGATATTGCTACTAATATTGATAATATGATTTATAGTATATCAATGATGACTTCGGCTGGTAGAGCAAAAGTAGAAGGACGTAGATAGGAAGCGATAAATGCTTTAATTACTTCTTCTGCTAATGGAGCAACTGATGCTGAAGTAGCTGCTTCAGATGTTTATAAAAAATAGGCTTAGTCTTAGCAATTATTATTAGATAATAATGAAAGACTTTCTGATTAGGAAAGACAACAAGTTTAGTTGTTATTAGATTAGCAAGAAATTTTAGGGCAATAGGTTATTAAAAGTGCAGAATTAGTAGAAAAAACTAGAAATAGAAGTGAATAGTTAACAGATGAAACTAGAAATTATGCTAATAAAGGTGACAGTAATTTTAATGAATAGGAATATAATAAATAGACTGAAAGATTAAAATAGGCTACTGAAGCTTATATTAAATAGAAAAGTGCTAAACAAGATTTATTAAAAATATCAAAATCTGAAATAAAAGATGTATCTAAATTAGAGGAAGCTTATAATAAATATGATAAAATACTTAACGATAATGGAATATATACAGATAGATTAGCAAAAGCAAAAGCACAAGGAGCTGAAGCTTATAAACAAGAATTGCAAAATATTGCTTAGACAGTAACATCAACAAAAGAATATACTGATGCAGAAAAAGCTTTAGCTCAAACTATTGAAGAAGGTGGTACTGCGCCAAGAGATGCTGCCGCAGCAGCGAAAGATTTAAAAAATGCTTATATGGAAGAGACTTAGGCGGCAGAAGAATAGAGACGAGCTAATGAAAATTTAAAAGGGTCTTATTAGTCAATTGCAGAGACTATTTAGAACGCTAAAGGACATTTTTTATCTACTGGTGAAGCTATTTCTTTAGGTGCTTAGTAGATAATGGCATTATCAATGTCTATTAATGCATTAAAAGGATTGGGTAATATTTGGTCAAATGAAGATTTATCTGTTGGAGAAAAGATTTTATAGACTATTACTACTTTAGCTATAACTATTCCCATGTTAACAACAGCTTTTAATGCAGAAAAAATTGCTCAAATGGAAGCTTTTGCAGCAACAAGTTTATTGGGTGGAGCAAAAATTGCGGAAGCTGCAACAAATGGAACTTTAACAATGACAGAGGGCTTATTAAGTGTAGCTAAAAAACTTGGAGTTGATTTAAATTAGGCTTATGAAGAAAAAGAATTATAGATTATTGTTGCAAAAAAATTAGAAAATTAGACAAATTTATAGTTAATTGCTTCTTAGACATTATTAAATGCTTAGTTTTGGTTAGCTATAGCTGCAATAGCAGCAGTAGTTGCTATTACATATTCTTTAGTTAAAGCTTATAATAAATCTGCAGATGATGCTAAAAAAGCCTCTGAAGCTTCAAAAAAATTAACAGAATAGTATCAAAAAACAAAAGATTCTTATGAAGAATTAAAAAAATCTATTGAAGATCACGATAATGCAGTTAAAGCTATAGATAAATTAAAAAAAGGAACTGAAGAATGGCGTGATGCTATTTAGGATTCTAATGAAAAAGTTCTTGAATTAATTAATAATTATCCTAAATTAGCAGCTGCTGTAAATCGAAATCAAGATGGTATTTTAACTATTGATAAAAATAGTTCTTTTTATCAAGAATATTTAAAACAAGAAGAAGATAGTCTAAATGCTGCTTTTGAAGGACAAGTAGCAGGATAGATACTTTCTAGAAATGCTAATTATGAAAATGATTTAGTTTAGGCAAGTAGAAAAATATCTTATAAAGATGGAACTTATACAGATGAATATGGCTAGTCATATGATTTATCTAAATAGATTTCTCCAGAATAGTTAAAAAAAGTTGTTGAGTTATATAATCAAGATAATAGTTTATTTAATGAAAATAATAAAGATGAACTTGCAAAAACATTAAATATTACTAATGAAAATTTATGTGAAGCATTAATATTAAATCAAGAAAAAATATCTGAATTATCTGCTGAGTTATCTGCTAATACTGATTCAAATAAATTGGCTGCTGAATAGATTGGGATGAAAGAATTTGCAAAAAATAATTCTAGTTTTACTGAACAAGAAATTCAAGCAGTATCAACAATGCTTGGAAACAATTTTATTTCTGAGTTATCAGACCAATAGAAATATTGGTCTCAAGATTATTTAAAAAGTTCTGTACAAAATTAGTATGCTTCCGCGATGGGATATACTATAGATAAAAGAAAAAATGATGGCACGGTTGATTATAAAGATTCTTAGAATAATATTATTAATATATCTAATGATGTTGCTGTTGATCTTGTAGCAACTCAACAAGCTTTAAAAAATATTGGAGAAAATGCTGATAAAGCAAAAATAGCTATTGAAAATCTTTAGATTGGCGCAAAAAATCTCGGTAATGAAATTGGAGATAAAGATTCTGCTTTTGGAGTTTTAACAGGAACTTCTGGAGGAAAAGATTTTAATTTTTCTAATTTAACTGAAGAATAGTTCGAAGGTATTAAAAAGGCTTGGAAAGCTGCTGCAGGTAGAGATGGTAAATCTGGTGTAACTGAAGAGGAATTCTTCAAATATTTTGGAATTTCTGATGAGTATGCTAGATCTAAGGGTTATAAAAGTGGCTTAGCAATGGCTCAAGCTTTTGCTAATGGTATTAATAATTATGCTAATGATGTAAAATATAAAAATATTTTAGATTCTTTAATGCCAACAGCAAAACCTTTTGACGAGGCTTCTGCAAATTATAATACTATAACTTCTGCTGGAAATAAAATTACCGATAATAATTATATTCTTGATGACAAATCTTATCAAGAGCTTGAAGCGGCTGGTATTGCAGTAGATTAGTATTTTGAACAAATGGCAGATGGTACTCATTTATTAACTTCTAGTGTAAGTGATTTTAAATCTGTTGTTGATAGTGTAGCTAATTCTGAATTATATACAGCTCAAGCAAATCAAGAAAAAATAACTGGATCTTTAGAAGCTTATTCTGCTTCTGGTGGAATTTCTTCTCTTCTTACTGATTAGGACAAAAATAATATTCTTCAATTTAGTGGAGTTAGTCCAGAAGATATAGCCAATATTCAAATGATTGAAGATAGCATGGCACGAATGGATGCTTATGCCGAAAAATTTAAAGAATTGGGTCTTACTGGCGATGTAGAAAAAATTAATGAATTATTATAGCAATCTGCTGATGAAACTCAAAAAATTCAAGATGCTATTGAAAATTCTTAGTTTAAAGATAAAGTTGCTGATGCTGGTCTTGATTTAGAAAATACTATATAGTATTCTAAACATTTACAAAATTTAGCTAAAAATGAAGAAACTGCATATCTTGGAGCAGATAAATTAAGTAAAGAATTAGCAAATAATGATGACGCTGCAAAAAATCTTTCTGTTTAGGTTCAAAAAATGAATAAAGGCGTTGAAAGCCTTTCTAAAAATTGGAAAAATTGGTCTGATATGCTTAAAAATAGTTCAAAAGGATCTACAGAATATTTTGAAGCATTACAAGATACAAGAAGCGCTTTATCAGATTTATTAGATATATCAGAAGAATTTTTAAATGATGATTTTGTAGATAGTTTAGCTAATGATGCAGATTCTATGAAACTTATGGAAGATGCTGCAAAAGGTGACGGAGATGCTATTGATTCTTTACGTCAAAAAACTTTAGATAATATTATTTTAAATTTAGAATTAAATGATAGCGAATTAAGTAATGAAGAAGTTTTAAATCGAGTTCATGATTTATAGTCTATGTTAGATGCAATGGGCCCTATTGCAGTTGGTGCTACAATTGATACTTCTGGAATGGATGCTGGTGAAGCAGATTTTATTGCGGCTTTAAATAAATTAATTGAAGATGCTGGAATGGGTAAAACAGCTGTTAATGCCATGTTATCTGGAATGGGATATACAGCAAACTTTGCAAGTGAACCTCAAGATGTAATAGTTAAACATCCAGATTTATATGATACAAAAAGAACTCTAAAAGATTTATCATATACAGATGATCCTGTAAATGGAAGAATATTAACTGGTTATACTATTCATGATGAACAAGTTTTAGTTAAAAAAGGTGAGACAGAACATGTTCAAATGGATGCAGCTTCTTTAGAAACTTCTGAACCTGGCACAACTGTTGTTCCTAAAATTAATTCTTTAACAAAAAATGCTTCTGGTTCTGCTAATAATTCCTCTAGTTCTAATAAAGGTGGATCTGGAGGAGGCCACGGTGGTGGTGGAGGAGGCGGTGGAGGAAAAGAAGCCAAACCCGCTAAGAAAAAAACTCTTACTAAAAAAGATGGCGAAAAAGAAGTAGATCGTTATATAAAAATTAATCAAGAACTTGCTCAAAAAGAACATGAAAGTAATCTTTTACAAACTAAATTAGATTCTACAAGTGGTTAGACAGCTATTAAAGTAATGAAAGAATAGCTTGGTATTCTTTAGCAATAGAGAAAACTTTATGGTGAATTAGCCAAAGAGGCTGAAAATTATCGTGTTAAGGATTTAGAAAAATTAAAAAAAGATTTTTCTGAATTAAGTTTTGAAATAGATCCTTCAGATGGAATGCTTATTAACTATGAGACTTTATTAAAAGAACAGACTGATATTTATAATAAAGTTTATAAAGAATGGGCAGATAAATTAGAAGAAGCTGAAAAAGCATATATTGCTGAATGGGAGCGTCTTGGTGAAGAAGCTGCAACTGAAGAAGCAATGAAACCATTTCAGGATAAAATTGATAAAATTAAAGAAGATATGGCATAGCCTCTTCAGGATGCTCAAGAAAAATATGATTTATTTAAAAAAGACACTGATAAATACAATGAAGCAGTTGAAACAGCTAGAAAAGGCAAGGAAGATGAAGCTGCGGCTATTCTTGAAGAATATAATAAAGAACTTGATATTATAGCTAAAGGTGTAGAATTAAAAATTAAAGTTGATGATGCAGATTTACAATATCTTGAATTTTTACTTAAATAGATTGGTGAAGGTGCTGATAAAGCATTAGATAGAATGTCTAATTATACTAAATCTATTGATGATAACATGAGTAAAATTGATAAATATCAAGAAGGACTTTATGAAGTATTAGATCATGCTGGAATTGATATGGGAGATTTACTAGATGGAGATATTGATGATTTAGGTTCTTTTAATGAAAATGATTTAGCTAAAATAGAAGAGTATAGAGATGGATTAATTGAATGTGGTGAGCAATTAATTGAATTACGTAAAACTTTATTAAATGAAGTTAGTGAAGCTTTTGATGAATTTAATTCTGATTTAGATAGAGCAGTTAGTAAAATAGAACATTTAAAAACTTTTACAGAAACTTATAAAAATCTTATTGATATTGTAGGTAAAAGAGTTTTAGATCCGATGGGTAAAACAACTTTAATGTTGGCACGTACCACTTACACATAGGCTGAATCTAATACTAAAGCTTTAAAGAGTCAATTAGATTATTAGCTTTCCGCAATAGAAGATTATAATCGTGTTATCGCAGATTTAGAAGCTGATAATGCTAATGGAGAACATGATGATACTATTAAAGAATTTAAAAATCAATTAAAAGAAGCTGAAGATGCTTATGCATCTACTCAAGAAAGTTGGTTAAGTTCTTGGGAAGAAACAGTTCAAGCTGCTGCAGATATTTATGAAGCTGAATTAAATTAGATTTTAGAAGATTTTAGTAACTCTATTTCTGGAATGATGCGTTCTTTAGATGAACTTTCTGAAGAATATAATAGAATTTAGACTATTTAGGATATATATGTTGATGACTATGAAAAAATTTATCAATTAAGTAAATTAAATCGTGATATAAATAATTCTCTTGATGATTCTACTACTTTAGCAAGTAAAGGAAAATTAAGAGATATTTAGAAAGAAATTAATGAACTCCAAGAAAGCGGAGTAGAAGTTAGTCAATATGATTTAGATGTTCTTCGTAAAAAATATGAAATGGCATTAGCATATGAGCAATGGCAAGATGCTTAGAATGCGAAAACAGTTGTTCGTATGTAGAGAGATAATGAAGGTAATTATGGATATGTTTATACTGCGGATGAATCTGATGTAGAAGCTGCGGAACAAAATTATGAAGATAAACTTCATGAAATGCAAGTATTAAATGCTGAATATATTTAGAGTTTACAAGAATAGATTATTCAAGCTCAACAAGATTGTGCAGACGCATTGGCGAATCTTCGTGCACAAGATTTTGCAAGCTATGAAGAATATCAAGAAGCAGTAGAGACAATTCGAAGAGATTATACTAAACGTATTCAAACTTTATCTTAGCAAATGAATAATGCTATGGATAATAATCGCACTCTTTATGAACAAGATTGGACTGCTTATCATGAAGCTACAGGATATAAAATTTCTGCAGATGAAGATTATATTGATCGTTTCAATGAAACTGTATATTCTCAATTAACTGGTTTTGAGACAATGGAAGATGCACAAGATGCTTTTGTTAGTGCTGTTAATGATGCTGCTGATTTAGCGGCATAGAATTGGGAAGATTGGTATATTAGAACAAATAGCGCATTAGATTTAGGTGGTAATAGTATACAAAATTATAGCCAAGAAGTAGATGAAGCAGTTAATGGCTCTGGTGGTTTAGTTGAATAGACTTGGGATGCAGAAGAGGCTGTTCATGAAATGGCTGATGAATATGACGAAGCTTTTACAGAAATTATTGATTATGCTTGGGATTTCGCAAATAATTTTGATAGTGTAATTTAGGAAATTATTGAAGGTTGTAATAATGCAATTGAGGCTATTATGAGATTGCTTGAAGCAATGGCTGAGGCAGAAGGTGAAGATTTTGACGCTGATGAAGAAGAACCAGATGATTATCAATGGGTTAATTTAAAAGAAGGTACTGGAGAATATGAATGGGCTTATTAGAGTGCTTCTACTGGAAAAAGAAAAACGGGTGATTTTGAAGCAGATTATACTCTTGAAGATGGTAGAAAATATCGAGCATCTTATACGTCTAATGAATCTGGTATTTTACAAGCTTCAGAAGAAAACAGTGAACATAATGGATATTATGGCGCAAAAAATATTAGAGAATTAACTGAAACTAATAAAGAATCTTCTGATATTTTAAGTAAAGTTGCTGATGCGACAGAAAAAATTGCAAAAACGATGGAACAGTCTAATGATAATTCTGTTTTTAAACATATAAAAAATTTAGAAGACCCCTGGGGAAAATATGGTTTAGCTTCTGGAGGATATACTGGAGATTGGGGTAGTTCTGGAAAACTTGCTATTCTTCATGAAAAAGAATTAGTATTAAATAAAGAAGATACTTCAAATATTCTTTCTGCTGTTGATATGATTAGGTCTATTTCTAATACAATAGATTTAAATGCGCTTGCGGCAGGTGCTGCGTTCACAGGACGGAGTTCCGCAACACTTTCTACTTTTGGAAACAAAGAAAGTTTAGAACAAAATGTTCATATTACAGCTGAATTCCCATCAGTTAGTGACCATAATGAAATTGAACAAGCATTGAATTCTTTAGTTGAAAGAGCTGCTCAATTTGCCGGAAGAAAAAAATTTTGATATATAAAAGGGAAGAGAATTAAACATTCTCTTCCCTCTTTTTTATTTTATCGGACAATTATAATTAATAACATCAATTATTTTTTGATAGAATATAGAATATGGAGAGAAAGGAGGCCGATTAATGGCAAAGGATTATGCTGATATACTTTTGAAAGCAATGAAGACTATATCTGATGCAACAGTATCTTCTTTAAGTTATGATAAAACTTTAATATGTCATATTATTGATAATTCTAAAGCTGAAGAAGGACAATATACTGTATCTGATGGCTCATCTACTTTTTACGCGTATAGTGATAATACTGAATATAAAAAGAACGAATCTGTTTATGTTAGTATTCCGCAAGATGATTTTTCTAAGTCTAAATTGATTACTGGAAAGTATATCGCTGATGAAGATTCAGGTTAGTATCGCTACAAAGCTCCATGGGAACGTTTTGTAGATATGACTAATAACTTAATTCCTGCTTCTGTTTAGAAAGAATTTACAATTAAAGCCAATGATAGTGTTACTAAAAAAACTATCGCTCGAGTATAGGTAACCAATGGAACACAATATACTCGTATGGGCCTCAGAGCAGATTTTAAAACATATTTATCTGCTTATAATGTGCTTAGAGGGTCTTTTGGAATTGGATTAAATATTACTTATGAAATTCAATTAACATCATAGACGCCTCCAATTATAAAAAAAGTAAATATTAATTTTACTTCTGATGAGATGTATGGTAATCCATATAAATATGATACATATTATACTCAAGAAGCTGTATTTGATATTACTAAAATGGATAACATAAAAGAAATAGAAATCTTTTTGTATTAGGAAAAAGATTTTTATGATAAAGAAAATAATTATGTTCCCGTCGCAGATTTAGATAATATTTTTGTAAAAGATGTAGAATTAAGTCTTGGTTATGATGCTTTAGATTATAATGAAGATACTGTAATTTTATATACAACAAATAATAGAACTTATACAGTTAATGCTGTTAATAACTTAAAAACACTTCATGCTCGTTGGGTTCATGTACTTGATGCAGAATCAAAAGATGTTAGATGCTATGAAGATTTTTCTCGTATTATTGGTGGTATTGAAATTCGATGGTATCAATATTTATTGGCTGATGATATATGTGATGAATGGGCAGGAAATTTTTGGTAGCAAATTTCTGGAGCCAATGATTTTTCATTACAAATTACTCCAGATATTACTTTAAACGAAGATAAATTTAAAGTAATTATTCATCCATTAGATACAGATGAATATTATGAAAGTAATATATTAATATTTACTAATGAAAATCCTGTCGCAGATAAAGCAACAGTAGATTTAATTAAAGCATTAAAAATTGCTTTTGAAGAAAATGAACCACAAGGTGAATATTTATTATATGATTAGACTAATAAAATTCAAGATATGACTCAAACAAGTAAGTTAAGAAAGTTAATTGCAACTTATAACTCACTTATTACTGGAGAAACTACTCTTGATAATGCTGAATCTATTTAGTGGAGAATTCCTTTAACTAACACAATGATTCAACGGCCGCAAGAAGGAAAAGAATTTGATAGTGAAAATGATATAGTAGAATTTACTGAAGATGGATTATATTGTATTATAACACGAGATGCTTCTTTATAGAATGGTACTATTGGATAGTTATTTAATAATTATGCAGAATAGAGTTTTAGAATTAAAGAATATTATAGTGAAAATGCTACTAATAATACAGTATATTGTAATGTAATTAAAAATAAAATTTCTTATACGGCTGAAGTACAGTTATTTTTTGGACCAAAAGGAACCAATGGAACTGATTATACTTTTTTATTAAAGTTTGAATAGGGGCGTAATTGTTTATATCATAATACTGGTAGAAGAGTTAATAATGTTTTAGAGCCTGATTTAGATCCTTTAAAAATTTCAGCCGCATTATATGATTATACAAATAATATTGTATCTAATATAGATACGCCTATTCCAAAATTTACTTGGTATTCTTCTGATGGAGAAATTATATTTTGCGATAGCTTAGGAAATGAATTAGAGAATCAAGAAGTATATTAGGCAGAAACGCAAGTAAGTGATGGTAGTCATTTAGATATTTATATACGACGAAAAAATGAAAATAGTATTTGTCGATATAATATATTAAAAGCAGAAATTTCAATAGATATTGAAATTGGCGGAACTACTAAAAAAGGTACTGTTTTAGAGGCATATCTTCCAATACCTTTTGCTTATTCATATGGATATTCAATTGAAGGAACAACTGAAATAATATATGATACTTTTGGCAAGTGTGAATATTATTATAAAAATCCTTATATTTTATATTATGATAATGCTCCGCAAATAAATTCTAATATTGTTTGGACTACTAATCATGATGATGTAACTGCTGCTGCAAATTATTATCCTAAAATGGGTGAAGGTGTAATTAAATTAACTGCTAAAGCAAATGAACCAACAGTTGAAATAAAAAGTGGTTAGTTAATTCCTCCATCTATGCTATTTGAAGGAATAAGTAGAAAGATAAATGTTGTTGCCTCTATTGGAAATACTGAATATTGGATTTAGCCAATTATAATGAGAAGAAATGTATATTCTTCACAAATGTTAAATTCATGGAATGGTGATTTGACAATTGATGAAAATAATGGTACAATATTAGCAACAATGTTAGGTGCTGGTTTTAAAGATAATGCTAATCGTTTCAACGGTGTTTTAATGGGAGATGTTTCTGATGCAAGTAGTCGAGGAACCGCAGCAGATGCTCATGCGGGAACTGGATTATTTGGATATCATGAAGGAGCACAATCTTTTGGATTTAAAATAGATGGTAAAGCTTTTATTGGTAAATCTAATAAAGGACGTATTGAATTTGATGGCAATTCTGGTCAAATAAAAAGTATGTCTTATAAAACTGGCAGTAATGCTACTGGAATGTTAATTGACCTTGATGATGGTTTTATTGATATTCAAGGAGCTACTAAAAATAATGTTGCAAATACGAGTTCTACTACTCCAAGTTATACTAATACTTCTAGTTAGGTTAGAATTTCAGCATTAACACCTTATATGATGGTAAAAGAGGCTGGAAAAACAATCTTTTAGATTGATACAACAACTTCTTTTATTCAAACAAATGATTATGATTCTGCTAATAAAAATGGTGCAAGAATTACATTAAAAGGTGCTAGTGATGATCCTACTGGAAATAAAAAGAATCCTTCTTTTGAATTAAGAGCATTTAGTTCTTAGGGAGGTATAAAAATTAGTTCTATATCTCCTTTTATTAAAGTTGATGCATAGAATAGTAGTAATTAGTCAGTTACTATTTTTTAGATTGGTAATGATTAGTCTTTTTTATAGACTGTTGATTATCAATCTGGAGAAAAAACTGGTGCTAAAATTGTTTTAGGAGATTCTACTAAAAAAGCTTCTTTTGAGATAAAAGGATATAGTGATGATGGTGGAGTAAAAATTAGTTCAACTTCTCCATATTTAGTTGCACAGACTAAATTAAATAATGAATATAAAAATTTATTATATATAGGAACTAATAATTATTATTTATAGTCTGCAGACTATAATACTACTAATGAAACTGGCACTAATATTAATTTAACTCAAGGTAAAATTACTTCTTATAGTTTTGATTTAAAAGCTATTAATAGCAACCAAGGAACTATTTATATGAGTAGTACACATAATACTTATCCTTTTAGAATTGAAGGTTCTGTTGATGGTGGTACTACTTAGAGTGGTGTAGGTAGAGGTAAAGGATATTTTAGAATTAAATGGACTGGTGCTTTTGAAGTAGGTAATAGTAGATCTCATTTAAAATTTGAAAATGGTGAATTTGAATTAAAAAATGCAACAATAGATAATGGATTCTTTTACGCTGGTGAAGATAGTGTCACTATGGGTAAATGGCATATTGAAGAAGCTAGTAGTGGAGACGCTTTATTTTGGGGTGATTTTGAAGAATCTGTTGTTGGAATGAGTTCTGCTCATAGTAAAGCTTATTATTTATGGGCAGGATGGGGCATTGGTGGATTACCTGATGGCAGTAATGCTCTTATAGCTGCAAATGGTAGTGGTGTAGAAATTGCTAATTTAACTGCAAATGGTCCTACTACTATTAATAAAATAGCTAATACAACTCATTATGAAAATACTGCTTTAGGAACTGTTTTAGATAATATATATAATAGCATTTGGACAAATTGGGATTGGTTAATTAAAATTATCCCATCATTACCAAGCCATGGAGAAGAATTTTGTACATGGGGAGATGATGATGATTAATTTTACTGGTGCTAGTAAAATTCCTTAAACTGCGGGGACACCCTTAGAGCTTTAACAACCAAACAAGTACAGGGATGTGCTTGCGGCGATAGAGTAACGGCTTCGGTAAGGTAAAATCGTTAAAGATTGGGCAATCAAACGCATCGAAACCTCTAGAACAGAGGGACGTTCAACGACTATAATAGGAACTTTATAAAAAAGATGGTATAGTCTAATCCTTTATGAAAATAAAGGTAGAAATGCAGATCTGAAACTATTAGAAATGCTTATTCTGAAGGATATTTAGATGGATATAAAAAAGCTGGACACGAAAAACCTTGTGATCCAGATTGCCAATGTAATTGTAATGATCACTATTCAGAAAGCTATTAAATATAGTTATTATAAAGATGGTATAGTCTATTCTTTTATGAAAATAAAAGTATATAGAGCTGTGAAATTGATTCAAATTATAGAGGAGAATCAAATACTTTAAAAAGTAGAGTTTATCATTAGGGATTTAATGAAGGTTATAACTATTATAATGATAATGCTAAATGGTGTGAACATTGCGGATGTGAATGTAATTATTGTGAATGTGATTGTTATCAATGTTCATGCGAATCAGATGATCCACCTGTACCAGAGGAAGGAAATGGTTCTGAACCATAATAAAAAAGGAAAAAATATATGATAAAAATTTTACAATTACCAAGTGAAAAAATTAATAATTTTTTAACGCATTAGATTGTTGATTGTAATACAGAATATATTGATTCTATTTATTTAGTAAAAATATATGATTACAATGATTTAATTATTGAAAATATGCTTACTGGAGAAATTATTGTTTAGACTTTTCCTACTTGTGTTGAAGATAATGATTTTTTAATAAAACATTGGTTTAAAGTTCCAAAAAATTTTGATATATATTCTTTATATAAAAATATTTAGAATCAATTAAATGTTTCTTAGAAAAATTTTAATAATTATTCATTATTATCAAATTTTTCAAAAGCAATTATTTTTTCTACTTTAGGATGTAATGCGAATTGTTATTATTGTTATGAAAAAAAATTTCGTAATGAACATTATTAGATGACAGAAGAAGTTGCTGATGATTTTATAAAATTATTAATTAAAAATTAGGTTTCTTCTATTAAAATTTCTTGGTTTGGTGGAGAACCAATGTTTAATGAAAAAATTATTGATTATTTATATGAATAGTTATAGAAAAATAATATTGATTATTCATCTTTTATGATTACTAATGGTTTGTTATTTAATAAAGAAAAAATTTTAAAAGCTAAAAATAAATGGAATTTAAAAAGTTTGTAGATTACAATTGATGGTATTGAAGAAGATTATGAAAAAATAAAATAGGTTCCACGAGGAAGTTTTAATTTATTAATAAATAATATACGTTACTTTTTAAAAGAAAAAATTAATGTTCATATTAGATTAAATTTAGGAAAAGATAATTATTATAGCCTTAGAAAATTAATAAAAATATTAGCTGATAATTTTTCAAAGGATAACCGATTTTCCATAAGTGTTCATGAATTATTTGGAGATGAATTTGAAGTTAATACTTATCCTAATTTAAAAAAATTAAATTTATATATTGAATCTTTTTTTAATAATTTTTAGTGGAGAAATCTTCATTGGAAAGAATACGGTTGTATGGCAGATGGAGATACAACAATTACTATTTTACCAGATGGAAAAGTAGGATTGTGTGAACATAATGCTTTTTATGATTATTATTCAGATTTAAAAAGAAGTTTTTATAATATAAATATTGTAAATAAATATGCAGCTTATTCTGATAGAGAAGAATGTCAATTATGTACTTTAAGACCAGGCTGTATTTATAATAATAATTGTCCTGCTGATGGCGGTAATAATTGTAATTTTAATAGAGTTCAATTTTTGTTATTTTCAAAAAAGAAAAATTTAATAAAAATAGCAAAAAAATAGAGAAAAAGGAGAAAACATCTTATGATTACAAAAGAATTATATACAAATTTAGATATTTATAATAAAGCAACTGCTCTTGTTGAAGCTTTTAACACAAAGGATGGTTCTGATTTAAATTATCCTGTTAAAGTTAATTTTTATCTTCAAAAAAATCTAAATGCTTTTTTAAAAGCTGCTCAAGAAATTGAACAAAAAAGAATGGAAATTATCCAAAAGTATGGCAAACCTACTGAGGAAGACCCAAATAATTATAAGATCGATGATGATAAAATTGAAGAAGCTACTAAAGAAATTCAAGATTTCTTAGAGCTTGAACAAGAAATTCCAGTTAGTATGTTAAAACTTGACTGGTTTGATAAAATTGATATGACTGCGGCTCAGGTTGCCGCAATCTCTTTTATGATTGAGGAAGAGGAGTAATAAAATATGGCTGTTAAATTGTATCCTCCATTAATAGAGGGCACAATTCCAGCTTTTTGCGCGCAGGAGACGGATAGTGATGTGACACTATCCGTCCCTTTTTCTTTAAACAGGGCTGTGGCGAAAAGCTAGATAAATGGATTTGCCCTTAAAATAAAAACTGTATAGAATAGTGTTTTATTAGGTTATCCAATTTTTCAAACAGATCCTGGTAAATGGGATTTAGATGTTAATTTAAATGTAACATTTGATATGAGTAGCGTAGCAAAATATTTAAAAATTGGATAGTATTATAAAATACAATTAGCATATTTATCATATAATGATAGTTTAAAATCTTATGAACCTGGTTATTATTCAACTGTCGGTGTAGTTAAATATACTAGTAAACCAGAAATTTCTATTGAAGGACTTTCAGAAAATATTAATAACCATAAATATTATTATGTTGGTAAATATGTTCAAGATGAAAATATCGGAGACTCTACTGAAAAACTATATTCAAGTCGTTTTAAATTATCAAATAGTACTGGTCAAGTAATAGTTGATAGCGGAGAAATTATACATAATATTTTAAATGATATTAGCGCATATGAAGCAATTGAATCTTATGAAATTCCAAGAGATTTAGAAGCAAATGTTTCATACTATTTGACATTTGAAATTAAGACTTCAAATGGTTTAGTATTAGAGACTCGTAAATATAGAATAATGCAACAAGAATCTGTAAATCCTGAATTAAAAGCACATTTAAAAGCTACTAACTGTTTTGAAGAAGGATATATAGATTTGAATTTAATTGGAGATTTAGATTATGAAGGGCGTGAAACTTTAGCAATAGGTAGCTTTATAGTGAGCCGTGCCGCAAGTAATGAAAATTATGTATGGAATAGAATAATGAGTTTTTCATTACAATCTCAATCTCCTACTCGTTTCTTGTGGAGAGATTATACTATTGAACAGGGTGTTTAGTATAAATATTCTATTCAACAATATAATGACTATGGATTATATTCAGAACGTATTATTTCTAATACTGTTACCGCAGATTTTGAAGATATGTTTTTATATGATGGTGATGTACAATTAAAAATACGTTTTAATCCACAAGTAAATACTTTTAAAACAGATATATTAGAAACTAAGACTGATACTATTGGAAGTAAATATCCATATGTTTTTAGAAATGGTATGGTATATTATAAAGAATTTCCAATATCTGGATTAATTTCTTATTAGATGGATGAAAATTATTAGTTTATTGATAGTGATGATGCTATTGGATTGGAACAAAGAACTAATGATATTGTTACAAATAATATTTCTGCAGAAAGATTATTTAAATTAAGAGTGCTAAATTGGTTAAATAATGGAAAACCAAAGTTATTTAAGTCTCCATCAGAAGGTAATTATATTGTACGTTTATTAAATAATTCTTTATCTGCTATGAATGGTGTTGGAAGAATGTTACATACATTTACAAGTCAAGCATATGAAATTGCAGATTTTACATATAAAAATATGTAGGATTTAGGATTTGTAAGTGTACAAGATTTGGTACATACTCAAAATCGTTGGGCATCAGTAGAATTGGTTAGTCATGATGATACTTTAGATGAATTACTTTCAGTTATGCCTTCTTTATTTGAGGCTGGTGTTACTCCAGTTTTTGATATGCGAAGTTATCAAAGAATTATTAATGCTATTCCAGAATTAGCAGATTATTTTTCTACTATTAATAAATAGTCTTATAATTTAAGATAGCCTGCATCAGAACTGGTACAAAGAATGTTGAGCCTTAAAGGATAGTTAACTTATTTAACAGGAGTTGTTAATACAAGACCCGTAACCTCCATTAAAATAATGGATATGTTACCAGGTACAATTATAGATTTAGTTACTTTAGATGGAAATAAAGAATCTATAGAAAGAATTCAAATTGGTCGCACAGGTAGTTATTATGCAGAATTTGATATTCCAGTAGATAGAATAGAAGTTCCGAAAGATTAGATTATGTCTGAATTAGTTGGTTCTACATAGCCAGATGGTTATATTCCTAATGGAATTTAGGGTTCTATTACTTATGGATATGAAAGTTCCGCATTAAATGTTTTTGATACAGTGCATTCTGTAGAAGTGTTAGATATTCCAGTGCAACAATTTATTGGAAAATAGCAAGGAGTAAATTACAATCCATTAGATGGAACTACTACTACCACTAATAATTTAGTTGAAATTTTAAATAATGCTAAAACCAATATTGTTAAATTTTTTGAACTTCATTTTGAATTACGTCCTATTCAAAAAATTTTTATTGTAAATTATGGTTCTAATAATCCTTTTGTTGGATTATCAGATGATTTTTGGTTACAAGAAGGAAGCTTTTTTCAAGATAGAATTTATTTAAGTTTTATTCAAACTCCATTGATAGAAGATTTTAATAAAGGTAAATATTATTATATTTCTGAAACAAAAATTGATGAAAATTATAATACTTTAAATCATTATATTAAAGCTGTAGATTTTGAACAATTATAGGATAATTGTTATTAGGCATTTTTTATTGATTAGTATTATAAAGATATGGATTGTACTGAAGTATTTGATTTAGAAACTACAGACCCATATTATGTCTATGCTATTTGTAATTCAAGAGGTGATTATAGTTATTATAATTTACCAAATGAACAATATTATGTAGATAGTATGTTTAATTATGGAGTATATGTTGATGCTAATGGTAATTACAGTCCAGTATTTACTGGTTAGTTTATAGATGGTGCTTAGCCAACTAACATGTTTTCAGAGTCAGAATATAATACTAAAATAACTATTAATAAAGATACAATTGATTTAAGTGAAATTAATAAATATACTTTAAAAGATTTGCGTAATGAAAAAATTACTAAAATTGAATTTGATAATGCTATAATTTGTGAAGCTTGTTATCAAATAAGAGAATTAACTTATGATATTGAATCAACTAATAAAACTGTCAATGGTAAGAAAAAGGCTTATGAAGAAATTGTAGAAAGATATAATGCTTTTAAATCTTTAATTTCTTTAGAACAAGACTATCAAGCCAAAAAAGCAAAAATTACAAATCCTGATTAGCTAGCTAAAATGGAACAAGATTATTAGAAATAGTTAAGATCATACTTAACAATTATTAATAATAATACAAGATATAATATTGCTAGAACAGGAACTATTGCAGAAATTGGTAAAGTAGAGACTCAATATGAGAAAGAAATAAAATAGTATTATAATGATTTTATTAAAGAATTAGAAATAGCATTAATAATGTATGGAGGAAGATAGCAATTATGATTAATAATAAAAACAATCCTTTACTTGATAAAGATTTCTTATCTAAATTAGATATGGAGCATGGTAAAGAGATTTATGCAAAAATTATTGCTTTAAATCATAATGAAGATTCTATTGAAGAAATTGAAGGTAAAGTAACAGGTGGCTCTGTAAATATAGATGGTTCTTCAAATCTTCAAAGGTCATGCTCTCTTTCTTTAATAGCAAAAAATCTTAATATACATGATACTTATTGGGGTGTAGAATCTAAATTTTAGCTATATGTAGGACTTATAAATGAAATTGATTCTCGTTATGATTCTATTATATGGTTTAATTTAGGTGTATATATTATTACTAATTTTAATACATCTGTAACTACAAACAATTATACTGTTAGTATTTCTGGTAAAGATAAGATGTGTATGTTAAATGGAAATCTTGGTGGAAATATAGTTGCTTGTAGTGTAGATTTTGGAAAAGAAGAAATTATAAATGAAGATGGAAGTATTACTTATCATTAGTTAAAATTAAAAGATATTATTCGAGAAGCAGTTCATGTTTATGGACAAGAACCTTATTAGAATATTGTTATTGAAGATTTAGATTAGAGTGGATTTGAATTAATGGAGTATCGAGGAGATACTCCATTGTATCTATTTTTTAATTATACAACATCTGAAGTAGATAATATTAAATTTGAAGATGCCGCAGATAATTTAATTTATAATATATGGGAAAATGATGCTCCTACTTCTAAAACTATTTCTTTAAAAGCTAATAATTTTGTATATGATACAAGAACAAAAGATTTAGAATATGATCCAAGTTCTTTTACTTATATTTATACAAATGTTGGAACTATAAATGAACCTATTTATCAAATTTATTCTGTTGCAAAACTTGAATATGGGGATACTGCAGGGTATCGTCTTACCGATCTTACATATGCTGGTGATTTAATTCTTAATGTCGGTGCCGCACTTACTAATATGCTTGATTTAATAGTTAAAATGTTAGGAGATTATGAATATTTTTATGATGTAGATGGAAGATTTCGATTTCGTAGAAAAAAAGCTTATACTAATGTCTCTTGGAATAATATAATAAATAGATAGGATGAAAGATATGCAGATAATGCTGCTTACACGTCTTCTTTTGTTTACTCTTTTAATGGAGCTAATTTATTAACAGCAATTCAAAATTCTCCAGATTTTGCGAGTATTAAAAATGATTATGTTATATGGGGAAAAAAATCTGAAAATGTTCCAATTCATTTAAGATATGCGATAGATAAAAAACCTGTTTATTATAAAAATCAAGATAATAAAATTTTTTTAACACAAGAAGAATATGATAGATTAGTTAATGAAAAAAATAGTAGTGAATTAATTTCTTTAGAAGAAATAACAGGTTATAATCTATTTCATACGACACCATTACCTCCTGGATTATCAGAAGATTGGTGGGAAATTGATGATTGGGCAAGACGATATTTATATTTTGCTGATATAAATAATGAACATCCTATTTCTTATTATTTAAATTTAACGGGATAGGAAGTTTATGATATTGTTAAAAATTCTACTTAGCCAATTTCTTCTGTTAAAGATTTTAATTATTATGTATATTAGTTAAAAACTATTTAGTTAGGTAATTTTGGAAAGACTTGGTAGACTGAAGATTGGTTAGAAATTTTTCCTTAGCCAGAAAATACAAGTGATACTTTTTATTCTCATATTCGTTCAGCAGTTGATAATAATACACTTTTTTGGTGTTGGCTATTTGATACTGCGATTGATTCTAATACTAATTTAGAATATATTAAATCTATTGAGCATGGATTTACAACATCTTTAATATATCCAACTAGAGTTACTGGTTGTACTCATAAATTTTTTTATGCTCTAGAAAGAAAAAATTTTGGCAAAAATCATTGGTATCATAGCTATATTTATAAACCGGAAGTTCCTGATAGTTTAAAATCAGATACAGAATTTAGTCAAAAAATAGGCTCTGATGAAACAGAATCTTTAGTACCAATTACTAATTATTAGATAGTTGATTGGCGTGAAATTATTTATCAAATGGCAGTAGATTATTATAAATATAATACTCAAGATGATTTTCTTTCTTTAATTAGAGAAAAAAATATTCGTTATTATCCTTCTGGATATACTGGTTATGAACAATATTACCAAGATATGGAAGGATTTTGGAGAGATACTTTATATAATACAGATATAAAATTTTTAAATCCAGAAGAAAGTATTCCTGATACAAACTAGAAATATTATTATATTTGGGATTCAGATGCAAAAATTTTTAAAGAATATAATTTTCATGATGCAACAGAAATTAAAGAATTAGACCCTAATTTAACTTATTATTATAAAGATGTTGTTTTTTCAGTAGATTCTGAAACTTATAAAAATGAAAAATATAGACCCTATCCTTTTTCTCCAACAGAATCTTTAATTTCTGGAACAGCTGAATTTACAGATTGTTATTTTTTAAATTTAGGAAATAATTCTTGGCAATTATATAAACCTTATTTTTTTGATAAAAATGATGATTATTATTGGTATGAATATAAAGGATTACTTGATTTATAGAGTATGCCTTATAAAAAAGAATACTATTATAAAAATGGTAATAATTATTTTTTAACTGCTTATATTGAGATTATTGATGAAACAAAATTAGAAAAACCAACAATTATAGCGCCTTAGTTTAATTATATATCTGGTATTTCTTATTATGAATATCTTGGATACGAAAAATCTGCTTCTTTGAAAAAAGGACAAACATATTATACTTAGGGAAAAGAGATTTATAATTAGGTATTATAGGTTTTATCAAAATTTCAATTTGAAAATTTAGGTATTAATTATTATACTAAATCTGGTCCTAATTATAGTTTAGCTACATAGTATAATGCTACATTAGCTTAGGAATTAAAATATTATAGAAAAACATATGAATATAATCAAGCTTTTATTATTTCTAATAATTTTGATTATTACTATAAAGATTAGAATAATAATTTAATTAAAGTAGATAATTATTTTATTCGAGGAAAAACTTATTATAATAGTAATGGAATTATATAGTTTACTTATGAAATAAATAAAATTTATTATACTTATCAAGGATATAAAAAAATTCCATAGTTGGATTTTGAAAATTATGGTGCAACAAAAGGATACTGGTATCATATATTAATGACAGATGGAGAAGATTGGAATATTGATTATTTATATCCTACAAAAATTTATGAACAATATTATCGTTTGGATGCTACAAATCCGCCATTAGATGAAAGTAAAATTTATAAATACGGAAATATAAAACATCCAAGTAGTACTCATCCTTCTGGATATATAAATTATGGCGAAGGATATAAAAGGAAACCCTTAATAAATTTTAAACGTGGTTAGGAATATTATATAGTAACTCATGATTATTATATGTTAATAAATAAAGAATTAGAATCTTATAATGATAATTAGACTTATTATGTTTTAGAAAATGAAGAATATATTAATGCAAAAGATTTAGCTATTTCTATTTATAATCAAAAAAAAGATTCTACTCTTCCAGAAGATATATAGATCGAAATTGCAAATAGAACTGGATTAATTTGCGATATTAATATATTAAAAAGCCAGTCTCGTTTAGTATTTATTAATTTTGATGAATATCATTCTATTTATAAATTAATGGATACTATGAGCCCATATAATTATTACATTTGGGGATTTTTTAATTTATGTTATAGTAAACAAAATTTTCCTATTAATGAATCTAATCCTTTGTATATATTAAATGATAAATATGAATTTGAAATAGTAAATAAGGAATTATGGAATTCTAATAAAAATAATTATTGGTTATATTTAGAATCACTTCCTTTTGAATATAATAAATATTATAAAAAAGAAAAAACTATTTTTGAAGATTTATATGATGATAAAGGAAATAAATTAGATTTAAAGAAAATTTATTTATCAAATCAATTTAATCCAGAAACTTATTGGACTACTTATTTAAGTAATCCAGAAAAATTAATTTTTTGGATTGATTTTATAGATACTACTTATGGAGGAGACCTTGCTCAATATGGAGTGCCATATATTGGAGATAGGTCAAAAACAGTCAATGATGATAAGATAAAAGCGATTTATTATAGAGATACTCCACCAGTAGTTTTTAAAGAAAAAACTCAAGATATATAGGAAGTAATAGAAGCTGCCTAGGAAGGAAGCTATTCTTATATTAATATTACAGATAATATTGAAAATTTATTTTCAATTAGTGCTTAGAGTAAATCTGCTTTTAATGAATTAAATAGTTTATTATATAATTATAGTTATTGTGCAGAATAGATTACTTTAACTGCGCTTCCTATTTATTATTTGGAGCCAAATACTAGAATTCTTATAAATGACAGTAATAGTAAAGTTTAGGGAGAATATTTAATTAGTAAAATGACAATTCCTTTAACTTATAATGGAACAATGTAGATTGTTGCGACTAAAGCTGTTGATAGAATTTATTGATAAAGGAGGATAAGGAGTTATAATGGCTAGACGAATAAAACAATTTAGATTTTATAGTGAAAATGATACTGCCCGCAATTAGCCAAGTAATATTACTCCGCAAAAATTATCTTCAGGAAGTATATTTGCGGATTATCTTCCCATCAAACAATTAGGTATTCAAGCATTGCCTGGTACAAAATTTAAAGTTAATAATTCCAGTGAGCCAGTAGTTATTGGCTCTACTGGAATTTATGAACTTGAATTACCACAAGATGTTGAAATTACAGCCTTATCTTTTGAAGCAAGCTCTATTGCAAGTCTTTCTAATTTAGAAAATGGCTCTTTAATTGTTGATATTATATATGAAGATGGGGAGGGCTAATAAATGGGCTTTTATGGCAATATTACAAACACCGCAAGAACTTAGTTTGCATTTGATAAAAAATATCCTAGTAGATTTGAAATGGAACAAAAATGTGCTAAAGATGGTGTTTATACAGGACGTTATGTATTAATTGAATATGATTAGGATTGTTCTATTGATTTATATCCTAATAATTATTATCGAATTAACGATGTATTATATAGAAGTTGGGTAAAAGATTCTGAAGGTAGATTGCTTCCTACCGCTCAAGAAGATATTATTCAAAGTGTTATTACTAAAGAAGATATATTAAGTACATAGAAAGCAAATAATTTATATAGTGGTACAATTTATAGAGTCGAACCAGGTTGTCATATGTATAATATAAATTAGACTCCTATTTATATTAAAGTAAGAGAATTAAATGCTTCTAATTATATTATTAACTATGATACTGTAACTGAAAATGATTTTATTCAATATTGGGGTGATTCTGATATAGAATTAGAAAATCGTAAAATATTTAGAATTAATGGACTTTTTGAAATTCCTGCAGCAGTTATAAATATCCATTAGAATACGATTCTTGTCATCCCTCCAGGTTATCAATACTCTTTAAATACTTTAACAGAATATATTAGTCCTGTTACAGGTTCTAATAGTACCACAATGGTTTCTTATATTCATCAAGAAGATGGTTAGGAATATTTTATTTATGATATTGCTTTATGGAAAACAATTGCGGAAATTGGAGATAATACAGCTAATTTAAATACTTAGCAAAATTTCTTAATTAATTTTTAGACAGATGTTGCAATATATGGTACTGCTAGAGGATATGATTCTACCGTTTGGCAAAAAGTTTATAGTGGTGGTATTGAAAAATATGTAATGGTTGCTGAATTAAATACTGTAGTTCCAACATTTGATGTAACCGCAGATGCACCTTCAATCATACCTATTATGCCACATTTTGATACTGATAGTACAAATGTTTATTATAAACTTCATTGGCAACCGCAATGGGGATTTAGAATTAAAGCTGCGAATGCTAATTTAATGGGACCAACTATTTCCACAGTTGGAACAATAGATAATAATCCAGTAAATAAACTTCGTAATGATAATATATTATATCCATCTGATGAAACAACAAAATGGACAAGTGATATATATGATAAAAATTAGAAAATATTTACTAATTATACATATAATCCATTATTGTAGACTTGGCAACCAGAACCAGAATTTTCTAATTTAGATGCTGCAATTTATTATAATAAAGATGGATTTGATCCAGAAAATATTTCTTACAGTGAAGATTTATTAATATAGCATGATAATAATGGATAGCCAATAGCAGGCAGTCTTTCTGATTATTCTGCTTCTGGATGGACTAATGAAAATAAAATTGATATAGGTGCTACTGGATTAAGTGGTAATGAATATCATTATCATAAAATGGCTGGTACTGTAAATTATGAGCCATAGATTGATACACAAGAATTTTCTATTATGTTACCATCTATTGGAGATACTGTTGCTCAATTATGGGATTTGGTATATGGTGGACGTGATAGTAGTGATTTAATAAGAACCACAAATAAAAGAAATTTAGATATTGCTTGGGAAGATGGTGGTAATGCATTAGCTAGACAGGGTCTTCGTTTAACAAATCTTAAAGAATCTGGTAATGGATTTACATTAGATGAATCTTAGATAAATACATTAGCTGGTGTTATTAATACTGCTCATGATTTAATAGGTATGATTATTGTTAATACCGAAAATGGTTTATCTGCTTCTGATTTAGAATCTGCACCAAGTACAAGTATATATTATAATGCTACAGAAGGTAGTTATAATAGAAAAGCACTTACTTATAATTATAGTGAAATTAATTATGATTATGAAGAAATAGAATTAACAGAAGAAGAATATGCTCCAGATATTTATTATATTAATGATGGTGGGTATGAAGTAGCTACTGATAGTGATTTTGATGAAGAAGAAACTTATTATAAAAAAATTGCTGATGAAAGTAGTCCAAAATGGAAACCTGTTACATTATATCCTTTTACTCCAGGATATTATATTAAAACTGCTAATGGTGAATGGATGTATGAAAAAAATAAATAGCCATTAGAACAGGTAGCTTATTATGAATATATTGGTGGAGTAAGAGCTAATTTGTCTGGAAAATATGAATCTAATAAATATTATTATCCTGTTACTGGTGGAACAGATATATATGATATTAATGGTATTGATTATAAATTATCTGTTGATGAAAATGCTACTCAAGGTAGAGCATATTATGAAATAACTCCATCCAATATGCCTGTTAATGTTAATATGATCGATAAAAATATGTATAATGCAGATACAGGTAGTTATGGTACTTCTGAAGAATCAACAGAATTAATTTATATTTATGAACCAGATAGATTTTATTATGAAGGACCGAATCCTAACAATCCATTATAGACTATATTATTTGTAGAAAAATTAAGTGCTGCTGAATGGAAAGCTAAATATGATGCACAAGATCCTGAAATAATGGAGCGTTAGTATTTAGCTTTAGATAAAACTATTAATAAAGAAACTACAACAATTTAGATAGTAGATGAAAATGGTAATATTGTACCTGCTACTATTATAAATAATATTGTTAATATTTCTGGACAATATAAAGTAAAATTAATTCCTTTTGAAGAAAATAAATATTATTTTAGACAAGATATTACTGAAGTTCCAAATTTAAATGTTGTTTCAGTAGATGACCCATTATTTTTTACTGTTGTTGGAACTTGGAAACTCTTAACGCCAGCAATTTTAACAGCTCATTATGATTCTTAGTTTGTTGAAGATAAAAATGGTAATGAATCTATTTTTGTAGATTATTATACTATTGACAAATCTTTGCAAGGAAGTTTTTATATTTCTAATTTATATTGGTATTAGACACCAGATTTAAACTGGGTAAAAGATAGAAATTTAAAAATTACTCAAGATAGAGAATATTATCAATCATTGAATTTTAATAAAGTTAATAAAAAATTTTATATGCCATATAAATATTATTATCAAGATGATGAAGATATGTATGTAATTGATACACATAATACAATGACTCAAGGTATATAGTATTATGAAAAAAATCCATTTTTTGTAATGGAAGATAGTTTAAATCTTTATCCAAGAGGAGCTGAATGGCTTGGTAATTCAGATGATTTAATTCCAGCTTCTGTTAGATTGGCATATAAAACTGAATCAGAAGCTTTAGTACCATTAGCTGGTTTTGCAAGAGAATTAAATACTATTAATGGATTAATTCTTAAAATGAATCATATGTTAGAGATAGATAATATTGACACTAGAGATAAAAGAACTCTTCAAGGCAGTATTAATGTTCTTAATGATTATATATGTAAATTTAATGAATTAAATCCAAGAGAAATGTTAATAGTAGATAATTATGGAAGAATTCATAGCACTCCTTGGGAACAAGACAATTGGGTAAAAGTGTCAATTTCCGCAAATCCATTGCATCCAACATTATCTTTTAAACATACATATAATCCAGTTGCTAATACAACATCTACTACAACTGAAACAAATCGTGGAGATACAATTAATTTATATACTCCAATAGTGGATGCTACTGGACATGTGGTAGGCCATAATAATGAGACTCTAACTCTACCATTTACTTTCAAAATTTTGAAGAGCCAAAATAGTTCTGATGACGAGAACTTATGGTCGCAAACCGCCGGAGCAACCCATTCAACTGGTGAAAGTACCGATGATATTGTAGCTGATAATACAAAAGATAATATAACTTTTGCGGGTGGTAATAAATGGATTAGATTTATGAGCAATGCTTCAACAGATACATTAACTATTGCTCATGAAACTCATAATGTTGATACAACTGCATTAACAACTGATTTTAATGCGGCATCCGCTTCTATAACTTTTACTGTCTAGGATTTGGTTTTTGATTTAGCTGGACATGTTGTAGAAAATAAACCACATACTTATACATTACCTTATGGCTATAAGAATTTTACTTTAACTAATTCAAATGCTATAACTGGGGTAAATGGTACTGATGGTAGTGTAATTGCTACAGATCCTTTTGATATATTAAATTTAACTGCTGATAATAAATGGATTAAATTAGTTGCAGATAATACTAATACAACTATTGGTATATCTCATGAAATTCATACTATTACAACAACAGCTGTTTCTGATACTAATTTAGAAGCTGTTTCTGATATTACTCTTTATGATTTAACTTTTGATGAAGCTGGTCATGTAACCGCAAATCAAGCACATAAATATTTATTATAGAATACTTTTAAAACTATTAGTGTTGTTGGTACAAGTAATAGTACTGGTTCAGTAGGAGGCAATACTGCTTCTGTTGTTGCTGAAACCACAGCAGATACTTTAGATATAAGAGCTGGTAATAAATGGATTGAATTAAATGCTGATGCTACAACAGATAAAATTTTAATTGGTCATGCGGCTGCTGGTACTGCAGCTACTTCTAAAGGAGATACGACTGTACAAACACCTGAATTTGGCGCTACTTTTAAGGCATTATCCGCAAGTATAGACCAAATGGGTCATGTTACTTCTCTTGAAGAGCATAGTGTTACTATTCCTAAACCATCTATGGCAACAATTGCCGCAAGTGATGATTTAGTATTAAATTCTGCATCGTTGGTTGATACTACTGGTGCTTTAACTTTTGGAACAAAGAAAGTTGGTAGTTTACTATTAACAGATTATTCTTCTACAAGCACTCTTTTGTCAGCTACGGATTCTATTAATGGAGCTTTTTAGAAAATAGCTGAGGCTTTAGAAGGTATTCAAATTGCAACAAATGCAGAAATAGATGAAATTTTTAATACAGGTGAGTCAGAAGAGGAAGAACCTGTAAATGGAGAAGGAGAATAATTCTTATGTCAAAATGTATTGATATTGATGGATTATCTCATTTCTATGAAAAACTTTCAACAGAAGCTTTTATTCCTACCCCTCCTACTGAAGTAGAAGGGGTAGTTTCTTCTGCTTTTAGTAATGAAGATAATTTATCTGAACATATTGGAAAAATAGAATATAATATTTAGGATATTTATACTAAATTATATACTTTAGCAACAATTCTTTCTGATTCTGGAGTCTCTTCTAATGAATTAACTTCTTTAATAGATGAATTAGAAATAATTGTATCCCCAGAGGACAATCCAGGATAATTTTATTTTAATGTTCTATAAAAATCTATAGAAGTATAAGATATAAGGAGGCTTTAAAAAAATGGCAGTTAGCTATGTAAGATTTCTGCGTGGTACTCCTAACGCTTATAGAAATTTAAGTGTAAAAAATCAAGATACTCTCTATTTTATTTCTGAAGTTAATGCAACTGAAGGAGTTCTTTATCTTGGTGATAAATTAATTACTGGATTAGATGCTAGTAATATTAATATTGCTCTTGAAAATTTATCTAATGTCATTTGGGATGGCGGAGAAGGATAGATTTTAGTTAGTGATGATTCTGGTCACTGGGAAGCACAAAACCCAAGAGATTTATTAGAATCTATTATAGAAGAAATGGTTGGTGCTACAGCCGCCCAAGATGGTAAAGCGGGACTTGTACCATAGCCAAAACGGGGAGATTAGACAAAATTTCTTCGTGGAGATGGAACATGGGCTTAGGCAGCAACTAAAGCTGAATTTGATAATCTTCATGCCACTGTTGCTACATTGGTTGGAAATGATAAAAATTCAGATGGCTCAGTTTCTAAATCCATTAGGGAAATAGCTAATGAAGAATTAGCTGCATAGTTAATTCCAGTTAATGCTCAAGAATCTCTTGATACATTACGAGAAATTGCTGATTGGATTTAGAGTCATCCTAACGAAGCAAGTAATTTTAATACTAGACTTTAGAAAATTGAAGGAACTCTGTATGATACTGAGAATCCAAACTGGTCAAATAACTTAGAGGGACTTATTACTGTCGTTAGTAATATGCAGACTCAAATCAATGCTTTAAATCCTCAAAACATCACAGATTTACAATATGATGTTGGAGTATTATATGATAAATTAAGATGGCATGATATGAATGAAGCTGATGGCAGTGAACTTTAATAGGAGAGGAGATATAATTTATGGCGAATGTTTTATTTAAACAGGGTACTCAAGCTTCTCTTGATACCATAAGAACTAATAAAACAGCAGTAGAAGGTTCGTTTTATTTAACTAATGATACACATAGATTATATATTGGTCGTCCAAACGGCGACGCAGTTCCTGTCAATGAAGGTGTTAATACTGTTGCAACATTAGACGATTTACCAAATGTTACTGCACAAAATGCACCATCTTATGTTGGACAATTCTATTATGTCACAGGAGCAAATATTTTATGTGTGTATTCTGCATCTGTTCAATCTGGTGCAGTTAATGGTGGTTGGGTACAAATTAACCCAAATACTGATACTCATTTAAGTGATTTAAAAATTAATATCACTGTTACTGATGGTGTTGCTACAGTAGCAACAAGTATTATTGAAACAAATGGTATTCCAGGTTCCAATACCGCTGGAGATACCACAACTAAAAACTTTAAAGTTGCTGGTGCTGGCGGTGTTACAATTAGTACAACTAATGCATCAGATGGTAATAATGATGTATTAACAATTACTGGTGATCAATATAGTATTGCCGCAGGTAATGATAATTCTGCTTTAGGTACTGTTGATTTACAATTAACATCTACGACAAATCATAATAGTAGTGTTACATTTAAAGGTAGTAATACCGTTTCTGTAACAAAAGATGGTACAGCAATTAAAATTGATGCTACTAATACTGAGTTAGCTAGTGCTACTGGTGCAAATGAAGCTAATGGTTTCTCTGTTACTGTAGCTGATACAGCTGGTAACTCAGAAAAAGCAACAATTAATCCTTAGATTAAAATTGGTGGTGCAACCGCAGATCAAGAAACAGTAACTTTCCAAAATGGTACTGCGACATTAAATGTTTATACAATAACAGAGATGGATAGGAAGATGGCTGGATTAGATGCCATGACCTATCGTGGTACTGTTGGTTTAACAAGAACAATTGCTAGTGTAGTTACTAATGGAGTTCAAGTTGGTGATACACTTTTATTAGATGATGATATTGCTAGTGTAGTTACTGAAAATGGTAATAAACCAGCTAAAAAAGGTGATATGATCATTGCTCGTGGAACTGAAGGAAGTGATGGTAATATTACTTCTGCAACCCTTGTTTGGGATATTGTTCCATCTGGTGATGACAGCTATAAAGATACTAATTATATTGGTAAGCCAACTGAAGGTACTGGTGCTGCTGGAGATGGAAATTTTGCAGGCAAGAGTTATCAAGGTTTTAAACTTCAAGACACTATTGAAAGTGAATCCGTTGGAGAAGTAGATATTTATGCTGGTGATAATCTTACTATTTCTGGTTCTGCTTATACAAAAGGCACAGATATTATTGGTAATAAGATTTTAATTTCCCATGCTAATGTAGCTTCTTCTGGTGGTTCTGCAGCTCCAGCTACAAAAGAAACTTCTTCTGGTAGTGAAACAACTTTCTAGCAAGGAGTTGGTAGTCCATTAAGCTTTACCGCAGTTACACAAGTTACAAGAGATACTAAAGGACATGTTATTGGAGTAAAAACAAAAGATATTACTGTTGTTGATACTCAAGCAGTTATTGATAAAAATGATTATCAATCTGCAGCAGCTACTTCAAATGGTGTTACTACTGCAACTGTAACAAATACAATTCATAGTAGTAAAACCAATGGAGACCAAGTATCTAATCAAGCAGGTACTTTTGCTTTAGCTTCTTCAAGCATTCAATTAACAACAACTAATAGTGGTAGTGGTAATGATCCTAAATCTACAACCATTACAGCTGATATTGTTTGGGGAACATTCTAAATTTTAGGACAATCCAAATTAAACATCAAATAATTATTTTTACTCTAATATAGAGGATTTATTTCATGGGAAAAGAGGAAATCCTCTTTTCCCATTTTTTTATTAAGATAGAAAGGAGTTTAATTCATTGAGCGATATAACTTTTAAGCCAATTAGAGGCATTGAAGAAGATTTAATGAATCAAGCCGTAACAGATGGTGCTATTTTATTCGCAGAAGACACAGGAAAAATGTGGATGGATGCGCATGAACAAAGAATTCCATTAGGCGGCGGTGGTGCTTCTTTAATCTATGGTCATGATGCTGCTCCAGTAGAGGTAGCAGATGCTGATGGAAATTTTAGCTATATTTTTGATCTTGACTAGCTCGATGAACCTGATAAAAAGGTCTTCGCAAATGACTTAATTCTTAATTCTGATGGTTCTTTTTATAGAGTTTTAGAAGTGTATGAAGATGAAAGACAAGCCATGTGCGCGAGACTTGCCGTTAGTGGATCTGGCGGTGGCGGAGGTGGGGGCGGTGGCTCTCAAGCTCGCGCAGCTACTTTAAAAGGTTCTACATTGGTCACTTCTACGATTGTAAATGGCCAGGATATTGCGGCAACTTTTACGGCAACATCTGCGCTTGACCAAGATGGTGAAGCCATGGATGATGAAATGACTATTTCATGGCGTATTGAATTAGATGAAACAAAAGTTACATATGCACAAGGAAACTTTATTGTTCCTAGTGGAAAACCATATACTTTTGAATTTGGTAATCAGTTAAGAAATTCTGCAAGTTCTACATTGTATTTGACTGCATCTGGTGTTAATAGTGGTTCAACAAGAACTATTAACTTTAAAGTTACAACTGTTGAATTAACATTAATGTCTAGTGAGAAATTTACAAATGCTAGTGCTTTCGGTTCTTCTTTTACAATGTATTGTAATATCAGTGGTGCTATTGACAAAATTCTTGTCTGGTCTATTGATGGTGAAGTCATGGCTAGACAAATCCTCGGAAAGGGTGCCGCAGGTGAACAAAAATGTGAAGTTTCTGGAATTTCTCATGGTTATCACACAGTAAATATTAATTTATTACAATCTATTAATGGTGAAGAAGGGGTTGGAGTTAAAGAACCTCTTGAATTTGAAATTGCTGTTAGTGATGGAGTTTCTACAGACCCTATCATTTGGTTAGGTAAGTATGATTCTTTATACTATAATTATGATTCTGTAAAGATTCCATTTAAAGTTTATAATCCAAGAACTGCAACAACATCTGTTCAATTCTTTAAAGGAATTACTGAATTGGATTCTTCTCCAAGAGAGGTTTCTAACACAAGTAAAGATTTTGAAATCTTAGAATTAACAGATACAGAAGTTGGAATGTTAAATACATATACAATTTCTTGTAAGAACCTTGAAACAGGTTTATCTGTTTCTCGTGATGTTAAGTTTGAAGTTGTACAAGATCCTAATAGAGATATGACACTTGTTTCAAAAGAGAATCTTTTAATTTCTTTTGATGCGGCCGGCCGTAGCAACAATGAGTCTGCGACAAAGCGTGCCACATGGTCATATGGAGATAAGAAGGCAACTTTTAAAGACTTTAACTGGTATAACAATGGTTGGATGCTCGATTCAGATAAAAATACTATGCTTCGTATCAGTAATGGTGCAGAATTTAGTATTCCTATCGGAAGTATGATTATTAATGATGCTACTACTGTAGCTAATCAATCTCGTACTTTTGAATTAGAGTTTAAGGTTCGTAATGTTCAAGATTATAGTAACTTAGTAAAAGAAATTACACGTTATTCTGGTGATGATAGATATTGGGATGCTTATTTGGCACAGTCTAACTTCACTAACTATGACGATTATCTTCAAAACTTCGTTGCTACTGAAGAAGGTTATGTTTATGAATTTAATGGTTCTCCATTGAATCCAGACCATAAGACATATGATGAGTTAACTGCAAGTTTCTCTCATGTTTATAAGCAAACAAATACTTCAGCAGCTTTCTGTTCATACTATGACTCTGGTAATCATGGTTTCTGTTTAGGACCTCAAGATGGATTCTTCTCTTCTGGAAGTTCTACAGTTAACGTTAAGTATGTTGAAGATAAATTAGTTAATTTGACTATTGTATTTAACTATACTGATAAACGTATCTATATGTATTTGAATGGTGTTCTTACATCTGTTACAAATATTAGAGATACACAAGCAGTTACTATCAATACTCAGAACTTGAAGTTCAATTCTGAATATTGTGATGTTGATTTATATAAATTCAGAGTTTATAATGGTGCATTATCCATCAGAGATATTCTTATGAACTATGCTGTAGACCATAAGAGTGTTAGAGATTATGACCATACTAGATTCTTACTTGTTTCTAATACTGATATTGGTGAGTATCAGATCGATCCGGCGGCCGCAATGAATTATACAAGTGATGCATATGCCAATGATCCAAATGAATACTTAATGCCATATGTAGTATTTGAAACAAATACAGGCGATGCTTTACCATTTAGTAAGGCACAGTCTAAGACAATTGCATTTACATTTGTTAATACTCCACTTGAGAGAGCTTATGCTACTGGAGAGTTAGAGGAATTAGCTGAGGCTATGGCTCCTGCACAGAAAGAAGCGGCGGCTGCAGAAGGTTTAACAAATGTACAGTATTATTATAAGCATCATTGTCCATCATTTACTAGCGTATATGGTAATGATAATAATGCTAAGTTTAATGTTAAGTTATCTGTTCAGGGTACTTCTTCTGAGTTCTATCCTCGTCGTAACTATAAAGCTAAGACAAAAGGAACTAGAACAGTTGGTACAGAAGAAGAGAGCGTAATTAATATGATTATGAACAGGGGTCCGTTCCTTGAAATGTATAATGAAGACCCAGAGTCTACAAGACTTGATTTCTTCTACATGAATAATTACGTTGTAGGAACTACTAAGTTCACAATGAAGATTGACTATATGGAGTCTTCTGGAACTTATAATATGGGTCTTGGTAACTTAGTTAATAACGCTTATTCTAGACACCCTCTAGATGACCTTAATGCAGCTGGAGCTTTCTTGAAGATTTCTGGATATGAACCAGCTACTACATTTGATAAGAATAGAACTTATTACGAAGATAATAAGGGTAAAGTTAAAGTTAAGCCAGCAGACCAAGCCGCATTAGATGCTTTAATTGCGGAAAAGGGAGCTGTTTATACTGAAACTTATCAGCCTTATCAATTCAGTAATACTGATAGTTATAGAACCAATATTCAAGGTTTCCCTGTTATGACATTCTGGAAAAACGCTAATGGTAAATATACTTACATTGGTCGTTATAATATGCTTCTTGACAAGGGTTCTGATGAATGTTACGGTTTTAAACCAGATAAAAAGATTGTTGCTGCTTTTGACAAGAAGAAAAAGGCAGTAAGTAAGAAGGTTGAATGCTGGGAGTATTCTGATAATAACCGTGGTTATTGTTCTTTCAGAGACCCTCTTGGAAGACATAAGTTAAACTTCGATTATTATACAGTAGACCCTTTAACAGGTAAACATAAAACAATTTCTGCGGAAACCGCAACAGAAGAGCAAATTACAGCTGGATTAGTAGGTAAGATTGATAGAGGACTTAACTCATTAAGCTCTTGCCCAATTGTAGCTGATTCTTATGAGTATCGTTACAATCCAGATGATAACTTACTTGATTACTTCTATGACCCTGTTAAGAATGGTGATTTATATCAGACATTAATTGATGATGGCTATGAAGCTTCTCAATTACAAGATATAGATTGGAAGTCAGATACATTATTTGATAAGATGAAGAACTGGGAAGCTGCTTGTCAATGGGTATGGTCTACATGTGTAGATTCTGTTCCTTCTCAAGGTGATGCTACTACTCCTTCTGAATTTGATTTAGAAACTGGTCTTGTTCTTGAAAATACTGATTCTTATAGAAATGGTCTTAGAAAAGCAAGAAAGATTGCTGATTATGTTCATGCAACAGAATATGATACTGAAGTTCAGTATTATGATGTGAATGAGGATGAAATTCAAACTCCTACTCCAGAAGTATTTACTGCTAGTTTAGTAGATGGGGCTAGTGAGGATTATTTCGTTGCTGTTCCAAAAACTGTTACATATGGTGCAACTACTTATATTTGGGATAGTAAAGAATATAGAAAAGCTAAATTTACAGCTGAGTTAAATTCTCATTTTAATCTTGATTATTGCTTAATTTACTTCGTAGTTACAGAAGTATTAATGTGCTACGATTCTCGTGGTAAGAACTGTATGATGGCTACTTGGGGTCCTCAGACCGCAAATGGTGATTATATTTGGTATCCAATTTTCTATGATATGGATACTCAGTTAGGTATTAATAATACTGGTATTCCTTCTTTCGATTACTTCGTAAATGCAACTAAAGAAGATTGTTTCTCAACTTCTGATAGTGTATTATGGAATAACTTGTTCGCTTGCTTCTTTGACAATATTAAGAGTACATATCAGACTCTTAAAGGTCAAATTCAAAGAGGCAATGTAACTAAGAAGGGACCTTTCTATGATATTGATACTATTGAAGGTTGGTATCGTGCTAATCCAGATGTTTCTGGTGAGATTGAAATGCGTGGTTCTAGACCTTTAGCTATTATAAACATGGATGAGTTTTATAAGTATATTTCTATTACAAATCCAAAGGTACAATATCAGAGTAGAGATGGCTCACTTGCTACTGATGGTGGTACTTATTTCTATGCTTTACAAGGAGATAGAAGCTTGTCTCGTCAGCAATTTCTTGCTAGACGTATTAACTTCATTGATTCTTGGCTTGGATTAGGAGACTATTCTAGAGCAGAGGGTACATCAATTCGTGGACGTATGTCCGCAAACAGCTATCCAGATAATAACTCAGATAAGTGGGTAACTGGTACAGCTGGAAGCAATACAAACTTAATTCCTGATACGCCATATTATATTAATGAAGGTGTTGTTACTTATAAGACAGGTAGATCAAAGAAAACACATTATCTTGATGCTGATACATTTATCGGTCTTACTCCATATCAGAATTCTTATGTTACTCTTGGAACAGATAATGAAGCCTTCCCATCTAAAGCATTTAATGGTCAGGTTGTTGATTATCCATTCTCTACAACTATCGTAAATGGTATGTTAACCAGTCCTAATTACGCAGAGCAATTAGTATATATCTTCGGTGGTAAGAGTTTGAAAGATATTGGAGATATTAGTAGACTTTACTATGCTGAATTCTACGCTCCTGGAGCTACTCACTTATCAAGAATTTTACTTGGTTGTGATGATCCAGAATTCTTCAATAAGAATTTAAAATATCCAGACTTTGATGCGGATATTGAGAGAGGTGTTGGTAAGCCTCTTCTTAAAGAAGTTAACTTAACAAACTGCACAATTAAAGATAGTAATTCTGTAAACTTCGTATTAACAAGTTCAGAAAAACTTGAGATATTTAAAGCTTTAGGCTCTAATATTGATGGTGTTACTTTTGCTAAAGGTGTTGCTTTAAATACATTGTATTTACCAAATACAATTAAATCTGTTGAATTAGTTGAAGCAGCTAATTTAACTAATGTATTGACCACAAAAGAACCTTCTATCTGGATGGAAACTTATGATGCAAATGCAGCTGATAACCCAGATTGGGCAGCTGACGCAATCGCACTTAACTTCCATGGAGATATGGATTCTTGGATCGCAAGACCAGGACTTTATATTGAAGGTTTAACCAATTTGATTGGTTCTTCTTCTATCAATGCTAACACTAATACTAACATTGAGAGTTTCTCTATTGTTGGTGGTAAATTAGGATATGATACATATAAGATGATTGATGTTTTATATCAAATCAAGAAGGCTAGAAGTTGGGATAGTGACTTAAAGATTAATCTTGAAAATGTTGCTTGGTCACCTTATATTATCGTTGATGAAGAAGAAGAATATGATAGCACTGCTCAATACTTTACAGATGATTTCCACTATGGATTTACACCTTATGTATATAGCAATGCCGAGAATTGGACATTAGCATTAAAGAATAAAGAAATTTATAAACTTGATACAACAGTGGCGGCCGCACAAGCTGATACTATTACTGATGTTCAAATGTTTAGAGATTTTATTACACAGATTATATTCAAGAATACTACTTCTACTGGAACTAGCACACCGAATATAACTGGTGAAATTTATATCAATAATGCTGACCCAATAAATGAATCAGACATTAGAAATATTCTAATGAATGATATTACTGGCTTCCCTAAACTTAATTTCCACTTTGCTAGAGTTAATAGAGGATATCATGCGAAATTCGTTTCAATGGAAGAAGATGGAACATACAAGACACTTGGTGTTCAAGTAATTGGAGAAGCAGAATCTGCTACAAAGAATTTATTTGATAATCCATTTAATTTATATGAAGGTAAACGTGATAATTATGATTTTAAAGGTTGGTCTACTGTAAATTATGAAGATACAGAACATTTGGTTGTAACCGCAGACGGTTGGGCTGCTGATGGAAGTATTGGTCATATTCAATTAGGAACTTATGAATATACATATTATGTAATTTTCACAAGACATCAATTTAAAATTGAATTTAAGACAGGTACTGAAGCTTCTGGATTTACTGAAGTACAAACAGATTATGTGCCTTATGGAGACAGATTAACTGCGCCAAGTAAAGTTCCAAGTATTGATGAATCTTCATTAGGTGATAATGAAAGATATAAATTCCTTGGATGGACACAAGATAAAAAAGCTGTTATTGCAGCTAATAAAAATGTGGCTAAATTAGTAAATGTTCCATATGTTTTTTCAACTTCAGATATGGTATTTTATGCTTGTTATGTAAAAGAATCTGTTTATGATTCTATAACAGATTTAAAATATTTCCAATGGAGTAGTGCTTCAGTTCAAACCGATCCATATGATCCTAATTCTTAGACTGTTTCTGGATACTCTTTGTAGCCAGGTCTTGACCCACAAGGATATCCATATAAACTTTCTGGTAAAATTACTATTCCATTAGAAATTGATGGATTACCAGTAGTAAGAGTAATGGGTCTTAATAATGAAGGTTTTGGACCTGATGTAACTCATGTTTATTTCTAGCAAGATATTACCTCTAGATTAACAATCATTGGTAGTTATGCTTTTGCTGGAATGGAAAGATTAAGAGTTTGTGAATTACCAGATTCTATAACTCAAATTGGTAACTATGCTTTCTGGAATTGTCATGCATTAAATCATATGAACTTTAACTGGAATAATTTAATTTCACTTGGAACTTATGCTATTTCTAACTGTTTTAGTACAGATATTAATGATAAAGTTTTATATTTTGGTGGTAACATTAAACGTATGGATTATAGAGCAGTTTCTAATTTAGACCATTCTCCAAGAGAAGTTGTAGTTGGAGACAGAGATCATCCGACACAATTACTTTTAGGTGGAACAATGCCTGGTTTAATTATGAGATTTAATACTGATGTTAATCCTACAACTATTACTTTTAAAGTTTCTGCTAATGATTATAGTGCATTACAAACTATGGTTGAAACTGGTGGAGACAATGGAGGCAAACGTATTTAGGTTGGTAATGGTACAAATGCTTCTAATGTTATTAACTTAGTTTTTGAATAGACTTAATAAAAAAGAGAGGTAAGAATTATGATTAAGGAAACTTTATATACTTATCTCGGCACAAATGGTACATTAACTACCACTATTGAGTTAGAAGGTGTACCAGCAATAAAACGTATTCGTCTTACTGCGGAATATGGTAAAAAATTAACTGATGGAAATCAGAGAGTTGATACCATTACCGTAAAAGAAGAAGATGTTAAAAAGTGGATTGAAGTTGCGAAATAATTTCAAACACACAGGCCAAAAGAGATTATAATAGTTGTTAATTTTTTAAAATAACTATGATAAAAATGTTTTACTTTTAAACTTGCGGTAACTCGCTTCAGCGATTGTTGAAGCGAGTTATTCCGCAAAATTTTTAAGAAAGGATTGGGATTTAATAGTGATTACAAAAATTACGCAAGCAAATGCTGAGAAATATACAGTCCGTTTTGCCAAAGCCATGCGCGATTTAATTGAGTATGAAAAATAGAAGCTAGAAGAAAACTCACATTATGAACCTCCATTTTTGTATGATGCAAATGACGAGCCTCTTGAGCCTATTGATTCTATTGAACAATATTTTAAATATCTTCCTAACTTAATTGAATTAGGTGGCGCAAATGCAGCTGATAAATATACAAGACTTCATTCTTCTGGTCGTAGATATACTATTCTTCCAATTGATGAAGGTATTTTTGATATTAATGCAAATACTCGTGCTATTGAAGTTCCAGCTGAATTTAAAAATGGAATTTCTGTACAGGGAGATGAATTAGCAGAAGTTCTTTATTTCCGTATTGATAGATTCTATGATGCTATGGATTTAGATACTGCTGATATTTATATTCAATGGAAAGCTGCAGATGGCTCTACTGGTGTCTCTACTCCTTGGGTAGTTGATATTGAAAGTCAGCCAAATAAGATTATCTTTGGTTGGGCAATTTCTTCTGCAATAACTGGAACCGCAGGTAATATTGAATTTGCAGTTCGTTTTTATAGAACTGACGGTGGAGATCTTTCAAAGTTAATTTATAGCTTTGCTACATTAACTCAAACTGGAAAAGTTTTAAATTCTCTTGACTTCACTCTTGGTGATGCTACATATATTACAGAGTATGGTATTGATGATATGATTTCTTCTCGTATTGTTAGTAGTCAAACTCATGTTGTTGGTCAAGGAGAATCTTTAGAACCATTATACTTATATAATGCTCAAGAAGATGCTGCTGATGCTAAAGTTGGTGATAGCCTTGATCCAGCTGCTACTTATGCTTGGTATGATGCAGAAAATAAGATTACTTATATTGATTTAACTGGTTTAGAAATAATTCCTGGACAAAATAATGAACCAGATATAACAAGAGAATATGAAGCTTTACATGTTTCTGCTGTTTCTACTGATGCAGGTATTATTTCTTATAAGTGGACTTATTTAGATATTGATACTGATTTCGGTGAAGTAGATGCTGCTGGTACAGATGGAGATCCTTCTGGTTCTAAATTATCTATTGAATTTTTCTTAACTAAAGATGAGACTCCTGTTGCTAATAAAGTTTATTATGTTCCAAATGAAGATAATACTGGTTATGTTCCTTTTAGTTTAGATGGTTTAGGAACTGATGAAACAACTGGAAATCCAGAAACTCCAAAATCTAAAGGTCTTTATGAGAAATTTAGTGAATTAAAAGTTTATAAAGTTGGTAAGTATTATGCTACTGCCTATAATAGAAAAACAAGAGCTAATACTGCAAAACTTGATTCAGATATGTTTATTGTACCGATTCCAATTGTTCCTACTATTACAGATGAAAATAATTTAAATCCAGATGGAAAAAATTATATTCTTAATAAAGGCGGAGCAGCTGGTAATACTGTAACTTTACAAGTTAATCCAGATAACACAGAGATTGTTAATAAAACTCATAAAGGTGTTCTTAGTTATGAGTGGTTCCATCGTGCTGAAAGAGAAAATCCTACAACTCATGCAGAAGTTCCTTATGTAAAAATTGATGATGCTCCAAATTCAAAAGAATTAACTCTTACTTTTGATGCTGATAAATCTGCTCAAGAGGTTGAAGGATATTATAAAGTTAAAGTTACTAATACTAAGAATGGTGAAAGTGTTTCTATTGAATCTAAAGAAGCTAGACTTTCTTATCCAGCTGAAAAACCACAACTTGCTTATCCTGTAAATGAAGAACAATTAAGAGTTAACTTTAATAACACTCTTCAATTACCAAATTTAGTAAAAGTTGTTGTTGCTCCTTCTTGGTCAACACAATGGAATATTTCTGATGATATTAGATATCAATGGTATGAGACATATGATGAATATCCAGATAATAAAGAATATCCTATTAATGAGGAAACTGGTGAACCAACTATTATTTCTAATGATGATAGAATGTGCAATGCAGAACAAGATGGAGATGTTGGAACAAAATATAATTTTATTCCAAATCATGCTGGAAAATATTTCTGTGTTGTTACTAATGTAAAGAACGGAACTGAAGCTTCTACTATAAGCGACGTTTTCTTCGTAGTCTAATTTTTAAAGGAGTAAATATATGATTACTAGTGCTGAAGAATATTTTGCTAATATGTTTAAAATAGCAGAAACACATAATATTCCAACGCTAGCAACTTTACTCCCACATGATGAACCAATCTATGATATAGATTTAAGTTCGCGAACTGTTGAAGCGCCAGAATTTTTAAGTGTACTTGACGACCATGCATCTGAGACTATTTATTTTAGAGTTGATAGATTTTTTAATAACATGGATATGTCAACAACAGCGTGTGTAATTCAATATATAAATGCCGCAAAAGAGGGACGTCTTTATGTCGTCCCTTATTACGACATAGAGACTTTTCACGATGTTGATAAAATGCTAATTCCTTGGTGCATCGAAGGTGAGGCAACTAAAGCTGCTGGCGATGTAATATATTCAATTCGTTTCTTTAATGTTGATGAAAGTGGAAAATATTTAACATATAATTTAAATACTATTCCAACAACAAGCAAAGTTTTAAATGGTTTAAATATCTTGGGATATAATAGAATTGATTTAACTGAAGCTGAATTTAATGCAAATAAAGCGAGTGATAATCCTGTTACCTATTATGTTAGAACTAATGACGGAGGTTACACAAAAGCTCCTAATATATTCCAAGAGAATCAAACTTATTATACTTTAACAGAGGGTTATGATTATAGTGCCGATACACTTTCTGCAATTTTAGCTGCGGCAAGAAGAGTTACAGAAGGTTTTAAATTGTATTGGACTGATTTAACACATGGTTAATATTTTAAAGGGGAAGTCATATTGACTTCCCCTTATTTTTGTTTTATTGGACAATATATATTAATTTATATTCTTTATTTTTAATTTGTATATAGAGAATTTATATTTTTAAGAAAAGGAGGATATTTATGCCGGATGCAGATAAATTGCGTTTTTTAACTGGTAAATACGAAGATCTTGCCAATAAGGCTGTTACTCGTGGACAGGTTTATTTTGCTATAGATGGAGATAATGGTAAAATTGTTTTTGATGCTCCTATTAGTTCTTCAATCACTAAAAGAATTATTATGAGTGATTCTGTAGATTTTGCCAATAAAGCTAATAGTGATAGTGCAGGAAATATTTTTATTTCTAAATACCCTTATAGTTTTACTACTTCTTCAACAGGCACTTCTTTTTAGATTAATATCAAAGCTCAAAATGGAGATTCTATTAGTGGAGATCCTGTAATTATACCTATTACAGATGCTACCCATGCGGGTATTATAACAAATGCTGCATAGGATATAACAGGTGTAAAAACTTTTAAGACTGGAATTACAATAGATAAAAGTTCTGGATTTTTATATTCTGGAATTCAATCCGCAAGTAGTAATTCTACAAGACCAGTTTGGTTTGCATATGAAGGGGTAAATGGTAAACCTGTATATAATAATAATTTTACTTATAATCCATCTACAGAAATTTTAACTGTTAAAAAATTGGCTGGAACTTCTAGTTATACAGATGCTGTAAATGGTCTTCCTTCTCCTGGAGATAATGAGTTTACAAGAGTTTGGTTTTCTTATGGTACTTCATCTAATGCTGAAAATGAAAAAAAACGTGCTTATGATGATACTTATAAATATAATGCTGGAACACACACATTAAATGTAACTCAATATCAAATAGACAATCATGGATTAATTAAATATGATGCTACTACTGAAAGTATTGTATTTAGTTTTATTTAATAAAAGAGGTGACCAAAATGGCGTTATAGGTTTGGCTTCCTTTGAATGGTAATTTAAAAAATTAGGGGTTAGAAAATATAGGATTTATTAATAATACTGGTTTTACGGTTGATAACTTAGGAAAAATTGGTAAATGTTATTTAACTAATGGAAAAAGATTAGATTTTAATATTTTAAATTTAGCTACTTCTTCTTGGAGTTTAGTAGCTTGGTTTTATCCAACATCTTCCAGTAGTTCTGGACATTAGTATATTATCTCTTTAAATACTTCTACAGCAAATGATTTTACTGGAGCATTATGTTTTTATTCTAATAAAATTTGTGCTAGAATAGGTGGAACTACCTATTAGGGAGATTCTATAACATTAAATACATGGCATCATGGAGTTATTACATATGATTATGAAACAAAAATTTTAAAAATATATCATAATGGTAATTTAGTATTAACACAAAATAATCCAGTTACACCAATAACAGCAACTAAAGTGTTTATTGGAGTAAGAGGAGATGGCACTATAGGAACATTTGCTGGAAAGCTAAATGATATTAGAATATATAATCATTGTCTTTCTATTAAAGAAGTTAAAGAATTATCAAAAGGGTTAATTTTACATTATACATTTGAAGGTCTCTTTAATAACACTTTAATAGAATATGATTGTTCTGGATATCAATATAATGGTAATATTAATGGAATAATAACCCAATAGGATAATACTTCTCGATATGATTATTCTAGCAAATTATCTACTACAACTAATATTACTATTAATATAAATCCTTCTTTTATTACAGAAGGATCTTGTTCTTTTTGGGCAAAAATCAATAATAAAGGTAGCTCTGGATGGGTGGTTTTTACAGGAGATACTACTTCTTATTATTTAATAGCTAGTACTCCATCTAAAGATTTTTATAATTCTAATGTTAATGGAACAATAAAATGGTATATAGATGGAACAGAAGCATTACGTCCTGCATTTGATAATAATTGGCATTATTATTGTGTAACAGGAATAAATTTATCCACCTGGACAGTTTTAAAAATAAATAATTATTCTACCGCATATAATTGTGATATTAATTATTCTGATTTACGTATTTATGCGACAATACTTTCTATAGATGATATAACAGCTCTTTATGAAGATGCTGGATATATTGATAAAAATAAAAATATTTATGCTTATGAATATATTGAAAAAGAAAATGTAATGTCTAATTTAAATAAAAAAGGAGTTTTTACAATATCAAAAAACATAATAGAAGATAATTCTCGTGAACCAAGTATAGATAAAGAAAATATCTATACTCCTGAAGAATTTTATGAAATATAAAATTTGCTTTTAAGTAAAATTTTTAGTATATATATAAAAGAAAAAATAATGGAGGAGTTTAAAAAATGTTGATTATGAATGATTCTACAATTAATTTTAGTGCCATAAGTCAAGATTCAGCTGAAAATACTGTTGCATCTATGAACGCTTCTTATAATGGAGGCACAGGAATTTATTTTTCTTTAAATATTGATGATTATAAAACTAGTAATGTTGGAGATATTGAAGCTGATTTTCGCAATTTTATTACTCGAATTATTGCAACAGTTTCACAAGTTAATGCTTAATTTTGGACAATGATATTTAAGAAATTTTATAGGTTTTTTAAATCAATAGAAAGGGGAGGGAAAATATCCCTTCCCTCTTTTTTATTATATAAGAATTTGTAAGAAGGGAGGACAATAAATGGCTCAATTAAAAGACCTTTTAGTTAATGGTACAGCACGAATAATTGGAAGTTTATATGCTGATTTAAGTGGTAATGTACTTAATTATGGTTATTGTATAACAGATGCAGATGTACAAGAAAAAGTTGTAAATACAACAGGCTCTTTTAATTTAATTGATGGGTCTAAAATTTTAGTCCTTTTTAAAAATAGTAATACAGCTAGCAGTCCTACCTTAAATGTGAATAATACTGGTGCTAAAAATATTTATGTTGATGATAGCAATGGTATTCCTAATAATTTTATTGTTGGATAGCAATATTATTGGTTTGTTTATAATGCTACAAAAAATCATTGGCGAGTTGCTGGTGGTGGAACAACATAGATTACTGCTATTGAATATGGCGGTACTAATAATGATGGTTTTACTTCTAATCGACCATTATTTTTTAATGGTACAAAAATAATTGGTTCTACTACTAATTATATAAATGATACTTCATTAGGTATTAATGAAACTAGTATTACCAATGGTATGAATTTTGAAGTAAATGGTAAATCAAATTTTAAAGATTTAATTACTACTACAAGATTATTATTAACTAATACCACAGATGCAATGGGTTCTTCAGCAGAAGATGTCGCATTATTAATTGGTGCTTAGACAGGACAGCATCTTGAAATAGATAATGATGAAATCATGTCTAAATCTAATGGAACTACAGTAGCTACTTTATATATTCAAAATGATGGTGGTTATACTCATTTTGGTAGTGACGGAGTAGGTATTAATGGTGATAATACCAGTTATAAATTATATGTTAATGGAGATACATATTTTTTAAATGGTAAATCTTATTTTGGTTTAAAAAATGATAATTAGCAATATTATATAGATACGGCTAATAATACTACTACTTCTGGTAATGCAGAATTAAGAGATGTTAATGTTCATAGTTTAGGCATTAAATCTACTTCAGGAAATGGTGTAGGCATTTCTTTATATGGTGGTTATAAAAAAGATGGATTTGCTGAATATGGTATATCTTTTGCTCAAACCGGTGATGGCGGAAAATATGGTGATGTTTAGGATGATTGGGCAGAATATTTTCTTGTAAAACCTAGTACTGGTACAGAAGCAAAGCCAAAACGTGGTTGGATTTTTCGTGGTAATGGTACTGCAGCAACTGATATGGCAGCTTCTCTTAGTAATCGTGGAGTATTTACTACACGAGCAGTTGCCGCAGATAATACATATATTGCTTTTCCAGAAGGAGGTACTGCTAATTATTCAAGTGATACTTAGACAGGTATGTTAATTATTAAATTACCACAATCAAAGACAAATACTATGTTGCGTTTTGATGTAGAAATTTATACTTGGAATGGCAGTAAAAAAAATTTAGTTACTTATCATATTGGCGGTTATGATTATGATGCATCAACAATTTGGAATAATCCACAGGCATATTCAGAAGGTATTGGTAATCTTTCTAATTTAACAGTACGTTTTGGATAGGATGACTCTAATAATGTTTATGTAACTATTGGTGAAATAAATACTGTTTGGAGTTATCCAAAAATTGCTATTATTAATTTAATAGTTGGACATAATAATGCTACTGTTGATAAATGGGCATATGGATGGAATGTTTCTATTGCAAACACAAATCCTTGTTCTTCTATTACTAACACTATCTTTAGTCCAAAATTACAAACTGCTTATACTAATACAAATTTATTTACTGGTACTTAGTATATGGATATGGAAGCTTGGTCTGGAGATAATTTTACAGGAGTTTTACCATATTCTTATTGTCGAGGAAAATAGATTTCAATTGGTGCTAATGCAGCATCTTCAAATTTAGAAATAAAAAATTTAGTAGGTTTTATTCCAGAACCAAATACTTGGTATACCTTATCTTTTTATGCTCGAGCAAATCAATCTGTAAAATTGTATAGTTATTTAGGAACTATTGATTAGGCTTTTAATAATGATACAAATATAGCAGAAGATATTGCCACTGGAAAAGTTCCAAATTAGTTTTCTAATGCTTGGAAAAAATATTGGATAACTTTTAAAACAACTACGACTTCTACACAAACAGAAAGATTCATAACAATTGTATAGTTGCCATCTTCTTAGGTTGATACTAATGTTACTGTATGCTTACCTAAATTAGAAAAAGGAATAATTCCTAGTGACTGGTCAAGAAATCCTGGTGATGTAATTCATTTATTTGGTTCATCTAATGATTCAAGTTATTTATATAGTGGCGGCGGATATAATGCTAAATATAATAATTTAATTTTACATGGAGACCCCAGCAGCGGAGTTAGTGGTATTGCTTTTACATCATAGAAAGGTAATACAAGTATAAATGCTCCTTCCGATAGAGCTTTTATTCAATATCATGCCATGGGAGTTACTCCTAAAGCAGAAAATAATGAATTAACTGAAGCGTCATCTGGAGAAGCAGGACGTTTTGTTATTGGTGTTGGTAATGATGCCGCAGATGAAGTATGGTTATAGGCTCCAGGAGATTTAGGAATTAAACATCAAATTGGTGCTAATTCATATACTATTGTTGATACTAATAATACTAGTTGGGCAAATGCCTGGACTAATGGAACTATAGAAGGTCCAGTATTAGATTTAAATTTAGCTGGAGTGGTAAAAACTACTCCCGCAATTCCAAAAGCAAGTGCAAGTATTAGTGGTATTGTAACTATTGATGCTTAGACTTTTGGAGGAGACAAAACTTTTACTGGTAATATTTTAGCTGATGTTAATTCTAGTAAAGATATTGGATCTTCTAGTAAGACTTTTAGAAATATTTATGCAACTACTTATTATGGTTCATTATAGCATGCAGTTTCTTTTGAAAGAAATTCTATAACTTTAGGTAGCTTTGATAATAGCGCTGATGTAAGTTATAATTTCGGTTCAGTGGTATAGGATTTAACTGGTGCGGCATCTGGAGTTGCTAATAGTATAAATGCAGATATGTTGGGTGGCTATTGGACTAAATCTTTATTAGATACTTTAAATACGACAGTTAACACCAATACAAATAATATTAATACTAATACAAATAGCATTAATAATATTAAAAATACAAATTTACATGTTGCTAATGATACTGACATTGTGGTTAGGTCTTCAACTACTTATTGTAGTACATATAGTAGTGGTCATATATCATATATAGTTAGAAATGGAATTTGTTATATTAGTTTAAATAATTTATCTTTTACAGATTAGGTAGCAAATACTAATAAAGATCACTCAATAAGTGGATTTCCAAAAATTAAAAATAATTTTATTTCTTTTGCATCTATGGCAGGAGGAAATTTAGTAGGTGAAGTTTTTGCTTATGCTGGATATACTTCTATAACTGTTCGAACTAAAACAACTGCTGGATTATATGGTACAATGTCATATATTGTTGATTATTCATAAAAAATAAAAGGAGGATAAGAATGGCTAATGAATATTTAAAGCCACAAATACCTTTAAAGGATTTAAATAGCGAAAACTATTTTTACCCCTTAACAACTTTAGATTAGGTATAGAAAGCAGATGGATCTCGAGTTTAGGAGTATGAGCTTGGTAATGTTGCATTAGAAGATTCAGAAGTAATTCCAGATTAGGGAACTTCTCAAATAACAACTTTATTAGATACTTTTTATCCTATTGGTAGCATTTATATGAGTGTTAATGCCACTTCACCAACTATTTTATTTGGTGGTACTTGGGAATAGATTGAAGATACTTTTTTACTTGCTGCAGGTACTAATTATATTGGTGGAGATACTGGTGGTAGTACTGAACATACTCATACCATAGAACATACTCATACTGTTGCGCATAGTCATAGTATGACTCATACTCATACAATGGCTCATACCCATCCGCAGGTTGCTACAACTAGTGGCGGACCTAGTAATAATACATCTGGTGGTACGGCTATTTCTGTTGCATAGTTACCATCTCATACACATAGTTTTAGTGCTACTACTGGTGGCTCTGGTGGACATACTCATGATGTCTCAATTATTGCAAGAGGATATAGTGGATGGCAAGATAGTCCTAGTTACTATAATTCATATTATTCTTTTACAAGTTGGAATAATCCTCCTAGTATAGATTCTAATGGTGCAAGTGATAGAAGTTTAGTAAAAACAGGTACAACCACAAATCCAGGTAATCACACTCATAGTGTTTCTGGAACAACTGGTGGATAGGGTTCTGGCTCTGCACATACCCATACTTTGTCATCACATACGCATACTACTGCAGCAACTACTACCGGTGGAGCAAGTAATGCAACAACATCAGCCCCTAATAATACAAATACTGGCACTTCTACTCCAACAACATCAGCAGCTAGTAATGAAAATTCTGGTTCTACTTCTACTTTACCACCATACTTGGTTGTATATATGTGGAAAAGAACTGCTTGATTAAAAAAGGAGATATTTAATATATGGCTTTTATAAATCCGCAAGCTCCTTTAAAAAATTTGAAAACTGGAGATTATTTTTATCCTTTAACTAATTTAAATCAAATAATTTGTACAAGCAATAGATTATCTGTTTTTATGAATGAAAGCAGTAATAATAATCTTACTTTAAATAATATTGATCGTATAAATGGTAAAGTTTAGATAACAGGTTCTGATTCATCATCTTTTTTAGGAGCATTAGCAGAAGAAGAATTAGATAAAACAGATATAAGAACTTGGTGTGATACTGTAACAAATATACATAAATCTTCTTATCAAGGAGATATGGTATTAAAAAGATTTTTTTCTCAAGATGAAACTGCAGCCACTTATAATCTTCCTTGTGTTGATTCTCATATGTTAATTTTTAGTATAGATGGTTCATCTTCTATAAATTGGACTCGTATACTTGCATTAGACATGAGATCACCAACTCTTTTTATTGGTGGAAAAAATAGTACAACTTGGTAGTCTTGGACACAGTTAATTACTGATAATACTGCATAGACTATTAGTGGAGTTAAAACTTTTACTTCATAGCCAAAATTAAATAGTGGATTTAATTGGCCTACACCAGCAAATATTACTTGTACTATAGGTAGTAGTGGTAATGAATGGTCGATTGATCTTTCTCCTGGCTCAACTACTGGAACATATTGGCATGTTTGGTCAAGCACAAATAATGCAAGTATTTTACAGTGTTTTAATGATAATAGACATGTTATGATTCCAGTTCATTTAGCCGTTGGAGGATATAATAATACATCGTATGGATTAAGTACAAATTCATTTATTTGTAATTCATGGGTTAGAACTAAAGGATCTGCAGGTTGGTATAGTGAAGATTATGGCGGCGGTTGGTATATGAGCGATAATACTTGGCTTCGTTCATATAATAATAAAAATGTATATACTGCAAGTGGAATTATCCGTTCTGATAATGCTGTTTGGGGATGTAAAGTTGTTATAAATTCTGATTGGCTTGGTTTTTATAGTGCAAATTAGGGTGGAACAAGATATGGATATGTTCAAGCAAATGCTAATAGAATGTATTTTAGAAAAGAAAATGGGGTAAGTACTTATCATTTTGATTTTAATGGTCATCTTTATAGCACAGGACAATTTGTTACAAGTGGAGATCGTAGTTTTAGAATGATTAATAATAATAGATCTGTTTTTTGGCATTGGAATGGTAGTACTCCAGCATTTTATTTAATGTTTACAAATGCTAATGATCCAAATGGGAATTGGAATTCATTACGTCCATTTTATGTAAATGCTAATACAGGATATTGCTATCATATTCGAGCATATCAAGCTGTCTGGAATGATTATGCAGAATTTCGTCAAGGAGATACTATAGAACCAGGACGAGTGGTTATAGAATAGAAAAATGGTATTATGACAATGGCACAAGAAAGATTAGCGCCAGGAGCTAAAATTATATCAGATACATATGGACAAGCAATGGGAGAAACTAAAACAGCTAAAACTCCAATAGCAGTAAGTGGTAGAGTTTTAGTTTATCCTTTTAGAGACAGAAATAAATATGAACTCGGTGCTGCAGTATGTGCGGCGCCAGGTGGTACTGTGGATATTATGACCAGAGAAGAAATTCGTGAATATCCAGAGCGTATAGTAGGAACTGTTTCAGAAATACCGACTTACACAGTTTGGCATGCTGGAGGATCTGTCGAATAGGGTCCTGCAGAAAATATACAAGTCAATGGAAGAATTTGGGTATATGTGAGGTAATAAATATGGAATGGGGAATTTTAATTAATGAAATTTTTCAAGTTTGTTTAATTCCTTTGCTTGGAGTTTTAACTACTTATTTAGTTAAATATATTCAAATTAAAGCAGAAGAAATTTAGTTAAAAAATAAAGAAAGAGAAAATTTTGAACATTCTGAAAAATTAAATAAGTATATTTCTATGCTTGCTGATACGGTTACTAAATGTGTAATTGCTACAAATCAAACATATGTTGAAACATTAAAGAAAGAAGGGCGTTTTGATTTATAGGCATAGGAAGTAGCTTTTTAGAAAACATTGCTTGCGGTTTAGGCAACATTAACTGTAGAAGCTAAACAATATTTAACAGAATTTTATGGTGATTTAGATATATATTTAATGTCTGCTATTGAAGCTGCTGTTAATGCTAATAAATAAAAAAATAGGGAGTCTATTAGGCAACTAATAGGCTCCCTTTTTTCCGTTTTTAAGCAAAAAATTTTTGGACACTCCTTATTAATATTACCATAATACTTTACATATTAAATTGGGGAAGGGTGGTAAAACATTTTTCTCTAAAAATTTGCGCGAATTTTTGTAACTTATTGTTTGTCATAAAAAATTGAGAAAGGAAAAACGTTTCTATAAGTGAATCGTTGAAAAGAGGAACTGAATTTTATGCAATACAATAATAATCCATATGCTCAAAATCAATAGCTCGTGTACAACAGAAACAATTTTAATAATATTAATATACTGAAAGGAAAGCCAGTTGCATCTGTGGAAGAGGCCAGAGCAACATCTATTGATTTTGACGGATCTATTTTCTTTTTTCCAGATCTTGCCAATAAAAGAATCTACACTAAACAAATTAATATGGATGGGACTGCAACTATGTAGTGTTATGAATTAAGTTAGCTTCCAATAGAACAAACAAATAATATTAATACAAATAATTTTATTACAAGGGAAGAATTTAATAATGCATTACAAGAATTAACTGCGAAAGTCCAGTCATTGGCTCCGCAGAAGGAGGACCGCAAATATGAATTTTGATATGAATATGTTAATGTAGATTATGCAAGGCAAGAATCCTCAACAGATGATTCTAAATTATCTTCAATAGTCTTAGATTGGTTCTACTCCTATTGGATAGAATTTAATGCAACTTACTTAGAAAGGGGATTATGGAGCATTAGAACAAATAGCTAAAAATATTTGTTAGCAAAAAGGCTTAAATTATGAAGAATAGTTTAGAAATTTCAAGTAGTCACTTGGGATGCGTTGACGGAAAAAAGAAATGTTTAATGAAGGTAATCAAGGATATTCTTTATCTGATATCGCTGCTGCTACTGGAAATAATAGCGGTTGGGGCGATGGCTTTGGTAACGGCGGTTGGTGGGTTCTCTTATTTATTATTGCTTTATTCGGCGGTTGGGGAAACAACGGCTGGGGCAATAATGGTAATAATGGAGGATTCCAAGGATATTTAACTCGCAGTGATATTGCAGATAGTTTTGATACTAATTCTATTTTATCTGGACTCAGTGGTATTCAAACTTCTATTTGCAATAATAATGCAGCTTTATTAACTAATTTAAACAATGGTTTTAATGGTGTAAATAATGCTGTACAAAGTGCTATCTATTCTGGTGCCATTAACACCAATAATTTAAGCACTTAGATTGCAGGACTTGCTACTAATCAAGCAGCTGGATTCTGTGATGTTAAATATCAAGAAGCACAAGGACTTGCTCAATTAAATTATAATTTAGCAACTGAAGCTTGCGCAGATCGTCAAGCTGTTGCAGATGCCAAAGCTGCCCTTATTGAAAATCAAAATGCTAATACAAGAAGTATTATTGATTTCTTAACTCAAGATAGATTAGCTGCTTTAACTGCTGAAAATCAAGCACTTAAATTTGCTCAATCTCAAGCAGCTCAAAATCAATATCTTGTTCAAGCTTTAAATCCAACTCCAACTCCTTCTTATGTTGTTCCAAACCCATATACAGGAAACTATTATGGTTATAATAGTTCTTGTGGTTGTGGTTGCGGAACTATGTAATATAAGGAGGGCATGACTTATGGAAATTACCGCTAATACTCTTCAGACAGTTGCAGCTGGAGAAGATGTCCTTTTTACTGAAACTGCTGTGAATGGCAATTGTAGTATAATTCATAGAGAGGGTAGTGGCATAGTAACCTTACGTGCACTTCCAAACGGACAATGTCGCGCAAGATTCCGTGCTTGTTTTGGAGCTAATATTGGTGTTCCAGAAGGAGGTACTGTAGCACCAGTTTCTCTTGCTATTGCAATTAATGGCGAGGGAATTCAAACAAGTCGAATGATTTCTACGCCTGCGGCCGCAGCAGATTTAAATAATGTTTTTTCTAGTGTATATATTGACATTCCTATTGGATGTTGTTATAGTATAAGTGTTAAAAATATGACTCTTGCAGATATAGCTGTTCAAAATGCAAATCTTATTATAGAAAGGACGGCTTAATTATGGAAGAATTAAAAATGATGAAACATAATTTAACTTCTTTTATTTAGGGATAGATGGGAAGTTTAGAAAAAGTCAATGCTAAAGAACTTGGTGAGGCCGTTGATATGATAAAAGATTTATCTGAAGCAATTTATTATTGCACAATAACAGAGGCAATGGAAAAATCTGCTGAGGATAAAACAAATAACACTTATTATTATACAACAAATACTTATCCATAGCATGAAACCCATTATTATACAGATGGTAATATGTCATCTGGAAATGGAAAAATGAATCATTATCATGAGGGATATTGGCCTCAAGCATTTCGTGATGAAAGAGAAGGGAAGTCTCCTATGCAACGTCGTATGTATATGGAATCTAAAGAACTTCATAAAAATCAAAGTGCAATTCACGAATTAGAAAATTATTTAAAAGAATTATCAACCGATATTACTGAAATGGTTCAAAATGCTACAGAAGAAGAAAAGAATTTATTGTATAATAAAATGATGACTATTGCATCTAAAATAAGCAATGTTTAAAATAAACAATATTTCATGGGCGATACGTTTTGTATCGCCCATTTATTATATATTACAAAAAGATAATGGTGAATATACTTTAGGTGCTTGTGTTAAAGATAATCATACAATTTATATTGCAAATAATTTATCTTTAGAAAAAACTAAAAAAGTATTATGCCATGAAATTACTCATGCGGCAATGTTTAGTTATAATGTTTTTTTAACTGTAGATCAAGAAGAACTTTTAGCTGATTTAATTGCTACTTATGGGGATGAAATTATTCAAATTACAAATAAAATTTTTAATAAAATAAAAAATAGGGGAGAATCCATATGATTCTCCCCTATTTTTTTATATTTCATCATCATCTTCAAGATTTGGATTTTCAAATTCCATACCTTTAACAGAAAGACTTTCAATATAAGGAATTACTTTATGTTTAAATATAGAATTTCCTCCGTGCTCAAGATAAAATTTTTTTAAATTTTCAAAAGCTTCAAATCCAACCTAATCTATATATCCATATTTTTTACAACGATTATAAATATGATATAAGGTATTTCTAATTATCGCAATATGATAATCATTAGAAATACTTTTACAATGTTCCTAATCTTTTTTGAAATCTTCAAATTGTTTTCTTAATAAAGCAATTTCTTCATCTTCTTTTTCATTCATCTTTTTTAAAGTTTCAAATTGCTCTTCTGCATTCTCTGTTTTATTTTGCTTTGCATGATACTTATCTAATATTTCTTTAATCCAAACACAAAAATTATATCCCTCTCTTACTGCAAAGAAGAATAAAATTATAAAAGTTAAGGCAGTTAACCCTCCTATTTCTGCGACACCATTGATAAATGCAATCATATCCCATTAGTCCCTTTCTCCAGTTTTATTTATTTTAAGAAAATAAAAAATCCCTCTTCTTTTATTTCTTCACGAAATATTAAAAGAGGGATAACATAATTTTATTAATCTGACCAATCATGATCTTCAACTTGTTTTTTTCCAAGTACAATATGTGTACCAATACAAATTGCATCACATTCATCTTGAGTTGCTTTTATTTGATATTTAGTATTTACATATTGCTATGCATTACGTTTTTGTTCTGGTCTATTTTTTCCTTTTATATTCAAAGTTGATTTCCAAGTAGCTGCTAAAATTTCTTTATGAGGTAATTTTAATTCTGTAGCTAATTCATATATAATTCCAAAAACTTCTGCTAAAACTTTAAATGTTTTTACATTATTATCAACATTATTTTGCAACTAAATATCTTCAAAAGCAATTTCATTAATATCATATTTATTAATAAGTTCATTTACTTTTTTACGAATTTTATATAACCTTTCTCCAAGGTCTTCATCTTCAAAAGTAAAATGACCATATGTTTTTAATTCATTATCATAAAATACTGCATATCCACTAGTTTTAGATGACTAATCTAAGGCTAGTAACTTACGCATTAAGTAGTAGATGCTGAATCTGTTGAACCGAAACCGCCTTCTCGCATTCCAGTAGCAGAATCTGTATTGGTTTTGATATAATTCATAATAATACCTTGACCAATAGCATCACCTTTCTTAATTTGAATAGGAATTGGGGACAAATTAATTACTTGAAAATAAATATGTCCTTCATTATCTGGATTATTGTAATAATCTGCATCAATAATTCCTACTCCATTAGCAAGGATAATCCAGTATTTTAATGGTGAAGAAGAGCGAATAGATAATTGTAAAAAAGTATCTGGATCAAGATGACATTTAATTCCAGTAGGAATAAGTGTCGGTTTTGCTTTTGCGGCTTTGACTAAGGGGGCGATTGCATCGAGTGTTAATGCACCTTTTGTATCAGAAACGGCATCAAAAACACTATCATATTGTTCTAAAACCTACCCAATAATATTATTACATAAGTCTTCATATGGGGGAATAATAATATCTTCAGCTGCAAAAAAGTCATAACCTGCGGACTAAGCGGTCTTTCGAACGGGAAGCGCGCAATCTTCATATCCTGTTACCTATTGGAAATAAGCTGCCATTATTCTGCTTCCTCCATTACCCAAAAGTCTGAATACTTCTTTGTAATCTTTACTTCATAGCCTTCAGCAATAATTTCGCCCTTTTTCTTTTTTTGTTTTCTCGTGGAAGAATATGAATCTACAATATAATCGTTAGCTTCTTCTTTGATTTCTTCAATTAAAGCTTTTGCTTCTTCTTCAGTATCTACTCTATAAATTTCTGTATTTCTTAAAAGAATTCTCATATTAATTTACCTTTATCTCCAAATTTGAATAATCTTGATTTTCTTGAATTTCTGTAACGATTCCATCAATATATGTTTCATTTCCAAAAAGATGGATTTTATTAGTCTAATTACTATAACATAATGATGGAAGAGTTTGACCTAAATCTGTTGTTGGAATAGAAATAATCTACTCTCCAATTTTTACACTTTGTGTTAATGAAAACATATCCACAAAGCAAATAATTTCATTATTCATTAAAAGTTACTACTCCTTCATCATAATTAAATAAATACAAACAAATCATTTCATCAATTTTTTGTTCTTCATCTATATATCTAACCCAAATTTCAATTGCACTATCATCTTCTACTGGGTCAATGGCATATACATCACCAACGCTATTTAAAATATCTTTTAAAGCAGCAAAAAAAGTTGTAAAATCTGCTGTTCCTGATACTCGTCTAAAAACTGTAAAATAGCTAATATCTCTGCCATATAACATAAAATATCGTGGTTTTTGCTTTTTATTCATCTATCTATAAAACCAGTCATTAAAAACTTTTTCTGAACCATTCCATGCATTTTCATCAAAGACTGGAAGCTAGCTAACTACAGATTTATTCAGCTCATATAAATTCATATTCAATCCAGAAGAATTCATTGATATATTGTAAGGTTGCCATTTTAATTCATCATTAATATATATATAATATTTATCTTCATCTGAACAATAGGCAACCTCACCTTCGGTATGATTTGGGAGATTTATTAGAATTGCATAATTATCTACTTTTAAAGGTTCCATTATATAAATCTCCTTTATTTTTCTTTAATTAAATTATATCATTTTTTTATAAAAAAATCAATCTCGTAATTTAATAATTTCTTGATTACTACTACCTCTCATTGGAAGAGTAATATCTTTTAAAGATTCAATATAAGGTCCTGCTACTAAACCATTAATTTCATTTAGTATATATTCTAATTTTGGATTTGAAGTTATTTCTTTTTGAATAACTTTATAATCATAACCAGACCAAATCCAAATTTTTAAATCAGGTATTCTTTTTTTCATTTCTGTTACAATCATTGTTGTAAGAAATAAATTTTCTTGACAAAGAGGCTCTCCGCCCATAATGCAAAGAGTTCTTTGTAGTCCATTAGCAAGAATACCTTCTTCTATTTCATCTAATACTTCAGTATTAAATTCTTTACCACCATCAAAATCCCAGGTTTCAGGATTTTGACAACCTGGACATTTTATAGGACAACCTTGTACAAAAAAAGTTAAACATACTCCAGGAGCTGCGGCAAAATCATTTTTAATAATTCCAGCATATTTCATGCGGCAACCTCCTTATTCCATATACCCTGTATGCTTAACTCTATTATGTACTTCATCTTGTTTACCATAATTAAAAGCAGTTGTATAATTACCAGTTAAATAACCAGTAACACGTCTTAATTGCTGTATATGGTCACTACCGCAAGCAGGACAATTATTATTAAATTCACCAGTATATCCGCATTCAAGACAAGTATCACAAGGAACATTAATTGCAAAATATGGAATATCTTTATCCATAGCATAATTTACTAATGTTTCCATTGCATCTATATTTTTACCAACAGTAGATTCAAGTTCAACATATGTAATGCAGCCCGCACTTGAATATCCTGTTAATTGAGATTCAATATCAATTTTATCAAAAGGACTAATTTGCTTCCAAACTGGAACATGCATTGAGTTAGTAAAGAATTCTTTATCACTAATATTATGCATTACACCATACTTTTCTCTAAATTTCTTTAAAGCAGTATAGCAAAGGTTTTCAGCCATTTCTACCTTCGGTTTCCCGATATTTTTTAGAGGATTAGACTATATTATCATCCTATTATTCTATTACCAAATAATAGGAGCCTTATCTTTTGCTTATAAAAAGCTACTCTACTCACTTCTTCATATAAGTTTTTCTCTTATACTATGTTTTCGATAGTCGTTAGAGAACAAAACCTTTGGACTCAGTTCTGTCCAATAGATTTTATCCTACGGGATTAACATGCCTATATAAAATAGGTTTAGTCTTTCTTATCATCTTATTACGATTGCCCGTTTAATAAGGTTTATTTTTTCATATAATTACTTATACGACGCCCAATCTGAAAATTTTAGGCGTAAAATACACTCCAAAATTTAATTTATATTGTTCTTTAAATTCTGCACAACGAGTTTTAAAAAGTTGTTCAATTTCTTTAGCAAGTTTCATTCCTTCTGGTTCAGTATGATCGCATCCTACAAGAATCTAAAGAGCTTCTGCTAAACCTAACTAACCAAGTGCTAAAGTACCATGACGTAAAGCACTACGAGTACCTTCTTCTGGGATATATCCTGCCATAGTATTATTTTCCCACATAAATTTTGCTGAAGCTGGGTCTTGTGAACATATCCATTCAAATCTTTCAATTAAAGCATCTTTTGCATCATGGATTGCCTAATCAAGTAATACCATAAAGCAGCCTTTAGCTCGTGTTTTTTCAGAAACCTAATGGTCTCTATAATCATGTTCTGCTAACTACTTAGCCTCCATAGCTATTGTAGGAAGAATAATAGTTACTGGGCATATATTTCCGCGTCCATCTTTAAGCTGACCGAAGCCATTGATGTCCCATCCGTTAGCAGTTCTACAACCCATCGTACTAAAATATGTTTTTGGGTCATTTCTATCATATCCAGCATTACCACTCCAATCAACATTAGCATAATTAGGATATAATCTTTTAGCAGTTGATTTTAAAGCCAATCTAAATAAATCATAATTGGGGTCTCCAGGTTCACGATTAACACCTTTCATGCATTGAAAGATTCCACAAGGAAAAATAGGAGTTTTATGAAGTTTTCCAACTCCTTTAATAGAACCTTCAAGAAGAGCTTTAGTTATCATTCTTCCCTCTGGTAAAGTACAAGTACCATAATTAATTGAAGTAAATGGTCAATTTTGTTATCATAGAGGCTTTTTATCCCCTATTTCTTATAGTTTCCTATAAGTTCAGCGTACATTTTCACCTTCGCCGTTATGCGTTAAGGGCGGACACTCTTGGGTGGATTATATTTATTCACCACCTACGCGTTACGGTTCTTCTTAGCCTTTCGTTATCTAAGAAGTTACCTCGGTATTGCCTTATTTTTAATTGAATAAAACAGATTTTATTTTATTGTCATTTTGTATTGCTTCATCAATATCAATTTGCCAATAATGATTTAAGAAATTATTATATATTTCCTTTTTACGATTAAGATATAAAGAAGCGTTTTTATACATCCAATCTCCAAGTTTTTTTATATCTTCGATATTTTGAATATGGATATCGCTTAATTGTCTATCTTTATAATCATAAACAGTGGGCTTTTGCTTTAAATTAAGATGTTCAAAAATATAATTAGAAATATTTTCCATAAGTTGATGTGTTCCACAAAAACTGATAGAATGTAAAAACCTATTATGTCCATCGTTATTAGGACTTGGTTTGGCCATAATACTTCCGTCTCCATCAAATATTCCTCTAATAAGATGCGGCATCATTTCTTTAGAAACTTGCGGAAGATAGGTACTATAACTTTTTCGAGGAATGACTCCCTACTTAGCGAGGTCTTCTGCCATTATATTACTACGAACAGCTATCTGCCCGCATCCTCTGCCATCATGTCCTACTGAAGTATTTGCTTGTAAAACTTCTTTAAATTTTTCAAGCATATATTCATCTTTTAAATCTAATGTGATAGATATAGACGCTTGTCTTCCTGTGTCATCTTTAAAGACATTTCCATCTGAAATAAGTAAACCCAAAAAGTAAGCCTTTGCTTCTTCATTTATTTCTTGAAAGAAATGTTCTTTCATATTAGGATTATTTAATTTTGCTTTTGTATATTTTGGAACATCTTTTAATATTTTAGTCATCGTTGGATGACTTAATTCATACTTATCTTCAACTTGTTTCATCGTCATTGGTTGAAATAAATAATATTTAATAATTTCTTGTTTTAATTCTTCTGTTATAATTTTTCTTGGCATAATATAAGTCTTCCTTCTTCATACCATAATTGTATTTTATTAGAATAAAATTCTATATAAGTATTCTTATTATGATGTTCATTAAATAATTCGACACATTTTTTCATTGAAGTTGCTCCTATATTTATTGAACATTTGTCACAATGTAAATGGACTGGAGTTCGACCCCATTCATCAAGACACCCATATATTTCATTATTACAATTAGGACATTTTATTTTTTCCATTTTATAAATCTCCAATTATATTAGATAAATATTATAACATATTTTTAACATTTGTAAAATATTTTCTTTCATTATTATACCAAGATTAAAAACTTAGGATTCGCCGATTTTGCCCGGATTCTTTCTAAAGATTTCTCTTTAGCCAGCCATCCATTTTAGCTGATTTCCAGATCTTGATTGTAGTGTATTTAAATTATGATAAAGTCCTTCAACTGCCTACATAGTTTCTTTTTCAGTCATATCTAGTGCATATTGATATACTTTTAAACGAGATTTATATTCTATATCTTCAATACCAGCATCTTCTGGAATATGATCAAAATAATCTTTATTATCAAAATTTTCAATATATTTTAATCCATCAATATAATGCTTTCTAAAAGACTTACGAACATAAGGAACCATAGTCCAATCTAAATGACTGGCACTTACACCACCAAACTGTTGAAGAGATTGAAGCTAAAATAATACTGCTACAAGCTAAAAAGCTGTATTAACGCTATTAGCTGGTCTAATATCTGCTTGACGAGTATTAAATCCGTTAGCAAGCAAATCATCAAAAGGAATTGTTAAACAATTATGCATACCAACTGCATATGCATCTAAATCATGAATATATACTCTATTATTTAAATGATTTTCTTTAATTTTCTTTGACATGCCAATATGATTTAAAGCAATTTCTCTCATAAGGACATTGTCAGCTTCGCCTTTGCGTCCTCCAAAAGAACGCTCATCAACATTAGCATTTTGATTTTGAACATTAGTTGCGCGAATTTTTTCGGCAATTAATTTCATCCAATCAATATTGCCTTCACGAATTTTATTTCTTTCATTTCTGTAAAGAATATATGCTTTAGCTACATCTTTTCTTTTTGTAGCCATGAGCCCCTTCTCTACTAAATCCTAAATATCTTCAATATTAAGTTCTTTTTCCTATTCCTCAGCATAACCTAAAACATACATTGCTATATTAGAAGCTTTATCTTCTGCATATTCAGAAATAGTACCATCAACTTCTTTAAAAGCTGCTAAAACCGCATTTTCAATTTTAGTTTCATCAAAAGGGACTCTTCGTCCATCACGTTTCTTTACATAAACCATATAGATTTCCTCCTAAGTATTATTATTTTAAGGATTTCTAATGTAGAAATCTATAATATATATATTTTATTTATAATATTTTAATTATTTTCGTCCAGAAGTGATTGTAGTCTTTTACTTGCGGCCACCACTACTTTAGTATTATATTCTAAATCTTCTAAAGTATTATTATCAATTTCATTATAATGAAAAGGTAGTTCTGCAAAATCAAAATTATCTGCCTAATATCGTCTTATAATTTCTTCAACGTTTGGATTTGTTTCTCTACTTAACTAACGTATAAGACGATTTTTATCTGAAGTCCGCACATAATATACTACAACATAAATATTAGAATGAGTCATCAATGACTCAATTCCTGTTGGATTAAAGACTCCAATGTTTACTTTAGTACTATCTAATGAATCTAAACTTGTTCCATAACACCAATCATTAAATACTGTAGCTTCAAGCATTTCATTATTTAAAAGTTTTTGAGTAAAATCTTCATTTGAAAGAAAATAGTAATTTTTTCCTTCTACTTCTCCTTCTCTTGGCGGACGAGTTGTACAACTAATAATTTCATTAAGAGAGGGGTTCTATTTAAGAACCTCTCTCATTAATGTATCTTTACCAGTGCCAGCTTCACCAATAAGAGCAAGAATTTTATAATTATTCATCTTCTTCAACTTCTCCTTGGTATCTTTCACTTCTAATTTTTAAACTTCCATCTGGAAGAATTTCATCAATTTTATATAACTGATGCATTTCAGAGCTTGCATATTTTTTAGTTACAAAATTATCATCAGAGCGAATACCCTGTACAATAATCATGCTTCCTCTATTAAACCAAGATTTTTCTTTAACTGTCTTGGTTCCATCTGGATTCTTTTCAGAAATTTGTTTATCAAAAAGATTAAAATATTCTTTTCTGAACTTAACTGTAACTACTCCTGTTGTAGTTAAAAGAGTTACTGTACTTTTCACTTTATTCTTAGCAATACATGTTCCGCAAATTCTATAAAGTTTAAAAATCTTAATTTCTTTGCCATTCTTTTTATAAACTTTATCTACTATTGGAGTTTCTGGCAAATCGTTAAAGTTTACAAAACCATATCTTGCATTATCAACATGAGCAAGTTCATGTTCATGATAATAAAAACATAATGCTTCCATTTCCCAAGCAGAAATAGTTCCTTTTGCATACCTATTCCAATCTTCATAGAATATTTTTGTGTTTAGAGTTTCTAAAATTTCATCTTTATTTTCTGCAATCCATGCTCTAAATACATCCATCCATTTTTGATAAACTTTTTTATCCCAATTTTTTGCTGAAATATACCATTCATTATTTTTATTCTCTAATAAATTATCTGCTTCAATTTCATGAATAAAATTTAATGCTCTATTATCTAATATATATCCTTCACCATTTTTGCAAACAGCTTTTAAATATCTATTAAATTCATAGATTCTTCTTGCCATTACTTCTTCTTCATTTTTTTCTGGAAGTAAACCATATTTAATTAATCCTCCCATATTTTGAAGAGTAATACGCTTCTTTTTATCACATGTTTCCCAAATAAACCAAGCCATTGCCATTTTTCTTTCCATCATATCATCAAAAGCTCCACCTTTAATTAATGAAATCATTGCTTGTTTATTTGGATGAACTTTATTATAATAATCCTTAATAGAAATATATGGACGATTTTTAATTGTTGCATCAATTACATCATCACCAACATTTAGCATCGCTTTCATTCCATATAAAATTCTATTATTTTTTGCATCAGGTTCAAAACCATAACCTGATTGATTAATATTTACAAGACTTAAATTAATACCAGCATTAATTATATCTCCCATTGCTTTCGCAATTTTTGAATAATCTGTTTGACCACCATTATCTGGATCTGTTGCTCCACTATTAACAATCAAACAAGCTGTATTCCAATAAATTGGATTCCAATTTGTTGCTATATACAGAGTCTGCACTCCAATGAACGAGTACGCAAGTGCATGTATGACTGAGAATGAGTACCCCATCTAAGGCCCGGCACCATATTTCCATATATATTGGCCTAATTTCTCAGATTTTGCATTCTTCAGAACTTTTTCTCTAAGTTCTGGAATCTTATTCATCTGTTTCTTTCCGACGACTTTTCTGGCCGCATTCGCTTCTCCTAAGCTAAAGCCGCAAATATTTTTATCCATTAACATTCTCATTAGCTGCTCTTGGCTAGGAGGTACTCCATATGAAGATTTAAAATAAGGTTCAATAGCTGCTTGTTCTTTTTTTGTAAGACCAAAATCATCCATTTCTTTATACCATAAAGAAATATCATTTTTAAACCGATAATATTTATTCATCGGTCTTTCTTCGCCTTCTTCACCGCTCAGTCTCATCAACCCGTTCGCATCAGCCATCTCTAATACATTCTGAGGCTTCAGCATTTTCGCAACCTGAGAACCAACTTGTGAATCAAACTGAAATGTATTTAATACAGATACATTTCCTAGTGCATCCCAAATTCTTTTATCTTCTAGTGGAATTACATTTGGATGAAAATATTTATCATATACTTCTCTTAAAGATAAATCAGCTTCAATCTGACCATCTTTTTGAAGAAGTTGAATCGCTTGAACTAATTTATCCTGGACTTCAGTTACAAGAAAATCATATTTTGTAAGTCCTAAATACTCATCATCATGAAGATCAAACTGAGTTGTAATTTCTCCTTTTGGAGTTTTCATAAATGCACAATGTTCAAATGGATCTCCATCAAATAAAATAACTCCAGATGCATGACTACCTCTATGATTAATCAATCCTTCAATAGATACAATAATATCTAATAAACCTGGATAATTATTTACTTCTCTAATAAAAGATTGAACTGGTTTTCTTCCTTTTTCTGGATTTCCATAAACTACATCATGAATACTCCATAAAAATCCTCTTTCCTGTGGAATCATTGATGACATATACTGAGCTTCATCAACATCAATTCCATCTTTATAAATAGTTGCCCATTCTTCAATATCCCTAGTAGGACCTTCTGTCATATATCCTGAACCTGGTCCTCTATATCCACGACAAGCTGTTAAAATCGCACTTTTCGTACCTTCAGTACCAAAAGTTGCAACTAATGTACATCCAAGATTTTCTTTCGCCCATTCTGCGACATCTTCATTAAAATATGCTTTTCTTTCTTCTTTAATTTTATTTAAAATTAATGGACGTTTACTTGGACAAATATCAATATCAATATCACCAAGTTCAATACGTTCATCATTTAAATATCTAAAGAAAGGTAAATCCCATTGAATCGGATCAAGCTGAGTAATACCCATAAGATAATGATTTAATGCTGCACAAGAAGAACCTCTTCCTGCACCAACCATTGAACCACATTCCCAAATTAAATCAATATAATGTTGAAGAGTATTAGGATAACGAAACATATTTGTTTCAAGTTTTTCACTAATAACACTTTTTACTCGTGCTTCTTCTTCTAATTCTTTATAATAAATTGGTGCTTTATCACTATCAATGATACCTAATTTATATAATCTATCAATACATTGATTAACCCAATATCTATTTTGAATATCATCATCATGAAGCATTTTACTAAGATGAGGATAATCAGGATTATCTTCACCAACCCCATTTACTGTTATCCAATGAGTTTTAGGATAATCTTTAACTTCTACAGTTGGAATATCCTGTTTATGAAAAAGAGAATATTTAGTTATTTTATTTTGCATATCAATACTATTATCAAAAATTTGATAAATAATATCTTTATTAAAAGAATAACTTAATAATTCTTCTACTTCATTACTATCCATAAGATATGTAAATTCATAAAAAGAATCAACTTCTCTTTCTCCACCTTTAGAATTTAAATATGCTTTATGAACAGGTCTATCTTCTTTTACAAGATAATGAGCATCTGTTCCAATACACATTGGAATATTATAAAAACTTGCAAATTCATATGCTTGTTTATTTACAAGAATTTGATCTTCATTTGAAGAAGGCGCACATTCAATATAAAAATCATTACCAAATAAATTATAACACCATTGTAAAAATTCATCTACTTTTTCAGTATAGTTTTGAGCATTATAAGCGTCTTCTACTGCTAATGCTTTTCCTCTTAATAAAAGATTTGTTCCTAACTCTCCACCAATACAAGCTGTTGTCGCAATTAAATGACCTGGATATTTATGAACAATTTCATCTAATTCCATTTTTAAAGTTGGAACTCTTTCAAGTCCTCTATCAACATATGAACAAAACCATGAATGAGAACTTAACTCACGAAGTGCTTTATGACCAATAGCATCTTTTGCAATAAGAATAAAGTGATAATATTTTTGTCCATTGTCTCTTGTATCAGTAAGATAAATTTCATTTCCTAAAGCAACAAGAAAATCTGGGTCTTCTTTATAAATTTCTTCTGCAATTTTTAATGCTTCTACGTGAGCAGATAAAATTTCATGGTCAGTAATTGCTATACCGCTCATTCCTAATTCATGAGCTTTTTTTATTAAATCTTTTGGACGATTAATTGCATCCAAAAGACGCACATTTGAATAAATTGTATGAGCATGATTATTAAAATATTTTCTCATTATTTACTCCATAATTTTTCTTTATATAAATATAATATCATATTTTTATATAAAAATCAAATAGAGCGGAAATCTACAATTCCCGCTCTAATTATTAAAGGATTTTCCATTCCTTTAATTTTACTTGTACCATTACACCAGCCTATTTCATATCACCATGCGCTAATTCATAAATATTCTACAATTCTCTCATATATTCATGCCAAGCGCCCATTACTTCATTGGTAGTAATAATATTTAAGCCGTTTTCATCCTAATAGCTTTTTTCTTTTATATAATCATCAAAAAGTCCCATTTTTACTCCCTCAATATTACTAATTTATTTGCGGCTCGCGTTGCTGCAGTATAAAGCCAACGTGCATGTTCTGTACGATTATAAGGAAATTTTTCTTCATATACTAATACTTTATCCCATTCACTACCTTGAGCTTTGTGTACAGTAATTGCATATGCATATAAAAAATTCTTTGGGATTAAATCGCCATATTGATTTCTCATTTTTCCTAATCTATATTCTAACCGCCAGTCAATTGTTTTGGTTTCAGTTTTAAGCATATCATAATCAATATTTAGCAAAGGGTAAATATCTTCTGTCTCAGGTATTTGTATAGATGCTCTTATTACATCAAAATATTCTTTTTCTTTTCTTAAAAACCAAGGTAAATACATTTTAGTTTTTGTAGGTTTATTAAGGTATCCAATACTTCCATTAATTAAAGGATCGCCGCAAAGACTATAATTATCCCAATAATTTCTTATACAAATAACTTTATCTCCTTCTTCTGGTTCTTCACCTTTATGCAACATAGTTCTCATTTCTGCATTTATTTTTGCTCTTGTTGCATTTGTTCCAGTAAGAATTTGATCTGCCCAACTATACATCCCCTGAATCAAGTCTTCATGATGTAAAATTTGTACAGTATCACTAGTTGTAAAAGGAATATTTTCTTGATTACGAATTTTCATAGTTAATCTAATAATTTCAGATTCTTGTGCTTGTCGCATAATTTCATCAAGAAAAACATGAGGATGGTCTAATAAATGATTATCATCATTTTTATCTATTGGCGGCAGCTGAAATGGGTCTCCAAGAAAAATAACATATACTTGATGTTGAAGAAGTATATCTATTAATTCTTTTGGCGCCATTGAACACTCATCTACAACAACTATATCATAAGGAATTGAAGGTTTAATACGACGGAAAAAACCTCCAGCCTCTCTTGGAATAGATTCATAAAGAAGTCGATGTAATGTACTAACATTTTTATTACCTTTTTTACGAAGAACTTCTGCGGCTTTGCCCGTAAAAGCTGAATAACAAACTTTACATTCTTCAACATCTAAAGCAGAGATAATAAATCTAACTAAAGTAGATTTTCCTGTTCCTGCATATCCAGATATAACAGTATATTTTTCTCCTTCTCGATGTCTTTGCACAGCTATCCGCAAGCCTTCTTCTTGTTTAGCAGTTAATATCATTATCTTCTCCTTATTTTATTTATATATAATATTTATTTATCTAATTGCTAAGTAATGCTCCCCAGCATAATCCCTAAATAAAACCTTGCTAAAATTTTTCATCATTACCATTAATCATATTATTTAAAATCTTTTTATATTCTTCAGAATTAATAAAGTTTAATATATAAGACTAAAATTCTTCTTGATTAATTAATATAATCATTACTCTTTCCTTTTATATTTTATTATATTTTTTATTAAAAATCAACTATTTACTTTTAAAATTTCTAAAAGCATTTTTTATTTGGAGCGACGATCTTTATGACCCATCACTGGCGGGCGAACTGAAAAAGGGGCTTATATTTGCCCCTTTAATTAAAAATAATATTTTTTACTGCCAATAATTTCATAATCTTCAATTTTAATCTAACCAGTAACATTATCATTCCAAATATTTAAATCACAAGTTCCAACAATATCAATTGTTGTACTACCTCCTGGAGTTGGTTTTAATGATTCATATTCTTTCTATGAAGATTTAAATTTAATTAATTCTACTCCATTTGGTAATTTAATTTTTAAAGTTGGTGATTTATCAGGAGACATTAATATTAAATTATCTTCTGTTACTTCTATATGTTCAATAGCAATTAAAGGTTTTTCTAATCCCTATCCCCAAATTTTATTTAATTTAGCTATTTCAATAATATCAAATGCTTTAAAGCTAAAAAAATTAAAAATTAAATCTACTAAATAAATATTTCTAAAGTCACAAGAAGAAAGTTTTTCATTAGAATATTTTATTAAATTATCAAAATTTTCGTCTGAGATGGACGTACCAAATGCGTTTAAGTGCCCTTCCGCCCAGTCTACGAGACCGCTTGAATCAAGAAATCCTTTAAAATTATCAAAATCTACTGAATTAATTCCTCTACCAGAACCTTCCCATTTAATACCTTCTTCAGTATCGTTTTCTGATAAAATTAAAATAGGATGATTATATGTTGTAGCTAATTTATTTGCAACCAATCCAGCAAGGTTTTTATCAATAGAATGTTGATTATCTAATTTAACAGCAATAATTTTATTATTTGTTAATTTTTTGCTTTTAATAATTTTATCAATAGTTTCATAAACCTAATCTTGTGTTTTGGACTATCGAGTTTTTACATTTGCACATGTTCGTACTGCCTAAGTAACTAATGCTTCATACTATCCTTTGCAACCTCTTTTAGTGGAAGGAACCTAATCATATGCATTAAATTCAAGCATTGATTTAAAAACAATCATTCTTTCAGTATCTGTTCCAGATCTAACAATAGCATTAATTAATGGAGAAATATACCAACCAACAGAAAATGGTGATAATCCTCCTGCTCTACTAATACTATAATTATTATATTCTGCTAATTCTTTTAAAAATGGATTGCGGAAATGTGATAACCCCTATTTAATAATATAACGAGTTTCATACTATCTTAAATCCATTACATCAGCAATAATACCAACTGCTGTTAAATCAAGAATATTCTTTGCATAATCTGTTCCTAATAAAGAATCTAAATATGAACAAAATTTAAAAACAATTCCTACTCCAGAAAGAGTTTTATTAGGATAATCGCACATTTGATTATTAATAATAATTGCATCTGGAGATTCATATTGAGCAATATGATGATCTAATACAAGCACATCGCAACCACGTTCTCGTAGTATTTTATGGTCTTCATAATTATTACTACTAGAATCTGGACATATAACTAATTTTACATCATTTGGTACAGTGTCAGCATGAATTCCATGATTTTTTCCTTCATTCATATAGTATATAATTTTTGACTATGTATATGATGGAAATAACATATTTAAATAATTAATTAATGCTGCACTACTTGTCATACCATCACAATCTACATCAATTAATACAAAAATTTTATCATTTGCAGATATATGCGATATAAGAAGTTTTGCTCCTTCTTTCATATTTTTGAGTAACTAAGGGTCTAATAAATCTTTTTCACTAACTTCTAAATAATGCTATACATTTTCTGGGGACATACCCCTATTCATAAAAATCCGTTCTACCGCACTATAATCTCTATTAAAATCAAGCGGGAGCAATGATTTTTTAAGTTGATATTCCATATTGAATTCAACCTCCTTTCATAACAATCGCCTCCTTATATAACTATATATTGACTTGTTTCTAATAACAAATCTTCTAATTTAATATTATTTTTTTTAGTATATGGAATTCTAATTATTGGAATATTATTTTTTTTACACCAATCATTTTTAAATTTATCATGTTCAATATTTTTTAAATAATTTTCTTTAGTATTCCATGTATAAAGACTATTTTTATAATAATAATGCTATTCTCCATCATATTCAATAATATAATTATTATTTATATAAAAATCAAAAATAGCATAATAATTAGTATCTTTAAATTTACAATTAATAAATTTTTTCTACTTTTCATAAATGATATGATTTTGAATTAAAAGATTTTCTATTTCTAATTCACCTGTGGATTTTAAACATCCACAAGATAAAATTTTTCCTTGTTGTAAATCATGAGAATTTGCTTTAAAATATTTTCCACAATCACATTTACAATTCCAAATTACTCTATGATCAGAATTTCTTTCTTCTGTAGGATTTAATGCTATTATTTTTCCAAAACGCTAATTACTTAAATTTACTGTCTATCTTTTAATATTATTTTTTATTAAAATATTTTTTTTATAACAACCACAACTTTTAGTGCTACCATTTTTTAACAAATCAGCTCTAACATCTTTTTCTTGTCCACAATCACATTTACAATGCCAATAAGTTTTTTTATTTTTTATAATTGGACCAGATATTACTGTTAAAAAATTAAATTTTTTATTAATTAAATTTTCCATATAAAATCCTCCTTTTCTTAAATAATATGTAAAAGAAGATTTATATATTATTAAAAAATGTCCTTAAACAATTGGTTTTTATAGTATAATTCTGTTTTTAAATAAAAATAAAAAAATATCTTTAGTTTTATCAATAGGGGAATCTTTATAACCAAGTAAATCCCATTTATCCCACATAAAAGATATTAAAGTATCATTTTTATATTTTTTATAAATATTAACTAATTTCTTTTCCCACAATTTACTTTCATCTGTATTAAGTGTTTGAAACTGTTTATCAAATGCAATTATTATTTCTTCAACATTATCATTTAATAATAATTGCATTTGATTTGTTGAAAGATTTGAACCACAGACCGCAACACTTAAATTATTATCCCATCCAAAATATGAAGCATATTTTAAACAAGATTTTTCACTTTCAAAAATAATTGCTTTTTTCATATAATTAATATTATCTTTACTCCAGTTTAAACCATATAAATTTAATCCAAGAGGATGATTATATAATTTATGATTTATTTGTATGGGTCTATATTTACCATAAATTTCAGCTTCTTCTTTAATAAGTGTGCGACCGCGCAGTCCAATAAATCTTCCATTCTGGTCATAATGAGGAATTGTTATTTGGTCTTTACCAGGATAAAATCCAATATGAGCTTTATTAATAACTTCTTGAGAAATATTTTCTTTTAACCAAGGTTCAAGTTTTACTGAATAATTAAAAATATCTAAAATATTTAAATTATATTCTGGTAAAATTTGTAAATTGCGTTTTTCATTTATTTCTTTTAATTTATCATAATTTGCGAAAATTTTCCAATCGGGTAATGCATCTACATCGTCTCCGTCTATAGATTCACCAGCAATCCCAAATCTGCGGGCAATCCAACGGACCGCCGCGTTTAAATCATATTCTTCTTTCCATTGAATTTTCGCAATTTTACGAACTAATTCAAAAATATCAAAACTACCACTACATCCTGTATAACAAGTAAACATTGTACTATTAATATAATAGTACAGTTTTCTACTTCCTTCTCCTGGAGGGTTATGACAAATGGTGGCGGAAATTATTCCAAAATTTGTATATTCTGGATCTCCGCCCCATTCTTGCAACAAGACAAAAATGTCTTCTAATGTTAAAGCTTCTTTAATTTTTGTCTTGTTATAGTCAATCATTTTTATCCCTCAATTACTCTAATGCAGTATCCAAGAAGTCCGCATTCTTCATTGATATAATCACACAAATATTTCTGCGGATCAATCTTTTCATCAGCTTTATTTCTGTTATTTAAAATATCAAGAATAGCTTCTTTTGGTAGCTTATATTCAACAAAATCCTTCCCAAGGAATGGATCTTTTGGATAATAAAACTTTGCAGTTTGTTCATTAGCAAATTTAGTATTTTGCTTTTTAATAAAGTTCTTCTTTTGTCTCTTTTCAGTATTCTTTTTTACACTATTTTTAACAAAATTCTTTTTAATCTCCACCATGAAAGGCTCCTTCTTCAACCATTATTTTTGTATTATTAATTTCAATCATTTCATATTCATATGTTGTTGCAAACATTGGTTGAATTCTGCAACAACCTAAATCTGCTTTACACCACAAAATAACACTTTTATATCTACCTCGTCTATTTTTATAGACAGAAAGTTTTATATTTGGTTGTGCAAAAATATTAGAACTTAAAATAGGTTCTAATGATTTTATATCATCTGATGAAACTGGAAGTAAAATACTTCCAAAATCAATTTTATCAGCGATAGCTTTTGCACCTCTAAGAAGATTTTGGTCAGGAATTTTTGCTTCTTTCCATTCTCCATTTAGCTGTGTTGAAGAAAAAATAAAAATTCCATATTGGTTACATATATCTTTTAATTTCGTTGATAACATAAAAAGAATATTATCTTCACGAAGTTTTACTCCACCAGAACGACGAGTAATTTCTTCAAGAATTTTTAGACTTGTGTGAATATAATCATGACACGTTAATCTTATGTTTCCATAAGCGCTGACTAGCTCTTACTGCGATAATCGCAGGACACCTTTTCGAATTGTGTATCAATAACAATTCTACTCTCCTGTCCATAAGACTAAGGAGATAGTCGATACAGGTTCTTTTTAGACATTTTTCCAAGTTCTTTTTGTAATAATATCTGCTATAGTTGATTTTGAAATATGGTATTTTTCTGCTAATTTTGTATAAGATAATTTATTTTTTTCTTTATCTTCTCTTATTTTTTTTACAATTTCAGCATTTAATTTTGTATGTCTACCTTTTTCAAAAACTTCAGGCATTATTAATCCATATCTTTTTCCAGTCCATATATTTAAAAAAGAATTGTAATGCAATCTTTCTTTATATTTTTGATTATAAATCTCACTAGGACTTTTTTTATTTTGATATGCTTTTCTTAATTCAATAACTTCTTCTTCTGTTAATTTTGCTTGTCCCCAAATTTCTTTTTTTCTATGTTCTAATGTCTTAGGTTTTTTACAATTTTTTCCACCTGCTTCAACATTATAACCATATGGTACTTGAGTGTTATAATTTTGAATAAGAAAAATTTCCAATTTATTAAGAATTTCTACATCTTCAATATTTTTTACTAAAACTTTATATTCAAAATTTTCAAATCCATATTTTCTAAATGCTTTATGAATTAATGAATTATATTCATTATGATTTGGGTTCTAATAATTACTTTTATGAGCATTATATCGTTCTTGAGGATTAATGGTCTATCCAATATACATTTTACCATTAATTTTATTAATATAAGTATAAATAATCCCCATAATAAACTCCTTTCATATTTTTCTTCTTTTTTATATGAAAGAAGTCAGAAGTTATTTGACTATTTTCGTCCAAAAAGTTTCCCACGGGATTCCCTTGCATTATTGTTTAGGGTTCCCCGTTAGCCTATTATAAATAATAGACCCCGCTGATAAACGGAAAAGTGTTTCACTGTCCCAACACCCATATTAGGGTTGAACACATATTTAATATCTTTTTCACGAACATTCTTTTTTATTCTGTCTTCAACATCTTTTAATGAAAAATCTGGTAATTCTTCAATATAAATAGGACTTTCTTTTAAAATTTTAGCTGCTTCAAAAATACGGTCTTCTTCATCACCTTCATATTTACCATTAATAATATGTTCCTCATTTACATTAGCAAGAAATGCAAGCATCATAGTTTGAATTTCTTCAATTTCTTGCTCTGTTGTAATATAAAGAACTGGCTCTGAAACACCATTTTTAATCCAACCAAAAGTATCATCATAAATTTTATTGCAACCAATATAACAGGCATCCGCAATCATTGAGCGTGTTTTACCAACACCTGTGGGCGCTGACCGCAAATAAAATTTTTTTAATCTTGCTCCACGAGTAACAGTATTAATTAATGTTCCATATAAAGGGACTCCTACTTCTGGATGTTCTTTAAATTTATTAATTAATTCATCAATACCATTACCTGCGGAAACTGCATCTCCAAAAGCATCATCAACATATTGTAATCTAATATTACTAATTTTAGTATCAACTAAATTTGCAATATCATCAAGAGAAGCATTATCTAACCATTCTTCTTGTTTTTGTTTTAATTTTGTATCTAAAATATTGTCAGGGTCATAAATATCTGTTACATTAATTCCATAATTATCATAAGCTCTTAATAAAGAAAATTTTTTTAATCTACTATAATAATAATCAAAAGATAGTAAATTGCAATTATCAATAATTTTTAGAATCCATTCATTTCCTTTATTTTGCTTATAAATAGCTTCATATTTTGGGCGATCTGATAAAAAATCTGAAATATTCTCGATTGTAATTTTAGTTGCACCTAATTCATGAATCTTATAAATTGCTCCAAAAACTATTCTATGAAATTGATTTTCAAAATCTTGGTCTGTAATTATATATTTATCTGTTAAATCTAAAAGTTTCGGATTCATATAGATTGCGCCAATTACTTGTACTATAGCAGTATTATCAACATACTTAGAACTCATCCTTCTTCATTTTCCCCCTCATCCAAGAATGTAAATAATTGACGTTTTTTTATAGACCTTTGTGGTCTTGGTATTTTTATTACTACTTCTTCTGGATGATATTCTTCGTATTTAAAATCTTTATTTTTTTGTTGTGCCAACCATAAGTTATAATAATAATTAAAAGCATCTTTATAAACATAAGGAACAATTCCAATACCATTATTTGCCTTATCTTTATCACCATCTTTAATTTCATAAAAATATGTTAATGCTTTTAAAATACCAGAATATGTAAAATTATATGTGTTTACATAATCATTTATTTGTTTTCTGATTCGAGGACTAACATATGTATCCCCAAATAAATGCATTATATATTGTTCAAGTTTTCCTTTATCATCAAGGACTTCTTCAACATGCGTTTCAGCCTTTTCTGCACAAAGTTTATGCGCATATCGTCTTCCATTTACTTGAACAAAAGGCTCTTTATCTCTATCAAAGATTTGTTGACAATAATAACATTTAACCTTGTGAGCCACAATTAAAACCTCATTTTTTATTAAGACTTTTTATTATTATATCATTTTTTTCTTCTTTTGTCAATAATAAAAGCATTTTTTAAAGAGACTTCTTTAAAAAATGCTTTATATAAATTAATTAGTATTATTAGTCATTAATTCATCCTTTAAATCTTGAACAATTAAGAAAATCATTTCTGCCTGTTCGGGAGTTGCTTCAGAAATTTTCTTTTTCTTACCTAAATATTTTTCAATAATTGATGTAATCTTTGCAGCGTTCATTTGATTTTGAGTCATCAATTCTCCAGCAATCTCCTGGAATTCTGCCATAAGAGCATCATAATCATATTTCTGTACAACTGGGGCAGCTTCTCTTTCTTCAGTAACATACTGATTTCCATATTCAAGACCTTCTTTATCAATAGCATTATGAATAGCTTCTACAAGATTTTCATAAGTCATATCAATCTCTGGAACAATATATTTAAATCTACCTCCGCAAGAGATGGAATCATCTTTATAACGAAGAGTAAGTACGCTCATATCGTGTCCGGCTACCTGGTGTGCATATCCATAAATATCTGCCATACCTTCAATTGTTTTCTGAATAGATTTTGGACTTAAAGCAGGACGAATCTGAACTCTATCTGCACCAGTATTTTCATCTTTTACAATTTGTTCACTTGCGTGACCGATAAAAAATACTGCATATCCAAGTTGAGTCAATCCTCTAAAGACATCATTAAATTCATCCTTGAATTTCTTCCAGCTGTTGGTCCCCCAACCGCCTTCGCCCATAGATTCAATACCAAGCTGATTACATACATACTTCTGACAATAATCGGCTGCAATATCAATGGTATCAACTACAACGCAATTATAAGTTTCTTTAACTTTATCTTTCTTTAATTCTCTCATTACCTGCTTCATATCGCCCCAAGAGGTAATATCAATTGCCATAACTCCAGGTAATGCATTATATCCTTTTTCAAAAGCTAACAAAAGAGCTTTTGGCATCTAAACAGCAAGAGTTGTTTTACCAGTTTTTGGTGCACCATAAATATATGTAATATATCCACTTAAATCTTTACTTACTTTATGAGGTTTAATATTCAATAGATCAATAGCCATTTTTTCTCCTTGTCATTTAAAGATAGACGCCTTTGTCCTTTCTTTAAATTTTTTCATTTTATTTAATAGTTTTAATAGTCTACTATAATTAAAATTATAGTAGACTATTTTATATTTTTAATTAGAAATTATAATCTCCAACTTTTGCCATCGTATTATTTGCTGCGGCCGCAGGTTTAACATTGCTATTTCTAGAAGCGTTATATTCATCCTGTCTCTTCTTAATATTAGCAATAGTCATTTCTCTCTGTGCAGTCGCATCAATAAGTTCCTGTGCAGTGATTGTACTTTCATCATCAAAGAGATAAGGTTCTCCCTGAGCCCAAGTCACAATCCATTCCTTACGAGTATTCTGCACCTCTCTAACATATGTGTCGCCAAATGCAGACTCTTCTTCAATCTTACGAACTGTAACAGAAGAAACCTGACGACCTCTTACTTTTGTAAACACAGGTTCTTTGGTAGATGCACCAAGTCCCTCAAAGTAATCCATTGCATTTGGATTGGTTGCAAGGAATTCTACTGGAAGCAATGCATTCTTAAAATCAAATGCAAATCCTTTAATAACAACTCTCTCTGGAGTATTACGTTCAGGATTTTCTTCCTGACGAACTACATTTGTAATCAAAATATCTGTTTCAAATGTACTTCTATCATTTGGATTCTCTTCAAGGTCATTACTTGCGTGAATAAATCCACCTTCATTTCTTTTTGCACTAACAAGAGTTTCTTTATTATCTCTAGTGGTAAAAAATTCATTTAATCCAAGAGCAGAATCAACTCTAAATTTTGCTGCTTTATCAGCACCATTTTCTGTTACACTAGCATACTTTCCATCAACAATATCTTTAAGAACCTTAAAAGTATTATTTGCAGAACCACTTGAAGTAGTTTCAGTTACATATGAAAAATGTACTGGTACAACATTTGTTGCTGCTCCTTCTGGGTCAGTAAGAAGACTTACATTACCCATAATAAAAGTGGTTCCAGGCTTTTTACTATTTGGTCCAGTTACTCTAATTTGTAAATCGTTTTCATAAAGAAGACCAGATACATGTGTTTTATTTACCATTTTCTTCATAATTTTAATTCTCCTTAATCTTCAAATTTTACTTCTTTACCTTTATTTGTAATTGCATATACGACTGGGTCTTGTCCAATCTTCTCTACATAACCATCTGTTACAAGCTTTCTAATTGCTCCAGATACAACTCGTGAAGAAACAAAAAGTCCTTCTCCAATATCTTTTGCTTTTGCCATTGGAATATCAGTAGCATGCTCTTGAAGATATTTTAAAATTAATTTACCATTATCTGTAAATTCAGGCTTGTCAGTTTCTTTCTTACCTTTAAAAGCTTCCCAATAAGCCATAGCTTCTGCAATATCTGGATTATTCATATCAATAATAAGTGATTCAAATCCTTTTTCTACTAATGCAATAAATTTTTCTTTCTTTGTCATTTTTTTAAATTTCCTTTTTAATTCATTTTCTATATATATTATATCATTTTTTTATAAAAATGTCAATTTAAAGAGAAATCTTGAGAAGTTTGCTCATCTATAAAAATCAATTGATTTGCATATGGAAGAGTGCGAGCCCAATTAATAAAACTTTCTCTCCATTCTGTTAACTTATGAAATCTTCTTTGTCCTTTTGAACAAATTGCAAGAAGATTTTCATAATTCATTGTAACAGTACGAGTTTGAAGCCATCCTTCTGGAAGCAAACGAACTAATTCTTTCCAATAGCGAACATCTTTAGTTTCATTATAACATCTACGGAGATTTTCGCAATCAATTAAAAGGTTATCCCAAATATTATCAACAGTAGTATCTGGACATATAGGATTTCCTTCATAAGGTTTTAAATCACCTACATAATCATCCATTTCAAAACATTCTCTTGTAATAGGATATTCTGCAAGTTTATGCATTGTAGAAGTACTATTTGCAACAGTACCTACTTTATATGTATCAAATTCTTTCCCGTGTGTTTGATACAAAAAACACGCTGACTATTTCTTACTATCATATGATAGGAGACCTTTTTGGAATGTGTATCAATAACATCCCTACTCCTCTGCCCAGAAGGCAAAGAGGATAGTCGATACAGGTTATACGTTATAATAAATCTTTAATAGTGTAATTATCATTATTTAATATAATTAAACGGATATTATGATTTTTACAATAATCTTGTTTCATTTTATCATGTTTTTGAAGAATTTCAAATCCTTCGCCCCAAGAACTTTGTGCTTGTTCATAATGTTGTTGTCCATTATACTCTATTAAATGTGATAATTTTCCATTATTAAAAACAGCAAAATCAAATCTTAATGGTCTTATGTCCTTTAAATCTGGAAATATATATTGCGTAGCAAATTCAATATTATTATCAATTAATAATTGAGTAATAATTTGTTCATTCTTTGAATGAATACATCCACAAGAGTTTATTTTTCCATCTCTAATATGAGAACCTCTTGTAATAAAAATATTACCACAATATTTACATAAACATTTCCATAGAGCAATTTGTTGATTATCAGAGCCAGCTCTTTCTAAAACTTTGATTCCATTATTTTCAAATCCTATCATATCATTAACATTTTTAGACTCTAATTTTTTACATCCGCAACTTTGAGTATGACCAGATTTTAAATTACGGGTATCAACAATTACTTCATTTCCACATTTACATTTACATTGCCATTTTCCACCTTTTATATATTTAATAGGAGTTAAATAACCAAAAATTTGATTGGTTAAATCTTGTCTCGGTTTTGATTGACGCTCTTGTTTCATAATAATACCTCCATTATTTTCTATTATTTATGAAAAGCGTTTCAATAACTTTATAAGATTTTGACCCGTATTTTCCCACGAGATTTTACCCTCGTTAGCACATTTCTTTTAAATGTACCCCGTTGATGAGACGGAAAAGTCTTTCATTGGCAGAAAGTTTTACCAATAAAGTGGAGCTGTAATATCTACACTTACAAAAATTTGGCGAAGAAATTTACGATGCTCTGGACCAGAACGAATTAATAATTGCGCTAAATGCATATCTTTTGGCCCAATATATGCAACTTCTTTATAATCATAATTTTTAGACTCTTTTAAAGTACCATTTGTAATTAACCATTCACAATATTTATCTTGTAAATTAAGAAATTCTTTACTATCATCATATTTAGCCTAATCTATTCTATCCCAAGTAGCCCAAGCATAAGCAACATCAAGAATACCTTCATCATAATCATCAATGATATTAAAATAACTATCACTTAAATTCCAACTATTTTTTGGATTTCGCATGCCTCTTAAAGCACATTCAAAATTATATACTTTTGTATTTTCAAATTTCATGCTACCACAATTTCCCTTATTTGTTCAAGATTATAAATTCCAACCCATTTACTACCTTTAATAATAACAAAAAGATTGTTATTTACCATATAATCTGTATATTCTTCAGCGCCCCATTCTCTATAACTGCCATTAATCATTGTAATATAAATCATAATTATCTCCCATTATAATTTAATATTATGTTCTTCCATATTTGAAAGAGTAGTATTATTATTAATAATTTCATTTGCTCCAATAGTAATAGAAGAAGAACCGTTTGTTGTTGTTGACCAATTATAATAAGGAGTAGTAGTCCATGGAGTAGTTACAGTCCAAGTTTTGTCACTTTTAGCTCCATTTGCATATCCTTCCCAATAAGCTTCATTAATAATCTCTTGAAGTTCATTTTTAGAAATTGCAATTTTACCATTTTTATCAGTTGTAAATACTTTAATTTTCATTTTATACTATACCCAAATTCCTTTGCTTTAAAATATTCTTGCCAATAGTCTTCTCGTTCATTTAACTTTGAACGTTCACATTCTTCAATCATTTCAAAAGAAAAATTTTCAACACCATCATGTAGCATAGCAGGATATAATTTATTTTGTGTTGGTGTTTCTGCACCTAAACCTCGTTTAATATGTTGACGCCATCTATCAGCAATATTTACAGCCTATCCAACATAGCACATTCCATTATTTAAATTAGTAATTTTATAAATTCCTGTATAAATTTTAGAACCTAAAACTCTGCCAATTAAATCATTATAAGGTTTTTCATAATAATATTTATATATTACTTTATTTAAAGGTTCTGCATTACGAAGATATGGAATAATTTCTCGTAATTTTGAAATTTCTTTTAAATCTTCTTCTGAAATAATAAGTCGATAATAATCTATTTTATTTTCTTCTTCAAATTTACGTTTATCTGCGGCAACAGCTGCAGCTACTTTAGATTCTAAATCTGTTAGTTTTTTATTAGCTTTTTCCGCAGATGAAGTATAAGTAGAAATTTTATTTTCATAATATTTAACTAAATCAGCTAATGTTAATAAATATTCTTTTATAGCATCATTTTTAGATTGCTCAATAGATTTTTTATAATTTTGATATTCAATAGTAGCTTCTTTTTCTTTTAATTTAATTTCACTTTCTACTTTATCAAAATGTGCTTTTTTATAATTTTCGGCAGCATTTTTAGCCTAAATATCTAAATTAGAAAGTTTTGATATAGAATAAGCAATTTCAGATTCTAATTCATTTTTCTATTCTAATTTTAAATTATATTGCTATGTTAATAATTTATATGTATTATTTTTATGCTCTATATCTTTTTTAAGTTGCTCATTTTGAGCCAAAAGATTCTAATCTAATTCTATTCGCGTTTTTACTTTTGGATAAAAATAAAGAAAAAAGATACAAGATATTAATACACATCCTAAAATAAAAAAGAATATATTCATAATATTAAAAAATATGGGGTAAGTTTTATAAAACTTACCCCATTAATAGAATTTTATTATTACTCAGCATCCTCAGCATCTGGGTCAAATGCCATTCCTGCTGGTGTAAGACTAAGGAACTTAACTGCCTTATGAGTTCCATTTTCAAGTTCAATTTCTGCAGGAGTACGGACTCCAAATCCCTTCTTCTGAAAAGCGGTAAAAATACCATCAACACTTCTCTTCTCAAGATTGAGAGCACTTGCAACATCCTATGCGGTAACATCAGCACCATTAATCTGCTTCAAATAATCAAATACCTTGCGGCTATTTTCTGTCATCTTTGCCATAATAAATTTTCTCCTTTAAATTATAAATTATTTTTATTTAGTTTTAATTTCATAAAAATTATATCAAAAAATTTTCTTTTTATCAATTACTTGCCTCTAATTTTTCAAGTATCTTAATGACTTTATCGTCTATTGCAATCATATCTTCCATTGAATAAATCATATTTGAATAGACTAATATATCACCTTGAGCTTTTGCTCTTTTATTATCATCATCACTATGCCGCAAAATATATTCAGCTTGAGCAATTTTTTTAGCAAGTTCTTTGATTTCTTTTGTTTTCATAGAAAGTTTTTATTCCTTAATCTTTACATTTTTAATATATCATTTTTATTTTTTATCGTCAAGAAATTTTTTAAAAAATTCTTCTTCTGTTAGTATTGGAATGTTTAGCTTATTTGCTGCTTTATGTTTAGATGAAGTTGATGTTTTATCATTACAAATTAAATAATTTGTTTTACTACTAATACTATCAGTTACTTTTCCGCCAATAGAGTTTATAGCTGCTGTTAAAGTAGCACGATTTTTATATATATTTAATTTTCCTGTAATAACTACATTTAAATCATTTTTTTTATCAATTACTATTTTTTCTATTGGTTGAATATTTAATAATAAATAAATTTGATCAGCTTCTTCATAATCAAAATTTTTTAAAGCATCATCCATTTCTGGACCAAAACCATCTAAATTAAAAAAATGATAAGTATTATCTTTAACAGCATTTCTAAAATCATTATATGTATCAAAATATTTTATTAATTCTTTTGAAATAGTTCTTCCGATTAGAGGAATTCCTAAAGATGCAATAAAAGCATCTAAAGTAGTATTTTTACTATTTTCAATAGATTTTAAAATTTTATCTACTGAAGCGGGACCAAATCCAGGTTTTGAAATCCATTCATTGCGATAATCTTTTAATTTAAAAATATCAATTAAAGATTCAATCCAACCCCAATCTAATAATTTTTCAAAAGTTGCTAAAGATAATCCTTTAATATCTAATCCTTTTTTACCTGCAAAATGTTCTAATCGATTTAAAATTTTACCACTACAATATGGATTTTCACATTCTAATGTAATTACACCATTATTATCTTTATAATTTACTTCTCCATGACATATTGGACAATATTCTGGAACATCATTCGCAGAAACACCACAATGAGAAATAACATATCCATAGTCGTAATGAGGACCAGCTGATGCAATTTGAGGTATAATCATATTAGCTTTATAAACTTTTAATGGTTCACCTACATATGCACAATCGCCAAGAATTTCTCTCATAATAGAAACATTATGCAGACTAGCTCGTTCAACAATAGAACCATCCATATCTATTGGGTCAAATACTGCAACAGGAGTTAATACTCCGGTTCGTCCCATTGTCCAACTAATATGTTTTAATTTTGTTTCATAAATATCATCATAAAACTTATAAGCAATAGCATTTTTAAAATGATGGGATGTATATCCTAATTTTTCTCTTAAAGATAAATCTCTAAATTTAAATACAATTCCATCTATTGGATAAGATAATTCTTGACATTCTTTTTTTATCTTTTCAACGAGATTTTCAATTTCATCATCAAAATCAAATGGACATATAGTAAAACCTAATGTTTTTGCTTTAGCTAATTGAACAATAATTTCATTAGATATATCATTAAAAGGTTTAATTACGTCCCAAACAATAAATTTTAGCTTTCTTTTTTCACATTCTTTAGAATCAAGTAAACGAATACTACCAGAAGCGAAATTACGAGGATTTTTATATTGAGTGGAAAAAGTTTCAAAATCAGAATAGGAACAAATAATTTCTCCATCAATAATTACTTGTTCTTTATAATTAATATATTTTGGAATAGAAGGAATAACATTGGCATTATGAAGAATATCTTCTCCAATAGTACCATTACCTCTAGTTTCTGCGCGAACTAATTTTCCTTTTTCATAAGTTAAAGAACAAGTTAAACCATCCATTTTTGCCATAGCAACAAAAGATTTTTTACCTAAAAAACTTTTAATTGCAGATAAATCTTTTGTTTTATCTAATGATAGCATAAGATGATTATGTTCTACTTTTTTTAAAGATGTTACAGTATTATAATATACTTGTTGAGTAGGAGAATCTTTAAAAATAATACCTGTTTCCTGTTCTAATTTTTGTAATTCAAAATATTTAATATCCCACTCTTCATCTGTAAGAATAGTATGTCCACTATTATACAATTCTGTAGTTGCATTTAATAAATCAATTAAATGTCTAATTTCATCTGATTTTGTCATAAATTCCTCATATCATTTCTTAAATTATATATATATTTTTTTTAACAAAAAATCAAATAAAAGGAGGTATTTTTACCTCCTTTTATTATACTTTAGTAACAGAATTAATATTTCCTTTTACCATGATATTTCCAAGAGAAGGTCTGCTTAATAATGGAATATCTTTTGCGGAAATGCATATAGAATTTAGTGGACCAATAAGAAGAATCATATCACTATCTTCCACAAGCGTTCCGCAAACAATTTTTCCTGAGCTAGAAGTAGGCTTATAAATCATTAATCCCTTACCCGCCCGCTTCTGTAAAGGAAGTTCATCTAATTTAATTTTTTTACCAAGACCACCTTCTGCAAAAATTGCAAGTTGGTCTGTTTCATGACGTATTGGTAATGCTGCAACTACATAATCATTTTCTTTAAGAGTAATACCTTTAATTCCCATTGCAGTTCTTGAAGAAGCTGAAATTTCATTCAGACTAATTTTAATTCCCATTCCTTCATGTGTAATAAGAATTAAATTTTCATCAGAACAAAGACCAACAGAAGCCAAACTATCTCCTTCTTTTAAGCCTATTGCCGCAATTCCAGTTTTCTTTTTTGTTTTAGTATACTCTTCTAATGGAGTCTTTTTTATAATTCCATTTTTAGTTATAAATAAAATATATTTTGCATTAGTATCTCGATAGATAGAATAGATTAATGTAGCTTCTTCATCATTATCCATTGCAATAAGTGATTTAATACTTTGACCTTTAGCTGTATTTGTTCCTACTGGAATATCATTTACTAAAATACGATACATTTTACCCTTATTAGTAAAAACCATTAAAGAGTCAATCGTATTAGTTTTAATTACTGCTGAAGTAATATCACCTAAAGTTTTTACACCTTTTCCATTTCTTCGTTGTGTTTTAAAACTTGTTGAAGGAATTCTTTTAATCAATCCATCTTCACTCATTACAACAACACACTTTTCAGGCTCAACAAACTCAATTTCTTTTTCTTCTTTATCAATAGAAACTTGTGTAATTTTTGTCCGTCTTTCATCTCCATATTTCTTTTTAATTTCATTAAAAAGTTCTATTAAAGCTGGAATAGGATTTTTAATAATTGCAGATAATTTTTCCATTTCCGCAATTTTTTCTTCATATTCCTTTTGGATTTCAATTTTTTCAAGATGAGCAAGTTTACTAAGTTTCATATCCAAAATAGCTTTTGCTTGCGGTTCAGTAAAAGCATATTTTGCAATTAAATTTTCTTTTGCTTTTGCAGCATTTTCAGATTTTTTAATTAATTGAATAATATTATCAATATCTTCAAGAGCTTTTAATAGACCTTGTAAAATATGTGCTCTAGCTTCAGCCTTTGCATATTCAAATTTAGATTTTCTAATGATAACATCTCTTTGATGTTCAATATAATTTTCAATTAATTGTTTAAGATTTAAAAGTTTTGGTTTTTTATCTACAAGAGCAACCTGATTAAAACTATATGTATCTTCTAATTTTGTTTTAGCATAAATTTTACGAATAATCGGTTCTGCAGAAACTCCTTTAGCAAGTTCAATTATAAAACGAACTCCTTTTGAATTACTTTCATCTCTAATAGTTGTAACACCATTTAATTCTCCAGATTCACAAAGTTTATCTAATTCAATAGTCAAACTATCTTTAGAAACTTTATAAGGAATGCTATCAAAAACAATAGTATCACCTGTTTTATCAGACTCAATATGATATTCGCCACGAATTCTTGCTCTTCCTTTACCTGTGAGATAAGCTGCAGCTAACTCATCCTTATTTATAAGTAATCCACCAGTAGGAAAGTCAGGTCCTATGATAAAATTAAGTAATTCTTTAATATCACATTCTGGATTAGAAAGAACATGAATTGCGGCATCCATAACTTCATTTAAATTATGCGGAGCAAAAGAACAAGCCATTCCAACAGCAATACCAGTAGTTCCATTTACTAAAAGATTTGGAATCTTTCCTGGGAGATAAACAGGTTCTTGTTCTTCATCAGTATAGGCATTTACCCAATCTATTGTATCTTTCTTAATGTCGGCTAACATCTCTTCACCAATCTTAGAAAGTTTACATTCTGTATATCTATATGCGGCTGGCTCATCGCCATCTCTAGAACCATTATTTCCATGGAAATCAATTAATGGATAACGCATATTCCAAGGTTGAGATAACCAAGCTAATGCTCCATAAATTGATGAATCTCCATGAGGATGAAATCTACCCATTGTGTCACCAACAGGCTGCGCGCATTTAACAAACTTTTTATTATTCATATATCCTTTATCAAACATATCATAAAGAATACGTCTTGCTACTGGTTTGAGTCCATCTTCTGCAGATGGTAAAGCTCTATCAGTAATAACACTTAAACTATAATCAAGAAAGCTTTGTTCAACTTCTGGTATAATTGGTGTTTGAATTATATTTTCCATTATAACAATCCTTCTTTTTGTAATATTTTAATTCTATTATTTAATAAATCATTAAAATCTTTATCTATATAAGTTTTTTCTTTTCCTCCAGCAAGAGAGTCTGCTAAATCATTCCATTTATGATTAGAATGACCTGGAACTCTCTCAATATTAATTCGATAACCTTCATCCCATATCCAATAAAAATCAGTTATAATTCCAATATTTTCTGGAGTTTTTTTCTTAGAATTTAACCAATCATTTTGTGCCCAAGTAAACATCCATTCTGTAAATGTTTTTCTTGAATATTCTGAATCAGTATAAATTGTAGAAATATTTTCTTTATCTTTAGTTCCATATAAAATAAAAGCAGTTAATATTGCTTTTAATTCCATTTCATTATTTGTTGTATGTTTAAAATTTCTTGATATAGTATATAATAAATTTTCATTATCATCAAGTATTACCAATCCATATCCACCAGGACCAGGATTTGGATTGGCACTTCCGTCAGTATATATAATCATGCGTCGATATTTACCCTCCAGTTTTTTTATATATAGTAAAAACTATATCCATTACTTGTTTTTCTAGTTTTCTTTAATACTTCTGTAATATGACAATTCTTTGGAAGCTATAAAATACGTTTACATTCTTCTATGTTAGTATATGGACCAGTTATTTTCTATGTTTTTAAATTAATTGCCATAAAAGGCTATTTTTTAACGCATTTTTTTAATCTGTCTTCAAGAATTTTTTTAGTATATTTTTCTTTATCTATAACAATAATTTTATTAGCTGATAAAGCTGTTCCTTTTATCATTTCACATATTCTCTAAACAGTAATATTATATTGTCGTGCAAACGCTGTTTTATTAATAAATTCACCAATAAATTCTCCTTTTATGTTAAAAGCTAAAAAGGGTTTAGATCCCCGAATTTTTGCCATTTCTTCACTATCTATCCTAGAATTTCCCTATCCGCCTTCTAATGTATTATATCCTTCTTGAATTGTATTATATTCTTTTATATATAACTATTCTTTCTCATCCATTTCCTAAAAAGTCCATTTATCAGATGAATCTAAAATTTCCCATTTAAAATTTTCAAAACCATACTTTCTAATTGCATTATGAAATTTATTATGATAATCCTATTCATATAATGCTCTATGTTTATGTTCTGAGGCTCTTTGGGATAGTGATTTTACAGTTTGACCAATATAACTTTTATTATTGATTAAATTTGTTGCTTTATAAATAATCATTTTTTTCTCCTTTTTATAATATTTTTCTTATTATATATAGAAAATATTATAAAAAGATTTTACATTTTCACCCAAAAGTTCGCATTAACTATCAATATTAGCTCGCCAAGCATTTTGACTAATAAAATCGCGTCGTGGACCAACAGCTTCGCCCATCAGACTCATAAAGGTCTTTGCGGTTTCAGTCACATCATCCATTGTAAGCTGCTTAAGTGTTCTTGTTGCTGGATTCATAACCGTTTCTGCCATCTCATGTGGATCCATCTCGCCTAATCCCTTATGACGATTTACTTCAAATGCTTTTTTCACAGTTTTACGATATGCTTCAAGTGCGGCATCGTCCTTGAGGTATATAATATCCTTGCCTACTGTTACCTTATAAAGTGGAGGTACTGCTGCATAGATATAACCCTTTGTGATTAAATCCGGCGCGAATTTCCAGACAAAGGTGAGGAATAGTACCCGGATATGACTCCCGTCAACATCGGCATCTGCGGTAATAATAATCTTACCATAACGAAGTTTGGACTCATTCACAATAATTTTTCCATCTTCTACTTCCAATCCAAAAGCATCAATCATAGCACTAATTTCTTGATTTTGCATAGCTTTATGAAGGTCAGCCTTAAGGACGTTAAGTATCTTCCCTCGGACGGGGAGCACTGCCTGAGTAATTCGATTGCGGGCTTCCTTGGTACTGCCGGCCGCAGACTTTCCCTCAACAATAAATACTTCGCATTCTGATCTATTTTTTGAACTAGCATCTGCAAGAGTACCAGGAAGAACTGTTCTCTTCTTTGTATCTTGCTTACGAACCGTTTCCTTCGCCTTTTTAGCTTTCTCACGAGCGGCGCGCGCAAGCAATGCTTTATCAATTATAGCTTTTGCATCTTTTGGATGGCTATCGAGCCATATTTTTAATTCCTTAGAAACTAATCTCTGAACGATTGTTCTTGCTTCACTACTGGAAAGAACTTCCTTTGTTTGACCAGAAAATACTGGGTCTGGCATAATGAAACTTAAAACAAGAGTTAATCCTTCTTTTAATTCATCTCCAGTAATATTAGAATCTTTTTCTTTAAGAAGTTTATTATCTCTTGCATATTCATTAATCTGTTGCGTTAAAGCTGTTCTAAAACCAGTTAAATGAGTACCACCAGTATTCGGAATAGAATTTGTATAAAGTTTATAAATATCACTATAAGTTGTATTATAACTCATAGCAATTTTAACCCCAATTCTATCTTCTGAACTTTCAGCTGAAAAAACTGAAGTAATTACTTCTTTATTTTGATTTAGTTCATCTATATAATCCAATATACCTCTATTGGAAGTTATATCTTCTAAATTTTTATCTTTATATTTTAAATGAAAAACTAGTCCAGGTGATAGATAAGCTAATTCTTTTAATGTGTTTTTTAAATCTTTATAATCTAATGTAATTCCCTCTTTAAAAATTTCACTATCTGGCATAAATTGAATTCTTGTACCATGTTGATATTGATTTTCTTTTGGCCAATCCCGCACAAGAATATCACCAGTTTTTTTACCCTTTTGGAAGCATAAAAGAGCATTTTTACCATCTCTCACAGAACTTACATTAAAAAATGAAGAAAGAGCATTAGTAGCTTTTGCTCCAACACCATTCATACCGCCAGATGTATTATAACCAGTTTTTCCACTACTATCAAATTTTGCACCAGTATGTAATTTTGTAAAAATATTTTCTAATGTTTCTGAACCATCAGCAGCTTTTCCAAAAGGAATTCCACGTCCATCATCAATAATATCTAAATCATCATCTTCACCAACATAAATTGTACAATTAGTACAATATCCATTTAGATATTCATCAACTGCATTTGATATAATTTCAAGAGTAATTTGTTTTACTCCTTCTGGTCCAGTTGAACCAATATACATTCCGGGTCTAAGACGGATTGCTTCTATGCCTTCAAGAGTTTTTATATCTTTTACGCCATAATTTAAATCCAAATTATTCATTATTTGTCCTCCGAAATTAGACAATTTAATATTATTCTATTTATTCATATATATATTATATAATATTTTTTCTGAAAAATCAACTAATAAAATTTTAAATAAAAAATTGGGAGAATACATATGTATTCTCCCAATAAAAATTAATCAAGTAAAACACCTTGTGCGTTAATACGATTTGAAGTTACCATCCAACCTTCTTTATCAAAAATATAATTTTTACCATTAATAGTTTTTATAACTCCTGCTGGATAAGTATATCCTTCTGTTAAATACCACCATCTATTATTACTTTCTTTAATCCAACCTTCAAGATATTTTCCACTAACCCAACCTTTTTTATCAGTTACATAAAACCACCAAGTTCCATTAATATTTACCTTTTTAGAAACTTTTATAAATGAACCTTGTGGTAAAGATGTAATAATTGCCGCAGTAGTAGAATAAGAAGCTCTGCAATTTAAGCTTGCTGCTCCAACAATTTTAAGTCCTTTACCATCTGTGTCAACATTATATTCTGTTAAATTCTTAATTTCATTTTCTTCAATATCATATGGTGGACGACCATATCCATAAATAGTTACTCCGTTTATAGGATATGATTTTCTAGCTACACCACCACCATTAGCAACGACTGCAGAGCCCGCACTCGTATTGCCTTCAATAGTATAAATATATCCATTTTTTACTTTAATAACTAATGCTGTATGATGAACTCCAGAAAAAGTTCCATCTTTGGTAAAAAATACCTAATCTCCTGGAAGAGGAGATTTAGTACCTCTTAAAAAGAAAGCTTGTTTGGATTTATAAAGATTAATTGAATTTTTTGTATAATCATCAAAATCTCCACCAAGCAACTTTTTAGCATTACTTACGCCATATGCTTGATAAAAACACCAATCTACAAAACAATCACACCAATATGCAGGAAAATCCATCACTGAAGGATACAATTGATGCATTTCATATCCATATTTGGTATAATTATCAGAACCAGCATAATCTGTTTTACTATAGAGGCAATCTTTTCCATATTTTTTCCATGCTGAAGCAGATTTTTCTAAATATCCTTCTTCTGCTAAAGCAATAGAAATAACTTTTGATGCAAAATTAGCCATTAGCATCCTCCTCCATCTCATATTCTTTCATTGCAGTATCATAAACAATACCACCTTTAGTATTTTCTTTTGTTGCTTTAATAGAATAAATAGCAAAGCCTATTACTTCACTAACTACAGCACCAATTAAAGTAACTAAAGGTGAAAAATCAGGCATCATCATTGTTGTTGATACCAAAGCAATAGATTGAATGGTTACCCATCCAGTAAAAATTTCTATTGCTGTACAGTTTAAAAACAGAAAAAGAATTAATAATTTAGAAGTAGATATTTTTTTCTATTTAAAAAAATTCTTTTTTTCTTCAAATACTTTTTTCTATTTTTCGAAAAATATTTTATCTTCTTGCCATTCTTTTTCTTCTTGTAAAATACTTTCTTTCTCTTGTTCAGTCATTTTTATACCCTCTTTGTATATACTAAACTAATCCAACCGCCAGATTTTAAATGTCCCCAATTACTTAAAGTTTCAATAATAGTATGAATACTTCCTTTTTTAATAATTGCCTATACTGGAGAATTTACATCAGGCTATTTTCTAACATTTAATGCATCTGCTTCAACTTTAATATTAAACATTTCTAAGACAGGAGTTCCCATTATAGTAGGTGCTTCTGCTTTTGGAGTATATACAAAATATTTTCCACCACTATTAGAAACATAAGCATAACCAGAAGTAGATTTAGGCCAAATAATTTTTAACCATCCTGTAGTAGTAATGCTTAAAACTTCTACTCTACTATTTTTTGGTAAATTATCTATAACTTTATATGCTGCTCCTGCTCCAGTTCGAACATTCATATTTTCTAAAGAAATAGCTGTTCCTATTGCCTATCCCACATATTTATTATTTTCTTCTTGTTGAGTTGTTTTTATTTTTTCAACAATTTTTTGTCCATTAGATAGTACAATAGCAGTATGCCCCTCTGCTAAAAGAATATCTCCTCGTTTTAAATACTGACTTGATGTCAAATATTCAGAACTAGTTAAAATCTAAAAAGCAGCTGTTCTAGAAAGAATTTTTTCTTCTGTCGCTGTAGTCATAATTGCGGAAACAGGAATATTTGCGGCATTAATACAAACGGCTACTAAAGCAGATCCATCTGTATTACAATCATTAGAAATTTTATTTAAATCAAAATTAACTTTTTTAGCTTCTTCATATAAACTCTTTCTATCAAATTGATTATATCCAATATGATTATTTTCGCAAGCAGCTTCCATTGCACTGGCAATAGCTTCTGCATTAATATTAGAAATAGGTCTAAAAACTTTAATCCACGGTTTATTATACCAAGAACGAATACATAATTCTTTACCTGTCTAATCTCCAGCAACTCCTCCAGTAGAACGACCATTTTCATCTACTGAAGCATGTCCAATTAAAACACTACCTAAATTAGTTCCCTCTAATTCAATTTTAGTACTGTTTTTAATTTTTTGAGAAAATTGATTATAATATTCTAAACCGTAATTAGCTCTTTTCTTTTGCATTGTTTCACTCTAATCTGCGGGTCTTTCAAATTTTAATAAAACCGCATTTGAAGCATCCATTACATTAGTAGCTAATTTTAAAGTATTCCATACTGCTGAATAACTTTTTGATAATTGTTTACATAAAAATTCTAATTGCATTTCTAAATCGCCAATAGATTTTTTCTATTGTTTTGCATATTTATAAAGTTCTTCTTTTAAACTCCAATATGTCCATTGAACTAAGCCATATCCAGCTTTATCATGAATAAAATTTGTATATGTGCCATTATCGACAGCAGCAGTATATAATTCATCGGTAAAACCTAATTTTCTTTCATAGGTTTGTTGTAAATTATTAGATTTTAATGCAGATTCAGCTTTTATGTTACCCATTAAACCAGCTACACCATATTCATTTCCAATAACTGAAAATAAATAATTCCAAATTTTTTCTGCATCAGTACTACCAACCAATCCTTTTTTAGTTCCCGCAATTTTATCAATATCTAAATTAACTATAGTATCACTTAAATATTTGTTAGAAACCCATCCAGCACCATTTTGTAATTTACACCAATTACCTTCAATAGCATTAATAGTAATAATATCTCCAGTAATTAATTTACCTACTACTGGTGAAGCTACTGTTGGTTTTTCGCGGATATTTAAATCGGTTGTAACTTGTTTTTGACATACTTTAATAGTATTACTAATTTCTGAATATCCAAGATTTTTAGCCGTATCTTGAATAATATTATCTAATGTTTTTCCAAATTTATTAAACCAAGTAGAAATATTACTTTCATTATTTGCAAGACCTAAAGAGAAAGCTTTTGCATGGTCTAAAATTACTTTATCTCCTCTTGGATTTAAATTAAATGCTTTACATAGATAAGAAATTAATTCAATAAGTTCATTATAAACATAATTAAAATAATCTTGATGACTCATATCATCACTACAAATTTCAATTTGAATCCAACCATCATTGCAAGAACCTAAAGTTCCTTTTCCACAACGATTACCTTTATTATACCAAGGCATAACTTGAACGGAAAGAATATTATTATCTTTAGTATATCCAATTCTTGCATGAACTGTATTAGCTACTAATGGTCCAAGCCATTTAGTATTTTCTCCTAATAAATTTAATATTTCCTATTTATTTTTAGCATCATTTCGTGGCTAAATATATAAATTTAATTTAGAATTATTTAAATTTGTTGCATGAATAATGATACCTTTAATATCCATTTTTGTTGCGCTGGCTTTGCTTAAAAGGCAGCTAATGGGAGGATTCGTAACTGTATATTTCATATATTTTTACCTCCAAAAATAAAAAAGTCTTGTATTCAACAAGACTTTTACATTAATTCTGCTAATTGTGCAATTTTTGATCTATGAATATTTTTTAATTTTATTTGACCATAAATATCTGTTCCACGATAAACTTTAGAAACACGACGCATACCATTATTAGCGCCAGTAAAGTGAACATCATCAACTTGGGTATCCATATCACCATCAATAATACAAACACAATCAGAACCAATTCTTTGTAATCCTAATTTCATTAATGTTATATCAAGATTTTGTGCTTCAGAAATATAAACACCAGCTTTCATACCACTAGTATCATAACCTCTAATATCAGAAAAAGGTAATAATACTAATACTTCTTCTTCAAGTAATCTTTCAACTTCATATTTACTTCCAAGTTTACTAGCTAAAAGATTACCAATCTAAGAATATAATAATTTTTCATTTGGTGAACCTGGATAGAAACCAAGTTTTACCGCATTTTTAGTAGCAATTGTATTACAAAAAACTACAATTTTATTAATAATTCCTTTTTCTAATAAAGAGAATAAATAACTTAAAGAAAGCAGCGTTTTACCAGAACCTGCGGGACCATTGATTAAACTAATCTAATTATTAACTAAACTATCTACTGTTAGTAATTGATAAACATCCTCTTTAATAGGCTTAATTTCTCCAAACCATTTAGATTTAAAAGTTGAGTATTTTACTTTTCTATATGAATGACCTGTCCAACAATATTGGTCTATAATATTATTAAATTTATCTTTTAAAATAATATATTCATTAACAAGTAAATTATATTGATTATTATCATTATTCATATTTTGATAAAAATCTGCTAATTCTTCTTCAGACATTGCAATTTCTTTATAACCAATATAACTATCTTTATGCAAATCTTCTGCTTGTAAAATACAATCTTCACCAAAAAATAAATTTGCAATATTTGATAATGATAAATCATTTGTTATAAAATAAGTTTCATCTGGATGAACTGTTTTATCATAATCAATAGCGCAAGCGAGAATTTTAGTATCATTATTAATTTCAAGATCTGCGTCTATTAAAGGTTTTAACATCGACTTTTTAAAGATATAAATTTCATATTTATCTTTATTTCTTGTTAAAATTTTACTTAGCTGTTGTGCAGTTTGTTTGGTTTCAATATCTTTATTATCATTAGATTTAATATTTTCTAATTCTGATAAAACAATAGAAGAAATTACAATTTTTCCATTTGTTTCAAATAAAGTATCTGCATTCAAAATTAAACTGCTTGTGTCATAGAAATAGTATTTCATATTTAGTCATCAACCTCTTCCTGCATGTCATCTTCTTCTTCTGGAATATATTGAAAGCCGATAACATTGGCAGGTTCTTTCTCTTCTTCTTCTTTTAGTTTCATAATTTGTTTATTATATTCACTAATTTTAAGATTAAAACGACCTTTTTGCGTTTCAATTATTACTAATAATAAATTACACAGTTCTTCTAATATAGGATTTATGAAACTAATAAATAAAGCTCCAAGAATAAAAAATAATAAATACAAGAGTAATATCCTCCTTTTTAATTATTTTTATTTTCTTATTACTATAAAAGTTAAGAGCAGGTAATTATTTATTTTTGTCCTTTTGTCTATTTGCACGAATTTGCTTATAAAAAGTATCTTTTGCTACAAGATAATCATTTAAACTTTTTTGCTCTTCTAAAATTAAACCTTTAATTAATTTTAAATCACTATTAATTTTATAAATTTGTCTTTGAATAATTTGCTAAGAATCATGATTCTATTTGCAATTTTTAAAAGTAAAAGCAATACCCTTTAAAGCATTTAAAGCTGGAATTAATTCATGGTCACGAATATTTCTATAATATTCTATCATTGCTCTTTTTAAAGCAATTTCACAACCAGTTTTTTCATTCATCATATCTCGATCTTCTTCGCAGCATCGTGCAGTTCCAATATAAACATCTTTGCCATCAGAAAGTACACATATAGCCATGCCATCTTTTTCATCCCAGCTGAAATTAGGTTTAGGATTATTTTTCATAATTAAGTCCTTTCATTATATTTTTATATATTAATATTATAACATAAAAAATGATATTAGTCAATTTATAAAAAAGTTACAATTGAGACTATTTACTGAAAAAATTTCCTTATGCGATTTTTTGGCGGCAACGGCCGTTGACGCTGGCCAACTTTTC
>Ga0310695_10000435_pt1 | contig 108769 bp, 77 predicted proteins | sample RumenRJG_04DNA_FD_203882 | JGI IMG/M metagenome (GOLD analysis project Ga0310695, IMG submission 203882) | Bovine rumen microbial communities from Lethbridge, Alberta, Canada - RJG_04 (v2) (version 2) | ecosystem: Host-associated > Mammals > Digestive system > Stomach > Rumen | place: Canada...
ATCGTGGGGTAAGGGGATGGTGGCTACATATTGATGTTGTGCTGTTGCTTTTTACTGAAAGCTGCTACTAACGACTCATAAATCTACCCTTAATCGTGTATTGGATGATAGTTGCGGATTTTAGGGTAATCAAGAAACGCGCCATTGTGGGTCGCCCCTATAAGGTTACATGCCCCGAGTGCCACAACGCCCTGTCGATTATCGCCGCCGAGGCAGGCAAGGTGCTACGCACTGGGTGCGACAAGTGTGGCACCATCATTGCCTACAAGGCAGTAGAGCACGAGGTGTAGCCCCTCAATCAAGGCATAACAGTTTATTAATACCAAAAACGTTGAAGACATGAAAAAGATTTCAGTGATATTACTTATGGCGATAGCCATTCTTGCTATCAGTGGCAGCGTTTCGGCCAAGAGCTACTGTTTCTGCATGGGGTTGTCGAAGTGCAACACTCCTGGTGCTGAGGATATCTCATCGGCGCAATATGATGCCATAGATTTCAAAAATGCCTTAGTAAAGCAAGGTTACAAAGGCAACGTGATAGTTAACCAGTATGCTACCCGCGAGAACATCCTCAAGCGTGTGAGGAACGTGGTGGCTGCTGCTAAGAGCCCTAACGACCGCATTGTGCTCTTCTTTGCCACTCATGGCAGCGAGGACGGCTTTCTGCTCACCTATGGCGGTGGCGCGGTTTACTACAAGGAGATTATCGACATCCTCTCCAAGAGCAAGACAAAGCATGTCTATGTCTTTGTCATGGCTTGCTTCTCGGGAAGTATAGCCAAGCAAAATGGACTCACTTCCGACCCCGACTGGGGCGATGATGCGGTGAAGAGTGGCATCACCTTCATGGTATCGAGTCGTCCTGATGAGACTTCCAAGAGCATTATCAACCGTGAATCGACACCAGTACGACACTCGGTGTTTGGTAACGCCCTCATTAAAGGTTTCCGTGGTCAGGCCGACCGCGATGGCGACCGCAAAATCACCATCATGGAGCTCTTTAAGTATGTCTATAACGAGGTCACTATGCGCATGGAGAGCAACGACCCCGCGATGGTTCAGCATCCGCAGCTTATAGGCCCATCTAGCGAGCACAGCACTGTTATAGCTAAGTGGTGATGTGTGTTCTCAAATTAGAGTTATTAATCAAACCACACACAAGGTTGTGGCATAAAAAAAAAACGATATTATGGATACTATAAAAAACAACGTGCCTCCACCAATTCCCGGCATGGAGAGCGAGGACGAGAAGAAAAAGAAAAAAGTCTCAAAGGGTGCTGCCGTGGGTAGTGCTGTGGGGGTGGGCATAGCCGCTGCTGCCGGTGGCGCCGCCGCTGGAGCTACTGTCATTAGCGATGCTCTCAACAAGAAACACTACGACCTTGACGATGACGACGAGGAAGAGGTTGATGTGGAGAATGAGAGTGGAAAAGACGAGGGCGGCGAGGACGATGGTTACTATGACGATGACAAGGATCTGAACCTCAACAGTAATAAGGAGGACATTGATGACGACTTCCGTGATGAAGACCCTCGTGATGACGAGCTCCGTGACGACGACTTCCGCGATGACGACCTCGGTGACGACTTGCAACGCAGGCTCCGCCGCAACCCCCGCGACGATGACGATGCACCTGCTGGGCGTCCTGGTCGCCGCAACGATGACGATGGCCCACGCAACCCGCAGAGCCGCGACGATGACGAGATTGATGACCGCACCGACACTATCCTTGAGCGTGACCAGATAGATGTTAACACCAAGCAAGACGAGTGGTCGCCAGTGGGATGGCGCACCATTGCCGACCAGGATGGCAACGAGGTGACAGGTATGCTCTTTGAAGATGGCAATGGAGGATATGTGCTTATCACCGAGGGCGTGCCAGGGTCGGGCATCTATGACGTGGCCATGAACCCCAGCAGTGGGGTGAGAATGCCTATCGATGAGCAGTTTGCCTTCACCCGTGGCGACCTTGAGGCGATTATCGACACCGATGGAGGATATATCGCCCCAGGCTCGGAGGACAAAATCTTTGCCGACAACGATGATATAGAAAACGACATCATCGTTACCGACGACGGTGAACTAGTGGCTCAACGCGACCTCCCCGATGATGGTAGTGGTGATGAATTGCTCCCCGACGACGATATAGCCATGAACGATGACGACATCATTCTCGACGACGAGACCGGTGGCATTGTGGGCGACGACGATATCGCCATGAACGATGACGAAACCATAATAGAAGATGATGAGGTGATAATTGAAGACGACGACATCATCATGGATGCTGGACCTGGTGGCGTCAACGATGACCAATATGCCATGGCCAGTGAGGAAGTGGTGGTAGGTGACGAGGAGCTGGAGCAATACCTCGGCGAGGACGACACTGCCGAGGTTAATGAGGATCCTGTGGAGTTTGTTGACAACAGCGAGGAGCTGGTGGCCGACACCACCTACATCCCCGAGGACACCTATGACGACTCAATGGAAATGGAGGCCGACATCTATGATGAAGGCATGGACATGGTGTGATGTGGAACGTGGAAGGTGGAAGGTGGAACGTGGTGATGTAGGGACAAGGCGTGCCTTGTCAGCACAAAAGTTTAGAGGTTGCACTGCCCATAATTTCACCACTGTCTTCCATAAACGATAACCCATAACCGATAACCGACCAAATTGCCACGTAGGCTCAAACAATAACAATGGATCAAGGAAACAATAATAATGCAGCAATGCCTAGTGTGGCTACCGTGGTGTGTGGCACTTGTGGAAGGAAGTTGCAGGTGAGAATGCCATCAAAGCCAGGGGGGTATAAGTTTGCTTGCCCTCATTGCAAGAGCAAGGTGTCGTTTCGAGTAAATCCTGCCTCAGCCGAGCGCAAGGTGCTCAAGAGCAGTGCCCTCGACAGCAGGGTAATCTCTCACGACTTGCCACAGCAATTAAGGCAAGGGAAGGCCGCCTCCAGCCCCGCAAGGGGTGGGCTGCCTTCTCATGCCAATATCCCTGTGCTGGGAGCCGTCATCGTGCCTGCTGGCAAGCGGCATTATCAAATCATGGAGAAGGCCGAGGTCAACAGGCAATACCGCTTCGTGTGTCCCGGGTGCAGCAAGTATGTTGTGATAAGGCCTAGTGCCGCCGGCAAACTGATGAGAGTGCGCTGCGCGAAATGCGGCACCGTGGTGCTGTACCAGTCGCAGGGCGAGGTGCCGCCACCCGCTGCAGTGGTGAGGAAGACACCGCCACTTGTCCCCGCTCAAGGGCCACCTGCGCCAAGACAAGAGGAAGATGCGCCACACACTGTGATGCTGACTCCTGGAGGACTGGGCAGCTGTGGCTCTGCCACGCCTGTCCCTCCCGCTAGGCCACATGTGGTGCCTCCGCCATTGCCGGCTCCTGTTGTGCCGCCAGCTGCCACCGGTGCTGTGCCTCCACCCATTCCTTGTCAAAATGTGGGAGCATCATCTACGGTTCCTCCTGTTCCTCCAGTGCTGGCGCCCGCCAAGCCCCAGGGCATGCTTAGCTGGAAGGTTGGCAAGAAGCTGCATCGTCGCACCGAGAGTTATCGTCTGATGTGTGGCCGCAACACCATAGGGCGCTACGACCCCGACTTGCCATCTAACGCAATGATTCAAGGCGACGGCGAGATGAGCCGCCAGTCGGTGGAGATTAACGTGGTGCCCAGGCCCGACCTTCAGGATTACATCTATGAGCTTCGAGTGCTTCGCTCTACCAATAATGTGCTTGTCAACGGCCAGGTGGTGAATCAAGAGAAGGTGGTGCTTCTCAGTCATGGCGACACCTTGTGCCTGGGCAAGACAACAATCACCTTTGTTAATGTTCCCCATTGACGATGGTCGAAAAACAATAACTGAATAAACAACAATCGTGTGTCGTGTTAGGTATCGCATGCGTTAGCTTGTTCAAAACAACTAAGAACTTAAAACTAAAAACATCATGAAACGATATACCTTTTTAATTTTGACCCTTGCGCTGGCAGTGACTTTGTCCACAGCAAGTACACAGAACAAGAACCCTAATGCTGGCAAGAAAACCGAGAAGACTGCCACAAAAAGCACTCTTGACCAGCTGGTGGAGCGCGCCACTAATGGCGATGCACAAGCCATGCTATTGCTTGGAAAGGCCTATTATGGTGGCTTGGAAGGTGCCCCAAAGGACTATAAGACTGCTGCCAAGTGGTTTCTCGATGCTGCCGAAGTTGATGCCCCCGAGGCGCTGCAATACAGCACCGAGGCTAAAGGGTGGCTAGGGCTGCTCTACTACAACGGAGAGGGCGTCAACCAGGATCACGACCGCGCCATGAAGCTTTTCTTGATTGCCACTAGAGATGGCTATGAGGGACTGGTCGAGACTTTTGATGAGATGTCGAAGGGCGGCGATGTGTTTGCCTGCAAATTCATGCAGGAGTGCCACGACAAGGGTGTGGGCGTGAAGCGCAACACCGACAAGGCAGCACACTATCAGCGCCTTGCCGCCGATGCCGGAGACCAGGACAGCTACATGCCTGTGGGGCTATATCTCTATAACAACGGCAAGCATAGCGAGGCGTTCGGCTATTTTGAGGATGCCGCCAAGCTTGGTAACTATAGGGCGGCCTACTTCTGTGGCATCATGCTATATGATGGTGACGTGGACGTGGATCAAGACAGGAAAAAGGGCATGACCTACTTGCAGCAGGCTGCCGATCAGGGTCATGTGGGAGCCAACTACAAGATTGGCGAGATATATCTCAAGGGCGACGGTGTGAAGCAAGACAAGGCCAGGGGTGCGCAGATGATAAAAACCGCGGCCGAGAAGGGCAATAACAATGCGATGTGGACACTGGCACAGTGCTATCGGCAGGGTGAGGGCCTGCCTCAGTGTTATGACCTGGCGGCGCAGTGGATTGCTCTCACGGCAAGTGCCAACAAGGCCACCGACTATAGCAAACTCATTGCTGAGCTAAAATCGCACAACGACCCATTTTACTGCTACCTCAAAGGGTTATATGAATATAACATTGCTGGCAACTATAACGCGGCTATCGACCTGTTTAAAGTGGTGCAGAAAGCCAACGTTGCCGATGGCATCGCCATGCAAGGCGTGGTGCTCACTAACAGGAACTACCGCAAGCGCGACATGAAAAAGGCTGCCAAGATGCTTGCCGAGGCCTCTAACGGCAGTCCGCTCGCTTGCTACTATCTCGCTTGCCTCATGGAGAATGGAGATGGGGTGAAGAAGGACGAGAAAGGCGCTATCATGATGCTCACCAAGGCTGCCGACGGTGGATGCGCCGCAGCTCAATGCCGGCTCGCCGACAAGTACCTAAAAGGCACTGGAGGGGTGACTATGGACATCGACAAGGCGGCACACTACTATCTCCTTGCCGAGGCACAGCGTGCCCTCACCCCCGATGCCGCCAAGCAGCTTGCCAGCCTCTACGAGAAAGGCATTGCCAAGCTCCCCGATGGCGAGGACCTAGGCAAGCACATCGACAGCCTCAGGAGGACCAAGGAAAACAACGCCTTGCTAAATATGCTCGTTGGCACCAAGTTTTGATAGTTTATGCCGACTTGAAAATTAGTGATTGAAAAGTGTGTCGTTTCAGAAAAATGTAGTAAATTTGTGGTTTAATAGCGTAGTAGCGCTTTAAACCACTTTTTTATTTATTCTTTGCTGACAACTAACAAATAAATATCACCATGGCACTAGAAAAAAAATATGAGCAGGCGTTGCCGGTGGGCTTTAAGCTCAAGGGCGGCTCGCATGTCTATACCATAGAGCAGGTGCTGGGGCAGGGGGGCTTTGGCATCACCTATAAGGTGAAGGCGCGTCTCATGGCGGGAAACATAGCGGTAACCACTCACTTTGCCGTGAAGGAGTTTTTCCCGTCGAGCTGCTGGCGCAATGAGGGCTCCACACAGATGCTCTACTCGCCCACCACAAGAAACGAGATGCAGGCCTGCCTCAAGGATTTCATCGCCGAGGGTCAGCGCTTGCAGCGCATCTGTAGCATCAACAGCAACATTGTGAGTGTGAATGAGGTGTTTGAGGCTAACAACACCGCCTATTTTGTGATGGAATACCTCTCGGGCGGTGACTTGCGCAAGATTGTTAGAGACAATGGCGGGGGCCTGGGCGAGGCAACGATGCTCGGCATCATCACTCCCGTGGCGGGTGCCATCAAGTGCTTGCATGACAACCACATGCTGCACCTCGACCTCAAGCCCGAGAACATCGTCATGCGGCCGAGCGACGACGGCGGTCCCTACGTGCCAGTGCTTATCGACTTTGGCATCTCGGTACATTTTACTAGTGAAGGCACTCCCACCACCACGCGCCCCTCGAAGGGGGTGACGCAGGGATATTCGCCCATGGAGCAGTTTGCCGGTGTCTCTAGCTTTGACCCTCGTCTCGACATCTATGCCCTGAGTGCCACGTGCTACTTCCTGCTCACGGGTCGTGACCCCAAGAGTGCTTTTGAGATAAATGCCGCTACTATTGCTGCCGACTTGCATGGGCGAGCTAGCCAGGCGACTATCGACAACATAGTGCGTGGCATGAGCAAGGATTACAACGACCGCCCTGCCACTATTGAACAGTTCATGAGGGGATTCATGGCTGGCGCGCCACTGCCACATAGGGGGAATGCCACTGTGCAGCAGGCTCCCGCAGCGCCTATAGCACCTGCAGCACCGTCTTCACCTGCGTCCCAAGCTGCAGGCATTGCCCACTCCGAGACCCGTGTCGTTAATGGGGGTTATGTGCAGCAAGGCCATTACCACCAGGGCTATACTCCTGGCAATGTCCATAGCCGTGAGCCTAAGCGCAAGTCAAAACGAGGGCTCATCATTTCACTTAGCGCACTAGCAACGGTTGTGGTGCTGGCACTGGCAGCATGGGGCGTGATAGCATTGACATCGGGTAACAGCAAGAGCAAGGACAACATGGGTGGTGATGACACATCGCTAGAGTATGCCATCGACAATGACGACTTTAAGCTCCTGAAGAAATATGCCGAGATGGACTCGGCGCGGGCTTTCTACCCGCTAGCGGTGCTCTACATGGACAAGGAGAATTATGACGAAGCGTTGAAATGGGCTTTTGCGGCGCTCTACAGCTCCGACCTGAGCGAGGCCGAGCAGCGCAAGGCCAACAAGCTATTGAATCGGATCAACGATGCGATAAATGCCGACACTTATTATCCCAGCATGGCGGCAAGTGAGGTGGCAGTCGATTCGGTAATCGACTCGGTGGCTGTGGCACCGTGAAGAATTCAAGTTTCGGTTACTTCAGGAACTTGAGTTTATCGTTTATGGTTTATCGTTTATGGTTTATCGTTTATGGAAGACAGTGGTGAGATTATGGGCAGTTCAACCTCTCAACTTTGGGGCGGACAAGGCACGCCTTGTCCCTACATCACCTGTTCCTCGTTCCTCCTTCCCCGTTCCTCCTTCCTTGTTCCTCCTTCCTCGTTCCTCATTCCTCGTTCCTCCATCCCCGTTCCTCCATCCCCGTTCCACGGACAAGGCATGACTTGTCCCTAAATAACACTTAACAATTTTTACTTTTAACGAAAATGAGATTTAGCGATATAATAGGCAACGAGAGGGCTATTGAGCAGGTGCGGCGCATGGTAGATGGCGATCACATCCCTCATGCCTTGCTCTTTCATGGCGAGCCAGGAGTGCCTAAGCTGGCACTGGCAATGGCTACTGCACAGTATATTCACTGCACTAATCGCACTGGCGGCGACTCGTGTGGCATGTGCCCCTCGTGCCTGCAGCACCAGTCGATGAACCATGCCGACACGTTCTTCTCTTATCCCATCACCAAGAAGGGCGAGAAGCCCGTGAGCGAGGACTTTGGCAAGGAATGGAAGGAGTTTGTTGAAAGCGGGGTGGTGGCCGAGGACTACGAGCAGTGGCTCGCCACAATAGGCAACGAGAATGCCCAGCCACTCATCTATGCCAGCGAGAGCGACAACATAGTGCGCAAGATGAGCCTGAGCGCCTTCACTGCTAAGTATAAGATCCTGATTATGTGGCAGGCCGACAAGATGAATAAGGAGTGTTCCAACAAGCTCCTCAAGCTCATTGAGGAGCCCGACCCCGACAGCATATTCCTGCTCACCACCGATAATGTGAAGGGCATATTGCCCACCATCTATTCCCGCACACAACGCATAGAGCTGCGCAAACCCTCGACACAGCAGATTGCCGACTACCTGGCGCGCACGCAGGGCATCGACATGACCGAGGCACTCGCCATTGCTGCTCCTGCCGACGGCAACGTGGTGCTAGCCATGCGCAACATGGATCACAGCAGCGAGATTCACGACTTTCACCAGCAGTTTGTCACCCTCATGCGATTGGCCTACATGCGCGACCTTGTGGGCTTGAAGGCGTGGAGCGAAGACATCGCCGACTACAAGCGCGAGAAGTCACAACGCTTTCTCAACTATGCCGCGCGCATGGTGCGTGAGAACTATATCTACAACTTGCGCATTGGCGCCCTCAACTACGAGACACAAGAGGAGTCGCAGTTCAGCAAGAACTTTGCCCGCTTCATCACCGAGGACAATGTGGAGCGCCTGCTCAAGCTCTTCAGCGATGCCGCCCGCGACATCCGCGGCAATGCCAATGCCAAAATAGTGCTCTTCGACATTGCCGTGAGAATAACGATACTTATCAAGAAGTAGCTCGTTTATCGTTTATGGTTTATCGTTTATGGCTTATCGTTTATGGTTTATGGTTTATGGTTTATCGTTTATCGTTTATGGAAGACAGTGGTGAGATTATGGGCAGTGCAACCTCTAAACTTTGGGGCAGACAAGGCACGCCTTGTCCCTACTTAACATTTAACACTTAACATTTAACACTTAAAACATGTATTTCCTCAGCCAAATCGCTCAATATTTTCAGGCTAAACCTGCCATTCACGACTACTGTTTTGTGATGCCTAATCATCGCAGTTGCAAGTTCCTGGAGCGAGAACTTGACATGGCCAGCCGTGGGGTGTATCTCATGCCCCAGGTGATGACTATCACCGATTTCATGTCTTCTCTCACTGGCAAGGTGGTGGTGAAGCCTGTCGAAGCGCTGTTCTTGCTATATCAATGCTACACTCGCATTGCGGGTAATGAGGACTATAAGTTTGACAAGTTTGTGTATTGGGGCAATGTGGTGCTTAATGATTTCAACGACGTGGATATGTGCCTGGCACATCCCGAGAAGCTCTTCAAGAACGTGAAAGAGCACCGCGAGATACAGGCTAACTATCTCGATGGCGACCTCAGAGAGATTGTCTCTCACTACTTCAACCTAAGCCTGGAAGGGGTGGCTGCCGGCGACGAAGACTTTTGGCGAAACTACGATGGTGAGGATACCGACGGTGACGGAGTGAAGGCCAAGTATCTGAAACTATGGCAGAGCCTCTATCAGCTCTATGTTGATTTTAACCAAGAGCTGCACTCGCGAGGCCTGTGCACTATGGGAAGGATGTATCGCGATGCTGTGGATGTTGTGAAAAACAGGACTTTCAAGAGTAATGAGAAATTTGTGTTTGTGGGCTTCAATATGCTCAGCGCCTGCGAGCTGGCAATCTTCAAGCGCTTGCAGCAGCAGGGTAGGGCACTGTTCTTCTGGGACCTGACGTCGGCAGCCTTTGCCAGTGGCGAGAATGTCAACAATGGCTCTAGATTTGTGAAATTCTTCAGGAAAGAGTTTCCCGAGCCTATGGACTTCACGATGGAAAATTCCACCCACTTCCCTGAGATAGAAGTAGTGGGAGTGCCGTCTAATGTGGGTCAGGCAAAATATTGCTATCACTTGCTCAATGATCTTATCGACAAGGGAGTGATAGACAGTTCCGATGCCATCAACACGGCTCTTATCCTCCCCGACGACGGCTTGCTGGTGCCACTGCTCAACTCCTTACCGCCAAAGATCAACAAGAAGAATGTGACGATGGGTTATCCGTTGAGCGCTAGCGACATAGCGTCGCTCATGAGAATTGTTGCCAAGATGCACAGCCAGGCGCGACGCAATGCCAGCGGTGAGTGGACATTCTACCGCGGCGACGTGAAAATCGTGCTCTCGCATCCCATTATCAAGAACTACTTTGGCGACGACGCGCTAGAGCTGCGCCGTGTAATAGCCGAGAAGGGGCTGTTTGCTGTGCCGCAGTCCACCTTTGCCACCACCAAGCTAGCGTTGTTGTTTACCACTATCGACCAGGAAAATGATGCCCAGAGTGTTAACAAGCTCTTAGTGCAGTACAAAGCCTTTTGCCAGGCCTTGATAGAGATGATGAGGGAAGAAAAAGATGCTGCCGAGGATGAACAGGAAACCTCAGACCAACCAGTGATGACGTTGCAAGAAGCCTTCCTCAACCAGTATGTAGAGGTGCTTAATCAACTCATTGACGCTTTGGCCAGATACCAGGTGCCTCCATGTGAGACCTCGGTGTTTTTCCTCATTGAGCGGCTAGAGGCGGCGTTCTCTATCCCCTTTGAGGGCGAGCCGTTGCAAGGGTTGCAGATTATGGGAATGCTCGAGACGCGATGTCTCGACTTCGAGAACCTTATCATCCTCTCGGCCAACGAGGGCATGATGCCCGGCAAGACGCGCCGCAACTCCTTTATCAGCGATTTCATGCGCCGCAACTATGGCATGTCAACGTCGGCCGACCAGGAGATGATGTGGAACTACCACTTCTATCGACTCATAGGCCATGCCAAGCGCTTGATAATGGTCTATGACACTAGTGACCAGGCGATGGGCAGTGGTGAGGTGACACGTTATGTGCCGCAGCTCGAGCTGGTGTATGGCTGTGAGGTGAAACGCCGCATGTTCACTCTCTCGAGCACCACTGTCGAGCCCATCACCATTGCGGTGCCTAAACGTGATTACGCCCTAACGCAGCTCCAGACCTTCATCACTGGCAAGGGCTCGCGCACGCTCTCGGCAAGCACTATCAAGGAGTATGTCAACTGCCCGTTGATGTTCTATTTCAACAAGATAGAGCGCCTGCGTGCTAGCGACGACGATGCCGACTTCATGGATGCCAGCACCTTTGGAACCATTGTTCATGACACCTTGCAGCATCTCTACTACCCCTCGGTGAGGGGGCAGGCACGCGAGGGCGACCATCGAGTGACGTGTGGCGACATCCGCCGATTTATCAAAGACAAACTCGACAACGTGATTGAAGCTCTTGTCAATGAGCAGTATCTGCGTGGAAGCGGTAGTGGCTCGCTAGTGGGCGAGGCGGCGATAGTGAGCGTGGCGATAAAGAGATATGCGCTGGCGGCTCTTAACCACGACATCGCCCTGCTGAGCAATATCGACAGCAATGCCCTCACCATCGTGGAGTGTGAGTGTGAGCACACCGTCTCACTAAGCTATGGTGGTGTGAATTTCAACTTCACATATATTGCCGACCGCATCGACCGTCTGCCCGATGGCACACTGCGAATTGTAGATTACAAGACCGGTGCCGACGACACTTCGTTCGACACTGTTGATGACCTCTTTGCTGTGCCCACTAAGGGGCATAACTTAAAGGGAATACTACAACTGATGCTCTACTGCAATGCTTATGCGCTAGAGAAGAAGACCGATGAACCCATCATGCCGGTGATATACAAGCTGCGCGACATGAATCAGGCGGGAGCAATCTATAAAGGCTCACAACTGAGCGATTATCACATCATCAACGAGGAGTTTAAAGAGAGGATGGACGAGGAGATAAGCTCACTGTTCGATGCCAAAAAGCCCTTTGAGCAATCGCAAGACAACAACTCTTGCCGTTACTGCCGCTATATCGACTTCTGTCGCCGAAACTCGCAGATGTGATGTGTGCTCACGGCGCATGAGATAGTGTAAAAAACGCCAGGGCTTTGGGGCTCTGGCGTTTTTTTATGATGATGTGTGTGGTGAAGGCTTATCGAGCGTTATATGCTTCGAGGGCTTTCTCGAGCACCACTAGTGCGCGCTTGAGGTCCTCAATTTTGAGCACATAGGCCATGCGCACCTCGTTCTTGCCAGCACCGGGGGTGGCATAGAAACCAGTGGCGGGGGCCATCATCACGGTCTCGCCCTCGTAGTTGAACTCCTCGAGGCACCAGCGGCAGAAGTCGTCGCAGTCTTGCACTGGCAACTTCACCATAGCATAGAAGGCACCGGTGGGCATGGGCGCAAACACGCCAGGAATCTTGTTCAAGCCCTCCACGAGGCAGTTGCGGCGAGCAATGTACTCGTCATAGACGCCCTGGTGGTAGGCCTGTGGAGCGGCAAGCGAAGCCTCGGCAACCACTTGACCAATCAATGGGGGGCTCAAGCGAGCCTGGGCAAACTTCATCACTGTGGTCATGAGCTGCTTGTTGCGGGTGATGAAGGCACCAATGCGGATGCCGCACTCGCTGTAGCGCTTCGACACCGAGTCGATGACGATGGCGTTGTCCTCAATGCCCTCGAGATGCAGAGCACTCAGGTAGGGCTTGTCGCTGTAGCGGAACTCACGATATACCTCGTCGCTGATGAGGTAAAGGTCGTGCTTCTTGACCAAGTCGCGCAGCTGCATTAGTTCCTCATCGCTATAGAGCTGGCCGGTGGGGTTGTTAGGGTTGCAAATCATGATTGCGCGGGTGCGGTCGGTGATTAGCTTCTCAAACTCCTCAATCGATGGCAAGGCAAAGCCGTTCTCAATCTTGGTGGTGATGGTGCGCACCTTCACGCCCATCTCGCAGGCAAAGCCCATATAGTTGGCATACACGGGCTCGGGCACGATGAGCTCGTCGCCAGGGTTGAAGCAAGCGAGGAAAGCAAACTGCAGGGCCTCGCTGCCGCCGCAGGTGACGATGATGTTGCTGGCCTCAAGATTGATGTCGTAGCGGCCATAGTAGCCCACGAGCTTGTCGAGGTAGCTCTGATAGCCCTGCGAGGGCGAGTACTCGAGCACCTTGCGATCGATGTTCTTCAGAGCATCAAGTCCTTCTTGAGGGGTGGCGATGTCGGGCTGGCCGATGTTGAGGTGATACACTTTGATACCTTTCTGCTTAGCTGCCACAGCAAATGGGGCGAGCTTGCGAATTGGCGATGCGGGCATGTCGATGCCGCGTTGTGAAATGATAGGCATAGTTGTTTTATAGTTAGTAGTTTATAGTTAATAGTTCATTGTATAGTGAACATGACTGTTTCTTGGGGACAAAGGTAGGCAAAAATCAGTGACCCGCCAAATATTATTGCGGGTAATTCGTGAGAAGATTGGGGAGCGAAAATTACTCCTTTATCAGCATCATGAACTCGGTCTGCTTTTGTTTCATCAGCTTGAGCACGTCGGCAGGCTTGTCAATCACATCAGGGTGCAGTGTTTCCATGCTTTTTTCCTTGGGCCACTGCTTGAACTCGGGAACTGCCTTGATGAGCTTGTCGTTCTCGAAGTAGAAGCGGTACTCCTTCTTTGTGTCGCCTTCCTGGCGCACTAGCAGCGCAAACATGGGGTCGCCCTCCATCGAGTCCCACAGGAATTCCCAGTAGTAGCCGTGCATGCCGTGGGTGTAGGTCTCCTTGCTCGTGGCAAAGTAGAGCAGGCTGCACATGGAGCCATCGGCACTGTATTGCTCCTGGGTGAAATAATACTTGTCGTGACGCTCATATAAGCCCGTGCCCGGCAGGTTCTTAGCCACATTCACTTCGGCCTCGTTGAATGGGCCGTCGTAGGGCTTATTCTGCATGATCTCCAGGCGGTCGGCATAGGCCTGCCGTATCTGCGCCATGCGCTTGTTGTGGTTCTGTGCCATTGCCAGCGATGCAGTGGCAATAGCTGCTATCATCAATAGAGAGAGTCGTAGTTTCATAATGGTGTTTTTTAAAAAGTTATTATTGCTTACAAAGATATAGAATATTTTTAGAATTATCAGTTTATTTCAAGAAAAAAGTTCGCTGCTCCTTGGAAAAACACTTGGAAGAGCGCATTGATACAACACACATTGAGTGGATCATGCGTCGTTGGTATCTTGTAACCCGTTGGCGGAATTAAGTTGAATATGAATTTTCAAGAAACATGTTGGGTTCCAGGCATTAGCGTCGAAGACGCTGGGCGGGTCGAAGGCCCGACTTCTATGCTAAGACCATGCAAGAACCCCGCAGGGGTTCGCAGCTTGGTCATTGCTAAATCTAACGGGGAAGTGCCTCGAAGAGGAACTTCTTTATTATCAAAGTTCTCTGCCAAAATCTGATGTTTTTTAATTCAGCCAACGGGTATCTTGTGATTTTCGAAGACGAAGAGCAACCTTCGCACAAGATTTAATGCTAAAACATTATTAGCTTACATAGCTTGCCATAAATTGGTACATTAAACCCTATGTTTGCGTCGTCATGTCGAAAAACATGGGGCTTGATTGGTGATTGGGGGGTGTGGTGTGGTTCATTTCTTGCTTTATCGCCATCTTTTCATTACCTTTGTGGCATAAAAACCAAAACGCTATGGCAAAGAAAACTGCTAAGACTACCTATTTCTGCAAGAACTGCGGCGCCGAGTCGCCCAAGTGGATTGGCAAGTGCCCCTCGTGCGGCGAGTGGAACACCTACATCGAGGAGCCGGTGGTGCCCAAGTCGAGCAAAGGAGTGCTCTTTGGCGACGACGACAATGGCCACCGCAAGAGTGCCGTGCCGGTGAAAATCAACGACATCAAGGCCGAGCAGCTGCCACGCATCAAGCTGCCCAGCAGTGAGCTCAACCGCGTGCTAGGCGGTGGGCTGGTGCCAGGAAGCATCGTGCTCATTGGCGGCGAGCCAGGCATTGGCAAGAGCACGCTGGTGTTGCAGAATGTGCTGCGCATTCGCTCGCGCAAGGTGCTCTATGTGAGCGGCGAGGAGAGCCCGCAGCAGCTGCGCATGCGTGCCGACCGCATCGCTGGCAGCGACGAGGACTGCGAGTGCTACATCGTGTGCGAGACATCGCTCTCAAGCATCTTTGCCAGCATTAAAGAAAGCACTCCTGACCTGGTGATTATCGACTCCATCCAGACCATCGCCAGCGACGAGCTCGACAGTGCCGCCGGCTCGGTAAGCCAGGTGCGTGAGTGCGCCGCCGCCTTCTTGCGCTATGCCAAGACAAGTGGTGTGCCGGTCATCCTCATTGGCCACATCAACAAAGAAGGCACCATTGCCGGTCCCAAGGTGCTCGAGCACATAGTGGATGCCGTGTTGCAGTTTGAGGGCGACAGCCACTACATGTACCGCATCTTGCGCTCCATCAAGAACCGCTTTGGCTCCACCAGCGAGATGGGCATCTACGAGATGCGCGAGACGGGGCTGCGCGAGGTCACCAACCCCAGCGAGATGCTGCTCTCGGGCATGGACCGGGAGCTCTCGGGAACAGCCATTGGCGTGACCATCGACGGCGCGCGCCCCTTCCTCATCGAGGTGCAGGCCCTGGTGAGCACTGCGGCCTACGGCACCGCCCAGCGCTCGGTCACGGGCTTTGACCAGCGCCGCATGAACATGCTCCTTGCCGTGCTCGAGAAGCGGGTGGGGTTCAAGCTGGCGCAAAAAGACGTGTTCCTCAACATCGCTGGCGGACTCAAGGTGGGCGACCCGGCGCTTGACCTGGCGGTGATATGCGCCATCCTGTCGTCGAATGTTGACATCGCCATTCAGCAGGGCGTGTGCTTCAGTGCCGAGGTGGGTCTGAGCGGCGAGCTGCGGCAGGTGACACGCATCGAGCAGCGCATCGCCGAAGCCCAGAAGCTGGGCTTCAACACCATGATAATACCTCGCAACAACCTCAAGGGCATCAGCACCAAAGACTTCAAAATAAAACTCGTCGAGGCCTCCAAGGTGGAAGAAGCTTTCCAATACCTCTTCGGCTAAAAAATTGTTTAGACAAAAGGACATAACAGCCTCGCTTGGAGTGACATAAGAACAAAAGTATCAATGCAATTCACAATGCATAATGCATAATGCACAATTGTTGCCTCATGGTTAATCATTCCTGCGTGAGCAGGCTTTTTGACCACGAAGTGGCAGCTTTTTGAATGAATCAATTCGTCTTTGGTAACGACCATGAGAAAACAATTCTTTCAAAAAGCTGCACCTAATGATGTCGAAAAGCCTCGCAAGCTCGGAACAATTCACAATGCATAATGAACAATTAGGCCACGCTAATTAATTTCCTGCGTGAGCAGGCTTTTTGACGAACTCTGTTCGCAGCTTTTCGAATGAATCAATTCGTCTTTGGTAACGACCATGAGAACACAATTCTTTCAAAAAGCTGCACCTGTCGGTGCCAAAAAGCCTCGCAAGCTCGGAATTTGCAAATTTAAAAGCCACTTGAGTACATGTGGCACCCAAGTGGCTTTGATGAACCGTTAGTTTCCTCAACTGCGAACTCTTAACCTTCAATCAGTTTCCCAGCAGCAGGTTATAGAGCACGGTGATGTCGGCGGCAGTGATGTTGCCGTCGCCGTCGGTGTCGCTGGTGGCGGTGTAGGCCTCGTCACCACCCAGCAGATAGTTGTAGAGGGCGGTGACATCGGCGGTTGTTATCACGCGGTCGCCATCCACATCCACCACACGCAGCTCAAGCACAGCAGGGGTGGCCTTGCCATCGGCTGTGGTCACGGTGATGGTGGCGGTGCCGTTCTGCACGCCCACAATCATGATGGCCTTCTCGCTTGCCAGCGCGGGTGCCTTGCTGCCGCTAGGAGTCGCCAGGTTCTCCATCCAGGCCATCGCCATGTCTTGAGCGGTGAAGGTCATCAGCGGCGCAGCAGGAGCGTTAGTGCGGTTGATAACACGCACCATCGCCACGCTCTGGTCGCTTGAAGTCACCACAAGCTCCACTGGCACATCGGGCGAACAAGTGGGATAAACCGTCAGCAGCTGGCCAGCACCAATAATCACGTCCTCTAAATTAAGCGTGATGGTGACATTGTTGGTCACCGTCACATGACAGGTTGCAGTCTTATCGAGAACAGTTGCCGTGATGTCGCACTCGCCCTCGCCCACGGCAGTCACCTTGCCGTTTTCGTCTACTATCGCTATACTCGTGTTGCTCGACGACCAAGTGGGAGTGAGGCCAGTATTGTCGGGAGTGATTGTGACGGTTAAAGTCTGCTCGTTGCCCACATTCATCTCAAGCGACTCGTCGCTAAGCGAGAGTGTAATCTCGGGATAGGATGTTGTGATGTGACAGATTGCATATACCGCAGGATTTGCCTCAAGTGTAGCAATTATGTCACATTCTCCTACTGCTGCTGCCGTAACAACACCTTCGTCATCAACAGTTGCCACCGAAGGATTAGATGAGAGCCATACCACATTGGCGCCACTGGGGATGGTTGTGGCTTCCAAAGTAATTGATGAGCCAATAACTAAATTTGCAGTATTTTGACTCATCGTCACCTTTCCAGTAAGGTCATTGCTCAAGTTGTTAAAGTTTTGCCAATAGGGGGCTGTGAAGTAAGCCACTGCCGATGTTGATGGCACATGCAAAGCACCGTCATAATTAGAGAATGTGCCTGATGAGCATGAGGGTGGAGTCTCGGCATAGCAGTTCACAACATCAGGACTAAAATCGAAGTTCCCCAACGAGGTGATGCCACTGCCAATGTTTAAAGTATTGATTTGGCTAATTGAAGGCATATAATTCTTGGGAAGCCATGGTCCATTTCCAGTAAGTGTCACCGAGGTCAAACCGCAACCAACGAAGGCACAGTAGTCAATCGTGGTCACCGAGTTGGGAATGGTCAACGAGGTCAAGCCAAAGCAATCATAGAAGGCCATGTAGCCAATCGTGCTCACCGAGTTGGGGATGGTCAACGAGGTCAAACCAGTGCATCTTCTGAAGGCATAGTCGCCAATCGTCGTCACCGAATTGCCTATGGTCACCGAGGTCAATCCAGAGCAATCCTCGAAGGCTTGGTTGCCAATCGTCGTCACCGAGTTGCCTATGCTCACCGAGGTCAAGCCAAAGCAATCATAGAAGGCCATGTTGCCAATCGTGCTCACCGAGTTGGGGATGGTCACCGAGGTCAAGCCACTGCACTCATAGAAGGCATCGTCGCCAATCGAAATCACCGAGTTTGGGATAATGGTATTCTTGCAACCACTGATTAAAGTGTTAGTAGCAGTCTCTATTATCGCATTGCAATTGTTGCGGGAATCATATTTTGTGTTTCCGCTCTCTACAACCATTGAGGTCAAACCGCAACCAACGAAGGCACAGTAGTCAATCGTGGTCACAGAGTTGGGGATGGTCACCGAGGTCAAGCCAGTGCATCCATAGAAGGCCCACTTGCCAATCGTCGTCACCGAGTAAGTAGTGCCATTGTAGGTGACTGATGATGGAATATTCACTGCTCCAGTGTATTCGTTTGAATATGCATAAGAACTATTTCCTCTGTAAGTCACAGTAGCTTCGTTGCCGTTTATATTGTAATAAATGCCATCGACATAAAAGTCGTGGGCACTCGCCAGCTGCGGCAGCATTGCCGCGAGCGCCAGCAATGCCAGTTTTGTTAAATTGTTGATTAAATATCTCATAATTTTTAATGTATTGATAAAGAATAAATTAAACGTCAAACTGAACGCCAAGTTCAAAGCCTTGGCTTGTAACAATGTTAACAACACGTTGCCAAATGGCTTTGTAACCCAGCGAAATCTTGTTGCCTAAGCAAGGTGCGCTTAACGTTTAGCAGGACATTACACCCCACTGCAATTACAAGAATAAATAAAACACTAGTTACCAATGCGTTAGCACAATATATCTAACTAACGTGTTGTAATTTGCGTTTTTACTACACAATTGTGATGATGTTAATGGTTTTAATCTAGATTGCAAATTTACAATGAAATTTTTAATTTTGCAACAGGTCGATGCTCAAAAGCTTAAGTTCTCTCAAGCCTATTACTTGTTTATTATAGGCCATATTGATTTGTGGGGGTCGCCTCCGGCGACGAGGAGGGCGGGGTGAGTGCCTTCCGTGGGTGCCGAGTGCTCCAGTCGCCTGCGGCTCCTTCAGCACTCGGTACCCACGGTTACTCAGAGGTCAGCCTACGGCTGAAACCCAGCCTCGTGAAAAATGGGGTCAGACCCCGATGTTTCATTTTGGATGAAAAAACGGTGTCTATTGCAACGAAAAGATCTTCTGTTCTTCTGTAAACCTTATGTTCTTATGTCAAAAAAGTCGCCTCACTGTTTTTTAGACAAAAGAACATAACAGCCTCGCTTGGTGTGACATAAGAACAAAAGTATCAATGCAATTCACAATGCATAATGCACAATTGTTGCCTCATGGTTAATCATTCCTGCGTGAGCAGGCTTTTTGACCACGAAGTGGCAGCTTTTTGAATGAAAAACTTGTGACTATTCTGCGATATTTTAGTGGTTGGTGGGGGTCGCCTCCGGTGACGAGGAGGGCGCGGGGTTCCGTGGGTGCCGAGTGCTCCAGTCGCCTGCGGCTCCTCCAGCACTCGGTACCCACGGTTACTCAGAGGTCAGCCTCCGGCTGAAAACCGGCACTGTCGCCTGCGTCTCCCCCTTTGTTTTATAGGGCAAAAATTAGTTTTAATTCGTTTAATTCGTGTGCCTTTGTTATGGTTTTAGGTGTAAAGTGAAACAATGGGGTCAGACCCCGATGTTTCATTTTGGATGAAAAAACGGTGTCTATTGCAACAAAAAGATCTTCTGTTCTTCTGTAAACCTTATGTTCTTATGTCAAAAACTCGCCTCACTGTCTTTTTAGACAAAAGAACATAACCGCCTCGCTTGGTGTAACATAAGAACAAAAGATTCTGTTCTTCTGAAAACTTATGTTCTTATGTCAAAAAACTCGCCTCACAGTCATTTGTAAGTGTCCTTGCTGCTTTTTTGTGAAATTGCGGCATTTTGTCTTAAAACAGCCCTCTTGTTTTAAGGTTTGCTAACAATGTCGAGTCCACATAGTTAACGACAGTTAAAGTTGAGATTTTAATTAAACCGATTGCATGAATTTTAGTCATAGAAGTGAATAATAAATCTAGCTTCAAACTTTTTTAGTTTGTAATTAACTTTTTCGTAATAAAACAATATAAGTTCTGTTGCAGTGATTGCACCCCAGGACGGTAAAAAAAACTCCGATGAGCCATCTGCGGCGCGTGGGAGTTTTTTTGCAGATGTGTGTGTTGTTGATGAAATGCAAAGGTTTGCATTTTTTTAAATAATAAATGTGTTGTCAAGTTGCAGATTTAAAGATATTTTTTTATACTTTTGTCGTTGCAAATAAAGCTCTTATCTATAGCGATAGGGGCAAGAGATATAAACCATTTAATTTATTAACTTAAACTTTCACATTCTTTTTTATGAACAAATAGTTACAGAAATCGTTGTTTGCGGTAGTTCTTGCTGTTGCAGGGATTTTCGCAATCTCTCACTACAGCGCTGCTGCAGTGAATGGCGATGTGACTGGCGACGGCGCTGTTACCGCTGCCGACGTTACCGCAGTTTATGACATTTTACTTGGCAACAACACAGAGTATGAGGCTACTGCCGATGTTAACGGCGATGGTAGCGTTACTGCTGCCGATGTCACTTTTATCTACGACATCCTTCTGGGCAATACTCCACAGGAGAATGAGCATGTTTATATTCTGGGCAATGCCGCAGAATGGACCGCAACTCAAGGTCAAGAGATGACCACTGAGGATGGTGTAATCTACACCGCTACTCTTGAGGCACAGAACGTGAGCGACGGCTATAGCTGGTTTGGCTTCACCACCAAGCTCGCCGACGCCACCAGCGAGACCCCTTGGGACGACATCGCTGCTTATCGCTTTGGTGCCGTTAGCGAGGGCGACTTCCTCGTTACCAATGAGACTCTGGGCACTGCCATCACCCTTACCAAAGAGGGCTACCAGGCATTCCAGATTGCTGCTGGCAAGTATGAGCTCATCCTCAACCTGAACGAGATGACTCTCGTCATCACCAAGGTAGAGGAGCCACAGCCCGAGACTCAGGTGTGGATCCTGGGCGAGGTGAACGGCAACAGCTGGGATCCCACCACTGGCGTGGAGATGACCACCGAGGACGGCAACATCTTCACTGCTCAAATCACCACTAAGGAGACCGGCTACAGCTACTTCAGCTTCACCAAGAAGCTGGCCGATGCCACTAGCGAGACTCCCTGGGACGACATCGCCGACTATCGCTTTGGTGCTCTGGGCGAGGAAATGAACTTCCTCGTGACCGAGGAGATGCTGGGCACCGAGCTGCCCATGACCGATATCGGTTACCTGGCCTACCAGATGGCTCCTGGCACCTTCAACCTGAGCCTCAACCTCGAGACCATGAAGCTCACCATCACTGGCGAGTTCACTCCTCAACCACAGCCCGAGAACAACTGGTACCTCATTGGCACCAACAACGGCTGGTCAACCAGCGACATGAGCTACAAGTTCACTCAGAGCACTGAGAACGAGAATGTTTATAGCATCCATGTTGACAACGTGAGCGGCGAGTTCTGGTTCAAGATTGCTAACGAGGACTGCTACACTGCTGGCGACTTCTGGAGCGGAACAATTTTGAGCTTTGCCAACAACGGTGTGAACCCACTAAGTGGAAATCTTGTTCAAGGCAATCAGGGTGGTGCTTTCTGTCTCCCTGCAAACTACAATGCTACCTACCTAGACATTACCATCGATGTTGAGAACTTTACTTACAGCATCACTACAGATGGTCAAGAACCACAGGTTGATCCTACCGCTGAATATGACTACTTGTATATCGCTGGCGATGCTGATAATTGGGCCGGCAATGGCGGCAAAGTAGCATCGGTTAAAGATGCAAACGACTATTACGGTTTCTTTACAGCTGGCACAAAATTTAAGTTCCAGAAATTCCAAGGTGATTGGGGAACTAATTGGGGTGGCTCTAACGGCACTCTCGTAGCTGGCGGTGCTGACATTGAAGCAAGTGGCCTTGTGTATGTTAATGCCAACTTGAACTCAATGACCTATAGTATTACCAACATCACCAGCATGGGCATCATTGGCGACGCCTTCAATGCCGACTGGGCAACCGAGGCTCCACTCACCTACAATGCTGAGACTGGTGCTTGGGAAGCTACTGGCGTAGTTCTCACTGCCGGAACTATCAAGTTCCGCGCCAACGGTAACTGGGACATCAACTTTGGTGGTGCTCTCGACAACCTCACCATCAACGGCGAAAACATCACTGTAGAGGCTGGCACCTACAATGTGTCACTCAAGCTCGTGTGCCCAGGTGAATATACCGCTACTCTCACTCCTGCCAACTAAATGAACCTCTCAAGGTGGGGGCTATTGTTATGACTCAATGTTGTAGATAGGCCCCACCTTTAAAAGAAATTGATGCTTTTAACAAATAACTTAATTTATTAATCACTGTTGAAGTATTAATTTATCTATTTATTAGTCGCACAACACAATGGCGAGGTCACTCTCACGACCCCGCCATTGATTTTTACTGTTGTGCTATAAATGGCATGTGCGCAGCAGAGGGAGGCTTGTTCTCTAGTCCTCTAGTCCTCTAGTCCTCTAGTTCTCTAGTTCTCTAGTCCTCTAGTCCTCTCGTTCTCTCGTCCTCTCGTTCTCTTGTTCTCTTGTTCTCTTGTTCTCTTGTTCTCTTGTCCTCTAGTCCTCTCGTCCTCTAGTTCTCTTGTCCTCTCGTTCTCTTGTTCTCTTGTTCTCTTGTTCTCTTGTCCTCTCGTCCTCTCGTTTTCTTGAAAAAATGGTTATGATTCGCAATATAGGTTAAAGGTGCTCACGCATTACTGCCATGTTGTTTTTATTGACTAATTTTGTAACCTGAAAAAAGGACTAACAATAATTGAATAAAAATGAAAGAAAAAACAACCCTGCGATCTCTTCGTGAAGAAGAAATTGAGTGCCTGAAGGCCAACGGCTGTCAAGCCGAGGATTGGAAAATGGTGAATGTGAGCGATCGCTTCGACCCAAACTGTGTGCACCGCGTCACCTTCTACGGGCACGTCGCCATTGGCGACTGTAGCGGCAGCATCGAGGTGAGCAAGGGCTTTGTGAAACGCTGTGGCATCAACAACGCCACGCTGCGCAACGTTACCATTGGCGACAACTGCCTCATTGAGAACATAGGCAACTATATGAATAATGTGGAGATAGGCGACAACTGCCACATCTCTAATGTGTGTACTATTGAGAGCACTGGCCCCGATGCCACCTATGGGCAAGGCAACGTGATATCGGTGCTCAACGAGGTGGGAAAAGGCAACTTGGTGCTCTTCGACGGCCTCAACAGCCAGCTGGCAGCACTAATGGTCAAGCAGCAGGCCAACACTGCCTTCCAGAAGGCGATAACGCACCTTGTGGAGAAGTTCATAGAGTCAAAAAAAGTGGATTGCTGCACTATAGGCAACAATGTGACCATCATCAACACCAACGAGATTACCGACGCCACGATAGGCGACGGCAGCCACATCAAGGGCGCCTCACGCATCAGCAACTGCACCATCAGCAGTGCTATCAACAACCCCATCACCATTGGCACCGGTGTGATATGTGAGAACTCTATCATCAGCGGTGGCTCAACGATTATCAACAGCGTGAAGATTGTTGACTGCATGGTGGGCGAGGCCTGCGAGCTGAGCAACGGCTTCACCGCTGCCTCTAGTGTGTTCTTTGCTAACAGCTACATGTCTAACGGCGAGGCGTGTGCCGCCTTTTGCGGGCCATTCACCGTGAGCCATCACAAGAGCTCGCTGCTCATTGGCGGCCAGTTCTCGTTCTACAATGCCGGCTCGGCAACCAACTTCAGCAACCATGCCTACAAGATGGGTCCCATGCACTACGGCATCCTGGAGCGCGGCAGCAAGACCGCCAGCGGTGCTTACCTGCTCATGCCAGCCAACATAGGCACCTTCAGCGTGCTCTTTGGCAAACTGATGTATCACCCCGACACTCGCGACCTGCCATTCTCTTACCTTATTGCCTATAGCGACACCATGTATCTGGTGCCAGGTCGCAACTTCGCCACTGTGGGCCTCTACCGCGACATTCGCAAGTGGCCCAAGCGAGACAAGCGCCGCCTTGCCGACCGCAAGAGCATCGTCAACTTCGACTGGCTCAGCCCCTTCTCCATCAGCGAGGTGCTGCGCGGCAAGAAAATCCTTGAGAACCTGCGGGCCGCCAGTGGCGACAACGTGAGCACCTATAACTATCATGAGTACGTCATCAAGGCACCATTGCTGCGCAAGGGCATACGCTACTACGACCTGGCACTGCGCATCTACATGGGAGCCGTGCTCAAGCGTCACCTGCCTGTGGTGCCAGCGTCAACCACTGGCGAGGGCGACTGGAGCGACCTCTCAGGGATGTTGCTACCCATGAGCGAGGAGCAGCGACTCGTGGACGACGTCATCAACGGCAAGCTCGAGTCGATAGAAGACGTGCTGGCACGCTTTGTCGCCATCCACAAGAACTACAACGAGTATCGCTGGGCCTGGACCTACCGCATGATTCTCGACTACTACAACATCGACAACCTCGATGCCGAGACTGTGGAGCACATCCACGCCGACTATGTGAGCGCACGCCGCGAGTGGATATCGCTCATACGCAAAGATGCCGAGAAAGAGTTCAGCCTGGGCGACGTGGAGCGCGACGTGCTCGACGACTTCGTTACACAGCTCGAGAGCGAGGTGGATTTTGAGAATCAGAAATTATATATGTAAAAGACTAGAAGACTAGATGTTCTGAATACAGACACCGCACAAAAAATAGAGCCGTTGCTAAGCAGCGGCTCTAATCTATTGTCTGTAACTATTCTCTTTGCTAATAATTTACTTTACTAGCTTGGTCACGCTCTTGCTGCCGTCGGCGTAGCGTGTAACAACTACGTTCACACCCTTGAATGGAGTGCTGCTCACTTGACCGTTTATGTTAACGTACTCAACGCTGGCAATGGCCTTGTTCACGTTCATGTCGGTAACGCTGGTAGCGGTGGGAACGGTGAAGTTGAACTCTGGACGCAGAGGAGTGCTAACCTCGTTGGGGTCAACGTCCTTGGCAGTTGCTGTGCGGGGGAATGCAAAGCGGCGGAATGTCTCCTTGCCATTGTCGCAGGCATAAAGGTTGCCGGCATAGTCCCATGCTATGTCGTTGAAACCACGCACGTCGGTGCTTGTTACGGTGACTGCATTGGCCATGTCGATGGTGGGCGCGCCGTTCTCAGCATAGGTTACATCGGCTACTGTGAGTTTAAAGTTGCCAGTTGAGAATGCAAGCTTGCTGCCATCAGGGCTGCAAGCGATGCCACCACCACGGTTAAAGGTGAAGCCGTTATCAGGGTCGGTAATGAAGCTATAATCCTCTTCCCACTCACCATCGCTGTTCTTGCTCACATGCTTCATGGTGGGCTGAAGCTCGTTAGGCGCACCACGATACTGAGCATACCACAGGTTGCCGTTAGGGTCATAGTCGATGCTCACACTCTGGGCGCTGATAGTATATTGTCCAGTCAGAGGAGGCACCTGATCCATCAATGAGGCGGCAGCGTCCCAAGAGGTGGCTGTGCCTAGTGGATACTCATACGTCTTATAAGAATAGTAAGCGAACACCTGTCCAAGTGTGCTGCTGAGATTCATGATCTTCAGGTTCTCACCTTCGCCAGTAACGGCAAAGCATGTTGAGTAACCAGCAACGAAGTTGCCGTCAGCATCATAGAGGTTGCAGTCTTTACTTGCTTCATAGTTGCTCTTTTCGCCAACGAAGATAGGAGTCCACTCAGCAAGATTGTCAGGATTAACCTCGCACAGAGGTTCACCATTCTTCACGTCAAGACCGCCAACGAAGATGCGTCCGTCCTTGCTGATCTTCACTTTCTTTAGGGCAAAATTGTTGCCAGTGCCACCAGTGTAATCGGCATAGGCATAGTTCTCTTGAACCCAAGGCACTGCATAGCCATAGGTGCCATTGGGATTCTGGAGGCGGTTGAGCTGTGGGTCAAAGTCATAGAGTCCTACACCCACACCACCATTTTTATTAGAAGTCCAGTAGGCGGAGCCTGCAACCTTATCATTGATGCTGGGCTGGCACTCAGTGACGAGAACGCGGCCAAAGTGCTTGCTCATAGGGTTGTTGTCGATGGCAATTCCGTAAGGACTCCAGAATGTATAAACTGGGTCGCACTGAACGGGAGCCTCAAGAGCGGCACCTTTTACACGTATAGCCAGCGAATAGGTCTGGCCACTTTCTAGACCTTCAATCGACACAGATGCTGCGTGGTCGCCAGCTGTCAGGAATTCGTCACCCAGCTCAACACTCTTGGCAATAGCACCATTAGCATCGATAAAATCAACAACTACGCGCTCGGCGGCAGCGTTAAGTGTGTAGTTCACGGGCAGGTCTTGGTCGGTAGCATCGCCCGTCGAAGCGTTGTAGGCAAATGGGTTCTGGGCAAAAGCTGTCAGCCCCATGGCCATCACGCTAGCAAAAAGTAATAATTTCTTCATTGCGTTAAGTTTTAGTTAATAAAAAAATGTGTTATCTCGTTAGTTATGACTTTCTATGTAGAAATGTGTATTACCACAAATGCACAAAATCAACTAACAAAATTACACAATATTTTAAAAACCAAAAATAATTTGGAAGAAAAAATTAGAAATGTAATAAAAATCACCCAAATTAGCAAGGCGACTATTATACAGGTCCTGTGTTTGCAAACTCACAAATGAAACATCGGGGTCTGACCCCATTGTTTCATTTGTGTCCAAAAGAAGTTGCGAGGTTGTATAAAATGAAACATCGGGGTCTGACCCCATTGTTTCATTTGTGTCGAAGAGAAGCTGCGGGGTTGTATAAAAAACATTGAGGCAGCACTACTTCTGTGACTCGAGTTTCTGCTCGTCTTCCTCGGTCCAGAGTGGGTTCTCATCGTCAAGGTCGTCAAAATCGAGAAACGCCTCGTCGGCAAATGCCGCCATCTCGCGGCCTTCCTTCTTGGTGGGGCGTCCCATGCCCTTCTGGCGTCGCACAAAGCCACCAATGCGTGCCATCTCGAGAATTTTGTACTGGTCGTCGGGAGTGATGTTCTTCAGGTAGTTAGGCACCAGCTTGGCCCCTACGCGATTGCTCAGCAGCCCCACCACCTCAAAGGTGAAGGTGACAGGCGGCTTGCGTACCTCTATCACGTCGCCCACCTTGATGTTGTGCGACGGCTTCACGTTCATGCCCTTTATAGTCACTCGTCCCAGTTTGCACTGGTCAGTAGCCAGCGACCGAGTCTTGAAAACCCGTGTCGCCCACAGCCACTTGTCAATTCGCATCTCGGTCATAGGTTCGTTTATCGTTTATCGTTTATCGGGGATTGGGGATCGGGGATCGGGGATCGGGGATCGGGGATTGGGGATCGGGGATCGGGGATCGGGGATTGGGGATCGGGGATCGGGGATCGGAGATCGTGGATCGGGGATCGGGGATCGGTGATCGTCAGCATCACTCTCCTCTCAACTCTTTCCTCTCAACTCTCTCCTCTCAACTCTCTCTTCTCAACTCTCTCTTCTCAACTCTCACCTTTCTCCTCTCAACTCTTTCTGCTCTCCTCTCTCTTCTCTCCTCACTCTTCTCTCCTCACTCTTCTCTCTTCTCTCTTCTTAGCTACTTATTATTATAGTTGGTCATGGCAAAGCTCAAGCCGCTAAGGCAGAAGGCCTTGATGGCTTGGGTGGCTTTTTCCACTCGCTCGGGAAGCAGCTGGCGCTCGGCGGCGGTGAGAGGGCCTAGCACATAATCGACCTGTGCGCCCTCGGGGAAGTCGTTGCCAATGCCAAAGCGCAGGCGCGCATAGCCTTGCGAGCCCACTAGCTCGTTGATGTTCTTAAGCCCGTTGTGGCCTCCGTCGGCACCCTTGCCACGCAGTCGCAAGGTGCCAAAAGGCAACGCCAGGTCATCGACAATCACCAGCAGGTGGTCGAGCGCGATTTTCTCTTTCTGCATCCAGTAGCGCACCGCCTCTCCACTACGGTTCATGTAGGTCGATGGCTTCAAGAGCACCAGTTGCTGGTTCTTGAGGCGCATCTGTGCCACGGCACCATATCGTGCCGAGGCAAAAACAACATTGGACGCCTCGGCAAAGGCATCCAATATTGTAAAACCTATGTTGTGACGGGTGTTTTGGTACTCTGCACCAATGTTTCCCAGTCCAACAATCAAGAACTTCATAACTTGTTCAGAGTCTTGAGATTGGGTTGTTTCACTGCTGGAGTGTCGTGAGAAAAGCCGCCTAAGCAGATTACTCAGCAGCCTCACCACCTTCTTCGCCCTCCTCAGTAGCGGCTGCGGCAGCTGCGGCAGCACGTGTGGCACGAACACCAGTGATCACAAGATCCTTAGAGCTTGCGAGCTCATAGTTGTCAAACTTGAGGTCGCCCACCTTGATAGAGTGGCCAATGGCGATGTCGTCAACGTTAACCACGATGCGCTCGGGAAGCTCGGTGTAGATGCCTTTAACCTTCACCTTCTTCATGCTCAGATAGAGCTTACCACCAGCCTTAACACCAGCAGCGTGACCCTCGAGCTTAACAGGCACTGATACAACAACTGGTTTCTCCTTAGTCACCTCCAGGAAATCGAGGTGCAGGATGCTGTCGTTAATGGGGTGCCACTGGATGTCTTTCAGAACAGCCATCTTCTCAACGCCGTTGAGGTTGAGAGCTACTACATACACCTCGGGGGTGTAGATGAGCTTGCGGATGTCGCTGTAGTTCACGGTGAAATCGGTAGTAATAATAGCCTTGCCGTCACGGCCAATCTCTACCACCTTCTCGCCCTGAGCGAGGGTGCCTTCATACTTACCGTCTTTCAACTCAACAATCTTGCCGCCATTGAGCACGCAAGGAATTTTCTGGCTGGCGCGGAGCGCCTTTGCAGCCTTCTTGCCAAGGTCAGTTCTTGGCTCTGCATTTAATTGAAATGTCTTCATTTTTAATGATTTGTGTTACTAAAAATTAAGTTGTTTAGCTTAATTTCCCATCACACGGGAGCTTAAAGCGGTGCAAAGGTACAACACATTTTCCTAATACACAAATATTTTTTCATTTTGGGGGGTGAAAGTAGAGTCCACTTTTAAAAAATTAAGCACACGAATTAAACGAATTACCACGAATTCCATTTTATTGATATTAAGTTTGTTGGATTTGTCTTCTTTTGCTGTTTTGTTTCTTTTTTTCAAAAATAGCGACTTTTTAAAGTGGGCTCAAAGTATTTTTTTGACACATCCTCATGATTTTATTGAGTTCGCATAAATTCGTGGCTCTTTGTTTCCTAAAGTTGGCACTTTTTTGTGTTTTCTTGAAAAAAGTTGTAAATTTGCAATCACAACTAAAAATATTAATCTTATGGACACCCAGTATAAATTGTTTTTTGGTGGAGCTTTTGGCTTCGACTATCGCGACGATGATTTTGATATAAAGGCAGCCGAGGATTTCAGGGCACAAATCCTGGGCAGCGTTGACGCCTTGCTCAAGCCCAAGGACATGAGCGGAGTGCTCATCAATGACAATGTTCTCTACATAGGCCCATTTTATTTTGAGGCCGAGAGTATGCGTGCCGAGGATATAATAATGTGCGAGAAGCAGATGATAGAGCAGTGCACCGATGCCATTTTTGTGCTTGACGAGGCGGCGTGCCCAGGCACTATAGCCGAGATTATGTATGCCAACTCTCTCAACAAGTTCATCCATCTGTTTTATGTGAAGCATGGCGACGATGTGGAGACCGAGAGCCACCTGCACACCCCGTGCTGGTATCCACTGATTTTCTGCCAGCAGACTAACCCTGGTGCCAAGCTCCATGAGTGCGAGGACAAAAACGATGCCGCCCGCAAGGTTATCGACCTGATAACATTCCACTACAGTGAGCTATAAGCCCCCAAACTCGCCTCACTGTCTTTTTGGACAAAAGAACATAACAGCCACGCTTGGTGGGGACATAAGAACAAAAGATTCTATTCTTCTGAAAAACTTATGTTCTTATGTCTAAAACTCGCCTCACTGTTTTTTAGACAAAAGAACATAACCGCCTCGCTTGGTGTGACATAAGAACAAAAGTATCAATGCAATTCACAATGCATAATGCACAATTGTTGCCTCATGGTTAATCATTCCTGCGTGAGCAGGCTTTTTGACCACGAAGTGGCAGCTTTTTGAATGAAAAATTTGTGACTATTCTGCGATTTTTTGGTGGTTGGGGGGTCGCCTCCGGCGACGAGGAGGGGGCGGTTGCTTTCCGTGGGTGCCGAGTGCTCCAGTCGCCTGCGGCTCCTCCAGCACTCGGTACCCACGGTTACTCAGAGGTCAGCCTCCGGCTGAAAACCGGCACTGTCGCCTGCGTCTCCCCTTTTGTTTTATAGGGCAAAAATTAGTTTTAATTCGTTTAATTCGTGTGCCTTTGTTATGGTTGTAGGTGCAAAGTGAAACAATGGGGTCAGACCCCGATGTTTCATTTTGTTTTGTCGGACAAAAATTAGTTGTAATTCGTTTAATTAGTGTGCCTTTGTTATGGTTGTAGGTGTAAAGTGAAACAATGGGGTCAGACCCCGATGTTTCATTTTGGATGAAAAAACGGCGTCTATTGCAACGAAAAGATCTTCTGTTCTTCTGTAAACCTTATGTTCTTATGTCAAAAAAAATTTAGAGATAATTGCCAGGCACTTGTGTCAAGAGACAGTGGGGTGTGTGTTACACAAGCCTCTCGGGGTGCTTCTTGATGAAGTCCTTCCATGACTTGGCACTTGAGCTGGGAAATGGTTTCTTGCTCTCGTAGTAATGGCACAGGGCGGCTGCGAGAGCGTCGGTGGCGTCAAGGAAGTCAGGCATGTTGCTTGGGTCGATGTTGAGCTGCCGTTGCAGCATCATCGCCACTTGCTCCTTGCTGGCGGCGCCGTTGCCGGTGATAGCCATCTTGATTTTGCGGGGCTCATATTCGGCTATGGGCACCTGTCGCCCCAGAGCCGCCGCCATGGCCACGCCCTGCGCTCGCCCCAGCTTGAGCATCGACTGCACGTTCTTGCCGTAGAATGGAGCCTCAATGGCCATCTCGTCGGGCAGGAACTCCTCCACGAGGCTCAGCACGCGGTCGTAGATGCGTCGCAGCCGCATGTAGTGGTCATCCATCTTGCTCAGCTGCAACACCCCCATGGCGATGAGCGATGGCTTGCCGGCAGCCACCCCCAGCAGCCCATAGCCCATCACGTTAGTGCCCGGGTCGATGCCTATTATTATCTTGTCAAAGCCGTCTTTGGACATTTTCGTTTTTCGTTTATGGTTTATCGTTTATGGTTTATCGTTTATGGTTTATCGTTTATCGTTTGTCGTTTATCGTTTATCGTTTATGGTTTGTCGTTTCTCGTTTATGGTTTATGGAAGACTGTGGTGAGATTATGGGCTGACAAGGCACGCCTTGTCCCTACTTAACACTTAAAAGTTCACACTTCACACTTAAGAGGAATTTCTTCCATGAAGGTGGTGAAGCCTGCCACTTTGTTGCCAAAGCGGTTGATGATTGCCTGGTGCAGCGTCTTGCCCACCTGCTGATTCCACTGCTGCAAGTTTTTGAGCGAGGTGGCCTCAAGCTGCACGGCAAAGCACGCCCCTCCCTCGTTATGCCCCATCAGTCGCATGAGCCTGGGGTGGCTCACGAGCCCGTTGCTCGTGGCTTGAGGTAGGTAGCACTCATTCATCCAGTCGATAAACTCGCCGCTCACAGTGCAATCGACATGATATGTAGTGTTGCAGATAATCATCAGTGCAAAATTACACAGAATTCTGCAATAATGCAAATGACGAGCAAACAAGCTGACGAGCAAACAAGGTAATGGTAGTTGCAAAAAAAAGGCGCCACTTCAAGGTTGCTTGAAGCGACGCCGTTGGTTGAGCAAAATATGAAAAGGGAATAATTCTAAGTGTTAAGTTTTAAGTGTAAAGTGTTAAGTTCTACACACCGAAGGTGAGTACAGTGAAGAAGCGTCCGCCGTCGTACATGGTGTTGAGGTTGACGAATCCGCTGCCGTTGCGTCCGTACCACGAGAAGTGGCCGTTACCGCTGTTGATAGGTGTTCCGAAAGTGGTGCACAGCGAGTTGTAGAGGCTGCGGAAGCGGTAGTCGTCTTGATAGGATGTGGAGGTGACGAACTCGGCGTAGTACATTCCGCCATTGCTGTCGTATTGCAGCATCACGTCGGGCCAGCTGTATCCCATCATGTTCACGTCGCGCAGATATACCACGTTGTCCTGATATCCGTCGATGTCATAGCCGTTGTAGTAGAGGTAGTTGAGCGAAGCATCTAGATATGTGCCGAACTCGATTCCCAGAACTCCAGAGATGATAGGTGCCGATACATAGTAACGATAGCCTGTGGGGATGATGGGGCGATAGTACCACACGATGCGTGGACGCCACTGACGATAAGGAGGAGCGATTGGGGCACGCCAGCTCCAGCGGTTGTGGCGGTAGTAGTCGTACCAGCGGTCGCGTGGTCCGCGTGGACGCACGTCGCTGTGCCAGCGATAGCGGTTGTAGTCGGGACGTGGGCCGCCGTGGTTGATGCCTCCGTGATGTGGTCCACCGGGACGGTTGTGTCCTGGTCCACCGCCAGGGCGATGCTCGTTGCCGTGTCCGCCAGGACGATTGTTGTCGGGACGGTAGTTACCGCCGTGGTTACCACCATGGTTGCCGCCAGGACGGTGGTTGTCATTGCCTGGGCGATAGTTGTTGCCATTGTTGCCGCCATGTCCTCCGCCAGGACGATGGTTGCCATTGCCTGGGTTCACATTGCCGCCGCCGTTGTTGCCACCAGGACGATGGTTGCCATTGCCTGGGTTCACATTGCCGCCGCCGTTGTTGCCACCAGGACGGTAGTTGTCGCCATTGCCAGGGCGCTGGTTGCCGTTGTTGCCGCCGGGACGCTGGTTACCGCCATTGCCTGGACGCTGGTTACCGGGCCTGGGGTTCATGCTGTTGCCCTTGTTGATTTGGTCGGATGGTGTGTAGCTGCGGTTGTTGAAGTTCGTGTTGTTCATGGGGCGACCAGGATTAGCGTTAGGGCGCTGGTTTTGGTAGCCCTTGTTGTCGTTGCCATGGTTTCTGCCGCCACCAAAATTGCCGCCACCGTGGTTGCCACCACCGCGTGGACGGTTGTCGCCGCCAGGTGTAGAGTAAGACGGGCGATTGCTGCTGGGGCGTGTCTGTGGGGTTGCCGCACTGTGACTACTTGTGGCGCTAGGACGCGCTTGCGGAGCTGCCGCGCTGCGGTTGCTCGACGGGGCTTGTTGCTGCATTGACTGTCTTGGTCGGTCATTGCCACCGCCATGCCCTGATGGTCTTCGGCCCTGCGCCGAAGCTGGCGCTGCGAGGGCAAAGATTGCCACCGAGAGCGCTACGCTTGATAATGTGTAATAAAAACTTTTCATATTCGCTGATATTTTGTTGTTTGTAATAATGTTTATTGTGTTTACCAGTCGTGCTGTGACCAGCAATGTATTGTTTTGACTCAATTATTACCCTTTAGTTTAATTGCTTTCTTGTCATACCCTACCCAAAATGGGTGACTGGAGTTTTTTTATAGATAAACGAGCTAAAACTATAGAAGTTTAGGTGGATCGGTTAATCCTGCTCAAGCGAGCTGCACTGCGGGCACAGGCCCTTGAGCACGTAGTTGATGCTATGAACCTTGAAATTGCCGGGCAGTGCCACCACCGGTGCGGCAATGCGGCTCAGGCAGAAGGTGCGCTGGCATCGCTCGCAGTAGAAGTGGGCGTGCATGTCGCCCAGGTGCTCGCCCTCCTCACCGCAGTGGCAACCAGCTTGGCACACGGCATACTTGAGTGAGCCAGTGCCGTCGTCAATGGCGTGGATGAGGTGGTGGGTGAGAAACAGGGTGATGCAGCGGTATATGGTGGATTTATCCACCGTGTCGAGCTTGTCCTCGAGGCTTTGCAGCGAGAAGGCATCGTCGCAGCTGGTCATTGCCTTGAGCACGAGGATGCGCATGGCAGTGGGCTTGATGTCGCGCTGCTCTAGCATGTCAGTGATGTGCTTGTCTTTGTCCATAGTTACCATCGTTGCCAGCCACTAGACTGATTGTTGTTGTTGCTTGGCATCCTGCGGGGGCGGTTGAAAGGCGACTGCTGCGGGGTGCCGCTACTGGTGTTGCTCTTAGTAGAGGTCTTGCTCTGCATCTTGCTCACTTGGCCTTCCTTGCTGGGGTGACGTTTCTCCCACCAGAAGTAGGCAAAGGCGTAAATCACACCTGGTATCCACCCCAGGCACGTGAGAATGAAGGCAATGAGATAGGTGCCGCACCCTTTATCGACCACGGCAAAGGGTGGGAACACAACCGCCAATATTTTTCTCTTCCAAGACAAAACTGCTTTAAGTGTTAAGTTTTAAGTGTTAAGTTTTAAGTGTGCGCCTGACGGCGCGTTCATTTCGCATTCTACATTAGGAACAATACCTTCTTATAACCTTTTATTGAATTCATGATTATAATCTAGATTATGTGCCATTGTTGTTTAGAATCACGAGTGCTGCAATCACACCAGGAACCCATCCAAAGCAAGTGAGGATGAAAGTGATGAGAAACGACCCACAGCCTTTGTCAACCACTGCTAGTGGTGGAAAGATGATAGCTAATATAACTCTAATGCAGGACATGATTTGTAAGTGTTAAGTTGTTAAGTGCTTTTAAATTATTTAGAGCAAAAATCATGCCATATTTCTGAAGCGTGATTGGGAATGGTGTGGGGGAGTTGTCCTTATATATTAACTAAAAATTCTAATTATCCTCTGCTTGTGCATCAGTTCGTTCGGCTCACTCGTTGCAGTGGTTTCACATTTGAGTTGTCGAAGTAGTAGTTGAGAAGGAAGATTCCCTTCTCGTAGCCCATTACCACCACACAGCCGTCGTCGCTGGTGAATGTGCCGTTGTCGTTGATGCCAAAGCCTTTCTTGCCCATTTGCTGGCTGATGATCTGCAGAATCTCCTCCTCGGTGCCTGGCTTGCACTCCCTCACGGGGAACTGCAGGGTCACGCCTTTAACCACGGCATTGTAGTTGAACTGTGCCGACGACTGTGCTGTTGTTGCAGCGGCAGGGACGCTGTCGTTGGTGCTGGGTGTAGTGGCTGTTAAGGAAGCGATTTCTCGGTCGAAATGATAGGTGAAAATAAGTGGTGGCAGTGGCCCGGAGAGGTCGGTAGCGCCCACATAATTCTCGGGATTTACACCCACCACCTGGTTTATCTCCATGAGGGTGGCACCCTTGCGTGCGTTGAACACGGCATCCTTGTCGAAGAGTTGCAGGATGGTTGCCGCCACCTTGCCGGTGTTGACATAGCCTCGTCCTGCCGCTTCTTCAAAGTTGTTGTTGTCGATAAAGTCAACAAACTTGGCGTTGCCCACCGGCTTGCCTTTCTCATCAACTATCGTCATCACCGAGTCTTGAGCAACGATAAATCGGCTTGGGGTGATGTTGATGATGCCGTCATACTTGGTGTTGATAAGTGTGTCGTTATTGCTATCTACGAGCCCCATGCGGTCGCCCTTGATGACCATGTAGCGGTCGTTGCCAATGTGCTTGACGTCGCGATAGCCGGCTTGAGCAATTTTCTTGGGCAGGGCTAGCGTGTCGGTGGTCTCCTGGCCTTTCTTGTCGAGATAGGCAATTTTCTTGTCCTTGATGAGCATCACCTTGAGCGTGCCGTTGATGAAATATCGGTTGATGGGCATGTACTTGTCGCTGTCGAAGTCGAAGAGTTTCTCGCCTTTTTTGTTGATGACCACAAGGCTCGACACTGCGGTGGTGTCGGCAACCTGGCTCTCCGATACTAGTGCGGCATCGTCGAAGAGGAAGGCATTAGCAAGCCCCAGGTGTGGCCCTATCACGGTGTCGCCTTTAGTGTCGATGAAGCCGCTGAGCCCCATGTCGTCTTTCACCATAGCAAGGCCGCCCAGGAATAGCGATGCCGTGTTGATGCTTGGTGGCAACTTCTTAACCGTGGCGCAGTTCTTGTCAATGACCTGCAAGTCCTCGCCTGGCAGGCAGGCGACGGCATAGCCGCCGTTGAAGCTCGTGGCCGAGCAGTAGGGCTTGCTGTTCACGGGTTTAGAGCAGTCAGCCACATTATAATAATTGATGCGTGCCGTCTCGTTGTCATAGACGTAGAACATGTCTTCATGCACTGCCGAGGGCTCGCCGCTGATGGCGTTCTTGGCCACGATGTCGCCATTGTCGATGTTGATGATGCTCCATTTGTCGCTGCCTTGCAGCCTCACTGTAAGGTATTTGGTCTCCTCCTTAAAAGGATAAATGCCATTATCCTTGTTGCCACAAGAGCACATAGCCACCAGCGCCACCAAGAACGAGCAGATATAAAAAATTTTCTTCATGTTATAATTTATGATTTACTTAGCTATTTGTTTACGGCTCAAAATTCTTGTGTTTTTATTATTCAAACTGCAAAAATAATAATTTTATGGCAATAATGAGCTATTTCTTGACAAAAAACTCACGAGCATGTTTCGGTGTGCCCGTGAGTTTTATTCTGAAGTATCTTGTGGATTTAAGAATTAAATGCCGAGCGGTCGATTAAGGCCTCGTCCCTACTTAACACTTAACTCTTAACACTTAACTCTTATAAAGTTATTCGGCTTTGCCGTTGCTGCCTAGCACCTCGATGATTTTGTGCTTGTAGAGCTTGGTCATCTCGTCGCGAGCGGGACCGCAATACTTGCGTGGGTCGAACTCGCCGGGTTTCTCAGCGAACACTTTGCGCACGGCGGCAGTGAACGCGAGGCGGCTGTCGCTGTCGATGTTGATCTTGCACACGGCACTCTTGGCGGCCTTGCGCAGCTGCTCCTCGGGGATGCCTACTGCATCGGGCATCTTGCCACCGTAAGTGTTGATGATGTCAACATACTCTTGGGGCACCGACGATGAGCCGTGGAGCACGATGGGGAAGCCAGGAAGTTTCTCCATGATGGCGTCGAGCACGTCGAAGGCCAGTGGGGGAGGAACGAGCTTGCCAGTCTTGGGGTCGCGGGTACACTGCTCGGGTTTGAACTTGTAAGCGCCATGGCTGGTGCCAATGGAGATTGCCAGCGAGTCGCAGCCGGTGCGGGTGGCGAAGTCGATAACCTCCTCGGGCTTAGTGTAGTGCGACTCCTCGGCCTGCACGTCGTCTTCCACGCCGGCGAGCACGCCAAGCTCGGCCTCTACAGTAACGTCATACTGGTGAGCATACTCAACAACCTTCTTTGTCAAGGCAATGTTCTCCTCATAGGGCAGTGAGCTGCCGTCGATCATCACGCTCGAGAAGCCAAAGTCAACACAGCTCTTGCACAACTCAAAGGTGTCGCCGTGGTCGAGGTGGAGGCAGATTTGTGGATGCTCCCATCCCAGCTCCTTGGCATACTCTACGGCACCCTGTGCCATGTAGCGCAGCAGGGTTTGGTTGGCGTAGTTGCGCGCACCTTTCGAAACTTGCAGGATTACTGGCGATTTAGTCTCGGCGCTAGCCTTGATGATAGCCTGAAGCTGCTCCATGTTGTTGAAATTGAAGGCGGGAATAGCATAACCTCCATTGATTGCCTTAGCAAACATCTCGCGGGTGTTGACCAGGCCTAATTCCTTGTAACTTACCATAATAAATTTGTTTAAAAAATTTAGAACTTGAAATTCTATTGTGTTTGCAATATTCTGACCGCAAAGTTAAATAATAATTTTTTCATAAGCAAATAAGCGACGTTTTATAAATTGTTCTGGGCCTATTTTTTTGGAATGGCATCAAGAAAAAGCAATTTATTGGTATATGTTTACGTTATTATAAATAACGAAAAAAAGATAACAATGAAAATAGAGATAAAAGCTCCGCTAGGAATCAGTGAACAGGGGCAATCACTGGTGCAGTGCAACTCGCTGTTCCCCAGTTTGGCTAATGTGACGGCGAGCGACAGGGTGTTTGTCCTGTGCGATGGCGTTACTGGCCATGCCCATAGCGAAGTGGCTAGTGCCGTGGTGGCACAGGCCCTGGGCAAGTGGATGAGCGACAATGTTGACTTGTCGCAGCAGCTCACGGGAGTGACAGTGCGCCGTGCTGTGGCTCACGCGCAAGACCAGCTCGATGCCACTTACGGGCACTTTGAGCCTAGCCGTTACCCCATGGGCACGACTATGGCGATGCTCGTGGTTGGCGACTTTGGCGTGGCGGCAGCCCACATTGGCAACACCCGCATCTATCACCTGCGTCCCTCAAGCCGGGAGATACTCTACCGCTCACGCGACCACTCGCTGGTTAACGACCTCTTTGTTGCTGGCCGCCTCACCCGTGCCGAGGCCGATGCGTCGGCCAAGAAGAATGTGCTCACCCGCGCTATGCTGCCAGGTCCTTGCAATGCGGCAGTGCCCGACGTGGCTTTTATTACCGATGTCAAGGCTGGCGACTACTTTGTGTTGTGCTGCGATGGCGTTACAAGCGCATTGAGCGATAAGAAACTCAAGGACGTGCTGTGCCACAGCAGCCTGAGCAGCGCCCAGAAGTTGGCATCGCTCAAGATGCTCACCGATGTGGTGCCCACTAACCATAGCATCCTGCTTATTGAAGTGGAGAGTGTGGAGAAGGAAGACGGCGACCACTTGCTAGTGAACACCGAGCGCCTGATGTGCGACAAGATGGTGCGTCGCAGTGTGATTCTCACACCTAAAGCTGCCACGCCCACTCCGCCGCCGGCACCCGTCGCACCGCCTCCCGCTCCCGAGACTCCACCGCCATTCATGGGCGACGATGGCCACGACGATAATGAGCTGGAAGAGGGTGCACCGCACGACGAGATGCCTGCTGCTACTGTGACTGGCGAAGAGGCGCAAGCCACTGTCGCCACTCCTGCAGCACCCGCACAACCCATGCCCGCCCACCCAGCTAGAAAAAAATCGTCGAAGCGCACGCTGTGGATGCTTATTGCCGCTTTGCTATTTATTGGTGCGATAGCTGCTCTGTTGCTGCTGGGCAACAAGAAAGAAGCTGCCAAAGAGGTGCCCGAGAAGAGTAAGGCTGAGCAGTCGAGCGACCCCGACGTGATTATCAGTAAGGAGATACCTGTTAATGACGTGGTACCCGAGGAGCCATTAGAGCCCTTTGACGGCGAGAGCAATGTGGGACAGCCGCCCAATGGCAGCAACGTGTCGGTGACACCGGCGCCAAGGGTTAGCAATATCCCTCTGCCCACTGGGAGCAATGTGAAGGTGCCACGGGTGAAGGAAGGTGACCCTTATCCCGATGCCTTTGATAACAAGAATGACTACAAGGAGATAGAAAAAGAAGTGCCCGAGGCACCCGTTGCTACCCCCGAGGAGCCCAAGCCACAGACGCCAGCTGGCGGTGTTCCGCCACGCAAAAAGGCCAGCACCGACCCCACCAGCTCTAACCGCGGCATTGCGGTGCCACCACCGCCAAGCAAGCAACGCAAGACCGAAGTGCCAATGTAATGATATTGAATTAGGTTCTACTCCAGTAATCGTTATCTAACCAACATAGAAATGCAAGACATCAACAACGGAATCATCAAGCTGGTATCGTCGCTGGCAGTGAAGAAATTTCGCGACAAGGAAGGGCTCTTTGTCGCCGAGGGATGGAAATGCGTGCGCGACACGTGGAATGCGTTCAACTGCCGTTACCTCATTGCCACCAAAGCATGGTATGAGCAGCAGGGCACTGCCGAGCACTATCCCAAGCTCGTGCTTGCCCACAAGAGCCAGATGGCGCGCATGTCGCAGTTTACCACGCCCAGCGACGTGATGGCGATATATGAGATACCACAGGTTGAGTACACTGATGACGAGGTGCGATCCTCGCTCAACATCGTGCTCGACAACATTCAGGACCCAGGCAACTTGGGCACCATCATGCGCCTTGCCGACTGGTTTGGCATCAAGAACGTTTTTGCCAGTCGCTCTACGGTTGATGTCTATAACCACAAGGTGGTGCAGGCCACGATGGGTGCCATCAGCCGGGTGAAGGTTCACTATTGCGACCTCGATTTCTTGCTCGACGACTACAGCGACATGCCAGTGCTTGGCACTTTCCTCGACGGAGACAATATCTACAGCTCAAAGCTGCCACAAGACGGAGCGTTCGTTATCTTTGGCAACGAGGGGCAGGGCATCAGCCCAAAGGTGGCCGAGCACGTCACTCAGCGTCTGCTCATCCCGGCTATGCCACGCAAGGGGAGTCGCAGCGAGAGCCTCAATGTGGGCATTGCCGCAGCCATCATCATCAGCGAGCTGCGCCGTCACGCGCTCACCAAGTAGCTCTATCCACAACTTTATAATAAACAAAACAGAAGGTTAGCTAAGTGAGATGGCTAACCTTCTGATGTATAGGTGAATGTCATTTGTTGACAAGAGGGTACAAAAAAAGGGTAAGAAGACTACATCGCGCCGCTACAACCTGTTACCCTTGCTTCGGTCAAGACCTGGGGGATTGGCAGGGAGCTGGCCGTGTAGGACTTACCCGGGTGCAAAGGTACAACTTTTTTTGTTACTGGCAAATTTTTTTACAAAATCTTTAGTTTGCTGGCATCAAATGCCTGTCAAAATGCATATAAGTTAGCTGGTCAAAGCAAACCATGATTTAGCCTATTTCTATTGCCTCGCCCAGGTTGAAACCATCCTCGCCACCGTGGGTGAGGTAGCCCATCTGGTTGGTGAGCAGGGTGGTGTTGCCCACGCGGGTGCCACGCTTGGCGTTCCAGTGAGTGTGCCCGAATATCCAGTAGTCGATGCTGCTGTGCTCGATGAATTCCTCGAGGTCAACAACAAATGCCGACGACAAGCCATTGTCCTCATATCTAGGGTCCTCGGCGAGGATAGGGCAGTGGTGAGTGACCACAACCTTGTGCAGTGCAGTTGACTTAGTGAGCGCGCCCTTGAGCCATGCCATGCACTTGTCGTGAGCGCGAGCATAGTCGGTGGCGAGCAGGATGTGGTCGCCATAGGCGATGCGGTGGCAGTCGTTCATGCCCACCTGCACGGCAGCGAGAGCGTCGTCGCTGATGCGTGACCACAAGGTGGTGAAAAACAGCTCGGTGTCGCCTAGGACGATGCTGCGGTTGTTGACGTAGGTCACATTCTTGCGCAGGGGATAAGTGAAGCCGTCAAGGGTGGCGAGCACATCCACGCGGTTGTAGTACTCGTGGTTGCCCGGCACAATGAAGGTGTGGGCAAAGTGGTCGCTGCACCAGTCCCAGAAAGGGTGCTCGCTAAGTTGTTTGTCGCCAAAGAGCAGGATGTCGCCCGCAAGCACCAGGATGTCGCCCGCTACCTCAAGAGGGTGCTCACTGAGGTAGCGGGTGTTCTCCCTGAACTCCAGATGCAAGTCGCTGGCATATTGGATTTTCATAGTGCTGCTCTCAATTGTTATACTGCTGGAACACTTTGATAACGTCGCACTTGGTCATGTAATCGGCATTGGGATTGCCATCTTTGTTGACGAAGTCAAGCAACAGTTCCAATGAGCGTATGTGTGGATATTGCTCGTTGTCAAAGGTGTAAGTATATTTTTTGCTGTCCCAGTCATAAACACTTGTCACACAGTAACCAAAGCTCTCGGCGGCAATGAACGACTGTGCGAAAATACACTTCTGTTTGAGGTCGATGTTCTCGGTGTCGTGTCCGGCAGCCACGAGCAGTCGGCGCGCGGTGCCAATGAAGTCGTACTCACTACGCAGCTTCTCGGCATACACCCCATTCTGGTAGTGGGCCAGATACCAGCAGTCGCCCTTGTGGCTCGCCTGAAAGAGCATGTTGGCTTTCTTGTAGAGCAGCTCGTTGCGCACTTCGCCGTTGCTGTTGGCAATCTGGTTGTCGAGTGCCACCATGTCGCGGCAGTATTGCAGCTTGGCATTGGTGGTCACTGGTGTGAGCTCCTCGTTCAAGAAACTCAGGAACTGGCGTTTCATCCATATTACCTTATTATAATCTTTGCGTGCCATGTAGTAGCTGATGCCTTGTTCCGAGATATAGCTCAACGGCACTTTCTCAAGATAGTTGATGGCGGCTTGGAACTCTCCCTCGCGCACTAGCTTGGTGCCCATCATGTCGTTGAACTTGGTGTTGTCGATTTCGCAATAAGAAGCCACCCAGCGTTCGAAGGCATTGCTGGTGCCGTTATCGAGATAGTGCTTGAAGCCCTCAAAGTCGCTTGAGCTTAGCGAGTCGAGCTGGCAACTGTACTCCGACGAGTATTCGTTGTTGCGTGATGCCATGCCAAGTAGTGCTGTTGCCTGGTTGGGCATGCCCCAGTGGTAGTATTGAGGCACCAGAGCGTCGTAGGTCACGCGCTCAAACACGTCGTTGTAGTGCGGGTCGGTGGCATAGTGGTCTTTGTCATATCCCGCCTTTTGCTCGAGCCATTTATACTCTCCGAGCATATAGTCAAAATATTCGTTGGTGGGTTGTGCGCTCTTGATGCTGGCAAGCATGAGGCAGGCGCGGGCGTTGTCCCTCATGCGCTGTGTGCCGTCGAGCTTCTGGGCGTTGGTGAGCTGCTTGATGGCATCGTCTTGGTTGCCGGCCATGTAGTTGATGAAGCCGCGCGCTGCCTCCCACATAGCTGGCGATTTGGTCTTCTTCTCGGCAAGCACCTTTCCGGCAAAATCGATGAAGTCATTCATCTCGTTCTCGTAGATGCCAGTGGCTTCCACATAGCGCATGATTTCGGGGTCGCTGCCGTTGTCGAGCGTCTCTTGGGTGTTGTTCACAAAGTCCTGAACCAGGAAAATGAGGGTGTGAGAGTTGGGGTTAGTGGCATATTCTTCTTTGATGCCCTTGAGGTTGCGTTTCTTGCGCATGCAGTATTTTATGCTTGTCATGTCGCCCAGTTCGGCATAAATCTCGCAGGCTTTGTCCTTCTTGCCAGTGTTGTATAGTGCTCCGGCATAGATGCCCTTCATCCAGCGTTTATACACGTTGTCCTTGAGCCGACGAGCGCTCTTCTCCCAGTAGTTGATATTTGCCTGATGGTTTCCGGCAGTCATGTTGCAGCGCATCACCAGCAGGGCATACTGGTTCTTGTACTTGGTGCCTTTGTAGGCCTGAGCCTGCTTGAGCACCTGCTGCAAGGTCGCTTTGCGTTGAGCGAGTTGTTCTTTGGTGGGATAGTTCCACTCGCTGTCATCAGAACCGTCGTTGTTGAGATACTTCACGAGCAGGCGCAGGTAGTTGAGGGTCTCGGTGTCGCCACGTTTGCGAGCGGTCTTAATAATTAGATTGTCGCTCTTGTCAAATTCCTCGGGCTTGACCATGTCGAGTATGTCGCAGGAATATTCTGCCGACTCATCGCCACCAGTGTAGTCAACCCAATACTGTTTCGTCTCTTGAGCGAATGGGTCCTTCATCATGTCGCGGTTAAAGACGCTGAACATATAGTAGTTGGGTCTAACCCAACCGCCACATGCCCAAGCCTGCAGTGCAGCTGCAGCAAGGAGGCTAAGGATTAAATATTTTTTCATAATCGCCAGGTTTGTAGTTGTTTATACTGCTATTATTTAAATGGTAAATTATCACTTGGTCGTTGATGCCTGGTCGCTCGTGGCTCAAGGCATCATGCACTTGGACTAATGTTGAGGCATCAGGTTTAACCACCATCACCGTGTCGCCGGCATTTAAATAGGTGTAGGTGCTATTGCTGCTCAGGTAATTGGGCAGGTCGATGCTGCTGATGACAACATACTTGCCGCCGCCCACGGGCTGGTAGAGCGTGGTGTCGCTCAGGTCCTCGCTGTAGAGTATGTCGCGGAACTTGTCGCCAGTGAAGAGTAGCTGCCACCCGAAGTTGGGATAGGCGGCGCACAGCGGCAGGCTATAATCGGCAAGATACTTGAGGTAGGGCTCCACATCGCGCTTGTCGAGGATGGGGTTGCGCTGCTTGCTGTTTTTCAGGTCGCCGGTGTTATACATCATCAGCACACCATAATCTACCGGTGGCGCCTTCATCGAGAGCTGGTGAAGCCTGATGGTGGCGCTCAGTCTCATGCCTTTCTCGGCCAGCAGCTGGCGCACGTGCTCGAGGAAGGCAAAGTAGGCATCTTGCGTCTTGGCAGTCCAGTCGCAGTCGATTTGGAGCTCCTTCACCCCAGCTATGTCGTGGGTCTCATTCATCTGCAACACGCGATCTACTAGCAGCTGCGCTATGGTGTCGATGTTGTGATTTACGCACTCGTTAACGATAAAGATGGTGGGTATCACCTCTATGCCCGCAGGCACCGAGTCGTTAAATGTGATAGTGGCATTGGGCCTGAGCTCATGAGACTTGCTATCGACCACCACATCAAAGTAGCGCACATACATCTTTCCTACCTTATAGTCGTGCAGGAATTGTCGCTCCACGTCGTTGAGGCCGAACGTCGTGCGCCAGTAATATACCGCCGGCTTGGGGTTGTCGATGGCCCTGTGCTCGGGTTTGCAGCCACAGGCAACAACCACTATCAGCATTGTTAGCATCAGGTTTATAAAACCTCGATTTGTCATGTAACTTTCAAGTTTGAGTAAATAAAAATGCAATGCATTGTCAATGTGCTAATGACATGCTTCACAAACTGCAAAATTAAGCATAATAATTGTAAATGACAATATGTGTTAAGGAAAATGAGAAAGATTATAGGCAAGAATCAGTTTTTTTGAAAAATCTATTCTTGCCCATGTTTTTAATATTTCTCAATCAAAGCTTTTTTAGATCCTTCATACTCTTTAAGAGCTTGCATTAACAGGCAGTCCTTTATCCACTTGAACATCTCGTCGAGAGCATAGTCGCCGCTGTGAGGTCGGTTCCATGCCAGCAAGAAGTCCACGCTCTTGCCAGCATTCTCAAGTTTGAGCGCCAAGTTGATGGGCACGGGGAATGAGGTGTCGCGGTCGCGTGAGCCGTGGCGTATGTACCAGTATTGTGCCACACTGCTATTTTCGTCACCTATGTAGTTCATGGGGTTCATCATCCTCACGTTGCGCTTGATGTCGGGAGTGAGCGTTGTGCCTGCTTTCATCGCGCCATAGTCGGTGAAATTGACGCTGCTGCCAGTGTGGTCGCCAAACTCCTCATTCTCGCCCGAGCCCCTTTGTCCTGCCACGCCTTGAGTGTCGAATGCAGGCGCAGTCTTGAGCGCTTGTGTTGATACCACATAGTTAAGATATTTTGCCATGTCAAGGTCAAGAATATAGTCGCCCACTTGCTTTCTGCCACCCGCAGGAGGCGCCATTGCTCGTCGCTGGCCGCCTATTGGAGCTTTGCCGGCAGGTGAATCCACGCCTCCATTGATGGGAGGAGCGCCAAAACCTGCCTCTTCACTGAAAGTGAAGCCTAGGCTGTCAGGAATTTCGGCTCCGGCATTCTTGGCAATCTGAGCCGAGCGGATGAGTTCCTTTTTGATATAGTCAAGGTAATTGTCGGCAGTGAGCGGCGTTCCGTCAGTGGTGCGGAGATTCAAGCTTTCGATATAGGCTGGGAATTGCGCCTTTAGTTCGTCGCTCACGGCAAGAACATCGAGGTCGCCATTCTGGCGGCTATCGGTGCCGTTATACAGCCACTCGTATGCCATGTCGGCATGGTCAAGGTCGATAATTGGACAGTAGCACACCGAGGCAAACACGTCGTCGCGCGCTGGTGCTGCGCCCATAGCCTGCAGCAATGGCTCATAGTCGGGATGATTGCCTGTGGCACCCATCAGCGACGACATCGCTCCACCAGCACTGGTGCCGTCGGTGATAATCCTCTCGGCATCGCCAGGAATCACGTCGTCAAAATAGCGAATATAGCGAATGGCGGCCTTAAGGTCAAGAATAGCATTGGGAGCACGACCAGTGAAAACCTTGTCGCCTTTCTTCAATCCCGCCTTCTTATCGTTCTTAGGAACAATCACGCTCGAGTTGCGGCCACGAGTGCCAGGAATCACAACCACCATGCCTTCCTTGAGGGCTCGCCCGCTAGCGTCGCCAGCCTGAGGAATACCAGCCCGAGATGCCATGTACCCGCCCACGTAGGTGCGCAGCAGTATTGGCGACTTACTTCCCGCCGTCTCGGGCACATACATATTAAGATACTGATACATCGAGTCCTCCACGTTGGTCACATAGTAGAGCCTCTCGTATGCCACGTAGTTTACCGTGCTTCCATCAAGCATCGTCATGGTGCGTGGCTCGCCCTTGGCGGGGTCGAATTGCAGTTTCCTCTCAGCAGTTTTGCTCCAAGCGCAAGCAAAACATGCCAATGCCAGAACAATAAAAATACTCTTTCTCATAATTGCTGTATTTGGCTTTATAATAATCCTGTTTGCCTATAAATTAATCGTTTAAGATGATTTTCACAGGCAAAGATAATAAAAAAATCAATATAGGCGGTTATCGTACTGCAAATGTACGGTAACCGCTTCTATACTTAAAAGACGTATTTTTGCAGAAAAAGCAAACTAACTGTAACAGACCAAATGAACCATGTACAAATGAGAACATTCTGTTTCCAATTCCATATGCCCTTATTATATGCCGAAGTCCAGAAAGGATTACCAGGATAACGATTGAGACCATAATGAACTTTTATTGCCCATCTGCGTTCTTTATTTATAAAGCGCAAAAAATAGGCAGCAAAAATAATAATGGGTATAAATAAAAATGCCAAAGATATTTTAACACAGTATATAGAAGTAACGATTATTGGTAACAAAAAAACAAAGAACCGCATATAGCCATCAGAGCGAGGTAATTTATTAGCAGAATATGCTTCCTCTTCTACCCATTCTCCGTTATACCAAATTAAGTCAAAGATATTGTAAGTGTGTTTCTTTTCAATCTCATCATTCTCTTTCATCAGTTTAAGTACATGCTTTTCATATTCATGTTCTGTGTCAAGACTTGATTTTGATTTAATCCACAATAAAAATTGTTTGTCGGGAACAGTATCATAGTCAGCAATGTTTAAAGCGACAGTTGCATCATAACACTTGATGTCAAACTTTCTCCCTCCTTGTGTCTTATCCTCTAAAATTGCTATGTGCTCTTGTGACAATTCACCGTTTGCTTCTGACTCATCTAGATAGCGCCTGATGTCACGTACTTCACATCCCAACAATTTTGCCAATTCAAATTTGTCAAACCATGCCATGCCACGTACATAACGTGTTTTCACAGGGCAAGGAACTATTGATTGTTCCAATGGGTAATATTCAATGTATTCCCACTCGCCGTCTTTGTATTTATTCTGCGTACACATAGCCTAAAAGGTCATGATTTAGTACATTTAAGTTATCCTTAACTCATTGTGTTCACTGATAGCATGCAATATTTTTAGGACCAGTAACAATGTGCTTTCTTTTTGTTATTGGTCGTCATTCTCATTGTTAGATTTGCCATGTTGCAGATAGAAAATTTCTTTTTGCTGCTCAATCTCACGCCTTAGTGCCTCCTCCGAAGGCATGTAAGTGAGATATTTTGCTGCAATCAACCTTTTGTTGTCGCTCAGGATTGAGTATTTGGCTATATCTTTATCTGTCTCGGCACAAAGAATGATGCCGATTGTAGGGTTATGGATTCTTTTACTGTTCAAGTCGTCAAACATTCTAACGTACATATCCATCTGCCCAACATCTTGATGGGTTATGGTGGTGGTTTTAAGATCTATCAAAAAGAAACATTGCAAGTCGTAATTGTAGAAGACAAGGTCAATGTAATAATTGGCAGTTTCGGTTGCAATACGTTTTTGGCGACCGACTAAGGCAAAACCGCGCCCCATTTCCATAATGAACTTCTGGAGATGGTCAATGATTGCCTGTTCTAGCTCGCTCTCACTATAATCGGTGTTCTCCAGCCCAAGAAACTCGGCAACAACAGGATTCTTGACGATTTCATCTTTGCCTTGTTGCAATGGCTGTGTTAATTCTCGCATTTCGGCAATCACCTTGTCTTTCTTGGGTGATTGCAGCAGGCGGTAGTAGTATTGCGAACCGATGTTTCGGCTCAGAGTGCGCACGCTCCACATCTCCTGCGATGCTTCACGTAAATACCAGTAGCGGGCATTCTCGTCAGGGACGCGAAGCAACATACGATAATGTGACCATGAAAGATTTTGAACACGCGTGTTCAAAATCTCCAAGTCCCTGAAACACAAGAAGAACTGACGCATACTATACAAATTGCGTTCATTATAAGAAGAACCGAACAACGGCACAAGTACTTCTGCCAAGCTTTTGAGCACTTGCTTCCCATATTCAGCACGATTCTCTCCATGTTGTTCTTCTTCCACTATGCGTTTCCCCACATTCCAAAAAGTCAAAATGGAAATGGAGTTGACACTGTGGTAGGCATCACGCAAACCGCGCTCCACAATCAGCTTGACATCATCAACTAATTGTGTGGGTAACACTTGGTTATTTTGTGCCTTTATAATATTTTTTTTGTCTTCCATAATACAAAGGTACTACAATTTTCATTATCACAAGTGGCTTTGGGAGAAATTATTCTTGTCCAGAGCATTATCAAAATCTTTTGATATTTCTTTTTCTATTCCACAAAGATAAAACTTTTTTTCAGAACCAATACCCATGTGCTCTCTTTTTGTTTTTTAAAAAACGGTAAAGTGAATAATTTAGCCGTGTCGCTGTTGACGAGCACGGCTAAATATTCCTCATTCTTTCTCATTAAACCCACGATGTCACGAAAAGTGATTTAATCGCACAAATGCCATGGGCTAAACATGTTAGGTTCGGACCATTTCACGTCGTCGCGCATGTAGATTTCGTTGCTGATGTCAAGCACCTGCGCCGAAGTGTTTACTCTGCTGTCTAAATAAATTAAGTAAGAATTTCCCCTGTGCTCTATCTTGGCAGTTTCCTTGTTGAATTTGTTTCCGTATTTCTTGAGAAGTTTATTTTTCAAGGATTCGGCATCGGTTCCATCTTCGGGTTTGATGATTATCGTTTGGAGAATGATTGTGAAATCAAGAGTTGGCTCGTCGCCTCCATCTCCATGGTAGTATCCATCAAAGTAACGGTCGCTCACGTAGTCGCTTGATGTGATGAAAGAGCGGTCGGCATAGACCAAGTATCCATCATTGCCATAGCGGATAATCAGTGGGTTGTCAACTCCTACGTTTTCCTCTGCCATCTTTGCGAGTTCCTCATCGCGTTCTTCGGTCATGGGGGTGATGAAATAGCACGATGCGTCGCGCATGGTGTAGGTTATCTTCTGTATCTCATGGTCACCTGCCCCACCATAATAGCGCCACACAGGAGTTGCCAGAATCTCGAGGCGTGGGTCATCGGGGTTTGGGGTTGCTGAATCGTCAAATGGTTCGTCCTTGCTGCATGCCATCATCATCACGGCAAGCGCTGCAAGCATCATAAAGTTCAATTTTTGTATCATAAGCGTTATAAAGGTTTTGTCCATCTAATAAATGCACAAAGTTAAGAATCTTGCACGAAAATGGCAAAAAGTGGTATTTTTGATGCAATATTTTATAATGACGAGCATTATATTTATGAAACCCAAAATTTAAATGATATGAAGATAAAAAGTGTTTTCCTGATGATGCTGATGCTTGCTGTGGCGAGCATGTTGTTGATTTCGTGTGATAAAGAAACGATTGATGGCAACTGGCCTCGAATGCAATGGGACAACCAGAGTGGCCTTGAAATGATTGACAATGTGTATCAAATTCCCGCGAGTGGAGGAACCTACAAGATGGTATGCAAGAACTATGGCACATTCTGGATCAATGGCATTAAAGAAGATGACATAGAGTTAATTACATCACTCGAAGCAGATAATTTCATGGATATAAAAGGCTCTTGGAGCCGGGCGCAAAGCGTGAAAGGAGAGCTTATAATAACAATTGATCCTCTTGATGAAGCGACCGAGTCACGGCGATTAGAAGTGTACCTTGAATCGGGCGACGCTTTTTATACTTTCCATTTTTTGCAAAAAAAGAACTCTAATTGATGCAAGATTTCTAACTTTGCCTTACTGGTGGCAAACTTAGTGTTTGTAAATATAAAGGATTTGAAGAAATATGAAAAAAAATGTTTTTATGGTATGCCTGGCACTTCTGGCAGTGTTGGCATCATGTAACCACGATGAACCCGAAGTCGTTAAGGACGATCAGTTTGTTTTCACCGTCAATGGCGTGTCATTTAGCATGGTGGAAGTCAAAGGAGGCACATTTATGATGGGATTCCCTGGCGAGGTGGACAGTGATTTAAATGGTTTTGAGAAAATGATTTGTGGTCAACCAGCACATGAAGAAGCGATAAATGATTTCCTCATTGGACAAACCGAGGTGACACAAGAGCTATGGATAGCCGTTATGGGCGAAAATCCCAGTTATTTCTCTAGTAGAAATGGTTATACCGACAATCTGCAACGTCCTGTTGAATATGTCTCAGATAGGCAGTGTCTTGAATTTATCGAGAAACTGAATGAGCTGACGGGGTGTGAATTCAGATTGCCAACGGTAGCGGAATGGGAATATGCGGCACGAGGAGGCCGATACAGTGGAGGCTATGACTTTGCAGGTAGCAACAACATTGAGGATGTTGCATGGCACCTGTATAATTCTGCTTATGCTGAAGACGAGAGATCTGCTGATGAGGGTTTCTCATTATCTGGTCCCATGACTGTCGCTTCGTTGGCGCCTAACGAGTTGGGGCTTTATGACATGAGCGGTAATGTATGGGAATGGTGCGCTGGCAGCTTTAGAATGGTTCTTGGGGAAACATACCGTTATATCAAGGGTGGTTCATGGAATAATGAGCCAAAGTGTTGTCGCACCTATTATGGCTCGGCCATGCTGAGTGGCAAATACAATTCTTGGAGTAACAATGTAGGCTTACGCCTTGCGCTATAGATTATTGCATTATTTTTGCTGCTATATGAAAAAATCAACAATATGTGTGACTTTTTTCACACCGATTAATTAACAATTTTATTATGCTAACGGATAGCTAATATTAAAAGGCCATATAATGAGCAATAGTGCGGGTTTTGACGAGAAACAGCTCGTGCGCGACATCATGCAAGGAAATCGAGTGGCTATGCAAGAGCTGTATAGTCGCACGGTTGGCGTTATGACTGCCGTGTGCTCGCGCTATGTGGTTGACCCCAACGATGTGAAGGATGTGTTGCAGGAGAGTTATCTCAAGGTGTTTACTGGAATCAGTGCCTTCACACCTCATAACGATGGCTCGCTACAGGCTTGGGTTAGGCGTATTGTGATAAACGAGTCGCTGCAGCTGCTCAGGCGCAAGAAGTCGCTGGACGCATTTGTGCAAATCGATGATATCATTGATGAGCAAGATGACTTGGCTGTTGATGAGGAACTTGCTGCACAAACCAGGACTATGGCCATTGAAGACTTGATGGCGCTGGTGCAGGAGTTGCCAGTGGGATATCGCACTATTTTCAACCTGTTTGCCATTGAAAAACAACCTCACAGCACCATAGCAAAGATGCTTGGAATAAGCGAGAGCACTTCGGCCTCGCAGTATCATCGTGCCCGCAAACTGCTGGCAAAGAGAATCATGGAAATCAAAAACAAGGAACTATGAAGAACGACTTTATCGACATAATGCACGAGCGGCTGTCGCAACATGAGATGATAGAGCCATCGGGACTGTGGCAAGAGGTTAGCGCTTCGATGGATAAGCGCCATGGCAAAAAACGTGGCGCTATAGTGCCTCGCCGCTCGATTTATAAAGCGCTGGCGGGAATGGCAGCGGCAGCAGTTGTTGCTGTGGTGATATGGACCGCGCTGCAAGATGGAAGCGATATCTCCAAGCCGCAGAATGTCGCTAAAAATAGTTCTACTGCCGCTCCTTCTCCTGAATCAGTTGAGACCAGCGGTTCCTTAAGTAATGAAGAAGTATCTGATGATATGGCAACTGTTAATGAGGAGAATTATGCTAGTGCCAATGCATCCCAACCGCCACATTACAATAGTCAAAAAGTCGTTGAGTATAATACGGTTGCTGATTCTTGTGAGGACGTCACGCTTCCTCCATCCCCAACGGACAAGGCACGCCTTGTCCCTACAAATGGCGAACTGACCGCCATGACTGGAGACACTTCTGTTACACATCAAATGGTTGATAAACAAGATATAGCGCAACTTGATACTGACACATTAAATCATCAGGTAGATTCAGCAACAATTATCTTGCATGAGCCTATGCCACAAGTGCATCCTTTGTGGGTATGGGAGGGAAGAGAGGTCGGAAAGAGTGGGCAGTTGCCCCTCGAGATAACTTTAGCCTACTCTGGACTTGGCATGTCATCGAGTAAGTCATGGGTTCATCCCTTTTATGCTGCACTGCAAAGTTCTGTACCTTCAGATTTTGAGTCGAGATATAATCATCACAAGAAAGTGGATGTGCAGATGCCTGTGAAATTTGGTCTCGAAGTTTGGTTCCCAATTGGCAGGAAGTGGAAATTGGGCAGTGGCATTGGCTATACCTATTTGACCATGAAAGAGCTAGACACCTATGAGTACGTCGAACTTGATGATAACAATGGTCAAGAGTATTGGGAAAAAACTGAAGTCACGGCTCATTACATTGGCATTCCACTTGAGGTGTCGCGCATCTTGTGGAACAAGAAGCGATGGTCATTCTATGCTGTGGCAGGTGGAGCTATAGAGTTTAACTTGAAGAGTCATTCCCGCAAAGATTATTATTTAAATTACTATAATTTATCAGATTCCCGTGATGAGCGCCCACAGTTCTCGGCACTCGCAAGGCTAGGAGTGCAATATGGAGTTGCCGACAGGTTGGCGTTCTTCTTTGAGCCAGGAGTTTCCTACTATTTCTACAATGGTGCCGACAGCAACATCTACTCAGAGCGACCATTAAGATTCCACATTAATATGGGCTTGAGAATAATACTTGGAAATCAAATAACCAAAACAGAATAATCAGAATAATAACAGATTGAGATTTTTAGATGGCTCTTAATGTGTCAAACTTATAACTGATTGTAAAAGTCTATCAATGTGATGATGTCAACTTTAGGGAAGTCGATGTTTTTCAAGATGTCGAAGTGCTTGTCGTTAGTCACTATGTATTTTGCTCCAGCCGATATTGCGCAGTCAACAAACTTGTTGTCGTCGGGGTCGGAATGTATCAAGTTAAACTTGTAGTAGGGTGTAATAAACTTGACATGCTTGTTGTTGGCAATTGAATTAATCACCAAATAAGAATATTCTTCATCATAAAATCTCAATAGAATTTCAAGATACTCTTCAAGAATCTCGGTTGATACACACAAGGTGTATTTTCCAGATACAATCGATTGCCAAACTGGATGATACTTGCTATGAAAAGAGATGGACTGGATAAGGCAGTTTGTATCAAGAACAATGTGTTGCATTATAGTTTGTGCAAATCGGTGTTATTAATTCTGTCTAGTAATTCTTGGCTCATTGCTCCAGTTGCCCACATTTCATCCTCCTTTTGTTTAAGTTTATGATAATAAAAGTCAAAAAGGGCTTCTTTCAACTCAGCCTCCGATTCTGTGGTTTTGTTGATGGAAAAAAGTCTGAGTAAATGAATTTGTGAAGGATTGAGCCCCTCTTCATTGTTTGAATAGGCAATGTCGTTGCTTGGTGAGCTTTGATAAGCTACCTCTGGTTCTTGGGCCTGCTGTGAGTCATTTTTGTCTTTCATAATCCTTTTATTTAATGGGTTCTGCCAGTGCGCCTTGTGTGTCTGGCAGAACCCAGAGTGTTGTCAAGTTCTTATTTCAGCTCGGCGAGGGCTTTCTTGATGCGTGCCACGGCCTCGATGATGTTCTCATCGCTGGTGGCGTAGCTCATGCGCAGGTAGCCTGGGCAGCAGAAGGCGTCGCCTGCCACGCTGGCCACATGGGCTTTCTCGAGCAGGTAAATGGCGAGGTCGCCGGCGTCGTTGATGACGGTGTCGCCACAACGCTTGCCAAAGAATGCCTCAACCTTGGGGAAGACATAGAACGCGCCGTGAGGCACCTTGAGCTCGATGCCGGGAATCTCCTGGAGCAGCCCGGTGATGAGGTCGCGGCGGCGCTGGAATGCTACGCGCATGTCCTCGACACACTGCTGTGAGCCGCGGTAGGCAGCCTCGGCAGCTTTCTGGGCGATTGACGAGGCACCGCTGGTGTATTGTCCTTGCAGCTTGTTGACGGCCTTAGCGAGCCACAGTGGTGCGGCGACGTAACCGATGCGCCATCCGGTCATGGCGTAAGCCTTCGACACACCATTTATCACTGCTACGCGGTCCTTGATTTCGGGGAACTGTGCAAGTGACTCGTGCTTGCCCACATAGTTGATGTGCTCATAGATCTCGTCGGCAATAATCATCACCTGTGGGTGACGTGCCAGCACAGCGGCGAGGCCAGCGAGCTCTTCGCGGCTGTAGATGCTGCCGCTGGGGTTAGATGGCGAGCACAGGATGATGAGTTTCGACTTCTCGGTGATGGCGTTCTCGAGCTGCTCGGGGGTGATTTTGAAATCCTGGTCGATGGTTGCTGGCACGAGCACGCTCTTGCCGCCGCACAGGTTCACCATCTGCACATAGCTCACCCATGCTGGTGTGGGGATAATCACCTCGTCGCCGTGGTTGACGAGGCAGAGCACGGTGTTGCACAACGCCTGCTTGGCACCGTTGCCCACCACAATCTGCTCGGGGGCGAAGTCGAGGTTGTTCTCATTTTTGAGCTTGTCGCTGATGGCCTGTCGCAGCGACAGGTATCCAGGCACTGGCGAGTAGAACGAGAAGTTGTCGTCAACGGCCTGCTTGGCGGCCTGCTTGATGTGGTCGGGGGTGGTGAAGTCGGGTTCTCCCACGCTCAGGTTTATCACGTCAACGCCTTGTGCTTTGAGTTCGTTACTCTTTTGCGACATCGCCAGTGTGGCCGATGGCTGCAATGCTTGCAATCTTTGCGAAATAAAATCCATAGTTGTTTTAAGTTGTTTTTTGTATAGTGTATAGTAGAATAGTAGAATAGTAGAATAGTAGAGTAGTAGAATAGTGAGTAGTAGAGTAGTGAGTAGTAGAATAGTGGAAAGAAGAGTAAGTAGAGTAGTGGAATAGTGATGTTTTATATATTACGATTATGTGATGTGGTTATCGCTTTTTCTTTTTGTTCTTTTTGCCGCTTTTTTTGTTGCGGTTCTTTTCTGCTGGTGTCGTGGCATCGGTCTTGACCGAGGATGGGTCGATGCCCCACTGTGGGGTCTTGCCGCCCCCCTGCAAGTAGTTCATGCCCGCGATAATCTGCTTGCGGCGCTTCTCCATATATTTGCTGGGCTTGGCGGAGTTGAACTGGAGCGGGTTGGGCAACGTGGCGGCAATCAGTGCCGCGTCGCTTTGTGTGAGCTCGCTGGCGCTTTTGTGGAAATTATGGGAGGCACAAGCCTGCACGCCATAGATGCCGTCGCCCATCTCAATGGAGTTTAGATAGACCTCCATGATGCGCTCCTTGCCCCATATTTTCTCAATCAGGAAGGTGAAATAGGCCTCTAGTCCTTTCCTGAACCAGCTGTGTCCTTGCCACAGGAACACGTTCTTGGCGGTCTGCTGCGAGATGGAGCTGGCGCCTCGCTCCTTGCCACCCTCAAGCGCATGGAGGCGCGCTTTGAGTATTGCCTTCTCGTCGAAGCCGTTGTGCTCCATGAAGTGAGCGTCTTCGCTGGCAATGACTGCTGTGGGCATGTGTTTTGAGATCATGGCCATATCCACCCACTGGTGCTCGATGCGTGGGTCCTTGCCTGCGATATACTGCTCGCAGTACCTGATATACATGAGCGGAGTGCGATAGACTGGCACCCACTTGAAAGCTATCACTGCCAGCAGAGACGAGACAAAGAAGAAGATGAGGATGTTGCGCACCCATCTCCACAGCCTGTTCCATATAAATTTCACGTCTCCCATGAGAAATCATTATTTACCGCCTACAAAGGTATCTATTTTCTGTGACTTTTCATCTATAATGCGGTTTTTTTTTCAAAAAACACCGATATAATGTGTTGATTAGATTTATAAATGATTTTTCGTCACAAATATTCTTGTTTTTGTGATTTTAATTGTAAATTTGCCGATTAATTGGGGCTGTGGCTGCTGGCCGCAGCTCGTTGAGAGAGTAAAAAACTGCGTTATTCACCTTATAAAGCTTACCACATGGCGAGCAGCATCAACAAGTGGCGCATCGAGGACAGCGCCGAAATGTATAACATCAATGGTTGGGGCCTCAAGTACTTCTCAATCAATGATAAAGGCCACATGACAGTGAGCCCTAAGCAAACCTACGCAGGCGTTGACCTGGTAGAAGTGATGGACGAGTTGCGCCACCGCAACATCAGCGCGCCAGTGCTGCTGCGCTTCCCCGACATCCTCGATAACCGCATCGAGAAGATTTCGAGCTGCTTCAAGAAGGCGGCTAAGGAATATGAGTATCATGCGCAGAACTTCATTATCTATCCCATTAAGGTGAACCAAATGGAGCCTGTGGTTCAGGAAATTGTGAGCCACGGCAAGAAGTTCAACATTGGTCTGGAGGCCGGCTCTAAGCCTGAGCTTCATGCCGTGCTGGCGATGAACATGGGCAAGATTTCGGAGAACTCGCTCATCATCTGCAATGGCTATAAAGATGAGAACTACATTGAGCTGGCATTGCTGGCGCAAAAGATGGGTCGCCGCATCTTCCTCGTGGTGGAGAAGCCTGGCGAGCTGAGGCTCATCACCTCGATAGCCAAGCGGCTGAACGTGAGGCCTAACGTGGGCATCCGCATCAAGCTCTCGAGTAGCGGCAGCGGCAAGTGGGAAGAGAGTGGTGGCGACCGCAGCAAGTTTGGCCTCAACACCAGCGAGCTGCAAGAGGCGATGGAGTTCTTGCAGGAGAACAAGATGACCGACTGCCTCAAGCTCATCCACTTCCACATAGGCAGCCAGGTGACCAAGATACGCCGCATCAAGAATGCTCTGCGCGAGGCCTGCCAGTTTTACGTGCAGCTCTCGCAGATGGGCTTTGACATCGACTTTATCGACATAGGCGGTGGTCTGGGTGTAGATTATGACGGCACGCGCAACAGCGCTAGCGAGAACAGCATGAACTACTCCATTCAGGAGTATGTCAACGACTCGGTGTATCAGCTTGTGGATGCCTGCAACAAGAATGGCATCAAGCATCCTAACATCATCACCGAGAGTGGTAGAAGCCTCACGGCTCACCACTCGGTGCTCGTGCTCGAGGTGCTCGAGACGGCAAGCCTGCCACAGTGGGATGACGACAACGACCACCTGCGTGAGAACGAGGATGAGCTGGTGCGCGACCTCTATGAGATTTACGATAAAATCAACAAGGCCCGCCTGCTTGAGGATTGGCACGACGCTTTACAAATACGCGAGGAGGCCCTTGACCGCTTTAGTCTCGGTTTCCTTGACTTGCGCACCAGAGCGCTGGTTGAGAAGCTGTTTTGGAGCGTTGCGCGCGAGGTGAATATGATTGCCAGCGATATGAAACATGCTCCTGAGGAACTTCGCAGCGTGGCACGTATGCTGCCCGAGAAATACTTCTGCAACTTCTCGCTCTTCCAGTCACTGCCCGACTCTTGGGCTATCGACCAGGTGTTCCCCGTGGTGCCTCTGAGCCGACTCACTGAGCGTCCCGACCGTTTCGCTACCATCCAGGACATCACCTGCGACAGCGATGGCAAGATAGGCAACTTCATCTCTAACCAGGGCTTCTCGCATTACTTGCCTGTGCATCAGCTCAAAGAAGGCGAGCACTACTACCTGGGAGTATTCCTTGTGGGGGCTTATCAAGAGATACTTGGCGACCTTCACAACCTCTTTGGCGACACTAATGCGGTGCACATCAACGTCTATAAGGACCACTACGAGATTGACCAGGTGATTGACGGTGAGACCGTTGCCGAGGTGCTCGACTACGTGCAGTTCAGCCCTAAGGAGCTGGTGCGCAACGTGGAGTCATGGGTAGCCGACTCCATCCGCACCAAGAAAATCACCGCCGATGAAGGCAACGAGTTTGTGCGCAACTATCGCTCTGGGCTTTATGGCTACACTTATCTTGAGAAAGAGTGAACCTTTTTTAATGCATAATGCACAATGCATAATGCACAATGCATAATGTACAATGCATAATGCGCAATGCATAATGCATAATGCGCAATGCATAATGCATAATGCGCAATGCATAATGCATAATGCACAATGCATAATTCATAATTCATAATGCACGACAATGCATATTGCGCAATGATAAATTGTAAGGGCTTAATGCATGATGGTGTTGTGGCTTGTGGTTGAAGAAAATAACACAAAAAACATTATAATTAAAAACGATTGCTTATCTTTGCAATAGTTTTTCAAAATAAGAAAAAATGACTCGTTATTGGATAAATTTCAAAGGCAATCAGTCAGGTCCTCACTCAGTAGAAGAACTTGAGAAGATGGGAGTTGACAAAACGGCCTACGTGTGGCACAGCGGTCTTGACGACTGGGTGAAAATCACTAAAGTCCCCGAGTTGAGCCAGATGCTCGAGAGGATGGCAGCTAGTGAAGGCTATGCTGCCACTGGGGCTGCTGAGCCACAGGCTGTGGCAAGTGAGGCGCCTGGCGTCATTGTAGAGGAGACCCCCGAGTTGCCACCTCTCTATGGGCAGCCAGGGAATGTCATGGGGACTGCTCCGCAGCAGCTGGGCTATGCACCTCATTATGCCAGTGAAGCTACTGGCTATCATGCCACTGCCCAGGGCGGGCAATGCCCTCCCACCAATCTGGTGTGGGCAATTATCTCTACTATATGCTGCTGCTGGCCACTGGGCGTGCTGGGCATCATATTTGCCTTCCAAACCAAGAAGAAATACAAAGAAGGAAACTATCTCAAGGCCGAGAAATACAGCGAATATGGGGCCTGGGCAATTATTGCTTCAATCATTTTGGGTCTCATCTCAACGCCGCTGGCTTGTTCGCATTACATATTTCAGGGTCTTGGCTGATGAGCAAGAGTCGTACGGTAAAGATTGGGATTTTTGTAGTCTTGCTGATAGTGGTGGCGGTGTTTTATTTCAGCATAAACCCTGCCACCAGCAAATATATGCCTCGGTGTGTGTTTCTCGTGCTCACTGGCTTTAAATGTCCTGGATGCGGCAGCCAGCGTGTGATTCACTCGCTGCTTCATGGCAATGTCGTCGATGCATTGCGTTACAATGCCTTTTTTGTGGTCGCAATTCCAGTGATAGTGCTTTATTTGCTTAACGATTATACCAAACTCCTCCCTCGCAAAGTAGATGATGTGATAACTCACCACTACACGATAGCGGCTATTGGCATTGTGGTAGTGCTGTGGTGGGTGCTCCGAAATGTCTTTGACTGGTAGAGGTCATGTAGTTTCCAGTTTCTGGTTCTCAGTTTACACTTCTTGCATTTTCGCATTGAATATATCTATTGTCTTGTTAGCTTGTTTACTCGTTTATTAGTCAGCTAAAAAATGCTTTTCTCTATCATTACAGTTACCTACAATGCTGCCCAGGTGCTGAGCACCACGCTCAAGAGCGTGAAAGAACAGTCGTTCACCCACTTTGAGTATCTCGTCATTGATGGAGCATCGACCGACGACACGCTGGCGCTAGTGGAGCAGGCAGGAATTGCTACCGCCACGGTGTGGAGTGAGCCCGACAAAGGGCTCTATGATGCCATGAACAAGGCTATCGACAGGGCAACAGGGCAATACCTCATCTTCCTTAACGCCGGCGACGCCTTTTCCACCCCCGAGACCCTTGCCCGCATAGCCATGAAAGCACAAGACCAGGCTGATGTGATTTATGGCCAGACCCAGCTCGTTGACGCCACAGGAAAAGTGGTGGGGATGAGGCATCTCAGCGCTCCTGAGCATCTCACCTGGCAGAGTTTCAAGGATGGCATGCTGGTGTGCCACCAGGCCTTTATTGCCAGGCGAGAGTTGTGCCCGCACTATGACCTTAGCTACCGCTTCAGCGCCGACTATGACTGGTGCATCAAGGTGCTCAAGCAGTGCCACAGCACCGCCTACGTTGGCGATGAGCCCATTATCTCCTATCTTAGTGAGGGCTTAACTACGCAAAACCACAAGAAGTCGTTGCGCGAGCGCTATAAAATCATGTGTCATTACTATGGCACTCTGCCCACTGTGCTACGGCATGTGAAGTTTGCCTGCCGTCATCTTCTTCGCAAGGTAAGATAGTGGTAAGTAACAGTCGTTTGCTGATTATTTCCATAATCTTATTGAAAAAATATTTCATAAGACAACTTTTTGCTTATATTTGTCGTTAAAAAGATAACAAAGCATTTTGTTACCTATTTTTGTCACCTTTTCTTACACACTTTCTTATGAACACGATTATCAATGGTTTTGACTCTATAAGTCTTGATGCTATGAGTAGCGTCAAGCTGATGAATCGTGTTGATACTAAGTTTGTTACCACCATGCCACAGCTTGTGAGGCTCTTGAGGATGGCACATGACGATTATTTCATGCAGGAGATTGACGGCAAGCGCTCTAGTGCTTACACCACACTCTACTACGACACGCCAGCCCTCGACATGTACATCACACATCACAATGGCTGCTTGGGCAGGCAAAAGGTGAGAGTGAGGCAATATGTTGACTCGGGGCTTACTTTCCTTGAGGTGAAAAACAAGAACAACCACCGCCGCACCCGCAAGAAACGCATCGCTATCACCGGCTTCGACATCGCTGGAGAAGAAAAGCATCGGTTTTTGGAACCATTGTGCTGGTATGACATCGACACCTTGAGACCCGCCTTGCGCAACTGGTTCAGCCGCATCACTCTTGTTAACAAGGGCAAGACCGAGCGGGTGACCATCGACACCGATTTGCGCTACCACAACTTTGGCACAGGCCTTGACAAGGCATTGGAGCAGGTGGTGATAATAGAGCTCAAGCGCGATGGCAATGTGCCGTCACCATTGCTGGCCATGCTTCGCGACCTGCACATTCATCCTCACGGGTTCAGCAAGTATTGCATAGGCACTGCACTGACCAACCCCCTGGTGAAGCAGAACCGCCTGAAAGAGAAAATTCACTATGTGCATCGCCTCATCGAGAGGGATGCATGATAAACCATAATATTGTTTAAGCTATGAAACAGCCAGAATTTATAATGGGCTTGTCGCCCGAATATTTTAAGATGCTGATAAGATTCCTTATCTGCATTGTAGTGAGCTGGGTAATTATCGACCGCCTGTATTACCGCAAGAGCAAGCGGCGTGACTTCTATTTCACATTTATGCTCATCAGCGTGTCGATCTTCTTCCTAGTGTTCTTCATGATTTTCGTCCTCGAGGACATGAAGGGAAAGGCAGGAATAGGTCTTGGCATAGGCTTGTTTGGCATCTTCAGCATCATGCGATACCGCACCGACACGATGCCGGTGCGCGAGATGACCTATCTGTTCATTATTATTGCTCTAGCTGTGGTCAATGCCCTGGCATCAACGATGCCTATTATTGAGCTGATAATCACCAATCTGATAGTGGTGGTGGCTATTGTGATATGCGAGTGGCGTCTCAAGACCGATGCTGTGAAGCTCATCCAGTATGACAAAATAGAGCTCATCACTCCCGACAAGCGCAACGAGCTTGTTGCTGACCTGAAGAAGCGCACTGGCCTCGATATTACTAAGGTGGAGGTGGGTGCCATTGACATGCTGCGCGACATGGCGGTGCTCAGAGTACACTACCGCAGCACCGACAAGGGCAGCAACAGCGTTGACCGAATGATAAAAATACCAAAAGAAGAAATGAAATGAGAAATTTAGTGAGATGTGTTGCTGCTGTGGCTCTAACGCTGCTGGTAGCGCTGCCGGCAAGTGCACAATTTGATGGCAAGGAAGGCAAGGACTTCGGGCTCTGGATGACTATGGGCGCCGAGAAGAAAATCAACAAGAAGTGGAGCCTGGGGCTCGAGTTTGAATATCGCCTCAAGGACAACATTGAGGCAGGCAAGAGATGGGGCGCTCCCAGCCGCTGGAACGTGGCTCTGACCGCCGATTACAAGCCGCTGTCGTGGCTCAAGCTAGACGCTGGCTACAAGTTCATGCGTGACTATTCGCTTGCCGAGTGGAACGAGGAAAAGCAAGAGGAGACCGAGGCCTTCTGGGGGTCGAAGCATCGTGTGTTTCTCTCGGCAACAGGTAGTTACAAGGCTGGACGCTTCAAGTTCTCGCTGCGTGAGCGCTGGCAATACACCTATCGGCACGAGGTGCCCGACGTGACCTACGACTGGGCTCACGACCGCCTCGAGCCCAAGAAAGCCAAGAGCAAACATGTGTCGAGGACACGCCTGATGGTGTCTTACGACAAGAAAAAAGCTTGGTATGAGCCTTTCGTCTCGGTGGAGATGTATCTGTCAAAAGGCCTAGAGAAGATGCGCTACACCGCTGGCTGCGAGTTCAAGCTAAGCAAGCACGACCAGGTTGAGGTGTATTACCGCTATGTGGATATCACCGACGACGACTGCTACAACAACCGCGACTCTCACGTCATTGGAGTAGGGTATCTGTTCAAGTTCTAGATGATTAATTTCTAGATTATATAGATTGCCTAGAACTTCTAGATTAAGATGTGAATCCTTTCCTTCTCAAAATGCTCTCGGAGAGTATTCTGTAGATTTCACGCTTGTCGCCATTTAATGACGACAAGTGTTTTTCTATTATCTTGGTGTCGCCGCGGGCGGCGGGACCGGTTTGTGACGCTTGTGGTGTCATGTGGTCGAGTTTCTCGATGGTGCTCTTGATTAGTGGCAGCATGGCCTCGAAGGGCAACCCTGCCTCGCCTAGCACCTCGCTAGCGAGGGTGAACATGTGGTTGGCGAAGTTGCAGGCAAAGACTGCCGCCACATGAAGCTGTTGGCGCTCTTGGCTGGTTGCCTTGTGGACATTCTCGGAGAGACAAGAGGCGAAATCGTTGATTTCACGAGTCGCCTTGTCGCTGTTTCCCTCAATGAAGATGTGAACCTCACTCATGTCAACTATGCGGCTCTTGCTGAACGACTGCATAGGGTAGAACACTCCATATCGCTCTCGCTTGCCTTTAAACACCTCTATGGGCGTTGACCCCGAAGTGTGTAGCCACAAGGCTCCATTGTTGGGGGTGGCGTCTATCACGCTTGCTATGGCATCATCTTTTACCGAGATGATGTAAATATCGCCCTTTTTGTCTAGTTTTTTCATGTCATTGATGGCCTCGCAATCCACTTTCTGGGCAAGCTCGCGGGCATTATCAATGCTGCGACTATAGATTTGAACTACCTCGCAATTGTCTTTGAGCGCCATAGCAAGGCTAGTGGCTACATTGCCTGAGCCAAGCATCACCACACGTAGCTTTTTCATTGCTCTTCCTCCTTCCATATTCCTATATGAACCTTTTCCCATTGCAGGTTGTTGAGAGTTGCCTGTGGGCGAGGCGCGTCTTTGTGGCCAATGGCAATTATGCTCACCACATGCTCTGCGCCATGCATGTTAAGCAGGTTTTTCACCCATTCGCTCGAGGTCTCCTCGTTGTCGCGCATGCGATTGCGCACCTGCACCCAGCATGTGCCCAAGCCAAACGACTCGGCCTGCAGCTGAATGTAGCTTGACGCAATGGCGGCATCTTCCACCCACACATCGCTAATGCTGGGATTGGCGCTGACCACTACCGCTAAGGCACATCCCGCCAGCAATTCGGCACCATGTGGCTTACAATGTGATAGTTGCTCAAGCAGTTCTTTGTCATCGACCAGCGTGAACTGGCATGGCCTACGGTTCATGCTCGTGGGGGCCAGGAGTCCCGCCTCGACAATGGCTTTCACTTGGTTTGCGTCGAGTGGCTCGTCGGTAAACTTGCGACAGCTTCGCCGCTTGAGGAAAATGCTCTGCTGGTAATTCATAGTTCTTAGTTGTGAGTTGTGAGTTGTGAGTTGTGAGTTTTTGAGTTGACGACGCTAACCACTAAACTTCAAGTTTATAAAGCTTTAGAAACTTGAATTAATCAGAATTCAATAATTGTCCCCTCTATGCCTCGCGTGCCCTTACTGCCCTCGTAGTTGAAGTAATAAACCACTAGCGCATGATGGTCATCGATGAGCACCGGCCAAGTGTAGCCCAGGTCGGTGCTGCCGCCATCGTCGCGCAGCACTATCTCGTCACTCCAGGTGTGGCACTCGGCATCCATGATGCGTGCTCTGATGCCGTAAGGCTTGTGGCGGTAGCCATAGGTGAGCAGCCAGCGGCCATCGGGCAGCCACAGCGCGTTGAGGGGATGCCCCTGAAAACCCATGTCGCTCCAAGTGAACGACTTGCCGCCATCGCTAGAGCGTGCTATGCAGGCATGGTCGTCAAGGTCGAAGCTGCGCATGAAGGCCACGAGATCGCCACTGGGAGTTTGAATTATCGAGGTCTCGTTGAAGCTTATCTTAGGATCATCGGCAATGGTCGAGCGATACTGCCAAGTGTTGCCATAGTCTTTTGATTCAACGAGGTAAACCGAGAATCCTCCCTGGGGGTTGTCGCACGCCACTGCCCAATAGATGGTGCCGTCGGTGCCTTGGTATAGTGCACCGCGGTTGTAGAGTGGCATTTTGCCAAGCATTGTGGTGCGATGTTCCACAGGCAAGGGCGAACCCGGATCAAATGGGCCCTCCCAAGTCTTTCCGTTGTCGGTGGAGCGAATCAGGTAGCCGCCGGCAAAGGTGTAGTTCCCGTCGCCCACTATTCTGCCCTTATACTGCTCGAGCAGGTTTTTGCCAAGCTGCATCCACAGGTAGCTGGTGCACAGGATGTCGCCGTTGAGCAACTTAATCATGCATGGGTCTTGAGAACCGCCAAAGGGGTGAGCAAACATGAGTTCGGGCTTTGGGCTCCAAGTGTTGCCATCATCACTTGAGGTCACGCTCACAAGCTGGCTGTTGAGGTCGATGTGGCTGTATCGGTCAAAGCCCATCATCAGGTGGTTGGGAGCGCGGCGGAAGGCCACCAGCAGCCTGCCGTCATCGAGTTTCACCACCGAGGGGAATGCCGAGTAATACATCGAGTCGCGGTATATCACCACGTCTTTCAACTTCTTGATGCTTTGTGCTGATGGCTTTGCGCTCGCAACCATGACTATGGCTAGCAATGCGGCAAGCAGCATTGACACACGTTTCATTGTTCCAGTGATTGGTTTATCTGTTCAATGTAGTTGAGAATTTCCTCGCGGCCGCGACCGTCCTCGCTCGAGGTCATGAACACTGGTGGCAGCTCCTCCCAGGTGTGCAGCAGGTGGCGCTTGTAGGCGGCAATAGCTTGTGCGCCAGCCACCTTGCCCAGCTTGTCGAGCTTGGTGAACACTATGCTGAACGGCACACCGTTCTCGCCGAGCCACTCCATGAACTCCAGGTCAATCTTCTGTGGCTTGAGGCGGCAGTCGATGAGCACAAAGAGGTTAGTCATCTGCTCACGCTCGAGCACATAGTCCTCGATGATTTTCTTGAGCTGCTCGCGGCTGTCCTTGCTGCGCCTGGCATAGCCATAACCTGGCAGGTCAACGATATACCACTCGTCGTTGATGAGGAAGTGGTTGATGAGCAGGGTCTTACCAGGCGTTGAAGATGTCTTGGCAAGCCCTTTGTTATTGGTGAGCATGTTGATGAGCGACGACTTGCCCACATTGGACCGCCCAATGAAGGCATACTCTGGCCTGTTGCCCGCTGGGCACTTGGCGCAGTCGGAGTTACTAATCTCAAATTTAGCAGTCTTGATATTCATTTTTCTTATTGTTTCTTAGCTAACGAGTTAACAAGCAAATGAGCTGGCAAGGCAATGGCATTACCTTGAGCCCTCAGTCAAAATTGAGGACACTATTTCTCGGTTACAAAGTTATTTAAAAAAAAGAAAAACAACAAATATATCAAAGAATATGTTTTTTTTGTGTGGTGGCTGACATTCTAAGCGAGTTGATACTGCTCGCCTTCGCTATAGATGAGTTATGGGACTAGAGGCAATGGTAAATGATTGTGTGACTTTACCATTGGGCATGTCGCTTCTACAGCTTCACATTGATGCTTGTGGTGCGGAATGAGAAAAGGTTGTCGCTAAGGCTGGGGTTGCTGGTGTTGAGGGAGTAGTTTTTTTGTGAGCGTGCCTTGACGATGGGCACCGCAAACTCTATGTTCTTGCCATCGGGGGTGATGGTGAAGGTCACAGGTTGATTTCTCTCGTTGAGGAGGGTGAGCGAGTCGATGCTTGGGGCATCAACGTGCTGCATTATCTCGTCAATGGCGATGTGCACCACCACATGGGTCGTGTCGCTGGTGTGCTCGTTGGCGATAAGGATGTTTACTGTGCTCTTGTTGGCACATGCTGCGAGCGCTATCGCCATAGTCGCCGCAACTGCTATACTCACTATTGTTTTCATTGATGTTTCTCCTCTATGCTTTGTATTCCGTCGCGTCGCAAGCACACGCGGTAGCGCTTGTACTCGCTCTTGTCCTCATATTTGCATTGAATCACGAAATTTAGGTAGTAAGACTTGTCGCCATCGGTGTAATGGCAGGCGGCATCGCCTTGGTTCACGTAGAGTGGCACCGTGGGGTTGTCCATCTTGCGCATGAAACCTGCGAGGTTAAAGCGCACTATGTTGTTGATGCCGTTGATGGGGTAGGCCGAGAGTTGATCCACGGCCTTGCGCCGCAGGTGCACGCGCTTGCGGTATTGTATCACCTGCTCATCCACGCCACGATTCACCACTAGCGGGTTCTTGCGGGCGCGCTTCTCGTTGACGTGTCGCGACACATCTTGCGGCGACACGAAGTCGAAGCCTTCCTTCACCTTGCCAATCTTGCGAAGCCCCACGCGTATGGTGATGAGGTAGTCATAAAAGCGGCTGCCCAGGCCGTGGGCAAAGTAATTGCGTATCAGGTCCTTGATGCGGTCCTTGAACATGTAGCTGATGACTAGGGCTATGAAGAAAGGTAGCGTGAAATTGCCGTAGGTCTGCTGAAAGGCGAACGATACCACCGTTGCAAACACCATCGAGATGCCTGCTGCCACACTAAAGGCCACCTGCTCGAGGAATGCCGTGTTGCGGCGTTTGTGGGTGGGGAGGTAGAGGTTGCTCTCGATGTATTTCTTGAGCTGGCTGGCGTGATACACAAACTGGCGATTGTCGTCGGCGCTCTTGGCTTCCACATCAAGATAATTGCGGCTCTTGCGATACTTGTGCTCGCTGTCGAGCATCTGGGTGAGCATCGACAGCAGCGGTCCACTGCTGCGCTCACGCGGGTTTAGGAGCTTGACGATGCGGCCCAGGTGCTGCTCTATAATGTTAGAGATAAACTCGTCGCCAAAGTCGTAGAAGACTGTCACCTGCTTGCCATCATCGCTCTCAAGCAGGATGTGACGCAGCGAGCGATACATCTGCGCTACTGCCTTTACTTGCTCCACCAGGTCGCAAGCGAGGCTGTACTGCACATCTTCGTTGCTCTGATGGCTGATTTTGAGATAAGCGTCGCGCACACTGCTCTTGACAATGGAGGCATACATCTTCACCTCGTTCTCAAACTCCTTTTGGTCGTTCACTGGCCGCTGGCACGCCTGCTTGATGCGCGTGAATGGCAACGAGTGCTCGTCGGTGAGCTCGCGCAGCTCATAGCGCGGGGTGATGAGGCGCAGGTAGGACAGCGTGTCGCAGTAGAAGGTGTCCTTGCTGTAGGTGTGGCGGTTCACATCAAGTCGCTCGGGGATGAATATCCACGTGTTCATGTAGAAGTCGTCATGGGCCTTCCCGTCGTTAGGCAGGAATCCCACTTTAAACTCCAGCGTGTTGCTGTCATGTATTTTGGGCTTGATGTGTATCATTGTTGTATCTTGTTTTAACTAGATGTTCTTAACAGTTAAAAGAACACACCATCGGTGTATCCAAACCAGCGTAGCACGGTGTCGCCCCATAAGATTATCATCAGCCAGCTGATGAACATCATGGTGATGCCAAACTTGAAGGTGTCGCTGATGCTGTACTGGTTGGTGGTGTAGAGCAGGGCAGCGGGCTTGCTGTTGAATGGCAGCACATACACATGACCCACGAGCAGCGCCACGGGGAACGCCAAGCTCATGATGGGGTAGCCGTTGCTTTGTGCCACGCCTATGGCGATGGGCACAAAGATGAGGGTGAGCATCGTCTTTGACTCAAAGATTAGCGAGAACAGCAGTATGCTTCCTGTGAGGATGAGATATATCACCCAGAATGGCGTGCCTGCACCTATGCCAAGAGCGCCAAAGAGGGCATTGATCATGGTGCCTGGCAGGCCCGTGGCCTCAAGGCCGGCTCCGAGGGTGTAAGCGCCTGCCGAGAAGAGCAGCAGGTGCCAGGGTATATCCACGTCGTTCCACTTGACGATGCCCACCTTGGGCAGCAGAGCCACCACAGCGCCCATGAAGGCCACTGCCGTCTGCCCTATGCCATGATAATCGCCAGTGGCCCATAAGGCGAGCACTGTCACAAAGATGGCCACCGCCCGGTATTCCTCGCCGCTCATCTTGCCCAGCTTGTGTAGCTCATCGCGCAGGCGGTCCATGCCGCCCTCAATTTGCGGCACGCGCTCTTCCTTCTTGAGCGGGAAGAAAATTTTGGAGCCCACAAACCAGCCTATGAAGATGAGGATGATATTCATGGGAAATGCCGCCATAAACCAGTTCTGATAGCTGATAGAGCCAATGCCTAGCGCTCCACCAATGAGGGCACCAGCAAGCAGGGTGGCTCCCGAGCCAGTGAGGAAGGAGTTGGCACCGAGGTTAATCTGAAACAGGTTTTGAAGCACCAAGTTGCGGCCAAAGTTGTTGCGATGGCCCTTGCTGGCGCCATAGATGGCAGCCACCACCATGAAGATGGGCAGCAAGATGGCGGCCTTGGCGGTCGTTGCCGAGATGAATGCCGAGAGCACGATGTTGATGACGATGAAACTCAGGATTATGCCATTAGTGCTCTTGCCAAACTTTATCACGAACCATAGTGCGAAGCGTTTAGCTACCTGCGTCTTGACGAGCATGCTTGCCAGGATAAACGACAGGATGTTGAGCCACATCACGGGGTGGCCCAGCTGGGCATAGGCCTCCTTGTCGCTCGTCACCCCGGTGAGCACTATCGTCATGATGACAATGAGCGAGGTGAGATAGTTGGGGATGGCTTCGGTAATCCACAGGATGATGGCGGCAGCAAATATTGCGAGCATAGCATAGTTGATGCGCAAGAAGTTGTCGTGGGTCGAGGCGGTGAGCTCGTCTTTCTCGGCTTGTGAGAGCTCATGCTTGGTTTCCTTGCCGCTTTTGTCGATCACTACAGCGATTTTCTTCTCGGCTTTTTTATACATCTCCTCATAGCGCTTCACGGCGCCATCGGCAAGCTCGGTGGTCTCTTTGTTAGTGTCGATTGTGTTGATAAACGGGATGTCGGCAAAGAAATAAATTACCACAAAGACGAGGATTGCCAGTGGCCCGCCTATGCGTTGCAACGTCTTCTCGAAGCCCGACTTCTGCATCTTGGGCAGTTTCTCGAGCTTGTAGTTGTTCATGTCGAGAGGATCGTAATGCTGCTCGTGTGTGATTGCTGCTTCAGCCATATCTCTAAGGTTTGCGGTGAAAATAGTGTCCTCAAAAGGTGCTGTTCCCCTCACTTTTGAGGACACTGAGTTGAAATGTCTATTGTATTTTAACTTATTCAAGTTTCACGAAACTTGAAGTTTAGAGGTTATAGTTTAGTGTTTAGAGGACAAAATGCGATTGAGCGAGACAAATGTAGGGACAAGGCGTGCCTTGTCAGCCATGTGGGGACGAGATTAGTCTCATCTACCCATAATCTCACCACTGTCTTCCATAAACTATAAACCATAAACCAGTGAGCAAGTTAGCAATTTGCGAAACTTGAGTTAGGCTATTTCCAGTTCTTGTAGGGGTTCTTCATGAGCATGGAGTTGTAGTATTTGGGGTCGCCAGTGACTTCCTCGCCAAGCCATGTGGGGCGGTCGAAGGCGGCGTCCTCGCTGGGCAGCTCCACCTCGGCGACGATGAGACCCTCGTTGTCGCCATAGAACTCATCTACCTCGAAGGTGCGCTCGCCGGCTTTGATCAGGTAGCGAGTCTTGTCGATCACGCCAGGCTCGCAAATCTTGAGCAGTTCCATCACCTCGCTGGCGGGAATCTCTTTCTCCCACTCAAAGCGGCTGGCACCACTCTCGTTGCCAATGCCCTTAACGGTGATGAAGCCTTTGTCGCCCTTCACGCGGACACGCACAGTGCGCTCAGGCACCGAGCTCAGGTAACCTTGAGTGATGCGTGTAGCCTTGAAGGCTTCGTTCTTGAATTCTCCTTTTACCAGGAATTTCCTTTCTATCTCTTGTGCCATAGTTGTTTAGTTTGCTAAGGGTTTGTTAATCATGCCAATCACGCGCTTGATGGCTTGCAGGTAGTTGATGTTCTCAACGCCTTCGAGTCCACAGTCGGCGATTGTCTTCTTGATGTCTTCAATCTCGGTGCTCTCGCTGTTGATGGTGCGCACCATAGCTCCGTTGATGTAAACCTCGCCAGTCTCGCAAATGGTGTCGTTGACCATGTAGCCATAGCGTGCTTTCTCAACCTTGACGGCCTGCAGGTCGGGATGCTCGTCAATCATCTGTAGGAACTCCTCAAGGGTGTATTCGTCCTTGGTAAGCTCGGGCATGCCCTCTACCTTGAAGGCGGGGAACACCTCGTTGCGCAGCACCTGTGCGCTGATGGGGAACTCGCCCTTCATCAGTGGGTTCCATTGCTCAAGGCCATCTACTGCTTGCACAAAGGTCTTGATGTCCATCTTTCCGTTGCGTATCTTGGTGTTGTTCACATCGTTAGTGCGGCTCACGATGTAGGTCTCGGTGCTGTGGCGCTCCCACACTTTCTCGGGGACGGGAACGCTCAGGCGCGCCATGCGTTTGCTGGCCTCGCAGAAGCAACGGCCGAAACTGCGGAACTCAAAACGTGGTTTAGAAATTTCACCAATTTTTAATTCTTCTTTTGCCATTTTTATAGGATTTTATTTGGATTTACTATTTTGCTTGTTTTTTTAAAAGGCCTGGCAGGCAAGTGATTATCCCTGCCAGACCTTAAGGTGTTTTATAGATAGATGTTTACTGTACTACTGTGGGGTCTTCCTCTCCAGTGTCGGGGTTCTTGGCTCCCAGAGTCTTCTCGGCAATCATGAACTTGCCAGTGCCATTGGGGCAACGGCTCCATGTCAGCTTGTTCTCGGTGAGCGACTGGTTGCCCCATCCGTCGAGTTTCTCACCACGCTCAAACTTGGTGACGAGTGTGCTGTTGGGGTCGTAAACCTGGAAGAGGACGCTCTTCTTGGCCGAGAGACCCTTGGTCATAGGACGTGGGTTGGGACCACTGCCGCCCTCGCCAGGAGTGTTCTTGGCACCTACAATGCAGAAGTAGCCATGTCCCATGATGATCTCGCCAGCTTCGCCAACCCACACGTCATCGGCTTCGTCCTTGCGAATTACTACGCCTTGCAGCTTGATGGGGTCATCGCCATTGTTGTAAAGCTCAAGGTATTTCTCTCCATCGGCGCCAGCGCCATACACCTCGTTGATGACAAGCTTGGTGTAATCGCTGGGCTTGTCGCCCACGGTGTAGTCTTTCTCGACGGTGCTGGTGAAGCCGGCCTCGTTGGTGATAATTACAGAATATTTAACCTTTGCACCGTCTTCCTGCATAGGAATTGTGGCAGTGAAGGTGGTGCCGTTGCCAGCCATTGGCACAGTTTGCTCGGTGCCGTCATTAACACTATATTTTAACACGGCTTCTTTCACTTCAAGAAGTCCCGACACTGTGGCTGTTACAACCACGTCGTCAAACGAGGTGGGCGCGTCGGGGTTAATCGACACTGCCTCGATGGTGTTAGGACCCTCATATACTTTGTCTTCAACGCATGCTGTCATCGCAAGTGTGGCGATAATGAGCGCGAATGCTAATTTTAATGTTTTCATTGTCTTTTTTCTTTTAAAGAGTTAAACAATAGATTAGAAGTTAACCTCTAAGCGAAGGCCTAACATGCTGTAGTTCACACCGCCTTTGCCCTTGGCTTCCACAATCTTGGTGTAGTCGGCGGTGGGCTTGCCGCTGGCGTCGTGGCCAGTGAAGAGCTTGCCCTTGCCGTTGGCGTAGCGGTCGTTGTTAGAGTACTGGTAGTTGAGAACAATCTTAACGCTGTTGTTGACCCAGTAGTTCAAACCCACGGTGAAATTCTCGCCGGCACCGCCATAGACGTCCTTGTTGTTGAGAGTGAGGTAGTCGTAGCGCACGGCAAGCTCGATGTCGCCCCACTTGCGACCGCGTGAGGGCTGGGTGAACTCGCCCTCGGCAGTGTTGAAGCGTTGCTTGCCGCCAAAGAGCAGGCACGAAGCGTGTACATACCATCCGCTAAAGTTGTAGGTGGCTTTGGCGGCATCCACGCTGTTGCCTATCCACTCGCTCTGGATGCGGGCAGGGCCGTAGTAGGCAGCACCCTCAAGGCCATAGAGCACCTGGTGGTCCACATCTTTGATGACGTCGGTGTCGAGGTATTTCTTGCGGTTGATGCTGGTGGCATTGCGAGTGCTGAAACGCGCGCCACCCCACTCGCCAGTGGCTACGTCGGTCTTGGGAGTGCGGTAAGATGCCTTGCCGCCGAGGTAGAGACCCCAGCTGCGGTCCTTGGCGTAGGGCATCCAGCCGATTTTGCCGGTGAACGAGTAGCCCTGGTTGCGGCCAAAGTCCTTGTTGTTGTCCTGAACGTAGGTCAGCTCCTCCTCGCCGGCAACGGTCTGGAAGAACACGCCACCAGTGGCGCGGAAATGGTTGCGCAGGTAGGACACCTGCAGACCAATGTGGCGTGATGGCACAAGGGCCTTGCACACCATGGGGCGCTCCATGAAGGTGAGGTAACGCGACGTGGTGGTCTGCTCCATCGAGAAGTCCTCCTTGAAGTTACCTGCCTTGATAGAGACATTGGGGATGCCGTCAAACTGAATGATGGCGTCCTTGAGTTCAAACTTGCCGTCGGCGAAATCTACGTCCACCTCGCCATACCAGTTGTGAGGCAGGCGTGCTTTGACGGCGAAACGTGCACGGCGAATCGACACGTTGTTGCCAATGTCGTTGTAGTCCTTGTTGTTACCAAAGAACATGGCACCATCCACTTGCACGCGGTTGTCGAACCACAGCCGGTATTTCCTGTTCTTTGACTCAAACGTGAGGATGTTGTTGCGCTGTTCCGAGATTACTTCCTCCCGGTCAACTTTCACCCCATACTGGTTGGTGGTGACGATTTCGTCGTCCTGTGCCCAGGCGCAACCCAGCGATGAGAGCGCCAGCACAAAGGTTAGAGTTAATAGTTTTTTCATTGTAGAAACATTTTGGTTAATAAATAGATGTTTACTGTAAATTATATCATTTTGATTTTTATTCGTTTATCGTTTATCGTTTATCGTTTATGGAAGATGGCGGTGAGACTATGGTCACTACAACCTCTTGATGCATGGGCCTGCAAAGCACGCCTTCTCCCTACTGAACTATGAATTGTGAGTTATATCATTTGTAGATATTCCACTATATTGACGTTGCGCTCAAGCTTGAGCTTGCGGCGGAAGCGGTAGCGGCTCACCTCGACGCTCTTGGGCTCTACGTTCATCATGCCTGCGATGTCTTTGCTGGAGAAGCCCAGGCGCAGTAAAATGGCCAGGCGCTTCTCCTTCTCCGACAGATTAGAACAACGCATGAGCAGGCGGCTCACAAAATTCTTGTGAAGGTTCTCTACTTGGGTATAGAACTGGTCCATCTCGTCGGTGAGCCGCATGTTGTCGTTGAGTTTTTGCGATGTCTCGCGCAGTTGATGGCGAAGCAGGGCTACGTCGTCCTCTTTTGCCAAGTCGTTGAGACTCTTGCTCAGGTCTTCGAGATACTGACGCTGCTGCTTAATATATAATGAAAGGTTTACTAGCTCTTTATGCTTGATGTCGATTTCGCTGGTCATCACATTAAACTGCGACGTGACGGCGGCTACATCAAGGCGGTTGCGCTCGTCGCCTGCCTCGCTGCTGTGAGAGAGCTCGTCGCTGAGTGCCTTCTTGGTGAGGTTGTGCTTGCGACGCTGACTGAAGTTTTGGATGGTAAGGACGCAGGTGATGAGCACAAAGAGTGTGATTATAAGCATGATGAGTGAGCTCCTAACCATAGTGAGTATTACAAATGCTATCAGGCATGAGAGCACTGGCGTTGCTATGGTGATGCTCGCTAGGTTGATGAGGCTGCGGTGACGGTCGCCTTTTGCCAGCTTGCTACATTCCCTCACTTGGCTGGGAGACACTACCACAGGCGTTAAGCCGAGCAGCAAGGTGCCTGCCACATTGCCTGCCAGCAGCACTGTGAAGAGGGCATAAAGCGATGGCAGGGCCCATCGCATCTGTTTGGCGTCGTAGTTCTCGTTGCGCAGCACAGTGGCGGCGGGAATTATCATCACTGCGCTCATCATGATGGCGGCAATGGCGATTGATACTGGTGAGGCGGCATTGAGCTCGGCGGTCACACTGTGCAGCATCGGAGCCACTAGCAGGGCATAGTTTGCCGCGAGGGCTATGCCGCCCAGGATGATGCCCACCAGAGCCATCCGCTTCATGTAGAGGTTCTTGATGAGCAGGTGGTGGTGCCCTTTATAAATAATGTGGTTGAAAAGTCTCTGATAGAGATAGAACAGCAAGATGCCAGCAATGGGGGCAGCTATCAGCGAGAGTAGCATGGCAATGACTAATGAGGTGTCGTTAAACCAGTTGCGTGCTATGCCAAATGCTGCTATAGCACCCCAGAAGGCTGTGATTGCCGAGGTGTATTGATTGGTGGCGCGCACTATCGCGACTGTCATTGCCATAGCGCACAGTAGCACCGACATCTCAGTTGTGGTGAGCCCCGAAGCTTCTCCTGTGGGATAAATCCCCACATTTACCACTCCTGCTCCCATAATGAATGCTGTAATAACCAGAAACAGCATTGTGCCGAAGAGGCGTGTCGATATCAGGTCGCGGATGTGGATGCCCAGGAAACTGACGCCAATCTCGCGGTATCCAAGCCACGCCCCAATCATGAGCAGTAGTAATATCGACAGGGTACTCTCCATTATATATATATTGTTAATTGTTAAGTTTTATCACCATTATGCTCAGGTGGTCGGCCACACGCACCGCTTCCTCGGCGAGTTCCTCCACGTGGAGGGTGAAATAGCGCAGGTGGAACTTTTGGCTTAGCTTGAAGTTGTCCATCTCATGGAACACACGTCGCTTGATCGACTGGGCAAGCTTGCTCACCTCTTTCTCAAAGAAATAGATGCGATGGGTCTTCTCACCAACAAAGCGTGGAGCCTTGAAATAGTCGCGCGACGCCTGGATGGTGCCTTCAACCGCCAGCCCCGTCACCTCCACTAGTTTCAAGAAGTCGATGTTGAGCTCCGATGGGAAGAAGGGTATCTCTATCTCATACTGCCATAGGTTCTTGTGCAGCAGATTGATGATGGTGTCGAGGCCTTCTAGCAGCTGCATGATCTCCACACGCTGGTCGGTGACAAGCGAGTAGCTGTAGAGCTCGTTCTCTATTGTGCGGCGCAGGTCGGTGGCCGTGTCGCGCAGGCGGCTGATGCTCTCAAGGTTGTCGTCAAAGTTCTTTTTGTTTCCCTCTAGATAGTTCTTGATGCCACTCTTGTAGGTGAGCACGCACTCATCCACATAGTCGAGGAAACTATCGAGGTCGCTTATCGTCTTATTTGTTTTCTTGAGTCCAAACATGCTTAATCGAGGCTTTGTGTTATCAAATGCAAAAATACAACATAAAAATCTAATGTGCAAATGATGTGTGTGGGTAATTATTTGTGATGTATTGAGCTATGTAGTATAAAATTATAAATCTAATCGCTGTAAATCAGATGTATAATATTTGATTTGTAGTGGTATTATTTACTTTAAGAAATGTGATGTAGTGTTTAAATATCGGTTTTGTAGTCAAAAAATAGCCGCAAGTGAAGAATGTTTCATCGCAAATCGCGGTGTAAGAATCTTAGCACTTGCGGTATAATACTTAAAAAAACCTTATGCATTAATTATTATTTGAAAAAAAGCAGTAATTTTGCGTCTTAAATTGAAATATTAACGCAAGGGCATGAGTTAAGCAATTATTGTTGCCTGATTTGCTCGTGAACTTGATTACTTGTTGAAATAAAATATGGCACAGAACGAAGACGTTTTCAAGAAGATTGTATCGCATTGCAAGGAGTATGGGTTTGTTTTCCCGTCGAGTGAGATTTATGATGGCCTGGGTGCTGTCTATGACTACGGCCAGAATGGTGTGGAGTTGAAGAACAACATCAAGCGTTACTGGTGGGAGGCCATGACGCTGCTGCACGAGAATATCGTGGGCCTCGACTCGGCGGTGTTTATGCACCCCACCATCTGGAAGGCCAGCGGCCACGTGGATGCCTTCAACGACCCACTCATCGACAACCGCGACAGCAAGAAGCGTTATCGCGCCGACGTGCTTATTGAAGACCAGCTAGCAAAATATGAGGAGAAGATGGACAAGGAGGTGGCTAAAGCCCGCAAGCGCTTTGGCGACAGCTTCGACGAGGCTATGTTCCGCCAGACCAACCCTCGCGTGCTCGAGAACCAGAAGAAATGGGACGAGCTGCACGCCCGCTTTGAGAAGGCGATGAATGATAACGACCTCGACGAGCTCAAGCAGATAATCCTTGACTACGAGATAGTTGACCCCATCAGCGGCACCCGCAACTGGACCGACGTGCGTCAGTTCAACCTCATGTTCAAGACTCAGATGGGCAGCAGCAGCGACAGCACTATGGACGTGTATCTGCGTCCCGAGACTGCTCAGGGCATCTTTGTGAACTTCCTCAACGTGCAGAAGACCGGGCGCATGCGTCTGCCATTTGGTATAGCACAGATAGGCAAAGCGTTCCGCAACGAGATTGTGGCGCGCCAGTTTGTGTTCCGCATGCGTGAGTTTGAGCAGATGGAGATGCAGTTCTTTGTGCGTCCGGGCGAGGAGTTGAAGTGGTTTGAGGTGTGGAAGCAGAACCGCCTGCGCTGGCACAAGGCACTGGGGCTGGGCGACGAGAAATACCGCTTCCACGACCACGAGAAGCTGGCTCACTATGCCAATGCCGCCACCGACATCGAGTTCCAGATGCCATTTGGCTTCAAGGAAGTGGAGGGCATCCACAGCCGCACTAATTTTGACCTCTCACAGCACGAGAAATTTAGTGGAAAGAAGATTCAATACTTCGACCCAGAGTTGAACGAGAGCTACACTCCTTATGTAATAGAGACCTCGATAGGCGTTGACCGCATGTTCCTCTCGGTGATGTGCTCGAGCTACGAGGAGCAGAAGCTCGAGGGCGGCGACACCCGCGTGGTGCTGCACCTGCCCAAGGCGCTGGCTCCCGTCAAGTGCGCCATCCTCCCGCTGGTGCGCAAGGACGGCATGCCCGAGAAGGCGCGCGAGATTATGGACATGCTCAAGTTTGACTTCGCGTGCCGCTACGACGAGAAGGACAGCGTGGGTAAGCGCTACCGCCGCATGGACGCCATTGGCACCCCTTACTGTATCACCATCGACGGCCAGACCTGCGAAGACAACACCGTGACCCTGCGCGACCGCGACACCATGGAGCAGCAGCGCGTGGCCATCGGCGACCTGCCAGCCATCATTGGCGAGCAGTGCAGCCTCACCCGCCTTCTCAAGTCGATGCACAATGATTAAATGTTGTGCAGGGACAAGGCGTGCCTTGTACGTTAAAGTCGTTTAGGCGTGCATTAGTGTGGCTTGCATGCTTGCAAAAAGAAATACAACAGTCTTGTAATTTTTGTTTAATAAAATGAGAAGATTTCCTTTTATATTAATAATGGTAATAGTGCTTGGCAGTGTGCTCACCGCGTGCTTTAAAGACGACGATGAGAAGATTGCCGACGACTATGCCGAGTGGCGCGAAGCCAACATCGCCTGGTTTGCTGAGCAGGCTGCCCGCACCGAGGGTGGCAGCAATTATTACACCACGGTCACAGCACCGTGGGATCCTGCCGCTCAGGTGCTTATACACTGGTTTAATGATACTGCCTTGACGCGGAACAACCTCAAGCCTAAGTTCTCGTCGATGGTTGATGTGAAGTATTACCTGCGACTCTACGACGGCACACCCATCGACTCGTCCTATCTTAGCAACTCGCCTGCCGACAGCCTCTTCCGTTGCCGCTTGAGCAGCGGCGTCATCGAGGGTTGGGCTATTGCCGTGCCCAGGATGCACATTGGCGACAGCTGCCGTGTCATCATACCTTATATTGTGGGTTATGGCACCACCGCCAGCGGCGACATCAAGCCCTTCTCCACGTTGCAGTTTGACATCAAGCTTGTGGGAATTCCCAAGTATGAGCTATAACCACAGCTAGCAATAGTCAAGGCTGGCTGCCTGCCCCTCTCCATGCCGCCCATCCTGTGGCATGGCACCGACCACTGTCCGCCTCGCAAGTTTTTAACCTGCGAAGCGGACATCTTTTAAACCTTTGTAGCTGTTGCAAGTCTTATCAAGTGAATTTATTAATTGAGGATTGGCAACTTGTGCTATTGGGTTGCTGCATGTGTGTCCTCATTTGCTTGAATTATCACTATGAGAAAGTTTGTTTTATTAATGATTGCTGTGGTGGGGCTAGTGGTTAGTCCTGCCGTTAATGCGTTGACTATCACCAATGAGACGCTCAACTATCAGGTGGTCTTCCACTGGGGTGTGGTGTGGAAGCATGCTGCCGACGCTACGCTCACCACCACCAAGACTGCCAGTGGTTACAGCTCGCGTCTCACTGGCAAGACGCGCTCTTGGGCCGACAAGGTATATACCGTGCGCGACACCCTCAAGTGCACGATGACGAGCGCCTTTCGCCCCATCAAGTATGAGCGATTGGCACATGAGGGCAGCTACTATGCCCACGATATAGTGAAGTTTACTAATTATGGCGCGAGCACCTCGGCGCACTGCACTCGCTACCGCAAGAACAAACCTACCGCCAACCTCACCCTCAACGCTAACGGCGTGGCCTACGATATGCTGAGCGTGTTTTTCATGCTGCGTAACATCGACTTTAGCAAGATGAAGAGTGGCAACACTTACAGCACCTGGATTTTCTCGGGCAAGGAGAAGGAGATTCTCACGGTTAGATATGTGGGCATTGAGCCGTTGCAGCTGCGCGACAAGTCGCGACATCAGGCTTTTCACATCAAGCTTAAGTTCACTCAGGACAACGGCAAGAAGTCGAGCGATGACATCGATGCCTATATCTCGACTGGTGCTCAGCGCATACCGCTGATGGTGGTGGGCAAGCTGCCGGTGGGGGAGATTAAATGCTACTATGCGAAGTAGGTTTTGACGCTTCGCTGGTTTTGTCGCTTCGCTGGTTTTGTCGCTTCGCTTCGCTCGCTGGTTTTGGCGCTTCGCTGCGCTCGCTGGTTTTGACGCTTCGCTGCGCTCGCTGGATTTGGCGCTTCGCTGCGCTCGCTGGTTTTGACGCTTCGCTGCGCTCGCTGGGTTTGGGGCTTTTGTGATGTGGTCGTTGGCCTCTTTAACCGCAAACCTCTCACCTCTAAACTTCAAGTTTCGGTTACTTCCGAAACTTGAGTAAAATAAAATTCGTTTAATTCGTGTGCTTTTATTTTTTAGTGGACTCAATAAATAATTATCTGTCATGAGAAAGTATGGATTTATTGCCGCTTCGGTAATTTTGTGCGGCATGATGCTTGTGGCTTGCCAGCCTAAGAATGAAACGTCGAGTAGCCCAGCCCATGATGCTGAGAACTCCACGGTGCAGAGTGCTGCCGACGCCACTAGTAAGGACGCTGCCAAGCGTCAAACTATTGAGCAGGTTATTGACCAGTACATGGTCGATACCTTTGGTAGTCAATATTCTCAAGGCCAGGTGTGCATCCCGCAGCAGATGGTGATTGCCACCGATGAGAGCGATGGTCAGGACATCAAGGTGTGGGGCGATTTCTGGGTATTTAACTACAACACAGCTGGTGACACTCTTAAGACGGCATCAGGGGGCAGCCATCCGGGTCTTTTCCACCTGAAGAAGGCCAGCAACGGCTATGAGGTGACTGGCTTTGATCAAGTGGGCGATGGCTCTCAATTTGAGCCTACAGCAAGGAAAATCTTTGGCGACAGGTATGAGGCGTTCATGAAAATGTACTCCGACGACAAGGCGCGCGAGCAGAACCGCGCTCAGAGCATAGCAAAATATGTCAAGGCTCATGGCCTCAAGGTGGGCATGTATCAAGACTACGGCTGGCCGGCAGTGACGCTGCCCGAGTAAGGGCGTCGGTTGCCCTGTGCTGTGTCACAAAAATAATGAGGAGGATGCGCACGTAAGTGGCACATCCTCCTCGTTTTTTTGTCCTCTCCTCACAGAAGCGTCAAAGCATACATCACTAAGAATATAAGCGTCAGGACAGCGACGGCGATTATTGGAACTTTCCACGCTTGCCAGATGCCTCGCTCGCGCCATGTCTTGCGATTGACCACGTTGATGCTGTAAATCATAAGAGCTGTCAAGTAAACATTAACGATAAGAGCAATTACTATTCCAACAATCACTGTCACATTTCCTCGTCCTCCACTCTCATTAAAAACAGCAATTCCTATGCCCAGTAAAAGTGCAATCATAAAGATGAGAACCAGCATCGTGACCATTCGCCACAAGGTGCCCCACCAGTTGTAGCCAAAGAGTTGCTTGTAGTCAATATACAGATACACAACCAAGAAGAGAAGTATCACAACCCTGATGCTGCTGTAAGGCACAAAAAACAATAAGAGCGACACTAGCAACCCTATTAGCTCAATGACCAACGACTGGTTGGCAATAAAGACTTGGATAAAAAAACCCTGTGGCAGTGTGTGGCGCTTGAGCATTGGTGCCTGCCGAAACACTATCCATGTGGGAATGATGAAAGTTGAAAACAACACGAGCATCAGCCACTCGTCACGTACCATCAGCCACTTCCATGCATAGTTGACATAGTAAAGCGCACCAGTAGCTGTTATCTGGGGCATCTCGTGAGAGAAACTATTGGGCAACCACCAGTGTCCTAGCAGATAGACAATTACTCCAAGCAACACGAGCATCTTCACGGGTGGGAAGCTCACTTGCCGCTTGCCAGTGACATAATCTCTAATAAGGTACCCCGGGCGGAACAGCAGCTGCCAAGCGGTGTAAGGCAAAGAGCGCGAGTGCAGCCCCCAAATCTCCATCACTCCCGCCCACACGCTATGCCAAGTGACGGGACCATGAGTGGCCTTCTGCCCGCACAACGGGCAGAAGTTGCCTTCATGCTCTTCTCCGCAGCACTCACAGCGATGCTTCTCCCCAGGATAATTATATTCGATGGGGGTGAGCTTCCACTGGTTGAATTGGCGTTTGTATGTCTTTAATCGTTTCAAAATATTATTTGGTTTTGGCGCTCGCTTCGCTCGCTGGTTTTGGCGCTTCGCTTCGCTCGCTGGTTGTGGCGCTCGCTTCGCTCGCTAGTTGTGGCGCTTTGCTTCGCTCGCTGGGTTTGGCGCTTTGCTGCGCTCGCTGGGTTTGTCGCTTCGCTGCGCTCGCTGGTTTTGGCGCTTTGCTTCGCTCGCTGGGTTTGTTATTTGTTGGTGTTCAGCAATGATTTTCTAAAAGAGAATAACATGAGCCTAACTTTGACTAGGTCGTTTATAATTTCTTGAAAGTCTGTTTCATTGAGATAATTTAAATCTCTAGCCAACATTAGCTCACATTCAACTTCATTGGCCGACCCAATGGCTATCTGGATAAAGTGGGCAAAGTCTTTATTTGAAGACCTTCCTGCACCTTCACAAATATTGATAGGTATAGAAACCGCTGCCCTGCGAAGTTGTGCTGTCAACCCAAATCTTTCATCATCAGGAAAATGTTTTGTTATTTCGTATATCTGTAAAGACAAGTCATAACTATACTGCCAGACCTTGATGTTTTTATAATTATTCATTATGTCTTGATGTATGTTATGTGTAAGCAAAAACTAAAAACAAAACCAGGAGCAAACAACACCAGCTAGCGCAGCGCAGCGTCAAAACCAGCGTGAGCGTCACCACCAGCTCGCGCAAGCGAGCGCCACCACTAGCGAGCGCAGCGAGCGCCAAAACTAGCGCGAGCGTCACCACCAGCTCGCGCAAGCGAGCGACACCACTAGCGAGCGCAGCGAGCGTCAAAACTAGCGCGAGCGACACCACTAGCGAGCGTAGCGAGCGCCAAAACTTACTTCTCTACTTCCTTCACACGCAGGTAGTCGCCGCTGCCCTTGACGATGGTCTCGAAGTAGTCTTGTGTGTAACCGCCAAATTGTGGCGACACAGGATTGCCGTAGGCATTGCGCTCAAACTGGCCGTCTTTCTCCTTCTTGATGTTGCCGTCGAGGAACTTCACGAAGAGGTACTTGGCGAGGTCTTGATATTTGTGCAGATAGTCCTGGGCGCTGTTAAGGCTGTAGTTGGTGAGGAACTCCACAGCATCACCGGGCTTGCTGTTGTGGATGGCCAGGGCCTTAGCCTCGACCTGAGGCTGCTGTGTGGCAAAGGCGTCCTCGAGTCCCTGCTGCACGCGGCGCACATCGGGAATCATCTGCGAGTAGCGATGGTAGCACTGGTTGGCAATGAGGTTGTTAACCCAGAATGCGGCGTCGAAGTCGAAGTTGTAGAGGTCGCCCTTGCCCTCGCTGAAACATTCAGGCACCTCGTTGATGCAGCAATACATTGGCACAAACACGGCGGTGTTAGCATCGTCAACTCCAAACCAGATGATGCCTCCCACTGCGTCGGGCAGCCAAGAGCGCATCTGAGTGCAGAACACAAAGCCGGTCTGCTGTGTGGCTATAGCGCGCTCATGGCAATAGGTCACGCCGTCAACCTTAAACTCCATGGGGCGATAGCGGTAAGGCACGCCGTAGTAGTTCTTGGCTCCAGGGTCTTGAGTCATGTCATAAGGAGTTCCCTCAAAGTGGTCGCGCATCATGTTCTGCATGTCGCGAACGCTCACCAGCTTGCTGGGTTTAACATAGAGAGGCATGATCTCGGCACCCTTCTTGCCCTCGAGGTAGGGGAGGTAGCGGTCCATGCCGGTGGCATAGCGGTTGAAGAACGACCAGGCGCGGGCGTCGCAGCCGCGCAGTGTGCCATAGTCGGCAGGGCAGTAGGTGAGCGAGAAGTCAAAGTCCTCGTCCTTGCCGTTGAACCACCCCATCTTGCGTGCAAACGACACCACGTCCTTGCTGTAGAGGCAGTTGGCTTTGTCCTTGAAAGGTATCTTGTGGATGCGAGCCTGATTAGCGTGGCCCGAGATGCAGTCGTCGGGGATGCGTATGGCCACCCACACAGCACCCTTCTCGGCGCTGCCCTTGCCTATCATCTCCAGCACCCACACCTCGTTGGGGTCGCCTATCGAGAACGACTCTCCCTCGCTGGCGTAGCCATATTTTGCCACCAGGTCGGTCATCACGGCGATGGCCTCGCGGGCGGTCTTGGAGCGTTGCAGGGCTATATACATGAGGCTGCCATAATCCACTATCGACCGTCCTGTGGTGTCTTCACACTCGTGACGTCCACCCCAAGTGGATTCGGCCACGGTGACCTGATGCTCGTTGATGTTGCCCACAACTTTATAGGTGTGAGACACCTCGGGGATTTCTCCCAGGTATTTGCCAGTGTCCCAGTCGGTGATTTTGCGCATCTCGCCAGCCTTGTGGTCGGCGGCAGGGATAAACTCCAGGAACCCGAAGAGGGTGTGAGAGTCGGCAGCATAGGTGATCAATGTAGAGCCATCTACAGTGGCCTTCTTGCCGGCAATGAGGTTAGTACAAGCGTGGGTGTGTGCACTCCAGCCCAAGGTCAGAGCCACAAGAGCCATCAGGCTCAAAGCACGAAGTTTAGAAAAATAATGTTTCATGATCTATAGGTGTTTAAAAATATTGTTTCTAGTATGGTGGAAGGTGTTGTCTTTTATCGTTTATGGTTTATGGTTTATGGTTTATCGTTTATGGAAGACAGTGGTGAGACTATAGAGAGATTATGGGCTGACAAGGCGCGCCTTGTCACAACTTAACACTTCACACTTAACATTTAACCCTTAATTATTGATGTGGACTTTCACTTTGGCAATGCGGTATTTCTTCACTTTTAGCACGGTGAAGTCGCATGGCCCGCAGGTTAGTTTCTCTTTCTCTTGCAGGAAGTCGCCCTTGATGTTGAGCAGCATGCCGGCGATGCTCTCGGCCTCATCGGTGTATTTGGCGAAGTGTCGCTCGTCGAGCCCGGTGACGTCGAGGAAGTCGGCAATCGATGTCTTGGCGTCGAAGATGAACGTGTTGTCGTTCTCCTTGGTGTAGAACTTCTCCTCGGTGTCGTACTCGTCGTCGATGTCGCCCACTATCTCCTCAAGCACATCTTCCATGGTGGCCAGGCCCTGTGTGCATCCAAACTCATCGACCACCACTGCCAGATGAATCTTCTTCTTGCGGAAGTCCTCGAGCAAGTCGTCAATCATGCGCGACTCGGGCACGAAATATACCGGTCGCAGCAGCTTGGGCCACTCGAAGTCGTCGCCTTGCTTGTCGATATATGGCAGGATGTCTTTGGCATAGAGCACACCCTTGATGTTGTCGGGGTTGTCTTCATAGACGGGCATTCGTGAGTATCCATTCTCGACGATGATTTTTATCACCTCGTCGAAGGTCTCCTCGATGTCGATATCTACGATGTCGATGCGTGGTGTCATGATCTCGCTCACCGTCTTGTCGCCAAACTTCAGGATGCCCTCGAGCCAGTCTTTCTCGTCGGAGCTCTTCACGTCGCTCATTTGCAGGGCGTTGGTCAGGTCCTCGGTAGAAATCTCGTCGGCTCGCTTGCCCACGGCCTTGCGCACGAACCCCATGCTCTTGACCATCAGGCGTGAGAGGGGGCTGAAGAGCATCGACAGCACTTGCAGCGGTGATGCTGCAAAGGTGGCGAACTTCACGTTGTTGTTAGTGGCATAGAGCTTGGGAATCACCTCGCCAAAGAGCAGAATCAGGAAGGTGAGTAATACTGTCTGTATCAAGAAATTGGTGATGGCGCTATCGAAGTGGAACATCCGGTTCATTGCAAAGTTGAGCACTATCACAATCATGATATTCACCAGGTTGTTACCAATGAGGATGGTGGCCAGCAGGCGCTCGGGTTGCTCGAGCAGGCGCTCCACACGGCTGCGCTTGGTGTCGTCCTCAATGCTGTCGATGTCTTTCTTCGAGAGCGAGAAATAGGCAATCTCGGAGCCCGAGTTGAACGCCGAGAACACAAGACCTATTAAAGCGGTGATTATTGCCAGCCACACGCCAAGCGTAGGGGCACTAAATGTTATTGACGAGGGTATGGATAAAGTCTGCAACAGCTGTGCAGAGAAATTCAATATACAAGATAAAGGGTCGGGGTCCAAAATCTAAAGTTTTAGTTAAACAATCGTTCTTGAAGATGTAATAATTTGATAATCAGTGATGTTTTCAGCATCCTCAAGCAATCGCTCACCTCATGGGCGATATTCTATTGCAAAGGTAGTGATATTTTTTTGCCAAGCAAAAAAAATATAAGAAAAACAGCTGAACATGATAGAATCTGAAATTTATTATTACCTTTGTGCAATTTATAGAGCGTACCTTGTAAATATGAAAAACAATGATTACTTATAAAAAATACATAAAATCGCTGGCTAGGGTAGTGGCGGCGGTGGCTGTGATGCTACCGGCAAGCGCAATGGCACAGCAGCCTAGCGAGGAGCAGCCTAGCGAGAAGCTAAATACCTTCACCATCGATGGCGAGTTGATGACCCGCAGCGAGCTGCGCAGTGGTGGTCTGCCATCGGACGAGACCGACACCGACAACAAGGCCTACTTCATCCTAGAGCGCACCAGGCTGGGGCTAGACTATGAGCGCACCTTTCTCAAGGCGCACGTCACGGCACAGCACAATGCAATCTGGGGTCAGGCTGGAAAAGGGTCGTTCAACCTCTATGAGGCGTGGGCGCAGTTCACCGCGCGCAATGGCCTCTTTGCCAAGATAGGCCGCCAGGCGCTCAGCTACGACGACGAGCGCATCATTGGCTCCAACGACTGGGCTATGACCGCTCTCTCGCACGACATGGTGAAACTGGGCTACGATGGCCGCCAGCACAGGCTCCACCTGATGCTCGCCTATAACCAGAACAGCGAGAGTGTGAACGGTGGCACCGAGTACCGCAAAGGCGACAAGCCCTACAAGACGATGCAGAACCTGTGGTATCACTACCAGCACTCGCGTGTGCCCTTTGGAGCGTCGCTGCTGTTTATGAATCAGGGCATGCAGAGCGAGCGTGACGAAAACCTCAAGAAGACCTACTTCCAGCAGCTGGTGGGAACCTACCTCAGCTATAAGCCTCACAACTGGAGTGTAGAGGGCTCGTTCTACTACCAGTTTGGCAAGAACGAGGAAGGGGTGGATATTTCGGCTTGGATGGCAAGCGCTAAAGGTTCTTTTTCACCCACAACACAGTGGAAACTCACTGCCGGATATGACTACTTGAGTGGTGACCCATATTTTGCTGTCCCCACGGGTGGTGGCATAGGGCTCATTCAGCACAAGACAATCAAGGGATTCAGTCCGCTCTATGGCTCTCACCACAAGTTCTATGGCGCCATGGATTTCTTCTATGTCTCAACCTATTATAATGGCTTCACGCCAGGCTTGCAGAACTACTATGCCGGCGTGAGCTACAGACCCATCAGCAAGCTCAAGTTTGACGCTGCCTACCACTATTTCGCTATCGCTACTAACACCGACAACCTTGGCAAGACTCTAGGGCATGAGGTGGAGTTCACAGCTGCCTACATGCCTATCAAGGAGGTGACACTCACATTGTCTTATAGCTACATGCACGGCAGCAAGACCATGGAGGTATTGAAGCGCGTTGACAGCGATCGCCACCTGCACTGGGCATGGCTTAGCGTCATCGTGCGGCCACGCTTCCTGCAAGTGAAATTTTAAATTCAAGTGTAAGGTGTTAAATGTTCAGTAGGGACAAGGCGTGCCTTGTCCTAGAAGTGTTAAATAAACTCGACTACTCGATTTCTCGATTTCTCGACTACTCGATATAATTTGCTGGGTCAATCACTAAAAAAACTCGTCTCAGATGAAGAATATGCTCAAAAAAATAAGGAATATCTTTAAGGGTGGCACGTGGCTGGCCCTGATGATTGTGTGTGCGGCATTGCTGATGGAGATTTTTTCGGCAGCGCAATACTACTACACTAAGAAACTCCTTGAGAGTGAGCTCGAGAAGAAGGCATCGATGGAAATCACCATGAAGGCTATTCTTGTCAAGAGCATGCTCAACACCATTGAGCAGGTTCTCATTAGCAACAGGGACGATATTGAGGAAGATATCTCTGATTCGAAGTCAATAAACAGCACTTTGCGATCAATCATTCAAGCCAACCAACATATCAACGGGGTGGGTCTGGCTTTTGTGCCTGGTTATTACCACAACAAGGATGAGCTGTGTGAGCCATGGGCATTCAACACATCGAGCGGGGTGGAAGTGAAGCAGATAGCACAGCGTGGCGGCCACGACTACACCAATTTGGACTTCTACAAAGTGCCCATCACCACTGGTGAGCCTTACTGGAGCGACCCCTACATCGAAAACGTTGAGACCAAGTCGTTTATTACCACTTATTCAGTGCCTATAAAAGACGATGACGACCGCATAGCCGGTGTCGCCGGCATCGACTTGTCGATCAAGTGGCTCAGCGACACAATCAACAACCGCCACATCTATCCGTCGTCCTACTGCCTCCTGCTCACCGACGACGGCAGGCTCATCTCGCAGCCCTCGCCCGACCACCCCAAGCACAAGGACTTTGACGATGCAGTACGTCTCATTAACGACCCCGCCTCACCAAAGCGTGTGGTGACCAACAGCAAAATCAATGTTATAGAGTTTGTTACCGAGGATGGTCAAGATGCGTGTGTGTTCTTCCATCACATGAAGGGCAAGCCGCACTGGCAGGTGGCGGTGGTGTGCTACGACAATGAGGTGTTTGGCGAGCTGGTGAGGCTGCGGTTCAAGATATTCTTTTTCATGCTCATGGGCTTTGCCCTGCTGGGATATATCGTCTATCGTTTCCTCAAGGACAACAAGCGGCTAGTAGAAAACGAGAACGAGCGCATGCGCATCGACAGTGAGCTCAAGGTGGCCCAGCGCATCCAGAGCGACATGCTGCCCCACGAGGACTTGAGCCATAGCAATATCGACATTGCCGGCACTCTGGTTGCCGCCCGCGAGGTGGGAGGCGACATCTACGACTTCTTCTTGCGCGACGACAAGCTCTTCTTCTGCATTGGCGATGCCAGCGGCAAGGGCGTGCCCTCGGCGCTGGTGATGTCGGTGACTCACTCGCTGTTCCGTGCCATTGGTGCCCGCGAGAGTAATCCCGCCCGCATCATGCAGATGATTAACCATGCGGTGTGCGAGGGTAATGAGTCGAGCATGTTTGTCACCTTCTTCATCGGTGTGCTCGACTTGCCCACTGGTCGCCTGCACTACTGCAACGCTGGCCACGACACCCCCATCATGACTACCGATGAAGTGTTCAAGCTCGACGTGAAGCCCAATCTACCTCTGGCAGTGATGAACGACTGGCAATATGAGGGTCAGAACACCCAGCTCGAGCCGGGCAACACCTTCCTGCTCTATACCGATGGCCTTACCGAGGCCATGAACTCCCACCAGCAGCAGTTTGGCATGGAGCGTGTGATCGATATTGTGAAATCAACAATAGGCTCATCGCCACAACAGCTGCTCGACTCGGTACTCGAGGGCATGCACCACTTCGTGGGCGAAGCCGAGCAGAGCGACGACCTCACCATGCTGGCAATAAAATACACGCCCGCAGTAGAAGACATCGTGCTCGAGCGAGAAATTACCGTCACTAACGACGTGGAGCAGGTCACCCGCCTCAACGTCTTTGTCGATGCCTTCTGCACCGACCTCCACATGGACATGAGCGAGGTGGCACAAATGCGACTGGCAGTTGAGGAGGCCGCGGTCAATGTCATCAACTATGCTTATCCCGAGGGCGAGACAGGAGAGCTCAACGTAAAGGCTACCGCCACGGCAAGTGCTATGAAGTTTGTGCTCACCGACAGCGGCATGAGCTTTGCTCCCACCGACGCCCCCGATGTTGACACCTCACTCACAGCCGAAGAGCGACGCATAGGCGGCCTGGGCATCTTCCTCGTGCGCCAGCTCATGAACACCATCAACTACGAGCGCATCGACGGCAAGAACGTGCTCACGCTCACCAAGAAGCTCACAAGGTAAGTGTTAAGCGATAAATGTTAAGTGTTAAGTGTGGACAAGGCACGCCTTGTCCTCTTGTCCTCTAGTTCTCTTGTCCTCTTGTCCTCTTGTCCTCTTGTCCTCTTGTCTTCTTGTCTTCTTGTCTTCTTGTCTTCTTGTCCTCTTGTCCTCTTGTCCTCTTGTCTTCTTGTCTTCTTGTCTTCTTGTCCTCTTATCTTCTTGTTCTCTTGTCCTCTAGTCTTCTTGTCCTCTTGTCCTCTTGTCCTCTTGTTTTCTTGTCCTCTTGTCTTCTTGTCCTCTTGACTCTCTTGGCTTGGGCAATGGCTCCTGTGGGGCACACTAGGCTGCACAGGTGGCAGCCCACGCATTTCGAGCCTATGATTTGTGGCTTGTGGTCCTCGCTAAAGGTTATTGCCTGATGCCCGCCATCCATGCACGAGACGTGGCAGCGGCCGCAGCCTATGCACTTGTCGCGGTCAATCATCGGGAAGAGCACTGTGTCGCGGTCTAGGTCGTTAGGGTTCACAAAGTATGGCAGCTGCTCGCCCACAATCTCGTCGAGGCTGTTCACGCCGCGCTCTATCATGTAGTGCTGCAAGCCCAGCTTGAGGTCGTCGATGATGCGGTAGCCATACTGCATCACGGCAGTGCACACTTGCACATTAGTGCATCCCAGTTGCAGGAACTCGAGTGCGTCGCGCCACGTCTCAATGCCGCCTATTCCGCTAAGCTCCTGTCCTTTCATCATGCGATTCTTAGCCATTTCCAGGATATACCTTAGCGCGATGGGCTTCACGGCACGTCCCGAAAGGCCTGAGATGGTCTTCTGCCCCGACACCATGCCGCGACCTGCCATCGTCACGCTCTTGATGGTGTTGATGGCGCTGATGGCGTCGGCATTGGCAAAGTGAGCCGCCATAGCCGGCTGGTTGATATGGGTGATGTTAGGTGTCATCTTGGGGATGACGGGAATGCTGACCACGCGTTTCACCAGTGCCGTGTAGAAGAGCACCAGCTCAGGGTTTTGCCCCACGTCGCTTCCCATGCCGGCCAGGCGCATCTGCGGGCACGAGAAGTTGAGCTCCACGGCATCAGCCCCAGCATCCTGCGCCATCTTGGCGAGTATCATCCATTCTTCTTCGGTCTGTCCCATGATAGATGCCACCACCACTTTAGAGGGATAGTCTTGCTTGAGGCGGTGCAAGGTGTCGAAGTCAACCTCGGCGGGGTTCTCGCTGAGCTGCTCCATGTTGCGCAGGGCATAGAAGTCGCCCGTGGCGCCATCGCGGTTCACCACGTCGAAGCGTGGCGACACCTCCTCGATGTCGTGCAGGCAGATGGTCTTGAAAAACACGCCAGCCCAGCCGGCATCAAAGGCGCGTGTCACCATCTCATAGCTGGTACACACCGACGACGATGCCAGGAAAAATGGGTTCTCGCAATGGATGTCGCAAAAGTCTATCTCGAGCGAAGGCAGCTTTGTGGGCTTCTCGCAAGCAGGCAGCTGCCGCGCCATCTCCGCGATGCGGATGGGGCGGTCGTAGTGCAGGCAGGCGCGCTCAGCATTCTCCAGATCCTGCTCGGAGCAGCCGTCAATCCACTGTCGTGCCAGTGCCGCGTTGTCAAACCTGATGGCACGAATAGCTCGTGCTGGGTCGCCATTGCCGCAAGCCTTAGTGCATGGCGCATCATGGCACAGCAAGCACCGTGCCGCCTCTTCCTTGATGTTTAGTTTTCGTTCCATAATGTTAAAGATATCAGATGTGAGATGTTGGTATTTTTCATTTTAAAGCGCAAAGTTACAAAAAAATAGTAAAAAAGAAAACGAGAGGACAAGAAAACGAGAGGACAAGAAAACAAGAGGACTAGAGAACGAGGGGACTAGAGAACGAGGGGACTAGAGAACGAGGGGACAAGAGGGCGAGAGGACGAGAGGACGAGAGGACGAGGGGACAAGAAAACGAGAGGGCGAGAAGACAAGAGGACAAGAGGACGAGAAAACGAGGGGACTAGAGGACAAGAAAACAAGAAAACGAGCTGGCAAAATGCTAATATAAAAGAAAAAAACTGGTTGCAGACTTCACAGCCACAACCAGCTTTACGAAAAGTATTCTGAGATTTGCTTTGTGTTATTTATTTATCATCTTAGTCTTAGTGACGGTGCCGTTGCTCAGTCGGGTCACTACAATGTTGAGGCCCTTGAATGGACGGCTGCTCATGCGTCCCAGTCCATCGATATAGGTCACACTCTCAACATCTCCATAGAGATTTACCTCGCCTATCGCGGTGGGAATGTCGTTCTTAAAATCTGGGTAGTAATCATTCTCGCTGACGTAGTAAACCGTTCCCTGAGCCTCTTGAGGCTGGTCGTCGGCCATCAGGTTGATGCCTCGGCGTGAGGTGCCCTTTAGGCGGGCATAGAAGCGGACGATATACTTGGGCTGGTAGTCCTGATTGGCTTGTAGTGTCTCAACATCAGGGCCAGGGAAAGCATCTTTGAGGCTTACTGTGAGATTGCCATTGTTGTCATCGAGATCTCCAATGACGAAGTAGCACGATTGTGGCAAACTGTTCTGGTTGATAGCGTAGCCCTTATCTTTGAACCATCCGTTCACCAGCACGTCCTCGGCATTTCCGTCCTTGTCCTTGTCGCGCACACGCCACACGCGCACGCCATATACCTCAAGGTCTTTGCTCGACATGGCGCTGCTAATGGTCATGTAGCAGCCATAGAAGTGATTGCTGCCACTCACCGCGTGCTCTGTTGCATAGCCATAGTTGATTTCAGTGTTCTCGGGGACATAATTTGCTGCAATCTCATGTGTTTTGTCCTCCTTGAGGGTTACTGTGCAGTTGTTGGTGCCGTGGTAGTCGCTGCCATAGGTGTAGTTGGCCTTGGTGGTGCCATCACCCGTCATCCAGTTGCTGCGCTCTGGCAGCTTGGCAGTAATTACTGGCACGTAGAACACATTATCCAGATTATTGGCCTCGCGAGAGTGGTCGGGCAGGGTCACTACCTCCTGGAACTGGCGGGGCTCATCCACCTTGCAGCCATTAGCAAATACCAGATAGGTGTTAGGCGTATCCCTCTCGGCTCTACTTTCAACCTCAGCATCTTCAGTGTGAAGTTGGTATTTAGTGATTTCAGGCAGATAGAGCATGTTGTTGATTGTCAGTCCAGCCTTGTAGCCAAGCTCAAGGTCATGCATCGTGTCGCCATCCACCTCATCTTTAGTGAAGATGTGCTCACTAGGCTCGCTATTGCTCTTGTAAACATCCACAGTAACCTGGTCGCTACGGAATTCCACATTCTCGTAGCCCCAGTTTGCGGCATTGGGGTTAGAATACTTGTGGAACTCGGCCACGTAGCCATATTGTGTGGGATGCTCATTGCTTGCTGTGCTTGCCTCGAAGACATCGGTAACCATGAGACCCTTGGTAAAATAGGTATTAGGATCTCCTGTCTTATCACTAGATCCTAGAGCATAGCCATGGTTATTGTTGAACGGGAAGTCGTCAGCAGCATTGTAGCTATTAGCATCACAAGACTGTCTCCATGGGCGAGCATTGCTACCTTCGACTCCATCAAGATCATCATTGGTATAGATATACTCACCTTCTTTGGCACTTTCGGCCTGATTTCTACGTCCTACTGCAAAACGGAAACGAGAACCATCTGCCAAACAATTGAAATAAACACGAGCCACTGGGGTCTTAACTGTTGGTGCGCTGGTATCGAAACGATATACTATAATTTCTGAACCCATGTTATTATCTTGCCACTGCCATGATGGGCTACCTGAGTTACTTTCGAATCCACCATTTGGCATTCCACCACCGTTAACATGGTCAGGATTCCAACCCTCATTGTTGTTGCGCATAAACACGTCGCTAATCAAGAGTGGGTTGCCGGGGTTGTTGTTAATATTAATTGTGTTGACATAGCGGTTCACCTCTTTGTTCCTGTCATACTCGCTTGTGGTGTTCACGTCAAGATTTAACTTGATGGCACCAGTTCCCTCATAAGGTGGAATCCACACGCGGTCGGTGTTAGAAAGCACATTGAAGAAAGACTCTGATTGATCTTCATCCTTATGTACACGAGCAAACACTTGATAGGTGAGCCAATAACCATGATCCTCAAATTGTGGCACCTGATAGTTGTGCTCATAAGTTCTAGACTTCGATGCTGGAGCTTCACCCTGAGATAAGTTGGTGTTAGTAACATTAACTTGACAATAACCGTTTTGGCCGTACACAAAAGAGAACAAAGGTTCAGGCTGGCGCACGCCATCCACTACGAGGTAAACATCGAAGTCCTCGGGAATAGCATTTTCGCTACCAACAATCCTGCTCACGGTAGTGGACCAGTCAAGCTTCACATTATAGGGATGCTCATATTGTGAAGTACCAGAGTAAGGCTGTGCACTGGCAGCAAGCTTACAAGTGTATAGTGCCAACGAGGGCGCATGTTGTGGGTTGTAGTTGAAGTAACGGATTACACGATACACAGCTTTATTATCGCTACCATATAACTTGAACAGGTCACGGCCGAAACCTTCTCGACTTGCCGGTTTGTAATTGGCAAAAGCGCCTTTATAATACTCCCAATATTCCATTCTATAGTCGGGAACCCAAAGGCAAACTCCTTCAATATCGCGGTGGTCGGCATCGTGGCTCGCATCAGGACTCAGTCCATGCATCGAGAAGGCATGAGCCTGCTCGGGCACACTTGAGCAGTCGTGCATCATGGTATAAATCTTGCCCTCCATAAGCTCGTTGTAGAAATTCGAATTCCATCCATCGGTCAATGAACTAATGGGGCTAAATTCCTCAAAGAGTGGCTTAGTGGGCATCTTAACCGACTGACGTGGTGTTCCCTTTGCAATAAAGTAGAAACGATTCATATTGGGCTCATCTACACTATAAAGTGTGCCAGAGTTGTGGTCGTCCTTGCTGTCGGTATCATTTACTCGCACGGCATTTGTTAAGAGCCTAACACTTTCTATTTCACTTGCGATGGAGTTATAAAGTGAAGTTGTTACACCATACTTAAGAGATGTATCCCAAGTGCTGGCTGTACCTAATGCGGGCTTATGATCACTAGAGTTATATGTATAATCGTCTTTCATCTTTACAAGAAAGACAGTGAGTCCATGCTCTTCGGGTTGATCCACTATGGGACGACTTGTCGTCACAGGACCAGACGAGATGTTACTACTATTATCTTCCTTAATATATTCTGTTACATCTTCCCATTTAGTGAAAAACGGGTTATTATTAGCCCACAACTGCAATCCATTTCTATTAGCATCAAGTCCAAGCTCATTCAGATAATCATCATGGTTCCACCAATTATCTTGCACATCGCCAGTATAATAATTATTTCTAACATGTCGAGTATAATCTATTTTGGTCGATAGATTGTTAGTTCGTACTGGTTTTCCATTATAAGTATCGAAACCCTGTGGTTTATACTGATAAATATTCTCCATACCTGCCGAGTCGGGGATAGCATAGTTAGACCCTGGAATCTTGGGATTGGTATAGACATAGCTGAGCAGCGCTATAATGTGCAAAGGGTTTGTTGCTTCATCCGAGACTTTGTTCTCGTGCAACACGCCTTGTTCATCTCTCCATGTGAATGGCGCCACATTAGCAGGGTCGTCATACCATGCCTTGTCATGAATCACTGGATAAACTGGAGGGGGAAGCGCATCCTGCGCTGCAGCAGTCGTCGTCAAGCTAGGGAGCGAAATGACTGCCGCCGTGATGAGGCAAATCAATCTGCCAATTCTTTTCGTTAGTTCTTTCATAATAGTTTTTTCACAGAAATAAAAAGTGCTAGCCCACCAGCCATGTCTATTTTTGTTTAACAAGTTGCGTGTGGACTAAAGTCATGTCAGCGCGATTGCAAGTTTGTTGCCTCACACGTTTTCTCGTGGCACATTGCAACAATGCGCTAGGTAACAAGCACTATCTCGGGTGCAAGTTATCAAAAAAACGTTGTGGCATAACTCATAACCAAGTGGCAGACTTACGCACTTGTTTTCTCTCCATTTCATCAAATTCAAATAAACAAATAAACCATAAGGAAACAACAGATCCATAAGGAAAGGATTTCTTATTCAAGGTTTACAAGATTAGATGTATTTTCTGGGTACAAAATTACAAAAAATATTAGAATTAATACAAGAATTATGCGACTGTCTCATGGTTTTTTAAGATTGTTTAACAAAATGGGCTGATGAGGTAACTGTTCAGCGATTCTAACGCGTTTAGGTTGACCCACAGTGGGCGTCGAAGACGCTGGGCGGGTCGAAGACCCGACTTTGTGCGCAAGACCATGCAAGAACCCCGCAGGGGTTCGCAGCTTGGTCCAAATTGCATCAATAGCTTAGTGCGTCGAAGACGAACTTCTAGTGACAACTTACTGAAAGATAGATGCGACTCGCTGCTAGCGTTGAAGTTCGCCTACGGCGCACCACAATGAGTTTCATCAAGGACCAAGCTGCGAGGGTCTTCGACCCTCTGGCATGGTCTTTAAGATAAATAGCCTCTAACGAGGCATTTAGCGTCTTCGACGCAATCGCTGAACAGTTACCTGATGAGGCTGCCCCTAATGAAACATCGGGGTCAAAATGAAACATCGGGGTCAGACCCCATTGTTTCATTTTCGCTGCAGAAGGCGGTGTTTTTCCCTCAAAATGAAACATCGGGGTCTGACCCCATTGTTTCATTTTTCTCTGTAGAAGCCGGCGTTTTTTCCTCAAAATGAAACATCGGGGTCTGACCCCATTGTTTCATTTTTGCTGCAGAAGGCGGTGTTTTTCCCTCAAAAAGCTGTGAGCACAGCTCATCAAAAAACCTGCTCATGCAGGAATTTTTGACCTTGAAACCGCGGTGATTGATGTGTCCTCTCGCCCTCTTGTTTTCTTGTTTTCTTGTCTTCTTGTTTTCTCGTCCTCTTGTCCTCTTGTTTTCTTGTTTTCTCGTCCTCTTGTTTTCTCACCCTCATATTGCATTTTTCAGAAAAAAGCATTTACTTTGTGGCAAGATTTAGCCAGTTCATGTGAATGGTGCTAAAAAAGGGGGGCTGCGACTAGCAGTCCCCTCATGGAAAGAAATGTGCCTTATTTAGTAACTGATAATTTTAATACACAATAAATTACAAGATTTATGAAGACTACAATCAATGAAGTGGATGGCAAGCTGGTTGCCACCTTCGAGGGCCAGCTCGACACTGCTGCGGCAGTCGAGGTGGAGAAAGAGATGAAGCCCCTCTACGACAACGAGGACAAAGACATCATTATCGACTGTGAGAAACTTGAGTATATCGCTTCGAGTGGATTGCGCATCTTGCTCGGCATCCTCAAGAAGGCTAAGTCGCACGGCCACAGCGTCACCCTCAAGGGCCTCAACGACGACATCAAGAACGTGTTTAAAATGACTGGTTTTATAAACCTCTTTAATTTTAGCTAACAAGCTAACGAGCCGACGAGCTGACAAGGCAATTATAAAGTAAGGACAAGGCGTGCCTTGCCCGTTAAATGTGACGGCTAGCATTGCCTTGTCAGCTTGTCATCTTTTCAGCTCGTTAGCTTCTATTCATCAACAACTATGAAAATTACAGCACCCCTGGGCAAGTCCCAGTATGGGCTATATGTGGAATGTGCCAGTCATCCTGGTGAGCCATGCTACAACCTGCCCTACATCTATGTGCTTGACGGCAACCTTGACGGCGAGCGCCTGTGCCAAGCGGTGATTACAGCCTTTAAGTCGCACCCCACATTGTTCACTCGCATCGAGCTTAGTGATGATGGTGAACCCCTGCAGACCATAGACCTCGATAATGAGCAGTTCTCACTCGAGGTGAAAGAGATTACCGATATAGAGAAAGAGAAGCCCCACCTGGTGCAACCGTTCAACATCTATGGCGACCGCCTGTTTCACGTGAGCGTGATGCACGACGCGGAGCATTACTACCTTTTCCTCGACTACCACCACATCATCGTTGACGGCACCTCGATGCAGCTCTTGCTGCACGACATAGAGAGGGCCTATAACAACGAAGCTCTGGAGCCCGAGGCCATGAGCATGGCGCAAATCGCGCTTGACGAGGCGCAAAAGCGCCAGCAGCCCGAGTTTGAGGAGGCTAAAAAGTGGTATGCCACCACCTTCGACTGCGGTGACACCTTCACCCAGCTCATGCCCGACCTCTATGAGCCAGAGCACCGCGAGGCAAGCCTGCTTCACACCCTAGAGACCCCCATGGCTCGCGTTGACGAGTTCTGCCAGCGCCACGGCATCTACAAGAGCAACTTCTTCACGGCGGCCTTCAGCTTCCTGCTGGCGAAATATAACAACGAGCAGGAGTCGCTGTTCACCACCGTATATAACGGTCGCCCCGACAAGAAGATGTCGCGCACCGTGGGCATGATGGTCAAGACGCTGCCAGTCTATGGCAAGTTTGACGCCGAGACCACCGTGCTCGACTTCCTGCGCCTGCTGCAAGAGCAGATGAGCGGCTGCCGCAAGCACGACATCTACAGCTACAGCGACGTGATGACCGACCTGAACCTTCAGACCAACGTGATGTTTGCTTGGCACAGCCACCTCTTTGGCGACGAGCAATGGGCTGGCAAGCCCATGAAGACCGTGCGCCTGGGCAACAGCACCATCGACGCCTCGCTCTATCTCAAAACTTTCATCCTTGGCGACAAGGTGAATGTAAAAGCCGAGTACAACAGCAACGAATACACTCCTGAACTCGTGTCACAGCTGCTTGAGAGTTATGAGGCAGTGGTCGAGGGACTGCTCAGTCAAGAAAAGCTTTGCAACATCAACATTGCCACTGCTGCGCAGGTAGAGGTGCTCGACACCTTCAACGACACCGACATGCCATACGATGACACACAGTCTATCGTGTCGCTCTTCAAGCGGCAAGCTGCCGAGACTCCATCTAACACTGCGGTGGTATATAGTGGCCGCAGCTACACCTACGCCCAGGTCGATGACATCAGCAACCGCATTGCCGCTTGCATCGCCGCCAAGGGGCTGGGCAAGGAAGATGTGGTGAGCGTGCTCATACCACGCAGCGAGTGGATGGCAATCGCCTCGCTGGGCGTGCTCAAGGCCGGCTGTGCCTATCAGCCCCTCGACCCGAGCTATCCCACCGAGCGTCTTAACTTCATGATGAAAGACGCGAGCGCCAAGTTGCTCATTGCCGATGCCGAGCTGCGGCCGCTCGTCAATGAATATGACGGCGATGTGCTGCTCACCAGCGACATTAGCACCCTGCCCAGTGCACCAGCTCCCGATGTGGAGATTGAGCCCGACCAGCTGTTTATCATGCTCTACACTAGCGGCTCTACTGGCGTGCCCAAGGGCTGCCAGCTCACCCACCGCAACCTTGTGGCCTTCTGCCACTGGTTCCAGGGTTATTATAATCTCAAGCCCGAGAGCCGTGTTGCGGCCTATGCCAGCTATGGCTTTGATGCCTGCATGATGGATCTTTATCCCACTCTCACCTGTGGTGCTGCCGTGCACATCATTCCCGAGGATATACGCCTCGACCTGATAGCCTTGAACGACTACTTTGAGAGCAACGGCATTACCAACTCGTTCATGACCACACAGGTGGCTTATCAGTTTGCCACGGGCATAGTTAACCACTCACTAAAACATTTATCTACTGGCGGAGAGAAACTGGCGTCGCTTGACCCCCCTGTGGGATATAAGCTCCACAACGTGTATGGCCCCACCGAGTGTACAATATTTGTGACACAATATTGCGTTGAAGAGCGCATAAAAGATATCCCCATTGGCAAAGCGCTTGGAAACACCAAGCTCTACATCGTTGACCCACAAGGGCATCGCCTGCCAGTGGGAGCCGCTGGTGAGCTGTGGGTTGCTGGTCCGCAGGTGAGCCGTGGCTACCTCAACCGTCCCGAGAAGACCGCCGAGGTGTATATCAACAACCCCTTCAACAGCGAGAAGAAATATAGTCATGTATATCGCACTGGCGACATAGTGCGCTACTTGCCTAGTGGCGACATCCAGTTTGTGGGCCGTCGCGACGGTCAGGTCAAGATTCGTGGCTTCCGCATCGAGCTAAAGGAAGTGGAGGGCATTATCCGCGAGTTCCCTGGCATCAAGGACGCTACAGTGCAGGCCTTCGACGAGGAAGGCGGCGGCAAGTTCATCGCTGCCTATATCGTGAGCGATGAGACCATCGACATCGAGGCTCTCAACAATTTCATCCTCGATGAGAAACCGCCTTACATGGTGCCTGCCGTGACGATGCAGATTGAAGCTATCCCGCTCAACCAGAATCAAAAGGTGAACAAGCGCGCCCTGCCCAAGCCCGAGAAGAAGGCGGCAGCCATCGAGGAGAGCAACGCGCCCATGAACGTGCTCGAGCAAGAGCTGCACGAGATGATTGCCGGCATTGTGGGCAACACCGAGTTTGGCATCACCACGCCGCTTGGATATACCGGCTTGACATCAATCTCGTCGATACGCCTTGCCGTGCAGGTCAACAAGCGCTATGGCGTGGCGCTCGACTCCAAGTCGCTCGTCAAGACTGGCACGCTCCAGACCATAGAGAACGAAATTCTCGCCCACCTGATGGCTGGTGAGAAGTCGGTTGCCACCTCATCGGCGGCAAGGGGTGAGACCAAGACCGTCGTGCCACTGTCTTATGCTCAAACTGGCGTGTATTTCGAGTGCCTGAAGAACCCCACTTCCACTATCTATAACATCCCCTACTTGCTGTCTTATCCCGAGGGCACCAATGCCCAGCGGCTTGCCGAGGCAGTGAAACGTGTGGTGGAGAGCCACCCCGAACTGGGCGTGCATTTCACCACCGAGGGCGACAAGATAATGCAGACCACAGAGCAGGGCGTGCCAGTGAATATCCCTGTCACCCACATGAGCGACGAGGAGCTGCGGACCTATAAGAACGACTTTGTGAAACCCTTTAACTTGCAGAAGGCACCGCTCTACCGCTTTGAGGTGGTGACCACGCCGGGCGGAGTGCATCTGCTCTTTGACGTACACCACTTGCTCTTCGACGGTGGCTCGGCCGACTTGCTCATACGCCAAATCAACGCCGCCCTCGAGGGCAGGGCAGTGGAGAAGGAGACTTATTCCTACCTCGACTTTGTCACCGACCAGCAGGCAGCCGAGGACAGCGACACCTTCAAGGCGTCGCAGCAGTTCTTTGCCGAGCGACTTGCCACCTGCGAGGGTGCCAGCGAGATTCCTGGCGACCTGCCCAAGAGCGATGTGCAGGGTCTCATTGGCGAGGCGGTGTGTGCTGTTGACCATGACAAGGCTAGCGCCTACTGCCGCAGCCAGGAGGTGACTCCTGCTCACTTGTTCCTCGCTGCCACAAGCTATGTGGTGTCGCGCTACACTAACAACCGCGAGGTGTATCTGTGCACCGTGAGCAGCGGTCGCTCTAACCTCAAGATTGCCGACACGGTGGGCATGTTTGTCAACACCTTGCCACTTGGCATCGCCATCGACGACGTGACGGTTAGCGACTTCCTGAAAGCTACCAGCGACACCTTCGACAGCACACTGCGCCACGAGGATTACCCCTTTGCGCGCATCGCTGCCGACTATGGCTTCCGTCCCGCTATCGCCTATGCCTATCAGGTGGGCGTGCTCTCGCAATATAGCGTCAATGGCAAGCCCATTGAGCAGGAATTGCTTGAGCTTAACGTGCCCAAGTTTAAGATAAACATCAAGATAGAGACACGAGGCATCGTGGTGCAATATGACAACGCCATCTACTCCGAGAAGCTGGCAACAGCGCTGGCACAGAGCATCGGGGCTGTGGTGGAGCGCATGATGGAGCAACCCGCCGGGAAGGTGCGGCAGCTCTCAATCGTCAGCCAGGAGCAAGAAGCAGAGCTAGCTGCGCTGCGACAGGTGGCCACTGGCGACGCGCCACTGCGCTTCTTCCACGAGTGCATCAGCCACTTCGCCGCTTCACAGCCCGAGCGCGACGCTCTCATTGCCATCGACGGCAAGTTCTCCTATAAGGAGATGGACGAGGTGACCACACGCATCGCCGCTGCCCTCCAGGCTCGTGGCGTGAAGGAACGCGACCGTGTGGCGCTGCTGCTGCCACGCACCAGCCGCTTGATTTTGTCGCTCTTCGGTGTGCTCAAGGCGGGTGCCGCCTATATCCCCTGCGACCCCGAATATCCTGCCGACCGCATCAAGCTCATCCTCGAGGACAGCGAGGCACGTTACATCATCACCACTGCCGACCGCCTCGGCACTGTGCCGCCCGAGAAGGCGATTAACGTTGAGGAGCTGATAGCTGGCGATGCCGAGTACCGCCAGCCCGATATTACCCCCGACGACCTGGCCTACCTCATCTACACCAGCGGCTCTACAGGTCGTCCCAAGGGCGTGATGCTGCGTCACGAGGGCATCTGTAACTACCTCTACGGCCATCCGGCTAATGTCTTTGCCAATGGCGTGCTCACCGATGCCGAGCGCATCTTGAGCGTGACCACAATCTCGTTTGACGCCGCGCTGCAAGACATAGGCATGGCCTATTACAACGGCAAGACCCTGGTGGTAGCCACCGAGGAGCAGGCCAACAACCCTCTCGACCTGGCGCAGCTCATCACCGAGCAGCACATCAACATGGTGAGCGGCACACCCTCGCGCTGGCAGACGTGGCTCACCAGCGACGACTTTGCCAATGCAATATCTAATGTGGCTATTGTGCGCGCCGGTGGCGAGAAGTTCAGCGACCAGCTGCTGCATCAGGTGCGCTCAGTCACTAAGGCACGCATCTTCAACTGCTATGGCCCCACCGAGATTACTGTGGCATCTAACAACAAGGAGCTCACACGCGCCTACATGGTCACCGTGGGCAAGCCACAGCTTAATGTCAAGGAGTTTATCGTCGATGCCGACGGCAATGAGCTGCCGGTGGGCGTAGTGGGCGAGCTCTACATTGGCGGTCGTGGCGTGGCACGAGGCTATAACAACCTCGACGAGATGACTCGCGAGCGCTTCATCGACTATCACGGCACACGCATCTACAAGAGCGGTGACTACGCTAAGTGGCTGCCCGACGGCGATGTGGTGATACTAGGCCGCACTGACCATCAAATCAAGCTGCGCGGCCTGCGCATAGAGCTTGGCGAGATCGAGAACGTGATGCTGCGAGTTGAAGGCATCGACAAGGTGGTGATCATGATTCGCAAGATTGGCGGCAAGGAGCACCTGTGTGCCTACTACACCGCCGACCGCGAGATAGCCCCCGATGCTCTCAAGGCCGAGATTTCGAAGAGCCTCACGCAATATATGGTGCCTACCGCCTATCGCCAGCTCGAGAAGATGCCTATGACTCCTAATGGCAAGACCGACGTGAAAGCGTTGCCCGAACCCGAGCTCGCCATCGCCTCGGCCTACGAGGAGCCGGCTACCGACACCGAGCGCACCTTCTGCGAGATTTTTGCCGACATCCTGCAAATGGATAAGGTGGGTGCTACCGACAACTTCTTTGAGCTTGGCGGCACTTCGCTGGTGGTGACACGCGTCATCATCGAGGCCGACAAGGCGGGAATGCATGTGGCCTACGGCGACGTCTTTGCCAACCCCACTCCGCGACAGCTGGCACGCCTGGTAACCGGTGAGACAGTGGAAGAGGGTCCCGACGAGGTGAAAGCCTATGACTACACTGCCATTAGTGAGGTGCTCAAGGGCAACACGCTCGACGCCTTCCGCCATGGCGAGCGCCGCCAGCTGGGCAACGTGCTGCTCACGGGAGCCACGGGTTACCTGGGCATCCACATCCTGCGCGAGCTCATCGACAGCGATGCCCGCAACATCTACTGCCTGGTGCGCGGCAAGGACGCCGAGAAGGCCGAGAGCCGATTGCGCACACTGCTCTATTACTATTTTGCTAACGCTTTCCAAGACCTCTTTGGCAAGCGCCTGCACATCGTGGTGGGCGACGTGACGAGCGACTTTGGCCAAGACCTCGACATCGACACCGTGGTCAACTGCGCCGCCATCGTCAAGCACTTCAGCGAGGGCACTGAGATTGAGGACGTGAACATAGGCGGTGCGCAGCGATGCGTGGATTACTGCCTCAGCAAGAATGCCACTCTGGTACACATCTCCACGGCAAGCACGCGTGGTCTGTGGGCCGGCGAGGCACGCGACGACGTGTTCACCGAGCAACGCCTCTACATGGGTCAGTTCCTGGGCAATAAGTATATCTACTCGAAGTTTATGGCCGAGCGACTCATCCTCGACGCTGTTGCCACTAAGGGACTCTGCGCCAAGATAATGCGTGTGGGCAACCTTGCCGCGCGATCGACCGACGGCGAGTTCCAGGCCAACTTCCAGACCAACTCCTTCATGGGACGCATCAAGGTGTATAACATGCTTGGCGAGTGTCCTTACAGCATGCGCAACAAGCGTGTGGAGTTCTCGCCCATCAACGAGGTGGCTCATGCCATTGTGATGCTTGCCACCACACCGCGCGAGTGCTGCGTGTTCCACCCCTACAACATCCACACCCAGTTCCTGGGCGACGTGCTCATGGGGCTCACCAGCGTGGGTGAGGGCATACGCTTTGTGGAGCAAGAAGACTTTGACAAGGCTATGGAAGAGGCTAAAAACGACCCCGCCAAGGCACGCCAGATGTCGAGCCTGCTCGCCTACCAGGACATGGCACATGGCCAGAAGACCACCGACGTCACCCGCGACAACGACTACACCACCCAGGTGCTCTACCGCTTGGGCTTCGCCTGGTCGCCCACCTCGTGGGACTACGTTGAGCGCATGCTCACCGCCATCGGTGGCCTGGGCTTCTTCGACCTCGAGTAATAGCACATGACTCAATGTCCTCAAAGGGATGTCCTCAAAAGAACAGGCTTGAGGACATCCCTTTGAAACATATATGTCAGATCAGCGCAAGATATCCATCCGTTTCTACAACGAGCGCGAAGTGCGTGCCGTGTGGGACAACGAGAGCAACCGATGGTGGTTCTCGGTTCTCGACATTGTGGGTGCGATTAATGAGCAAGACGACTACAATCGCACCCGCAATTACTAGAAATATCTCAAGACCAAGCTACGCAAGCAAGGAAGTGAAGTGGTTAGTGCACTAACCAGTTGAAATTGCTTGCACTCACTGGCAAGATTCACGACCGCGAGACTTTCATGAAAGGCATCGATTATTCTTATTACTATGAACAGGAGGATTAATATCTGAAATAACATCCCAAAATGTCGTCAAAAGAATGTCGCTCATAGAGGACACCACATCAGGTTGCTGCTCCTTATGGGCTGTTTGTTGAAATTTATTGAATAATTATTTGTAAATCATTGCATAATTAATTGTGTTTTACTACCTTTGCGACCAATTTCTGAGAAATAACACATTTTTATTAATACTTTAAACTGAACTTATAATGAGAAAGATTTTAACCTTACTAATGCTCTTCTCCTTTGCTGTCACTGCATGGGCGGGAGAACAGACGATTACCATCTCACGAAAAGATGGTCAATTTAATAGCGCCGAGGGTGTCTATTATGCTTCTAAAGGTGGTGTGACAATGACCATGTCTGGTGGTATGAACAACTCCAATTTCTTGGTACTTCGCCACATGAATACAGTGACCTTTAAGTCTGCAAATTTTGCAATCAAGAAAATTATTTTCCATTGTCTTGACGATTTTACATCAAGTAATCTTGATGTGTTTTACTGGGGACCAACAACCATGAATGTCATGACAGTGAATTACAAGCCAGTAGGTTCCAGTAGTGAGCAAAAGGGCTGTAACTTATAAAATTTCATAGAAATTTTATCACTAATCCCTAATCTTTAATCCCTAATCCTCAAGTTTATAAAGTTTATAAACTTGAATAAATTGAGAGTTTTGATGCACTTTCTCTAATTTCCTTGCGCACCAGTGCATGGTCACCAAGTGTGTCAATAATTTTTTTGCCTAAAGTTGAAAAAAACTAACAAATAATAACTGGCATCTAAATAATTCTTTGTAATTTTGTATTTATGTTTGAAAAACAGGCATAAACATCTAATCACATAAAAAGGACTTAATAATAAAAATTTAAAATGAAACGATTATCTACTTTATTGCTTCTCACCGTGGCGGTTGTGGCTGCTTGGGCGCAGCCCACGGCGGTGAAGAACCGTGCGTTCTTTGAGGGCATAACTTACCAGTGGCCCTTTAACGCCCCAACTACTGCGCAGCAGAGCAGCAATCTGGGTCAGGTGGCTACCGACCCCGACCAGATTATCGCCATGCTGCGAGAAATCTACACTAACCGCAACATCCCCGGCAACTACGCCCGAGGCTACTCGGCCCTGGGTTCCCCCGAGGGCACCTGGACCAATGGAGTAGCCACCGGCAACTATCCAGTGGCATATCCGGCGGTAGGAACTATTGCCGAGAGCAATGGAGCATACGGCTACTATGATGCTTACGGATGGAATCTACCTGGCGGTTTCGTTAGAGTGGCAAAAGGTTCAACAAGTACGGTTACTTTTGATTCATCAAATTCAAGCGACCAGTCTACAACTTCTTCTATAACTAAGGATGGCTTTATGCTTGAGATGACTAAGCTTAAGTCTTCTACGAGTTCAAACTATTATGAAAGTGCTAAAGGTGATAATATAAAAATAACATCTTTGAACGGTTATGAAATTACAAAAGTTGTTTTGACGTGCGTTAGCAATAGCCATGCTGCTTCTATTACACAATCTGTACCAGCTGGAACTTTTTCAACCTCCACTAACATAAGAACATGGACTGGCTCTGCCAATCATTTGGTGTTAAAGAATCCGAATGCAGTTGTACGTATTCAAAAGATTGAGATAACCTATAGACTGAAAGGTACTGAAACTTCTTTTTCTTCAGGACAAGTCTATAATATAGAAGGATATATTACAGGTTCAATGTCACTTGTCCCTGGTACAGACAAAGGCAAAGGGAATTTGGGCTCTATGACAATAACAAAAAATCATATTACTGTAGGTATGGCAAATTTGTCAGCTGTGCCTTATAGAACCTTTTATAATATTGCTCGTGATATTACATTTGCTGCTGAAGATGGATATTTATTAACACGTTTTACTATTTCATACGAGGCTGATCATATTTCAAGTGCAGAATATACTTATGGAACATCATCTTACACTATAAGTGACCTTACAGGTTTTAAGAATGGTAATGTGTTAACATGGAATATTCCTGCAACAAGTGTTACTTTGCATACTCAGACAGCTAATTGTAATGTTACTGGAGTTACAGCCAATTATAAATATATTGGATCCTTTGATGGTTATCTCAATAAGGGTGAATACACTCCAGTAGAGGAAGGCAACACAGTTTTACTTGTTGAAGTGAAAGATGGTGCTGATATCACCAAACTTGGCGATTTGATTACAACAAAAACAAAGAATGGCCAACAAATTTTTGATTACTACAACATTAATGATTACGAATCACTACGTGCTGTGGTTGATGCATCAATTAAGTCTGTTCGTGTCCTGACCGAAGCCAAGCGTATGGGTAGTGGTATTGATGCTGGCACATTGTTTAAGATTGACTGCGACAAGCTCAACCGCTTCTTCTTGCTTGGCAAGGGTCAGTTACGTTGGTTCAACAACGATTATTTTGACCAGGATGTTAATGCAGAAGGATCACCACGAAGTTGGACTTCATATACAGACAATCAACCTTATCATATCTCATATAACACATACGATCAGAGCATGGAGTACCTGTTCGGTCACATGTTTGAGCAGTTCAGTCCTTCAATGGCAAATGGTGGCGCTTCGCTTAATGATATTTACAAGCTTTTGGCAGTGAATATGGAGAGCTTCAATGTTGTACACGACTGTATTGACGTATTTTCGGCAGAGGGTGTGGGACATGAGTTCAATATGTACGGCAAGACATCAACTAGCGATGACTGCCAGGATGTGCGTGACTTGATGTTCTTTGTGCCAGACTACCGAATGTTGGCTCACGAGGGTAATGCCGATGTGAGCAAACGCGATCCCAACAAGGCACAGAAATTCCTTTATTACAATCCTGATCATGCTCCAAAGATGGGACTCTTTGTAATCAAACTTGATGAGATTACCGAGGATAAGGCTGTGAAGGTTGAGGGTCAAGATGCATACGATGTGACTCTCACCTGGAACTCTAACCTCCTCAACTTCTTGCCTGGTGAAGATGGTGTTTACAACCTCTACCGTGTGACCAACGTTGATGGCGTTGAGACCTATACTCCAGTGAAGGACAGCAACGGAAATGACGTGACCATCACTGCCAACACTCAAGCTGGCCTCACCTACACCGACCGTGTGGCACAGTTGCCCAACGAAGGTCAGACAATCACTTATGTAGTGCGTGGACGTGATGCAGGCAATTTCTTGAGCTTGCAGATGTCGAACAAGGAGAGCGTTTATATCCCAGGTATCGACGTGAGCGAGGACCTGAACCTCAAGCTCAAGGCCGACTACTACAGCCGCTTCGACCCACAAGAGGAGAAGAACAACTACTCTAACCTCGTTACTATGGGCACTGTGGTATCAAACATCACTGGTGAGGAGCTACAGCAAGGCACTCTCACCTTCACACGTGCCTATACCGATGCCACAGGCAACCACTGTGATCCCATCGCCGTGGGCACCGTGACCAACCTGAATCAAAGTACTAAAAAAGGAACAATGAAGGTGACGATGCAAAACCAAGAGTTCTTCAAGTATGGCTACAATAGCAATGGAACAGCAAGCGCAAATGCACCAAATCCATCATTCAATGTTACGTTCACATACAATGCTAACGGTGTAACCTTCAATGGTGACGGCATCAAGTTCTATGACAACTTCTCGGCTTCGGTGGCCGATAACGCCCATCCAAGCAAATATACTTATCAAGTGAACTTCGTATTTGGCGACAAGTTTGCCAACAGTAACACTATGGACATCTACGTTCACAAGACCCAGCTCGTAATGGATCCCGAGGGCAAGCGTAGCGTCACCGCGGCACAAATTGCAAGCGACGAAGAGAAGATTAACCGCGCGCTGCCCGCTAACGCTCCTGTTGAGTTTGGCATTGATGTGAAGTACAGCAGCAAGAGCGAGATTTTGCGTTACGACGCTTATCGCTGGCCTAACACCGCC